>Ga0068706_1000033_pt1 | contig 60200 bp, 54 predicted proteins | sample YNPMSBMetaG_FD_65632 | JGI IMG/M metagenome (GOLD analysis project Ga0068706, IMG submission 65632) | Anoxygenic and chlorotrophic microbial mat microbial communities from Yellowstone National Park, USA - YNP MS-B MetaG | ecosystem: Environmental > Aquatic > Thermal springs > Hot (42-90C) >...
TTCTTGAGTTTATTAAAATAATCTATAAGAAAATAATAAGCTGCGATATATCCGCTTATACAGGATGGAATTTAGTTTCTCTGCCCGTTGAACCAGTTGAAAACGAATTATCGAAAATTTTTAACGGAGCTAGTTCAAAAATATTTGGTTATACCAGCTTAGGTTATTATGAAGTTGACAGTCTCGAAGTAGGAAAAGGATTTTGGGCAAAATTTGATTCAACTAAGAAATATAATATTGAAGGATTTCCAAGCAACGTAAAAAAGATCTCTGTATATAAAGGATGGAATTTAATTGGTTTTAATCAAGCCGGCAGCATTTTAAATCTTCAATCAAATCCGCCAGATTTAATTGAATCGCAACTTTTTAGTTATAATGAAGCATATTCTTCCTGCGACGAGATACAACCCGGCAAAGGTTATTGGATAAAAACAAAATCCGACGGAGAAGTATTTTTAACGGCAAATAAACTAAATTACAACATAGAAAAAATTTACAAAAACAAAGATATTTCATCGTTTCCAAAACTTATCATTGAAGATTCATATCAAAGAAAGGCTCAATTATTTTTTTCAAACGAAATGAGCGAAAGTCCTTTAGCTTATTTGCCTCCTCCTCCTCCAGGCAATACTTTTGATATAAGATTTAATAACGATAAAAGAATTGCTCGGACTGATGAGAGCATCTTTGTATTTTTAATAGGACTTGTTTATCCAGTTAAAATTAGCGTTGAAGGCTTAGATTTGGAACTATCTGATCCGCTAAACGGCAATATTTTAAACAAAAAACTTTCCGAAAAAGAGACTTTGGAATTAATAAATTACCCTTTCAATAAAATTCTTGTAAGACCTAAGCGAATCAATTATAAATATGAATTATTTCAAAATTATCCCAATCCATTTAATTCAAGAACTATTATTAGTTTTGAGATAGCAAATCCAGAAAAGTGCGAATTATTTATTTACGATATGTTGGGAAGAAAAATTATGACATTATTTTCAGGCATGCTAAACGAAGGACGACACGACATAGAATTGGACGCTTCAAGTTTGAAAAGCGGAGTATATGTTTTTATTTTACAAACGAAAAATTTTTCTGCGGCAAAGAAAATGGTTTATTTGAAATAATACTTTTTTAAAGAATATTATCGTCGTATAAATAGGGGCTTTTTTAATTTAAAGACGATCGCGCGCGAATATCAATAATTTTAAGTAAAAAAAATACTTTTCTTATTCTAAATTGTATTCATAATTTGTATATAAAAATAAACAAATATTCTAATAATCATTTAAAAATACGTTTATTTTAACGTAATAATAAAATGGCATAATTGTAGCAAATAATTTAAAACTTTTTCAATTAAAAATTGTCTAATGAATGAAAAAAGACAAAAAAATTTCGATAATAAAGTATAAACATTATATATTTAGAATGGCAAAGTTTTTTTCAAATATCATCTTCTCTCCAATGAAAGCTGGGTTGATGGGATTTGCTATTTTATTTACAATTAATTTATTGTTAAGCTTTATTAAATATTTAAATGGAGAAATATCGTATGTTTATGTTGATAAAGTTTATTTGGCAAATTCCCTTCCCGGCTTTTTTATTTTTTATATACTTGGAGCGATATTAAATTTAATTCCTTTCTTAAAAAGAAAATTACAAAGATATTCCGCTTTCCAATTTTTCAGTTCTCTCTGCCAATTTTAATTGTTCGATCATTTCTTCGATATCGCCGTCCATAAATTTGTCTAAAGAATATAAAGTAAAACCAATTCGATGATCTGTAACTCGATTTTGAGGGAAGTTGTAAGTTCTTATTTTTTCGCTTCTATCTCCAGATTTTACAATTTGCTTTCTTTGAGATGCGATTTCTTGATGTTGTTCCTTGACTTTTAAATCATATAGTTTTGCTCTAAGAATTTTGAAAGCTTTTTCTTTATTTTTAAGTTGGCTTCTTTCGTCCTGGCATTGAACTACAATTCCCGTTGGTATGTGCGTTAATCTAATAGCTGTTTCTACTTTATTTACGTTTTGTCCGCCGTGTCCGCCAGCTCTATAAACGTCTATGCGAACGTCGTTTAAATCTAAATCGACGTCGATATCTTCCATTTCCGGCAATACGACTACGGTAGCAGCTGAAGTATGAATTCTTCCGTTAGCTTCGGTTATAGGCACTCGTTGTACTCTGTGAACGCCGTTTTCATATTTTAGCGTTCCATAAACATCTTCCCCTTTTACAAAACAAACAATTTCTTTTATGCCTCCCAAACTCCCAGTATCGTTAATATCTAGAATTTCAAGTTTCCATCCTTTTTTTTCGATATAACGAGAATACATTCTAAATAAATCTGCTGCAAATAAAGCAGCCTCGTCGCCGCCGGTTCCTGCTCTTATTTCAAGAATTGCATTTTTATCATCGTTGGGATCTTTAGGAATTAAAAGGAATTTTATTTTTTCTTCTAAAGTCTCTTTCTTTTGATTTAAATCTTCAAGTTCTAGCTTTGCTAAATTTGATAACTCTTTATCATCGCTATTTATTATTTCTTGAGCGTCTTTTATCTGAGCGATTATTTTTTCATATTCATCAAAAGCTTCGACTAATTCAATTAATTCGTTTCTTTCTTTATTAAGTTTTATGTACTTATCCTGATAATTTATAGTAGAAGGGTCGCTAAGCGCTTCGTTAATTTTTTCAAACTTAGCTTTAATGCTTTTTGCTTTTTCTAAATAATTCATATTTTTATTTTTTAATGTTTAAATTTAAAACATTTTTATGGATTTAACAATTCAAAGAGGCGCGCGCAACTAATTTTTTTGTTGCTTTTTTAATTTTTTAAAAATATTTTTTAACATAATTTTTAAATTTTCATATTAGTTTTATAAGTATTTTAAGTAAAAAGCAAAAAAAATATAAAAATAAAGGAGTTATGCGGATGTCCGAATTAGAAAAAAAAGAAAAGAAACAAGGATTCAATATTGGTTATTTTGTTGAAAAGAATGAGAATAGGATAAACGGCTTAGTTTACACTGGCGCGGCGTTATTAATTATTATCGTAGGCTTAAGAGGATTGGGAACAATTGCGGCAGAATTGCCCACGGTGCCAAAGTTTTTAATCGACCATGAAACCCATAAGGTAGATCCAAACTATGTTATGATTGCTTTATTCATCGAGTTCTTTCTTTTGCTAATAATGGCAGCGGCAAATTTCTTTAAGCCAGTTCACTTAGAAGAACCGAAAGAAGAAGAAGAAAAATCGCAGGAAGAAATATCTCCTCTTCCAACGTTGACTGATAGAGACATAGAAAATTTAAGAAGAAGAACAAATGAATATAAAGCCATTTTAGACGAGTCAAATAAAGCGATTAAAGAAAAATTTGTTTCTTTATCTTCGGTTTGGATGCAATTCGAAGATTTGATGAAACAAAAGTTTGCAACGATGGACGATTTTGTCAAACATTCTGAAAATTTACAAAAGAAAGTTGCTCAACTTCAAAGCCAATTGGCTGATACAAAAGAAATTGGAAAAGCTGTCTCAGATCTTCAAAATTTAAGCAAAGAAAAATTAACAATAGTTAACAATATGGTAGAACAACTATCGCAAGTTACAGAGAGAATCAATAAAATGCACATGGGAATGATTAATTCGCTTAGCGATTTAAAGAAAAACGTAAACTAATATAAAAAGATTAGAGTAAAAAATGGCAAAGAAACCCGCAAAGAATTTAGTTTATTTTATATTATACATAACTTTAATTACGGAATTATTGATAGTAATTCAAGAGCGGGACGAATTAGAAGAAGAAGAACATAGGATTAGAGATTCATTAATTGTAAACGTAGGCGACGCTATAAAACAGCCATTAATTTTACAAGTCGACCCTTTAACATCGAGAGAGAAAGATTTAAAAGAATATAGCGTGGTGAATTTAAAGGCTATTGGACTTGTTTCAAAAGAAGAAAGAAATACGATAAAATATTTTGTAAAATTATCAGACAAAAGCAAAACCCCTGCTAACTTTCCAAAAGATGGAATAAAAACTGATCAAATTGACAACCCCTTTTTTATTATTGAAAGAGATGCGGATGGCGGAGGAAGATTTAAGTTTAAAATTGACGTTGAAGGAGAATATAAATTTATTGCTAAGTGCGAAGTTGAGCGAACAGTGCCAGCTTATTTGCCACCAAGATTGCGAGAGATGCTTGAAGAGTATATAAAAGATCACAAGATTGCAAAGAGCGAAGAAGTTGAGTTTTTAATTAAAGTTACAGCTCAAGGCGTTCAAAGACAAGGATTCCAACGTTTAGATTAAAAGTAATAATCAATTATTATTTCAAACAAATTTTATCAGGGACAATGAAAACCAATTTATTAAAATTTATTTTCATTTTAATCTTTTTAGGCGGGGCGGATCTATTATTTTCACAACAAAAAATTAGAGATTCTGTAGTTGCTATTGCTCATGAATATTTTATCGTTCCAGAATTTCCGGAAATCGCTTTAAACTTAATGGAAATTGATATTGCAGCCGAGTTGTTCAACGATAAGATGGAAAAAATTCGTGACATTAAAAATATTACGCAAAAGCCCTCGAAAGAAGATCTGAAAAAAATTACCCAGAAAACAAATAGAGGCACTACTGTATCATATCGGATGATTGATATGATAGAAGAAAAAGGAGTATATTTTATTAAAACTACCGTTAAGTATAGAGATGAAAAAAATAATCGAGGCAGCTATAGCGATCTTTATAAAGTAATAATCAATTATCCAACGTTTGCATCGTTAAATAAAATCGATCCTACATATTATTATGGAGAAAAGGGAACTTTTTCTTTTGCTACTCGCGAATATTCAGATTATCAAAAATATAGCTATAGAATAAAATTGGAAAATGGAACAGTTGTCGACTCTGGCTCCGGTCCAATAATAAATTTTGATAGATTTTTTATGAATCCTGCAAATGTGGGGAAAAAATATATTATTGAAGGATTATACGGCGGCAAAACATTTAAATTTATCGATCCAAAGACAAATGATATAATAGAAAGCATATGGAATTTTTTTCTGTCAAAACCGCAAGGAATTAGCGAAATAAACGCATGGGCAACTGAAGCGGATTGGGAAAAAGCTAAAGTTTGGTACATTGGAATTGATAATTCTTTCTCTTCAATGTTCCAGTTTATGTATACTTCTCAAAAAGGAAATAATTACATAACTGTTACTCCGGATGCGAGAAATCTGTCTGTAACTTGCGATCCGCCTCAATTATTGAAGGATTACTCAGCTCGTCCATCCGGCGGCTGGTTATTTATAGAGATGAATTTTAATAAAGAATGGGTTAAAACTTTGAAGAATGATACCGACGTAACTATTACAATATCTTTTCAAACGCAATTTGAACGCATAGTTAGAACTTATCGAGCTACAATATTTTAATTTAATTTGTATTATAATTTTGTTATATAGAAAAGCCAACTTTCAACGTTGGCTTTTTCGTTTTAAATTATAAATAAGTATAAATTGTTAATCAAATTTTAATCGGTATTATTTATTTGTATCATAGACGATACGGAATCCAATATAATAAGTCGCTATATTGGGATCGACTCGATAACGCATAAAGACTGAAAGGTGAATTTCATTAGGGCTAACGAATGATCCTCCTCTTATTACTTTATAAATTCCAGATTCGGGTCCGGTTGGATTTTCAAGGGGTCGAATTTTATAGTAGTCCTTGTCGTACCAATCATTACACCATTCGGCCACATTTCCCGACATATCATAAATTCCAAGTTCATTTGGATTTTTGGATGCTACTTTTGCGGTTCGATTGTTTGAATTTTTTGCATATATAGCATAGCGTTCTGCAAAATTTCCTCCAGATAAGTTATATCCTTTAGATTTTATTCCGCCGCGGGCGGCAAATTCCCATTCAGCTTCAGTGGGAAGGCGACCGCCTTTCCAATCGCAATAAGCTTTAGCGTCATGCCAGCTGATATGGATTACGGGATGATCATATTCTTCGATTGGACGCAATTGACCTTTCGCGTCATAACGCCAGTTAATTCCGTCGACTCTTATGAAATTTGTATCAATCCAAATGTAACTATATCCTTGTCGCTCGGCTGTTGTGACATATCCAGTCGCTTTAACAAAGTCGGAAAATTCTTTTACTGTTACTTCTGTAGCTCCAATGTAAAAACTTTTTATTTTAATTTCTTTAGGAGGTTTATTGTCATTGTCTCCTTCTACGCTTCCTAATGTTAAAGAGCCGCCCTGGATAAATACTAGTTCGCCAATTCTTGGAGGTTCTTTTTTTGTACAAGAAATTAAAAAAATAATTTGAGCGAGCGTAAAGAGATAAACAATTCTCATAAAATTTTTTTTCATAATAATACCTTTTTTTAAGAAAAATATGTCATATGCTGTAATTTAAAAATGACGCGCTAAAATTTAAATAATTGTTGCAATTAAAAAAATTATTTGAAATTTTTATAATCATTTTATATTTTTGTAGTATAATGCGAGCGTAACTCAGTCGGTAGAGTGACAGCTTCCCAAGCTGTAGGTCGCGGGTTCGAGTCCCGTCGCTCGCTCTAAAAAAATTTTTTTCTTGTTTTTTAAAATATTTAATCTTATATTTATAGTCTAATTTATTTTTTATAGTCTAAGTTATTTAAATTAATTGGGAGCGTAGCTCAGTTGGTTAGAGCGTCTGCCTTACAAGCAGAAGGTCCTAGGTTCGAATCCTTGCGCTCCCACTAACCCTCAATTTATCATATCTTTTGCTGTTAATATTTATTGTTCCGATTTTATTTATCAACTTTTATTGCTTCGTTAATAAAAAAATGTTAATTTTAGATCAAACATGAATTAGTCCTTTGCATATAAAAAATGATATTCATCAAAGAAATACTCTTTTTTTTAATCTTTCATCTAATAGAAATATTGAATAATTAGTTATTTATTTGATCGACAAAAAAAATTTTACTAGAAAGAAATTATTTTATATTTTAACTATATTTTCAACAAATTATAAATGAATCGCTATGAAAACTATAATCGAACCATTCAAAATTAAAAGCGTCGAACCAATAAAATTTACGACAAAAGAGGAAAGAGCAAAACTTTTGCAAGAAGCGTTTTATAATGTTTTTTTGCTAAAAGCCGAGGATGTTTTGATTGATTTATTGACCGATAGCGGAACTTCTGCGATGAGTTCTAAACAATGGTCGGGCATTATGGATGGCGACGAAGCATATGCCGGATCGAAAAGTTTTTATAGGTTTGAAGAGACCGTCAGAAAAATAACTGGTTTTAAACATATTATACCGACGCATCAAGGAAGAGCTGCGGAAAAGATTTTGTTTACAATAATCGGCGGACCAGGAAAGTATATTCCTAATAATACGCATTTTGATACAACAAGGGCTAATGTAGAATTTACTGGAGCCGAGGCGATCGATTTATTGAATGAAGTTGGCAAGAATCCATCGGAAAAAGCGGATTTTAAGGGCAATATGGATATCGAGGCTCTTGAAAAATTTATTAATGAAAAAAAACCTGAAAATATTCCATGCGTGATGATAACTGTTACGAACAATTCCGGAGGCGGTCAACCCGTTTCTATGCAAAATATAAAAGACGTTAGAAAAATATGCGATAAGTATGGTTTGCCTTTAATAATTGACGCTTGTAGGTTTGCCGAAAACGCTTACTTTATTAAAAAAAGAGAAAAAGGATATCAGAATAAATCCTTAATTGAAATTGCTCAAGAAATGTTTTCATATGCCGATGGAGCGACAATGAGCGCAAAGAAAGACGCTCTTGTTAATATAGGCGGTTTTTTAGCATTAAATGACGATGATCTGGCAATGAAGTGTAGAAATTTGTTGATTGTGACGGAAGGTTTTGTGACATATGGAGGATTGGCAGGAAGAGATTTAGAAGCGATAGCTCAAGGGCTTCTGGAAGTTTTAGACGAGCATTATATGCAATATAGGATTAGAAGCGTGGAGTATTTAGGCGAGAATTTATTAAAGGCTGGCGTTCCAATTGTCGAGCCTCCTGGAGGTCATGCAATTTACATCGACGCAAAGAGAATGCTTCCTCATATTCCGCCAGAACAATTTCCAGGACAATCTCTTGTATGCGAATTGTATATTGAGGGGGGAATTAGATCTGTAGAAATTGGCAGCGTAATGTTTGGCAAATATGATAAAAATGGCAAACATATAGCACCTCCAATGGAATTAGTTAGGCTTGCAATACCGCGAAGAGTTTATACTCAAAGTCATATTGATTATGTTATTGAAGCGATAGACGAAGTCAATAAAAAGAAAAACGAGCTGAAAGGATTTAGAATAATTTACGAAGCTCCTATGTTAAGACATTTTACGGCAAAGTTTGAAAAAATTGTTTAATAATTGATAAGTTTAATTATATGAAGGTTTTTGCATTGTTTATGTTGAAATTTTTAGTTTAATTTCATTTAGCAACCAAATAAAAGAAAATTTTATTGAGGCTAAAATGAGCGAAAATATTTTTTTAACAGATGAAGAAAAAAAATTGTTATTAGACTCGGCAAGAGATAAAATTGAAAGACTTTTTGACGGAAAAGAAGAAAAAAAAATCGATTATGATAAATTTGATAATTTAAAGAAAAATTATGGAGCTTTTGTTACTTTAAGACGAAATGGGGAATTAAGGGGATGTATTGGTTTTATAAAATCTCAGAATAATCTTTTTGAAACTGTGAAATTAGCGTCGACTTATGCCGCTACGATCGACAAAAGATTTGAGCCAATATCAAAAGAAGAACTTCCTTTTTTAGATATTGAAATATCGGTATTATCCGCTCCCCAAAAAATAAGAAGCTATGATGAGATTGTATTAGGCAAACATGGTTTGATAGTTAGAGAACCAGAAGGAGAAGGGCTGCTATTGCCTCAAGTTCTTATCGAACATAAAATGAACAAAGAAGAATATCTAAGTTCTATATGCAGGAAAGCCGGACTAAGACCCAATTTATGGAAAGAAAAAATGTTAAATCTATATGTATTTACGGCCGAAGTTTTTAGCGAAAGCGAATTTAAGGAGGATGCGAAAAATGAAAACGATTAGAAAATCTGCCGTAAAAGGTTTTTTTTACGACGACAATCCAAGGGCTTTGAGCGAACAACTGAATACTTTTTTGTCTAATTCAAAAGTAGAAATTTCGCCTGAAAAATTATTGGGAATAATTATGCCGCACGCTGGGTATATTTATTCGGGCCAGATTGCGGCTAAAAGCGCGGTATATTTGAAAGAAATAGATTTTGACAGGGCGATTGTTATCGGTCCAAGTCATTACGAATATTTTGAAGGCGCTTCAATTTATGATGGCGATTCTTTTGAGACGACATTTGGAGAAATTATTATCGATAAAGAATTCTCTAAAAAAATAGTTGAAAACTCGAAAAAAATAAAATTTAGCAAAAGCGGCGAGCGAAAAGAACATTCCATAGAAGTACTCTTGCCATTTTTACAGCATATTAAAAAGGATATTAAATTTGTTCCAATACTTTTAGGCGAACAAGATAGCGAAACAGTCGAAGACGCGGCAGAAGCTTTATTTAAAACTTTAGATGATAAAACTATCGTTTTATCAAGCAGCGATCTTTCGCATTTCTATAATAAAAGCATAGCAAAAAGATTAGATGAAAGAGTATTAGAGTCAATTCGAGCTCTTGACGGTTATAAATTATTAAACGATGTAGCAAATGGATTGTGCGAAGCTTGCGGATATGGAGCAATCGCTATTTTGCTTAAATTGGCGAAATTAAAAGGTTACGATAAATCGAATATCGCGGCTTACGGAGATTCTGGGGATGTGTCGGGAGATAATAATAAAGTCGTTGGTTATGTTTCGGCTGTAATTTATAAGTAATTTTTTATGAACGAAAAAGATATAGTTAATTTAAAGATTTTTTTTGTCGGTTCTGGCAAAATCGCTCATTCATTGGCTCCAGAGTTTAAAAAGTATTGCGAAATTATCGGCGTATGCGATTTAGTTAAGGAAAGAGCGGTTGAATTGTCTGAAAAATATAAGGTCCCATTTTACGAGGCTATATCTTTAGAGGCGATTGAAAAATCTAATTTTATTATTATTGCAGCTTCAGATGATAAAATTGAAGAAGTCGCGAATCAAATTGCAAGCTATAAAACTAATTTTGATAAAAAAATGTTTTTGCATTTGTCAGGTTCTAAAACAAGCGAAAGTTTAAGAATAATTTCAAATTTAGGGGCGATGACCGCTTCGTTTCATATAGTTCAAACTTTTCCAAATTATGAGAGGGTTTCTATAAAAAATTGTCCTTGCGCAATTGAAACAGACAACGAAATTTTTTACGAGATACTTAAATCTTTCGCTCGCAAGTTTGATTTAAAATATTTTCGCGTTAAGAAAGAAAATAAAATATTTTATCATATGTCGGCTGTTTTTTGCTCTAACTTGTTATGCTCTCTTATGAAGTGTTCAAAAGAATCTTTTAATAAAGCTGAAATAAAAGAGATAAGTTTTGAAGAGTTGTTTTATTCTTTGACTCTTAAAAGTTTGCAAAATATTTTTGAGTATGGCGAAGCTGGGGCGTTATCTGGACCGATAGAAAGGGGGGACATTAAAACTATAAGTAATCATATAGATGTTTTATCAAGTAACAAATATTTAAGGAATGTATATATAACGTTATCTTTGATAGCATTGCAAATTGCCCGGGAAAAAAATTTTAAAGACGAAAAAAGGCAAATGAAATATCATGAAATAGAAGAATATCTAAATAATTTGAGCAATAAAAATTTGAATTAATACTAAAGTATCGATTATAAATGTTGCAGAAAATTTTAGAATTTATTTTATAAAGCTTTATTATATGTTTTAATAGCTGCAAGTTATTATGGCAAACTTCTTAAAAAATCATATCTGAACTTTATTGAAAAAAATTTGCTTTTTTTAATGTCAATGATTGAAGAAGAGTTTAGAAGTTAGTTAAATTATTTTGCGTTAATGAATTCAATTTGTTTTTCGAAAAAAATAATTAAATAAAAGGCGTAAAATTTTTATATTTCTTTTTTAAAACAAAAAAGAAATTTAAAATGAAAGAACCAAAAGTAGATTTAAAATTAGCGTTAGAACATGGACTAACTGAAGAAGAATATGAGCTTATAAAAAAGAAATTAGGAAGGGATCCAAATTTTACCGAATTAGGAATTTTTAGCGTAATGTGGAGCGAACATTGCAGTTATAAAAATTCTATCGCATTATTGAAAACATTGCCAAGAAGCGGAGGGCGATTGCTTGTGGGCGCTGGAGAAGAAAATGCTGGATTAGTTGATATTGGAGGCGATTATGCGATAGCGTTTAAGATTGAAAGTCATAATCATCCTTCAGCTATAGAACCATATCAAGGAGCCGCCACTGGCGTAGGAGGAATATTGCGCGATATTTTTACCATGGGAGCTCGACCGATTGCAATTTTGAATTCGTTAAGATTTGGCCCTTTGTCTGATTTGAGAACGAAATATTTGTTTGAAAAAGTAGTCGAGGGGATTGCCGATTACGGGAATTGTTTCGGGGTTCCTACAGTTGCAGGTGAAATATATTTCGAAGAAAGTTATCGAACCAATCCTTTGGTAAATGCAATGGCTGTCGGCGTCGTTAAAAAAAATAAAACAGCAAGCGCGATTGCCAAAGGTAAAGGTAATCCTGTATTGATTGTTGGTTCGTCAACCGGAAGAGATGGAATTCATGGAGCTACTTTTGCTTCCGAAGAAATTAGCGAAGAGTCTGAATCGAAAAGACCCTCAGTTCAAGTGGGCGATCCGTTTATGGAAAAATTATTGCTTGAAGCGACGCTTGAAGCAATAAAAAATGGATGGGTAGAAGGAATTCAAGATATGGGAGCTGCAGGAATTTCTTGTTCTACTTCAGAGATGAGCGCTAAAGGAAAAACTGGGATGAAAATAAATTTAGATAAAGTGCCATTGCGCGAATCGGATATGTCGGCATATGAGATAATGTTGTCTGAGAGTCAAGAGCGTATGCTGGTTGTTTGTAAAAAAGAACATGAGGAGGATATTAAAAAAGTATTTAAAAAATGGGATTTGCAATGCGAAACAATAGGAGAAGTTACCGAAGATGGAATTTTAGAGGTTTATCGAAATGATGAATTAAAGGCAAAAATACCAGCTGTAGAATTAGTTTTAGGAGGGGGAGCTCCGGTCTATTATCGCGAATATAAAGAGCCTGAATATTTGAAAGAAACGAGAAAGTTTGACGCTAATTCTTTAAGAAAAATGGATATAGAAGAAGCTTTCTGGAAATTGCTCTCATCGCCAAATATCGCGTCAAAAAAATGGGTATACGAACAATATGATACAATGGTTAGAACAAATACAATCGTCGGTCCAGGTTGCGACAGCGCCGTTATTTATATTAAGGACGCAAATAAAGCTATTGCGGTAAAAACTGATTGCAATGGAAGATATGTTTATTTAAATCCTAAAGAAGGCGCTAAAATAGCTGTCGCCGAATCAGCAAGAAATGTCGTTTGCTCGGGAGCAGAACCGCTTGCAATTACAAATTGTTTGAATTTTGGCAATCCGTATAAGCCAGAGAATTATTGGCAATTTAAAATGGCAATAGAGGGAATGGGGGAAGCTTGCAGAGTTTTGAATACGCCTGTTACGGGAGGCAATGTTAGTTTTTATAACGAGTCGCCCGAAAGCGCCGTATATCCAACGCCTACGATTGGCATGCTTGGCTTAATAGAAAATATGGAATGGATAACTACGTCATATTTTAAGAATCCAGGAGATTTAATTTATATTTTGGGCGATGATTATGAGGAAGTTGGAGGAAGCGAGTTTTTGTATCGAATTCATAACATAGTTTCTGGAGAGCCGCCTGTTATAGATCTTGAAAAGGAAAAAAAATTGTTTAGCGCTTTGTTGGATGCAATAAGAAGTAAAATTATTTTATCGGCTCATGACGTATCAGATGGAGGCGTTCTAATAGCTCTTGGAGAATGTAGCATAATAAATTCAGAAAAGTTAATAGGCGCTAAAGTAGAAATACCCGTGAAAACAAGAGAAGATTTTTCGTTCTTTTCGGAATCGCAATCAAGGATTATAGTTTCAATTTCCAAATCAAATCAAAAAATCTTTGAAGAAATTATGATTAAGCATAATCAACCTTATCGTCTTTTGGGCGAAACAATCGAATCGTTGGAATTAATCGCAAATCATAAATATAAGTTTGATTTGAATAAAATTTACGATGTTTATTATAATTCTATAGAAAGAGCTTTAAGAAATTAATGGCAAAAAAAAATAGAAGAAGTTTCTTTCGATTATTTTTCGATTTTATTTTCGATATAATCGATTTTGTAAAACATTATTTTGGCGGAATTTTTAAAAAGCTTGTCAAACACGATATTTTTTTTGACGCATCGTCTTTGTCTTTTTCGTTGATTATCTGCGCGCTGCCTTTGACCCTTATATTGGTTTGGGCTTTTGGTTATTTTGTAAATTTTTTTGAGTTGAAAGAGCAATTGCATAATTTAATTATAGCTGTGATTCCATATGAAGCTACGGCTTCTAAAATAGAGGAAATATTGTTTAAAAGAATTAATGATATTAGAGATTATAGCGCCATAGCCGGCTATATTGGTTTAGGAGGATTGTTTATTACCGCTTCAGGCTTTTTTAGTTCGGTTAGAAAAGTTTTAAATGAAATTTTTTTGGTTAAAGACAGCGATAATTTTTTATTGTTAAAGTTAAAAGATATATTTATGATTTTTTTGTTTATGTTTTTATTTTCTTTAACTTTTGTTATTTATCCTTTTTTGGAAATTGTCGGCAAAATATCGACGAAAATAAATAAACTTTTTTTATTGTCTTTCCATTTTGAAATTTTTCACTCAATAATATTTGAAATATTTTCTTTTACGGTTATTTTTTTAGCTTTTTTCTTTTTGTATTTTTTTATACCACAAAAAAAAATTACGCATAAAGCAGCAATAATAGGTTCTTTATGGGCTACAATTTTTTGGGAAATGGCAAAATATGGTTTTTTGTATTATTTGTCGAGATTTAATACTTGGAGTTTTATCTATGGAGCTTATTCGCTCATAATAATAGGATTATTTTGGATTTATTATTCATCTGTTGTTTTATTATTAGGAGCGATAATTTCTCAATTGTATATTGAAAGACAGAATAAAAAGAGAGCGATATGAAAAATTTTGCTCTAACTGGAGCGGCAGGATATATTGCCCCGCGACATATGAAGGCTATAAAAGAAACAGGAAATCGCTTAACTGCGATATTAGATCCGCATGACGCTGTCGGCATTATAGATTCATATTTTCCTGACGCTTCTTATTTTAAGGAATTCGAGAGATTTGAAAGACATCTTGACAAAGCTCGAAGACATAATTCCAGCGAAAAAATAGATTATCTTAGCATATGTTCGCCAAATTATTTGCATGACGCTCATATAAGATTGGCGATGAGATTAGGAGTCGACGCGATATGCGAAAAACCGTTGGTATTGAATCCCTGGAATCTTGATTTGCTTGAGGAATTAGAAGAAGAATCAGGAAAAAGAATTTATAATGTATTGCAATTAAGAACTCATCCAGCTCTTATTGAAATGAAAAATAAAATAGATTCTCAAAAAGTTAATAAAAAATATAATGTCGAGTTGACATACATTACGTCGCGCGGAAAATGGTATTTATATTCGTGGAAGGGGGATGTTTCAAAAAGCGGCGGATTAGCTACAAATATCGGCATTCATTTTTTTGATATGTTAATTTGGTTTTTTGGAGAAGTCGTAAGTTGCGAGACGCATTATTCGTCGCCGACGAAAATTTGCGGTTTTTTAGAACTAAAGAACGCTAACGTAAAGTGGTATCTATCTATAGATAAAAATGATTTGCCGTTAGAAATTGTCAATAATGGGAAATTAACTTATCGTTCGATAAAGATAAACGAAGAAAAATTAGAATTTACCGAAGGGTTTACAAATTTGCATACAGTTTTGTATGAGAAAGTTTTAAGAGGGGAAGGCTTTTTTATTAAGGACGCGCGTCCTTCTATTGAATTGGCTTACAGAATTAGAAATTCGATAGTAAATTTAAATTTAGAAAGAGCTCATCCATTTATAACTAAAACGAGGGAAAAATGAGTTTTTTTGTTCATGAGTCGTCTTATATTGACAACAACGTAGAGATTGGAGAGAATACTAAGATTTGGCATTTTTGCCATATTCAAAGCGGAGCTAAAATTGGTTCTAATTGCGTGCTTGGTCAAAATGTTAATGTTGGCAATAACGTAAAAATTGGAAATTATTGCAAAATACAAAATAACGTTTCAATATACGAAGGCGTCGAGCTTGAAGATTATGTTTTTTGCGGTCCATCAATGGTTTTTACAAATATACTAAACCCAAGATGCAAATATCCTCAAAGGGGAAGCGAGTTTTATGTAAAAACTCTCGTTAAAGAAGGAGCGTCTTTAGGCGCTAATTGTACGATTGTATGCGGAATTACAATTGGAAGAAATGCCTTTGTTGCAGCCGGCGCTGTGGTAACTAAAGATGTTCCTGATTTTGCTTTAGTTGCCGGCGTTCCAGCCAGAATTATTGGCTGGGTCAGCGAAGCTGGTTTAAGATTGAATTTTAACGAAAGTGGAATTGCCTTTTGTCCAAAGTCTAAGAAAAAATATAAGCTTGAAAATGGCAGGGCAATTGAATTGTCTGAATAAATTGTCTGAATAATTAATTGCATTCTTACAAAATTTTTTTATCGAATACTAGAATAAATTTTAATTTTAATTTTTTGAAATTGATTATTAATTTTAATTTACCGCTTGCAAAAGAGAAAAATTAAATATAACTTTTTTCGATTCAGATTCCTTTCATTAATAATGATATTTCTTAGTATTTAAATTATAATTATAAAATGTAATTAAATGAAAACTTAAAGATGAAAAAACTTTTATCGTTAAATAAGACGCTTTCATTTTAAAGGACATTTTCCAAAAAGAGCGTCTCTTTAAGGGCAAATAATAAAAACGTTTTACATTTTCCTTCTGAAAAAATTAATTTTTTTAGTAGTTGAAAGCTAAAAACAAAAATTATTTTTTTTATATTTAAAATTTAATAACGATTTAATAATAAGAATTTAAAAAAAAATTAATGCATATTAAAGGAGCAATTATGAAATATTACATCGGAATCGATGGCGGAGGTACCAAAACGAAATTAATTATTGTCGACGAGAACTTGACAAAAATTTATGAAAAAGAAGGAGGGGCGTCAAATTTTTTAATGAGCGGAGTTGAGAAAGTTAGCGAAATGTTGTTTGATTTAATATTTAGTTCATTGAGCGGAGCTAATATTGATTTGAAGGATATTGCCTCTACATTAATGGGAACGACAGGCGCTGGCAGAAGAAGCGACGCTGAAAGACTTGAGACAGGCTTTTATGAGTTTTGTCGCGTTAAGGGAGTTGAGTATAAAAAGTTTTACGTTGAAAGCGACGCTCGCATTGCTCTTGAAGGAGCATTTAGCGGAGGTCCGGGAGCGATATTAATTGCGGGAACAGGATCTATAATGTTTGGCAAAGATTCAAAAGGAAATATTCATAGAGTTGGAGGATTTGGAAGATTTATTGGCGATCAGGGAAGCGGATATATGATTGGAAGGAAAGGATTAATTTCGATAACCAAGTATTACGACGGAAGAGGAATACCGACAAAATTGACTTCTTTGGTGAAAGAAAAGTATAATATTTCTACTCCAGAAGAATTAATAGTTGAAATCTATCGAAACAATTTTGATATAGCTTCAGTTGCTCCATTGGTTATGAAGGCCGCGGAAATGGAAGACGAAGTATGTCTTGAGATATTGGAAGAAGAAAAAGACGAATTGATAATGCATATAGTTTCGATGTTAGAAAAATTAAAAGAGCCTATTATGAAGTTGTGTCTAATTGGCGGAACAATTGCTAATGATAATATATATTCGAGAATGTTTAAAGAAGAGGTCGAAAAGAAATTTAAAAATGTAAAAATTCAAACGCCAGATTACGAGCCTGCAATTGGAGCGGCAATAATGGCAATTAATAGAATTAAAAATTAGCGAGAAAAAAAATGAAAAAAGAAAAAAAAGAATTTAGAAATCCATGGGCTTGGGTTAGCACTTTATATTACGCCCAAGGAATTCCTTATGTAGTAGCTATGACTGTATCGGTAATATTATACAAAAGATTGGGAGTTTCCAATACTGACATAGCATTGTATACAAGCTGGTTATATTTGCCTTGGGTTATTAAGCCTTTGTGGAGTCCGATTGTCGATATGTTTAAAACAAAAAGATTTTGGACAATAAGCATGCAATTTATTGTCGGAGCTGGACTTGCTGGAGTTGCTTTTACAATTCCCGTCGATTCTTTTTTTCAATATACTCTCGCGTTTTTTTGGCTTATAGCTTTCGCTTCGGCGACTCATGATATAGCCGCAGATGGATTTTATATGCTTGCTTTGGATCAAGGACGTCAATCAATGTTTGTTGGGATAAGAAGCGCTTTTTATAGAGCGGCAATGATTACGGGACAAGGATTGCTTGTTATACTGGCTGGATATTTTGAAAGTTCTACTGGATTGCCAGAAGTTAAAACTGAAGTTAATAGTTTAAAGAGCTCGTCATTATCATATGTTGATTTATATGAAATCGATTTGTCGAAATTTCAAAAGTTGTCCGACGAGCTTTATTTTACAGCCAGCTCTGAAAAGATAAATATATCGATTCAAAATGTTGATAAAAAGTTTGTGGACTCCGTTTTAAATTTAGTTAAAGAATTAAATAGAAAAAACGGTTTTTATAAGGAAATAAAAATTTCATCGGAAGAAAATACTACGACTGTTCAGACAAAAAAAGCGAGCGAAAGTAAAACTTCGTTTATAACGTCGATAGAAAATTTTATTAGAGAAAATTTTGGGGAAAAAAAGAAGGAGGTTGAAAAAACAAAATATGCTGGAAATATAGGAATAATTTATTATCGTTTGAGTAGAGAGCCAGAAGATAATCAGGAGTTGCCTTTAATAATATCAAAAGCAAGCGGAGATAATAGTATTCAAATAATTGAAGGAACGCGTTTTACGTTCACTAAAGATAATTGGAATAAACCGGCATTTGCAGTTTTTCAACTCGATCCAAAATTAAAATATGAAACTAAAGCGGAATTTGTAGGTCGTTCCGGCAATATACAGCTAGCTTGGAAGTTAACTTTTTTAATTATTGCTGGGTTGTTTATTTTATTTTTTATATATCATTATTTTATTTTGCCTTATCCATCATCTGATAAAGCGACTATTGATGCAAGACAATCAAATCCTATAAAAGAATTTTTTAACACGTTTGCCTTATTTTTTAAGAAGAAAAAAATTTGGGCTATATTGCTTTTTCTATTGTTTTATCGTTTTGCAGAAGCTCAACTTGTTAAGTTAGCATCCCCATTTTTGCTTGATTCGAGAGAAGTTGGAGGCTTAGGTTTAACAACAGGCGAAGTTGGAATTGTATATGGCACCGTGGGAATTTTAGCCTTGACTTTTGGCGGAATATTAGGCGGATTATTAGCCGCAAAGGATGGATTAAAAAAATGGCTTCTCTGGATGGTTTTAGCGATAACTTTACCGAACTTAGCTTTTGTATATTTATCATATTACCAACCAGAAAATTTTATTATTATTAATATTTGCGTAGCTTTTGAACAATTTGGCTACGGCTTTGGTTTTACAGCGTATATGTTGTATTTAATTTATTCTTCTGAAGGAGACCACAAAACGGCTCATTATGCTATTGGCACCGGTTTTATGGCTTTAAGTATGATGTTGCCTGGTATGTTTAGCGGATGGCTTCAAGAGTTAATAGGTTACAAACATTTCTTTTTATGGGTTATGATATGTTCATTGCCGACGTTTATTGTCGCTTATATTATTCCTCTCGACCCAAATTTTGGAAAGAAGAAAAAGGATTGAAAAATTTTAATTTAGAATAATTTATGAAAAAATTTTTTTTAATTTATTTTATCTTTATCACTATTTTTATAGCTTATTTGATATTTTTGAAGCCTGCAAATAAAACAGCTAGCATTGAAAAATTTTTCCCCTCAAATGATTCTTCTGAAGCTCAATCTAAATTTATTGACAGCATTTTAAATTCGCTAAGTCTTAAAGAAAAAGTAGCTCAATTAATTTTCCCTTTTGGTTATTCAGAGTTCTTAAATGAAGAAAGCGAAAAATATAAGCAGTTGATAAAACAGGTTAAAATTCACAAAGTAGGAGGTTTTGTATTTTTAACTGGGGACATTTTATCTCAGGCTCTTTTAATAAACGATATGCAAAAAAATTCTCAGTTGCCTTTGTTAGTATGCGCGGATTTTGAACAAGGGCTTGGCTTTAGATTAAAGGACGCGGTAGAATTTCCAACAGCTATGGCGTTTTCCGCCGCTAATGACGATACGTTAACATATCTGGCGGCAAAAGCGATTTCGGAAGAATCGGAAGCGTTTAAAGTCAACGTGGTTTTTGCTCCAGTTTTGGATGTCAATGTGGAATCTAATAATCCTATAATTAATATTAGAGCTTTTTCTGACGATCCGGAAATTGTCGTAAAACATGGCGTTGCTTTTGTTAAAGGTCTTCAGGAAAATAAAATTGTTTCCGTAGCAAAGCATTTTCCGGGACATGGAATGACTTTTATTGATTCGCACGTTGATTTGCCTAAGGTTAAAATAAGTTACGAGGAACTTAAGAAAAAGCACATTCGCTCTTTTAAAGAAGCTATAGATTATGGCGCGGCAGGAATTATGACGGCTCATATTATATATGAGGGCGATGGAATTAAAAGCGATTTGCCTGCTACGATGTCTGATTTTTTTATTGACGAATTATTAGTTAAAAATTATGAGTTTAAAGGATTAATTTTCACCGACGCTTTGCGAATGAGCGCAATTACGAATTATTTTTCGCCATATGAAGCCGCAAAATTAGCTATAAATGCGGGGGCAAATATTTTATTGATGCCTCCTGAAAATGAAACTTTGATCGATTTTTTAGTTGAAGGCGTTAAAACAAAGGAAATTCAAGAGGAAAAAGTTAACCTTTCGAATAGAAAAATTTTGGAATTTAAATACAAATTAAATTTGTTTAACGAACGTTTTATTGATTTTGATAATTTGAAAAAAGTTTTGAATAGAAAGTCTCATTTTAGATTAGCTAAAGAAGTCGCCGAGAAATCTATTACCTTAATTAAAAATAAAAATATTTTACCCATACTAAACGATAGAAAAAAAAGCATAGCTTTAATTATAATTGGTAATAGAAAATTTGCGTCAAGAATTCCGTTTGAGAGAGAATTAAAAAAAAAATTTCGAATCAATGGCGTTAAATACGTTGAATCGACAAGCAACGAGCTAGATTTTGAAAAGACTCTTCAATTGTCAAATTCTGCTAATTACGTCATAATAGGACATTTTACGGGATATGAACCGCCAAAAACTAAAAGTTTAACGTTTCTTCAGCATAAAGAGTTAACTCAAAAAATTTTGAAGCAAAACAATAATTCAACAATTGTAATATTTGGCAATCCTTATTGGGCGTCAGAATACCAAAAAGCTGGCGCAATAATTTTAACTTATAGCGGAAGCGAATCATCTCAGATTGCTGCGGCAAAAGCAATCTCGGGGGAAAATGACATTCAAGGAATTTTGCCGATTGAAATTTCAGGGATAAGTTTGCGTCGAGGCGAAGGTATTTTTTATAAGTCAAATATTTTAATCGACGAACATAAAGAATCGATAAATTATTACGATTTCGAAAAAATTGATGAAACGATAAATAAAGCGATAGCAGACTCTGTTTTTCCTGGTTCAGTTTTGTTAATCGGGAAAGAGAATAAAGTTATTTATAAGAAAGCGTTTGGAAATTTTTCATATGCTAAAAATTCGCCTAAAATGGAAATTAATACAATTTTTGACTTAGCCTCCGTAACAAAAGTAGTCGCCACTACAAGCGCCGCTTTAATTTTAAATCAACTTGGAAAATTTGACGTTGAAGATTATGTATTTAAATATGTTCCAGAGTTTGAAATTGAAGATAAAAAAGAAATAAAGATTAAACATCTTTTAACGCATCAATCAGGCTTAAAGCCTTTTATTCCATTTTATAAATTTAATTTTAATAAAAAGCAAATTATAGATTCCATAGCCAAAAGCTCTTTAGACTTTAAAGTTGGCGAAAACTATCAATATAGCGATTTGAATATGATTATACTTCAGGAAATAATCGAAAGAATTGAGAAAAAAAATTTAAGCGAAGTTTGCTTTGAAAGGATTTTTAAGCCTCTTGAGATGAATAGAACTTTTTTTAATCCGCCTGCTGAACTGAAAAGCGAGTGCGCGCCAACAGAAAAGGACGATTATTGGCGAATGAAAGCAATTCAAGGCGAAGTTCACGATGAGAATGCTCATTTATTAAAAGGAATAGCTGGACATGCCGGGTTATTTTCAACTTGCGAAGATCTTGCCAAATTTTGTTTTACAATTTTAAATGACGGCGTTTATAAAAATGTTCAAATTTTTAATTCTACAATATTAAGCGAATGGATTGTTAAAAAAAGCGAAAGCGGCTCAAGGGCTTTTGGTTGGGCCGTTAAAAGCGAGAATTCTTTTTTCGGCGATAAAGCGTCGCGTACTGCAATTGGACATACAGGCTTTACTGGGACATCGATAATAATAGATAAAGAAAAGAAAATATTTATAATTTTTCTTACAAATAGAGTTCATCCGAGTCGAAAAAACGCGAAAATCATAAATTTTAGACCGAAACTTTTTAATTTAATTTACGATATAATATCTTACTAAAATAAGCGATTAAAATGACGGTTTTTCCTAAAAATAAAACTAACGTTTTTTTGATAGCTAATTTTAGAATATATAAACTGATCGATTCATTATCTCCAATGATATTAGATCATCAAATCGCTTTAAGAGAAACATTAATAGAAAATAACGTGTATTTATTAAATTCTTTAAGCGAAAAAGCCAACTCTTATTTTTTTGTTCATAAATTAGACGTTGAAATCTATGCTAAAAAAATATTAACGGATAATTTTGATAAAGTAGAGATAGAATTTGAAACGGCTTGGGACGCAGTCAAAAGTTTTATTGAAGAAAGAAGCGATAAACCCGAAGAAAGACATTTGATCGTTTTTGCCAATTCAATCGGATACGACGTTGAGAAAATTAATTATATTATTAATTTGCTTGAAAACGACGATAAAAATGCGGTTATTTTTAGAAGTTTCAACGGAAAAATTTCGCTGTTGGGTTTCAATCATTTGCCCTCGGACTTTTTTGAAAACTTGCCGTTTGTAAATTTATTTTACGACGATACGCTTGCAGTTATTAATAAAACTAAGAATTTTTTATTTTCTTTAAATGGAGCGATCAATGTCGACTCGTTTGAAGAATTTTCAGAGCTATACAAAATGTTGCGATTGAAAGAAAGCAAAAAATTTTGCCCCGATCATATATATGAAAAATTTGCAAATTTATTTATTGAATACAAAGAGCATATAAAAAAATGAAAATCGGATTATTTGGCGGAAGTTTTGATCCAATTCATAACGGACACTTGATAACGGCGATGTATTTATTGGAAACTTACGAGCTAAACAAAATAATTTTTATTCCTTGTTATATCTCGCCGCATAAGCTCGATAAAAAATACGCTCCCGAAGAGTATAGATTAAATATGATTTTAGCTGCAATTAAAGGAATCGATTTTTTTGAAGCATCTGATATTGAAATAAAAAAGAAAGAAATATCATATACAATCGACACTTTGCAAGAATTAAAAAAAATTTATTTAAATGACGATTTGTATTTGATTATAGGTTACGATAATTTGCTTGTTTTTGACAAATGGAAAGATCCAGACGAAATATTCAAATTGGCAAAAGTGATCGCTTTAAGAAGAATATCTTCGTTTCAAGAAGCAAATCATGAATATTTTAAAAAAGCGATAATTGCCAACGCTCCGATTATACAAATTTCTTCGTCTGAAATTAGAGAAAGAATTAAAAACGGAAAAACAATAAAGTTTTTAGTTCCGGATTCGGTTGCCGATTATATTAAAGCTAACAAATTATACTTATAAGCATGTTGTTTTCAGAAGAAAATTATAAATTTATGTATGCGGCATTGCAAGAAGCCGAGCAAGCTTATGAAGAAGGCGAAGTTCCAATCGGAGCGGTTGTTGTCTTTAAAAATAAAATAATTGGCAGAGGAAGAAATCAAGTTGAAAAATTAAAAGATTCCACCGCTCATGCTGAAATAATAGCTATGACAAGCGCGATGAATACCTTAAATTCTAAATATCTTACAGATTGCGATCTTTACGTTACCTTGGAACCTTGCTTAATGTGCGTTGGCGCCGCTATTAACGCTAAAGTTAGAACTATATATTTTTCGGCATTTGAACCCAAAACAGGAGCTTGCGGTTCTATTTATAACGTAGCTCAAGAAGGTAAGTTAAATCATACGATAAAAATTTATCACGGACTTTTTGAAAAAGAGGCCGTCGATTTGATGCAGTCTTTCTTTAAGATTAGAAGAAGTTATAATTAATCATTAAACACAAACCGCTTGAATAAAATCAAATTGCCTATGCTTATCTCGCCGATGTAAAATAATTAATTGAAGATAGTAAATTTTTTTATAAGAGCCGCCTATCTATTATTAAACTTTCTCGTCGAATTGAAAAAGTCAAAAAAAACTAAAACGTCAATAAAACCTCAAAAGCTTTCAATTCTTTGAATATTATTTTTTAATAAAACTAAAATTAAAAATATGGAAAAGAAACTTTAAAAGCTTATTTTGCGTTTTTAATTTTTTAAAAATATTATGAAAAAAATAAAAATAATTTTATTGTCAATTGCATTATTATCCTCAATTTTAATATTCATAGTTTGGGCGAATCATGGTTATAACTATTTTACCAAAGACAAAGCTTATATTGAATTTTTAGATCCTATAACAAATCTTCCATATTTTGAATGGAAAGATGAAACATCTATTGGATTAATAGATTTTGTTCTTCCAGCATTATTTATTGAGTCAATAATTTTATTAGTTATATATTTTATAATAAAAAAAAGGAGAATTAAAAATGTCGAATAACATAATTAAATTTCTTATTATTCTTTTTGTAGTTAGTCTTAAATTAAACTACGCTCAGGGAATAGAAAACGAGAAAAATGAAAAAAGGATTTTCAACTTTGACGATCCAAATAAAAGGAACCAAGTTTCTTTCGAAAGCAAAGCTCCCCTTGAAGATATTTTTGGTTTTACAAACGAGATATCTGGAAAACTTGAAGTTAATCTAACCGATTTAAAAACTTTGCGAGGCGAATTTACCGCAAAAGCTTCTACGTTAAAGACTGGAATTGAACTGCGCGATCAACATTTAAGAGAGGAAGGATGGTTGGATGCCGGCAAATATCCAGAAATAAAGTTAAAAATAAAAGAAATTACAAAAGTCGAAAAGCTTGCCGATAGGAAATTTAGAGTGTTTGCAAAAGCAGATTTCTCATTAAAGGGAGCGACTAAAACAATCGACGTACAATCCGAAGTCAATTATTTGCCTGAAAGTCAAACTACAAAATCGCGATTTCCAGGAAATCTTTTAACTGTTAGAGCGGAATTTAAAGTTAAACTATCAGATTTTGGAATTAAGCAACAAATTATCGGACAAAAAGTAGCCGAAGAAGTATTAGTTAAAACAAATCTTGTAGGAAGCGATAAACTTTAAGATCTGAAAATAATTATATTTTTTTACAAACCAGAAAAAAAGGCGAATCTATATATCGCCTTTTTTTGATTCTTAACTATAAATATCTTTTTATCGGCAACTCGATTGTAACTTTTGATCCGATACCTAACTTGCTTTCAATTAGTATTTTTCCTTTGTGGTCTTCTATAATATTCTTTACTATCCACAAACCCAATCCGCTTTGAGATTCGCCGCCAGTCGGCTTGCTTGAAAGAATTTTTCCTTTTTGAAAAGCTAAGGGCAAGTCTTCTTGTTTTATTCCTTGTCCTTCGTCTATAATTTCCAAAATTATTTTGTCATAAGTGAAATAGCCTTGTATGATTACGCTTTTGTTTGGACCGGTATATTTTATAGCGTTATTGACAATATTTTCGATAGCTAATTCTATTTTTTCTTCATCGCATTCAACTTCTGGCAAATCGTCGGAGGTTTTGTTTAAAAGGTTTATAAATTTTCTTGCGGCGTAAGATTTATTTTGAGCGCATACCTTGTCGATTATTTTTTTTATGTTGGTCTTTTTAATATTCAAATTTAAAGCGCTTTCGGAGCTTGCGGCAATCTTAGAAATATTTTCAGCGATTTTTAGTATTCTTTCGCTTGATGAGATTAAACTTTCGATAGCTTTATTTTGTTCTTCCGAGGAAAGTTGATATGATTGTATTAGTTTGGCAAATGCATAAAGATTAGAAGCGGGATTTTTAATTTCATGAACCCAGGCTGCGAAGAGTTTTTCTTTTTCGGCGTTTAAGTAATTAAGCTTATTTTGATTTTCAATAAGCTTGTCTCTTTTTTCGATTAGCATATCGTTAATATTTTCCAGTTCTTTGACTTGTTTTTTCAATTCCTCAATTCTTTCTTTTAATCGCGTTTTTTCATACTCAAGTTCTTCTATTCTTAATCTTAAGTCAGATATTACTTTTAAATTTTCTTGTTGACGCGGAGCAAAATTATCGTTCGATTTTTTCTTTGATTTTTTATGTAAGAAAAATAAGAAGATTAGAATTAAAGCAAATATAGCGACGATTAAATAATATAAATCGCGACTTAAGCCCTTGGAAACAATTGGTTTATTACGATCAACTGTATAGCAAACAAAATTTCTTTTGCCTATTTCTTTTCCGTTTGAAGAAACAATTATTGTATAATTTGCCATATTCTCAGCTAAAGGCCTAAATGAAATAGAGCCTATTTTTAATGTGTCGTTTAAGCTGAAAATTTTTTTATCATTTTCAAATATTGAAATATTATATTCTTCAAAATCCAAAGGAGAAGAAAGCAAGTCATAGTAAATTGTAAGAATATCGTCTTTCGACCTGTAAATTCTATCAAAAGAGCCTGAATAAGAAGCGAATGCGGACGTTTCTATCTTTAGCAAATTTAAGCCATTTGCGTTTAACGTAGATATGTTTGAAAGAAGGAAAATTAAAAAACCAAAAAAAGAAAATCTTTTCATATTAGTCTTAAAGCTAATAATAAATATTTTAAAGTACTAAAATTATTTAATAAAAAAAATTAAACAATAATAAAATACTGAATTTGTAAAAATATTGATTTTGATTTCAAAATAAAACGGAATTAAAATTTCACGGCAAGTTACATTATGAATTTTAAGAATTTATCATTATATTTATAGTTTTAAAAAATAACCTATATGACAAAAAGAGCTGAAAGATTTTTATTGTTGCTGACAGATTTAATGACGATTAATTTAAGTTGGATTGTATATTCTTATTTTAGGTTAAACGTTGGAATATTTAAATTATTTGGCGAGCCTTCGCTATATCTCGCTGGAGCCGCAATCTATGCATATTGGTTTTTAGTTTTTTTAGCTGTCGGTTTATATGAATCTTGGTTCGCTAAATCAAGATTTGACGAAATATCTACATTGTTAAAGACGACTTTTTTTGGAGTTTTATTTCTATTTGCAGCAATATTTATCGACGATATTCAACAAGGCGTGGCGTCAGATGCGCGCTTTTTAATTTTTATTTATTGGGCGGCTTTGTTTACTTTCGTTGGGATAGGGCGATTGTTTAATAGAACATTGCAGAGAAAATTGCTCTTCAAGGGCATTGGTCGAAGAAAAGTTTTTATTGTCGGATTTAACGAAAAAGGGAAAGAAATTCATGAAATGCTTCTTAAATATCGAGCTTTGGGATTAGATCCAGTCGGATACATTGCAGTTTTGCCTGAAAATGTAGGCAAGGAACATATGGGAATAAAAGTTTTAGGCAGAACAAATGAGATAAAAGATCTGATAGTTAAATACAACGTCAAGGAATTAATAATAGCTTTGCAAACAAAACACGAAGACGTATTTCTTGAAGTTTTAGAAAATACGCAAGAGCTTGACGTTAGAATAAAAATATCTCCCGATCTATACGAAATTGTAACTGGTCAAGCTCGCACAAGTCAAATTTATGGGATGCCTCTAATTGATATATCTCCTAGATTGATGCCAGAATGGGAAAAAGCCGTCAAAAGAGGAATGGATATAGTTTTATCTTTGATTTTTTTGATAATTACTCTGCCGATAACAATAATTACAGCTATATTAATTAAATTAGAAAGTCCCGGTCCAGTGTTGTTTAAACAAGAGCGAGCAGGATTGAACGGCAAACCTTTTATGATGTATAAGTTTAGATCTATGAGAGCCGACGCGGAAAAAAACACCGGACCTGTTTGGGCTCAAAAAAACGATCCTCGGGTTACACGAGTTGGCAAATTTATTAGAAAAGTTAGAATAGACGAAATACCGCAAATGATAAATATCCTCAAAGGCGAAATGAGTTTAGTGGGTCCGCGTCCAGAGCGCCCTGTTTTTGTAGAAAAACTTTCAAAAGAAATTCCGCTGTATAAAAAAAGATTAACAGTAAGACCCGGTTTGACAGGTTGGGCTCAAGTAAAACATAAATACGACGAAACAATAGACGATGTGAGAACAAAATTAAGATACGATCTTTTTTATATCGAAAATATGTCTATTAGAATGGATTTAAAAATAATGTTTAGAACCGTTTTTGTGATGCTGTTTGGATTAGGGCATTACGAATAAAAATAATAAATAATTAAAACAAAAAATATTTTCGGAGTGGAAAATGAAAATATCAATGGTTGATTTAAAAAGACAATATTTAAATATAAAAAATGAAATCGACGAAGCTATTCAAGAAGTTTTAGATTCGACGCAATTTATCTTAGGAAAACAAGTCGGCGAGCTTGAATGCGAATGTTCCAAATATTTAGGCGTAAAATATGCCGTAGCCTGCGCAAATGGAACGGAGGCTTTGCAAATAGCTTTAATGGCATTAGGATTAAAACCAGGCGACGAAGTTATAACGACGCCTTTTACATTTGTCGCTACGACTGAAACGATCGCTCTTTTAGGAGGCATTCCAGTTTACGTCGATATCGAGGAAGATAGTTTTAATATCGATGCTACAAAAATAGAAGCCGCAATTACTCCTAAAACTAAAGGCATTATTCCAGTCCATTTATATGGGCAAGCCGCTGATATGGATCCGATTTTAGAAATTGCAAAAAAATACAATCTATGGGTTATTGAAGATATGGCTCAAGCTTTTGGAACTGAATATAAAGGAAAAAAAGTCGGCGGATTTGGCGATATTGCAGCTACAAGCTTTTTCCCATCTAAAAACTTAGGCTGCTATGGCGACGGCGGTATGATGTTTACAAACGACGAAGAGCTTTATAAAAAAATAAAAATGATCGCAAATCACGGCTCCAAAGAGCGATACGTACACGAAACTTTAGGATTAAATTCGAGATTAGACACAATACAAGCGGCGATATTAAAAGTAAAATTAAAATATATTGATATATATAACCAAACGCGATATGAAAACGCGACGCTATATAATCAAGAATTTAAGGATTCAAAAGTTAAAACACCGTCGATTAAAAATTATTCAAATCACATTTTTCATCAATATACCATAAGAACCGACAAAAGAGAAGAATTAAGAGAACATCTTTCAAAAAAAGGAATACCATTCGGCGTTTATTATCCAATACCTTTGCATCAACAGCCTGCTTTTAAAAATTTAGGCGGAAAAGTTTATAATTTGCCGGTTACAGAAAAAGCCGCCAAGGAAGTTATTTCTTTGCCAATGTTTCCAGAGCTTTCAAAAGAAGAGATTATTTATATAGCTATATCTGTCAAAGAAGTTACAGGTTAATAAATGAAAAAAACTCTCGTAATTATTCCGACTTATAATGAAATAGACAATATAGGCAGACTTATAGATTATTTATTGTCTAATTATGAAAATTTAGACGTATTAATAATCGATGATAATTCTCCAGACGGAACCGGGAATTTCATAGAAAGAAATTACAAAGAAAATTCGCGGGTAAAACTAATCAAGCGATCGGGAAAATTAGGTCTTGGCACCGCTTATGTTTTAGGCTTTAAATATATGCTTGACAATAATTATGATTTAGCCGTTCAAATGGACGCCGATTTTTCTCATGATCCAGCTGAGATAAAAAATTTTTTAAGAGAAATAGAAAATTACGATTTGGTTATTGGTTCGAGATATATAACTGGCGTGAATGTTATTAATTGGCCTATGCGAAGATTGTTGTTGAGTTATTTTGCCAATATATATACGCGAATAATTACTGGAATGCCGATAAAAGACGCCACAGGAGGATATAAATGTTTTAGGAAAGAAGCTTTGCAAAGCGTCGATTTAAACAAAATTAAGTCAAACGGATATTCCTTTCAAATAGAAATGAATTTTATAATCTGGAAAAAAGGTTTCAGAATAAAAGAAATTCCAATCATTTTTGTCGATAGAGTTCAAGGAATTTCAAAGATGTCGAAAAAAATAGCTCGCGAAGCTTTCTTCATGGTTTGGAAATTAAGACTAAGAGCCTTATTTGGTCGCATCTAAATGTTTTTAAATTATGCAAATCGACGTAAGCGTTATAATTGTCAATTACAACGTTAAAGAGTTTCTTGAAAACTTGTTAAATTCGCTTTTAAAGAGTCTGAGAAATTTTCATTATGAAATAATCGTCGTTGACAATGCTAGTTCCGATAGTTCTGTCGAAATGATTAAAAGCAAGTTTCAGCAAGTTATTCTAATAGAAAACAAAAAAAATGTCGGTTTTGGAGCCGCAAATAATCAAGCCTCTAAAATTGCTAAGGGAAAATATCTTTTATTGATAAATCCAGACGCTTTAGTTCAGGAAAACACAATTGAAATAATGTTTAAATTTATGGAAGCTCATCCTGAAGCTGGAGCGGCAGGATGCAAGGTGCTGAACTCCGATGGAACTTTACAACTTGCCTGCAGAAGAGGTTTTCCAGGACCATGGGCGTCGTTTACTAAAGTTGTTGGTCTAAGCTCGCTGTTTCCTAAAAGCAAACTGTTTGCAAATTATAATTTAACTTATCTTGACGAAAATCAAACTTACGAAGTCGACGCTATTAGCGGCTCGTTTATGTTTATAAGAAGAGAGGTTTATGAAAAATTAAACGGCTTCGATCCTGATTTTTTTATGTACGGCGAAGATTTAGATTTGTGTTATAGAATAAAAAAAGCAGGCTATAAAGTTTATTATGTTCATGAAACTTCTATAATTCATTACAAAGGCGAATGCGCGCGCAGATCTTCTTTAGACGAATCGAGAATTTTTTACGATGCTATGAGAATTTTTGTTAAGAAACACTTGTCGACATATTGGATTGTAGAAATTATTTTGCTTATGTCGATATATTTGCGAGCATTTATTCATTTTGCTTATAAAAGACGAATTAATTTGATATCAATGGCTCTCGATTTTGTTTTTTTTAATCTTTCTTTGTTATTGGCTTCAGAAATTTATTTTGGTCAAAAATGGCATGGATTCCCAGATTTTGCTTTGCCTATAGTTTTTACTATACCGGCGTCATTACATGTTCTTATCGCTTTTTTTTTGGGAGTTTATAAAAATAATTCTTTAGCGATACTCCGATCTTCCTTTGCATTATTTGCCAGCTTTTTCGCGGTATCTTCTTTGACTTATTTTTTTAAAGAATATGCTTTTAGCAGGGCGATAATTTTGATTTCTTATTCTTTATCTTTCTTTCTTTTTTTTGTTTGGAGAATTTTATTCAGACTTCTTTTTTTAAGAGCGAAGGAAAAAACTCTTTCGCGCAGCTTAAAAACTATTATTATTGGTTCCGATAACCATTCTATTGATCTCGCAAAAAAATTGGCAAATCATCATATGCCTTTGAGAACAATTGTCGGATTAATTTCGAAAAATTTTGAGAAAGTTGGAAGCTCTGTTGATGGATTTAAAATTATCGGAGCCTATGAAAATATTAAGCGAATAATAAAAGAAGAAAAAATCGACGAAGTTATTTTTTGTTCTAACGACGTTTCTTATTCTGATATCTTGAAAATTGTTAACGATTGTCAGGGGGAAAACGTAGAATTTAAAGTTACGGGAAACGAAAAAGATTTTTTGGTAGGTAAAGCTGAAATATATTCTCTGGCGGAATATCCCCTTTTAAGCTTAAGTTATAACATTTCAAAATTTGAAAATAAGGTTTCAAAGTTTATATTGGATAAAATTTTATCGTTATTTTTTATGTTAATATTTTCTTCTTTTATAATTGCGTTAAAAATTTTTAGAAAAAAGAATTCTTTTTTTTATAATTTCTTTTCGCAAATGCCTGAAGTTTTTATCGGCAAAAAAAGTCTTGTCGGTCCGAAAAATATCGAAAATTACGAGGGATTATTTTTAGGAAAAAAAGGAGCGACAGGGTTATGGAATATTGACGCTATAGCTTCCGATAAATTGACTATTGAAGAAGAATTAAAAATTAATTTATATTACGCCCGAAATCAAAACTTCTTGTTGGATCTTGAAATTATAGGAAAAACCATTTCAAAAATCTTTTCGTGAAAGAAAGGAGGGAAGACTAATGACATCCAGATATACTTTAGATTTTGAGAAGCCTATTTTTGAACTTGAAGAAAAAATTCAGGAAATGAAAAAATTGAACGATGCCGTCGATTTAAGCTCTGAAATAATTCGATTAGAAAAAAAAGTTGAAAAATTAAAAAAAGTGATTTATTCAAAACTTACTCGCTGGCAAAAAGTTCAAATCGCTCGTCATCCTTTAAGACCGTATACGTTGGATTATATTTATAAAATCGGAAAAGAATTTATTGAATTGCATGGCGATAGGCATTTTGGCGACGACAAAGCGATAGTTGGCGGCATAGGCAAGTTGGAAAATTATAAAGTCGCTTTTATCGGACATCAGAAAGGCAGAGACACAAAAGAAAACATAATGAGAAATTTCGGAATGCCCAATCCAGAAGGCTACCGCAAAGCTTTAAGAATTATGAATCTTGCGGAAAAATTTAATTTGCCGATTATAACTTTTTTAGACACTCCGGGGGCCTTTCCCGGCATAGAAGCCGAAGAGCGAGGACAAGCCGAAGCTATCGCTCGAAATTTGTTTGAAATGAGCAAGCTTGAAGTTCCAATAATAGTTTGTATTATAGGCGAGGGAGCCTCGGGCGGAGCTTTAGGAATTGGAGTCGGCGATAGAATTCTGATGATGGAAAACGCATGGTTTTCAGTTATCAGCCCAGAATCTTGTTCAAGCATTTTATGGCGAAGTTGGGATTACAAGGAACAAGCGGCGGAAGCTTTAAAGCTTACCGCTCCTGATCTATTAAAATTAAAAATTATTGATAGAATTATTCCGGAACCGTTAGGGGGAGCTCATAAAGATCCCGACGCCGCGGCTCAAAATTTAAAGAAGGCGATACTTGAAGAGCTGGAAATTTTGATTAAGATGAAAAAAGATAAGCTCTTAAAAGAAAGATATAAAAAATTGGCTTCTTACGGTTTTTATAAACAATAAATTATTTTATATCATAAAGTATTTTCTTTTATGTAGTAAAATAAATTATTTTGCGATATAAAGATCTTGATAATATAATAGTTTTAAATATTTAAACGAGCATAGACGATTTATTATGTTAAAAAACGTTTGCGAAATAAGAGTCAGATACGCCGACACTGACAAAATGAAAATTGTTTACAATGGAAAATATCCCGAGTACTTTGAAGTTGGCAGATGCGAGCTGTTAAGATCTATCGGATTGCCTTATAAAGAAATTGAGAAACAGGGATATCAACTTCCAGTATTGGAGCTTTACGTAAAATATTTTAAGCCAGCTTTTTACGACGATGTTCTGGAAATAGAAGCGCGACTTGAAAAACTACCGGAAGCCAAAACTCAAATATTTTATGAAATAAGACGAAAAGAAAACGGCGACTTATGCGCAACAGGTTTCACCGTTCATGCTTTTATAAAAGAAAATGAAATGAAAGCGGTGAAGCCGCCAGAGTTTTACGTTGAAAAGTTAAAACCATATTTCTTATAAATTATTTAATAAATCGCTTAAGTAAATTATGAATTTGATAGACTATATTAAAATTCGTTCTATAATACTCGAAGCGTTAAAAGAAGATATCGGTTCGGCGGATATAACAAGCGAATCAACCATAGACAATTTCGCAATGGCTGAAGCAAATTTTCTCGCAAAAGAAGACGGAATTTTCGCCGGCGAAAAAGTTTTAGAATCGATTTTTCATTTATTTCATCCAGAAGCGTCTGTAGAAATTTTAGAAAAAGATGGAAACGAAATTAAAAAAGGAACAATTTTAGCCAAAGCGTATGGAAAGGCGAAGCTGCTTTTGCAAATAGAGCGAACCGCTTTGAATTTTATTCAAAGAATGAGCGGAATAGCGACTTTAACAAATCAATTTGTTAAAAAAATATCTCATACGAAAGCTCAAATACTTGACACTCGAAAAACATGTCCCGGATTGAGATTTCTCGATAAAATGGCCGTAAAAATCGGCGGCGGCAAAAACCATCGCTTCGGATTATACGATATGATTCTTATTAAAGACAATCATATTGAAGCTGCAAGAGGAATAAAACCGGCAGTTCAAAAAGCTCGAAATTATTTAGCAGCGAACAATTTGTCTCATATAAAAATTGAAGTCGAGTGCGCAAATTTGCAAATGGTACAAGAAGCTCTTGATTCGAAGTGCGATATAATTATGCTTGATAATTTTTCGATTGACGAGATGAAAAAAGCTGTAAAGTTAATAAATGGCATCGTACCCGTTGAAGCATCAGGCAATGTGAATTTAAACACTGTCGCCGAAATCGCAGAAACTGGAGTCAATTATATTTCAGTTGGCGCTCTTACCCATAGCGTAAAAGCTTTAGACATTTCGATGAAAATAAAATTGAAGAAATAATTTTTAATAATTGTAAAGTTTATGATGCGGTTATATGCTTGAGAGTTTAAAGAAATTAGCAAAAGAAACTGCGATTTACGGCATAAGCTCGATTCTGAGCAGATTCTTAAATTTTTTGCTTGTTCCATTTTATACTAATTTTTTTTCTGCTAGAGATTATGGGCTTATAGCCAATATATATGCATACATAGCATTTTTAAATGTAATATTTGCCTTTGGAATGGAATCTTCTTATATGAAGTATTCTTCATTGGCCGAAACAGAAAAAGAAAAAAAGAAAATTTTTTCGATAGCATATTTGACAATTTTAGTCGTGTCTTTTATTTCGATTATTTTTTTGATTTTCTTCAAAGATTATGTCTTAGTTTTTTTTGATCTTTACGAAGATAAATATTTATACTATGCGCTTGCTATTTTGTTTGTCGACGCTCTTAACGTTCTACCTTACGCCGAATTAAGAATGAGTTCGAAAGCTTTATTTTTTGCGTCGACAAAATCGTTGAATATTTTCATAAACGTTTTATTGAATATTCTTTTTATAGCTGTTTACAATTTTGGCGTCGAAGGAGTTTTGCTGGCGAATTTAATAGCCTCGCTTTCAAGTCTAGCTATATTGTTGAGAACGACAATAAAAAGTTTTATCTTTTCGCTCAATTGGGTAGATTTAAAAAAATTATTAAAATTTGGGCTTCCGTATCTGCCGGCTGGTCTAGCGGCAATTGCTTTGCAAGTTATAGACAGACCTATTCTTTTAAAGTTAACTTCGATGGAAAAAGTTGGCATATATCAAGCAAATTATAAGCTTGGCGTTTTTATGATGTTGTTTGTTTCGATGTTTCAATACGCGTATCAACCTTTTTTTCTTCAACGAGCTAAAGACAAAGACGCGAAAGAAATTTTTGCGAATACATTAAAGTATTTTTTGCTTGCAAGCTCATTAATATTAATTTTTTTAAGCTATTTTATTGAAAATATTTGTCAAATAACAATATTAGGAAAAAGCATAATCGCTAAAGAATATTGGACAGGTTTGTCGATAGTTCCGATTGTTTTATTGGCGTATTTGTTTAACGGTTTATATGTTAATTTTACCGCGGGAATTTTTATTAAAGAAAAAACAATTTATTCGACTATTGCCACTTCGATCGGGGCTTTGTCAAATATTGCATTTAATTTTACTCTTGTTCCGATTTATGACATAATCGGAGCCGCTGTTGCAACTTTGCTAAGTTATATGATAATGGCTTTGATTCTGTTCTTTTATAGCCAAAAATATTACAAAATACATTACGATTATTGGAATATATTTAAAATTTTTTTTCTTATATGCGCATATTTATTGCTTTTTTATTTCTTATTTTATAATAAAATACAATCGATAAGTATTAAATTTGGCGTTGCGATTAGTTATATATTTTTTGTTTTTTTTCTTAAAATAGTATCTTATAAAAAGTTAAAAAAATTTTTAACAAGAGAATAAAATAAAGTTTAAACTAATAAAAATTTTGAGTGAAATATGAAAGAAAAGTCAACTCAAATCTTTTTAGCGACGCTATTCTTTTTCTTTTTTTCAAATTTGCATTATTCTCAAAAAACTCCTCCAACAATATCTCCATCGGAAGCAATTAACTATGTTGGGCAAAACGTTGTTGTTAAAGGTTTTGTCGCTCAAGTAAGCAAGAGCAAAAGCGGCAACATATTTATAAATTTTGACAAAAAATATCCTAATAATACGTTTGTCGCAGTAATATTTAAAAAAAATTCCTATAGGTTTTCAAATGTTCAAAAATATGAAGGATCGCAAGTACAAGTTAGAGGTTTTGTTACGACGTATAGAGGGAAAGCTCAAATTATTTTAGAAGAACAGGATCAAATTACATTAGTCAAAGAAAAAACTTTGGTTTATTAAGTTATTAATATAGATCTATTTTAACTTTTAAATACAAGCAGCGATAAATAAATTTATTTTCTTAAAGAAAGGTAAACTATTAATTAAAAAATTAAAAATAAGTTTTAATAGAATTTAAATAAGCGTCTTGCAAATTTATTCAAATTAGCTATAAAAAATTTGCGAAGCTTATATTGCAAAAAATTAAAATAGTATATTAAAAATAATTTTTTTAACTTTAAAATATTTATCAAATAATAAATAAAAATAAAAAAGGATTAAATATGATATTACAACAGAAATTAAACGACAAATCTTTGCGAATTTGTATAATTGGCTTAGGTTATGTCGGCTTGCCCTTAGCGGTTGAATTTGGAAAATTGTTTAAAACCATAGGTTTTGATATCAATACAAAAAGAATAAATGAGTTGAAAGAATTCAAAGATCACACTTTAGAAGTAGAAGAAAAAGAATTAAGAGAAGCTGTTCATTTGGAATATACAGACAGAACGGAAGATTTAAAAAACATAGACGTTTTTATTGTGACAGTTCCAACGCCGGTCGATAAATTTAACAGACCAGATTTAACGCCGTTAATCAAAGCAAGTCAAACAGTCGGAAAATGCGTACAAAAAGGCTCTGTGGTAATTTATGAGTCTACAGTTTATCCAGGATGTACCGAAGAAGATTGCATTCCAATAATTGAAAAAGAAAGCGGCTTAAAATTTAACGTCGATTTTTTTGCCGGTTATAGTCCGGAAAGAATTAATCCAGGCGATAAAGAGCATAGAGTTTCAACGATAAAGAAAGTTACAAGCGGTTCATCTCCAGAAATAGCGGATTTTGTCGATAATTTATATAAGCAAATAGTAAAAGTTGGAACTCACAAAGCTCCTTCGATTAAAGTAGCCGAAGCGGCAAAAGTTATTGAAAATACGCAACGCGATATAAATATCGCATTTGTCAACGAGCTTGCAAAATTGTTCGACGCTATGAATATTGACACATTAAGCGTGCTCGAAGCCGCGGGAACAAAATGGAATTTTTTGCCGTTTAGACCTGGTCTTGTGGGCGGACATTGTATTGGAGTTGATCCTTATTATTTGACTCATAAAGCGGCTTCGTTAGGTTTTCATCCTGAAATTATGCTTGCAGGAAGAAGAATAAACGACGGTATGGGGCAATTTGTCGCTCATAAGGTAATTAAATTAATGATTAAAAAAGATATATCAATTTTTGGAGCAAAAGTTTTAATATTGGGAATAACTTTTAAAGAAAACTGTCCCGATATAAGAAATACAAGAGTTATTGATATTGTTAAAGAACTAAAAGATTTTGATTGCGACGTTGAAATCTTCGATCCTTGGGCGTCGCCTGAAGAGGTAAAAGAAGAGTATGATCTTGAAACAGTTGCAAAACTTGACGAAAGCAAAAAATACGACGCAATTATATTAGCTGTCGCTCATAAACAATTTAAGGAATTAAACATAAAGAATTTGCTAAAACAGAAATCAGTAGTTTACGACGTAAAAGGCATTTTGCCAATTGAATTAGTAGATGGAAGATTATAAAATTCAAAATTTTTAACTTTCATACTAAAGCGATAATCATTAATTCATATTAATTTTTTTAATTCGTCGAACTAATTAAGGAGAACTATGAAATTTCTAGTAACAGGCGGCGCTGGTTTTATAGGCTCAAACTTAGTCGAATGTTTGCTAAAAAGAGGTTATAAGGTAAAAGTTATCGATAATTTTTCTACTGGCAAAAAAGAAAATATTCGAGAATTTATAAACGATATTGAGTTAATCGATGGCGATATAGTTCATTATCGTTCGGCGCTAAAAGCCGTCGATGGAGTCGATGTAATATTGCATCAAGCCGCGTTGCCTTCGGTGCCTAGGTCAATTAATGATCCAATCGCTTCGAATGAGGCTAATATTGCTGGAACTTTAAATATTTTAGAAGCAGCCCGCGAAAAAAAAGTCTTCAAAGTAGTAGTAGCTTCTTCTTCTTCAGTTTATGGCGATAGTCCCGTTTTGCCCAAAAGAGAAGATATGCTTGTTAATCCTTTATCTCCATACGCTGTTACAAAACTCGCAACTGAACAATATGCCGTAGTTTATCATAAAGTGTTTGGATTAAAAACAATCGCATTAAGATATTTCAACGTTTTCGGACCTAAACAAGATCCGACTTCTCAATATTCAGCCGTTATACCTAAATTTATTACGGCTATTCTAAAAAATCAAAGACCTACTATTTATGGCGATGGATTAACAAGTCGCGATTTCACTTATGTTGAAAATGTCGTCGAGGCAAATATACTATGCGGGATAAATGAAAACGTTTCCGGAGAAATTTTTAATTGCGCCTGTCATGGACAAACGTCGTTAAACGAACTTGTCGGATCTATAAACAAAATTCTTGGAAAAAAAATAGAGCCTATCTATGCCGATTTTAGACCTGGCGATATCAAACATTCGTTCGCTGATATATCAAAAATTGAAAATATGGTTGGATTTAAGCCTAAAATTAATTTCGAAGAAGGCTTAAAGCTAACGATTGAATGGTATCAAAATAATTTAAGCGCGAAATAAACTTTGTATGCTTTTTAATATTAAAGCCAGTAAGAAAAATATAACACTTGTTAATATTAAACGAAAAATTAAATTTGAAAAATAAAGAAAACTTTAATCGAGGATAAAGATTTCAATTTAAAGAATTAATTTTTCGCTAAACAATATCAAAATAATTTTATTTATACTCAAAAATATATGCAAGCAATTACGATAAAAGACGCTTTTGGAAAAACTGCTTTTGCATTAAAATATGGCATATTTGCCGCCGCAGCGACAGGCGCTAATTTATTTTCTCAATATTTATTATTCAAGTTTTTTTCTGGAAAATATTTAATTTATGCCGCTCTTATTGTCGGGACTTTAGCGGGCTTGATAGTAAAATATTTGCTTGATAAAAAATATATTTTTCGATATAAAACGATACAAGTTTCGGAAGATTTGTTAAAATTTTTTTTATATTCTATAATGGGAATTTTCACTACTGTAATTTTTTGGGGCTTTGAATTAGGATTTCATTTTATTTTCAAAACTGAAAACGCAAAGTTTATAGGCGCCGCCATCGGTTTGACTATAGGCTATTTTGTAAAATATAGATTGGACAAAAGGTACGTTTTTTATGAAAAGAAGAACAATTAATAGCTGGGGACTTTATCCAAAAATTGAAGCTGAAGTTTTTTCATTAAGCGACGAAAACAAAGCTTTAGAAATTTTAAAGCAAGTCGACGAGATTATTCCTTATGGAAATGGAAGAAGTTACGGCGATAGCGCTTTGAATAATAAAGTATTGGATTGTTGTCCCTATAATTATTTTATTGAATTCGACGAATTAAACGGCATATTAAAAGCCCAGGCGGGAGTTTTGCTTTCGGAAATATTAAATATCGTCGTTCCGAAGGGATGGTTTCTAAGCATAACGCCCGGCACAAAATTAATTACTTTAGGCGGAGCTATCGCTTCGGATGTTCACGGAAAAAATCATCATAAAGACGGATGTTTCAGCGAATGCGTCGATGAAATAAAAATTATGAAGCCGGATGGAGAAATTGTCTTTGCGCGAAAAGGAGATGAGTTATTTAAAGCGACTTGCGGCGGAATGGGATTGACTGGAATTATACTTGAAGCTTCGATTAGATTAAAAAAAATTAATTCGATTTATATCGATCAAATCGTCGTTAAAACTAAAAATCTTGACGAAACTTTTGAAGCCTTTGAGCAATACGAGCATTATCCATATTCTGTAGCGTGGATTGATTGCTTAGCTCGAAAAAGCTCAATTGGCAGATGCGTTTTGATGGTCGGCGATTTTAGAAACGACGGGAAATTAAATTACAAAGAAAAAAGAAAGTTAAACGTTCCTTTTAACTTTCCTTCTTTAACATTAAATAAATTTAGCGTAAAAGCTTTTAATTTTATGTATTATAATAAGATATTAAAAAAAGAGACAAGAACAATAGCAAATATAGACTCATTTTTTTATCCGCTTGACGCAATAGACAATTGGAATAGAATATACGGAAAAAACGGTTTTACTCAATATCAATTCATTTTGCCAAAGGAAGCCAGTCGCGAAGGATTGAAAGAATTGCTTGAAGAGATATCCAAAAGCGGCAAAGGCTCTTTTCTCGCAGTATTAAAATTGTATGGGAAAGCGAATGAAAATTATTTGTCTTTTCCTATGGAAGGATACAGTTTAGCTTTAGATTTTAAAATTGAAAAAGATTTATTTGAATTTCTCGATAGGCTGGATAAAATTGTTTTGAATTATGGCGGCAGAATATATTTGACAAAAGACGCAAGAGTCTCGAAAGAAGTATTTGAAAAAGGCTATCCAAATATCGATAAGTTTCGAGAGTTTAGAGAAAAAATCGATCCAAAAAGAAAATTAAATTCTCTTCAAAGCAAGAGGTTGGAATTATGAGCAAATATTTGTTAATTATAGGGTCAAACAGCGATATAGCTAAAGCTTGCGCTCGCGAGTTTGCAAAAAACGGTTTTAATTTAATTTTGCTTGCGCGCGATTTTAACAAGGCTAATGAATTTGCTCGCGATTTAAAAATTCGTTCTGGCGTAAACGTGGAGGTTTACGAATTTGACTTAAATAACTATAAAGATTGGAAAAAAGTCTATGAGCAATTTAAAGATAAAGTCGACGGAGTTTTGTTAGCCGCAGGCTTTATGGCGGACCAAAAAGAATGCGAAAAAGACGAAAATAAAACTTTACAAACTATTATTGTCAATTATTTAAGTCCTGTATTAATTTTGAATGATATTGCTAACGATTTCCAAAATAAAAAAAAGCAAGGCTTCATTATTGGCATAAGTTCAGTCGCTGGAGATAGAGGAAGAAAGTCGAATTATATTTATGGAAGTTCGAAAGCTGGTTTAACGGCTTACTTAAGCGGCTTAAGAGGAAGGTTAGAAGCGTTTGGAGGGAAGGTTATAACTGTCAAACCCGGTTTTGTTAGAACAAAAATGACTGAAAGATTGCCTTTGCCGAAGGCTCTTGTCGCCGAGCCAGAAGAAACGGCTCGAGACATTTATAAGGCTTATGTAAAAGGAAAAGACGTAGTTTATACCAAATGGTTCTGGAAATGGATTATGTTGATAATTAAAGCTATGCCGGAGAAGATTTTTAAGAAAATTAATTTTTAACATCAGCGGATCATAAATTACTTTATGACATAAAATAATTTATTTTACGATATAAAATAATTCAAATGAATTTTAAATTATTATCGACCGATATTAAAAAAAAGTTTTAATAAGTATAAAGATTGACAATAGAAATTTAACGGAAGTTTTTTCTTTATTTTATAGTTTGATTTAATACATAGTCGATATTTAATAAAACAAAAAAATTAAATTTAAAATATAAAGAATTAGAAATTATGCGAAAAATTTTAGAAATAATCTATTTGGCTATTGAATGGTAAAATATTTTTTTGGAAATTATAATTTAAAGAAACGGTATAATAATGTAAACTATATATGGAAAAATATAATGTATTAGTTTTTCCTTGCGGAACTGAAATAGCTAACGAAATTATCAATTCGTTGACAAATCATAAATACTTTAAACTTGTATTTGCATCAAGCGAGGAATTATCCTATTGCAATTATAGAAATCAAGAAATTTCTATTCTGCCTTATGTTAATGACAAAAACTTTACAGACGAATTGAATAATCTTATTGAAGAAAAAAAGATAGATTTTATCGCGCCAGCGCATGACGACGTCGCTTTTGTTTTGAGTCAAATCGAAAATAGCTTAAAGGCAAAAGTGATTGGGCAATCTAAAGCAGTAAATGATATTGCGAGATTTAAAGATATTACTTATAAATATTTCAAAAATATTTTGCCAGTTGGTAAAGTCTTTGAAAATCAACCGCAAAGAGATGAATTTCCAGTTTTTGTTAAACCAAAAAAAGGGCAAGGGTCTTTTAACTCGTTCAAAATAAATAGTTTGGAAGAATTTTTTTTCTTTTTCAATCATTATAAGATTGAAGAATTTGTCGTGATGGAATATTTGCCGGGCGATGAATTTACAATCGATTGTTTTTCCGATAACGGAGATTTGCTATATGCTGGAGCTAGAACAAGAGAAAAAACTACCCGAGGAATTTCAGTTTTATCGAGACTTGTGTCCGATAAAGATTTAAATATTCAATTTCAAAATTACGCCCAAATAATTAGCAAAACATTAAATTTGCATGGCTTATGGTTTTTTCAAATGAAATATGACAAAAATAACAATATAAAATTGCTTGAAATTGGTCCAAGAGTCTCAGGAACTATGTCGTTAAACAGGGCTAAGGGAGTAAATTTTATAGAATTAGCTCTTTATCAAAAACTTGGCTATAAAATTGAAGTTGTTTGTAACGACATTGAAATTTCGCTGGCAAAAGCGTTAGTTCCCGTATATAAACATAATATAAAGTATGAAAATTTGTATATTGATTTTGACGATACTCTTTTTTTAGATGAGAATAGAATAAATCCTGATTTAATGAAATTAATTTTTCAGGCTAAAAATCAAGAAAAAAAAGTTTTTTTAATTACCAAAAATAAAAATTATAAACTTGCAATGGCATTGCATCGATTTGGAATTGCGAATGTATTTGACGGGATAATACATATACCTGAAACTCAAAAGAAAATCGATTATATAAAAGGAAATTCCGTCTTGATTGACGATTCTTTTTCCGAAAGAAAGGAAGCTATTCGAAAAGGAATTTATGCTTTTGGTTTGGACAATATTAAAGTATTGGAGGAATTATGAAAGAGATATCAAAGATCGATCAAGAGAATTTTAAGATAATTAGAGAAGGAGTATCTTCCATAATAAAAGAAAGCGCCGAAAAATACGATAGAGTCGGAGCTTTAGTATTAGACATCGCTCCACAAGTATGGCAAGGAGCAAAGGAATTTTATAAACTAAGCTTAGTTGAAACGTTAGATATAGATGAAAATTCTGGAGCGGATTATATCGCCGATATAACTAAGGATAATTCTTCAATAATTCAGTCAAATAGGTATGATGTTGTTATATGTACTGAAGTTTTGGAACACACTTTAGATCCTTTTGGCGCCGTAAAAGAAATTTATAGGATTTTAAAACCCGGAGGGATATTAGTAATGACGACGCCGTTAAATTTTCGCATACATAATCCTTTGCCCGATTGTTGGAGATTTACAGAGCATGGATTAAGGCAATTATTGAAAGACTTTAAAAGCGTTGAAATTATTGAAAACGGAACAGATAGATTTTTATTTCCCGTTCAATATAAAATATTTGCCGTTAAATGAATAATTACTAATCTTCCTAAAAATAAATTCTTTTGTCCTTTAATTATTTAATTTTCAATATCCTATAAATGAATAATAAAATTCAATTAATTTGAAAAGAGCATTAAAATTTATACAATAAAAGAATAATGGGGATTTTGATTTGATAATTTTTAATATTGCCTGCAATTTTTAATAATTTAATCAATAAATTCAAATTGCCAAACTGTTTTTAATATAAATAATAATTTTTATTATCTTTTAAATATCAATAGTTAAAGTTTAAATTATAATGAAAACTCAAAAATTTAAATTCGATGTTAATTTCAACGAAAGGTTAGAACATGTTTTAAACAAAAATTGGAATCTTATTGCTGTTTCAGACTATGGCGGAACTAACCGTTATACTTATGGAGATTGCGCGAGGTTATTTTTGGCTATGCATGAGTTTTTTAACAAAAGAAAAATAAAAAAAGGGGATAAAGTGGCCGTTTTAGGCAGAAATTCTGCAAATTGGGCTGTTTCTTATTTGGGGGCAGTTTCCTACGGAGCCGTAATTGTTCCCATATTGCCTGACTTTCACAAGGACGACGTTGTTCATTTATTAAATTATTCCGAAAGCAAAATATTATTTGTTCAGCCAGGCTTGTTTGACGGCATTGAAATAGATAGATTTTTGCATACTGAGATAGTAATATCTTTGCAAGATTTCGAAATTATATGGGAAAAAAAGAAAAAGAAGGCAATATAATCGAAATAGAAAAAAAAATAAAAATTGACGTTGATAATTTTTCGCTTCCTAAAATTGACAACGACGATATAGCGTCGATTGTTTACACTTCTGGAACTTCGGGTTTTTCGAAAGGCGTTTGTTTAACTTACGCTAATCTTATGTCGAATATTGTCTACGCGCAAGATACAATGCCTTTATATCCTGGAGAGACAATTTTATCATTTTTGCCTATAGCTCATTGTTTTGGATGCGCTTTTGAATTTTTGTTCCCTTTCTTTACGGGATGTCATATAAATTTCCTTGCAAAAATGCCGACGCCAACGATTTTAATAGAAGCTTTTGGCAGAGCGCGTCCTTCTTTAATTTTGTCGGTTCCTTTAATTATAGAAAAAATGTATTATAAAAAAATCAAACCTGTAATAGAAAAACCGCATATAAAAGTATTGCTGAAAGCTCCGCTTATAGGACCCCAGATTAAAAAAAAAATAAAAAAACAGTTAATGGAAACTTTCGGCGGAAAATTCCGGGAAATCGTTATTGGCGGAGCCGCTTTTAGCTCTGAAGTTGAAAATTTTTTGCGTTCAATTGAATTTCCATTTACCGTCGGTTACGGAATGACAGAATGCGGACCGTTGATTTCATATATGCCATGGAATAAATATGCTCCTGGTTCGGTTGGCAAAGCGGTTGATAGAATGGAGATTAAAATTAATCTTTTAAATGATGGAACAAAAAGTGGAGAAATTTTAGTTAGAGGGGCAAATGTGATGAAAGGTTACTATAAAAATCATGATGCTACAAAAGAAGTTTTAGACGATGACGGCTGGTTGCATAGCGGCGACGTTGGTTATTTAGACGAAGAAGGAAATTTATACATAAATGGAAGAATAAAAAATATGATACTGGGACCTTCTGGGCAAAATATTTATCCCGAAGAAATAGAGGCTAAATTAAACGTTATGCCTTATGTCCAAGAGTCGCTTGCATTTTCGAGAAATGGAAAAATCGTCGCTTTAGTTTATCCAGATATGGAAAGAATAGATAAAGAAAAAATATCGGAAAATGATTTAAAGGCAATTATGGAACAAAATTTAAGATTATTAAATGCTAAATTGCCCGCTTATTCCAAGGTAAGCGAAATTAAAATTATGCCTGAAGAATTTCAGAAAACTCCTAAGAAAAGCATAAAAAGATTTTTATATGAATAAGAAATTTATCAGAAATTTTTAAACTAAAATTTTTACGTTGGCGAAAAAAATAAAAATTATTTACAAATTTAAACTTTATCTTCAAATATTTGATGAAAGATAATTTTGAGCGAAAAAATATAATTTTTATTTAAGTTCTTTTATACTTTTGCGATTGTTTTTCAGTTAAATTCTCAATATGTCGCTTTAAGAATTTTGTTTTTATATCTTTTTTTATCAGAAAAGCATTTATTTTAGCTTATTAAATTATTCAAAAAAATTGATAAGCCGCTTTTTTACGTATCATCTCAAATTTTTTTTATTTTTTTCTTTAATAATCAATCGTATTAGCTCGCAAATTTTATTTGCATTTCAAATTGAGAAATGCGACTTGTTTTCTAACTTAATAGCTATATCATTATTACGATAATTTTCTAAAAAATATTATATTGGTTATATTGGTAATTTAATTTTTTTAGATAATATAACGATAGTTTTTCATTAAAAGGCATTTAACAAGTTAAATATTTTAATATTAGGAGTTATGTTAAAAAGAAACGATTTGATTAAAATTTAAATTCTCATTAAAGCGGATCTATATGAAAAAAATTTTAATCGTTTTTGGAACGCGACCAGAAGCTATAAAAATGGCTCCAATTGCAAAAAAGCTTGAATCAGAAAAAAAGTTTAAAACTAAAATATGCGTTACCGCTCAGCATAGGCAAATGCTCGATCAGGTATTAGATATATTTGATATAAAGCCCGATTATGATTTAAATTTAATGAAAGAAAATCAATCTTTATACGATATAACTTGCGGCGTATTAAATTCTATTAAAGACGTTTATGACTATTTTGCTCCAGATATAGTTTTAGTTCACGGCGATACGACGACAACTTTTGCAGCTTCGCTTGCGGCATTCTATAAAAAAATAAAAATAGGACATGTCGAAGCCGGGTTGAGAACTGGAAATTTATATGCGCCCTGGCCTGAAGAAGCAAACAGAGCTTTAACTGGAATTTTGACGAATTATCATTTTGCTCCCACTGAAACAGCTCGACAAAATTTACTAAAAGAAGGAAAAGAAGATAAAAACATAATCGTTACTGGAAATACAGTTATAGACGCATTGTATTATATCGTTAATAAAATTAATAGCCAAAAAGAATTAGAAAAAAAAATAATCGACGATTTGTTTAATAAATACAACATAAATTTAACAACAGATAAAAAAATTATTTTAGTGACAGGGCATAGAAGAGAAAACTTTGGCGACGGATTTATAAATATATGCGAGGCTCTAAAAGAACTTGCCGAACGATATTCTGACAGCTGCGAGATTATTTACCCTGCTCATTTAAATCCCAACGTTCAAAAGCCCGTAAATAATATATTGAGAAATATAAAAAACGTTCATATAATCGAGCCGTTAAGATATGAGATCTTTGTTTATTTAATGAGCAAATCCTATTTAGTAATTACCGATAGCGGAGGAATTCAAGAAGAAGCTCCTGGTTTGGGAAAGCCCGTGTTAGTTATGAGAGAAGTTACCGAACGACCCGAAGCTGTTCTTGCTGGAACAGTAAAGTTGGTGGGAACTGATAAGGTTAAAATTTTTAACGAAACTAAAAAGTTAATAGAAAATTCGTTAGAATATGAAAAAATGAGCAAAGCGATTAATCCTTACGGCGAAGGAAAAGCAAGCGACAGAATTATTGATTTTTTGAAAAAGCGATTATAATTTTAGCGTTACTTATTTTGCTTGAACCCTAAGTTTCATTTTAGGCAATATTCATATTTATCGAAAAAGCATTGAATTTAAAAATAAAAAGAATAAATTAACTTGTTTATAAAAAAGTATTTGTTAAATTAATTTTTTAAAACTTTTATGCTAAATCGTAGATAAAGTTTAAAAAATCATAAACCTAACAAATAAGATATTTTAGGCTCTACTTTAAAAAAATTTAAATAAGATAAATTTTGATAAAATGGCAGAGATAATCGAATTGCCTAAGATTGCGGATCCAAGGGGAAATTTAAGCTTTTTCGAAAGTTTAAAACATATACCCTTTGAAATTAAGCGCGTTTTTTGGATTTATGACGTGCCAGGCGGCGAAGTAAGAGGCGGTCACGCTTATAAACAACAAGAAGAATTTATAGTTGCTCTTTCTGGAAGTTTCGACGTTTTAATAGACAATGGAACGAATAAAGTTATTTATACATTAAATCGTTCGTATTTTGGCTTATACGTTCCACCTTTGCATTGGCGGCAAATGATAAATTTTTCAACTAATTCCGTTGCTCTTATTTGTTCTTCTACTCAATTTGATGAAAATGATTATATTAGAGATTACAAAGTTTTTTTAGAGGTAGTAAAAAATGCCAATAAACGATTGTAAATTGTTAGAATTAAATAAAATATACAATCCGCAAGGGAATTTAACAGTTATTACTAATAATTTAGATATACCTTTTGAAGTTAAAAGGATATATTATCTTTACGATGTGCCTTCTGGAGAAGAAAGAGGGGGGCATGCTCATCATAATTTACAACAACTTGTTATAGCAGTTTCAGGGAGTTTTGATGTAATTATTGATGATGGGATGAATAAAAAGACAATTAATTTAAATCGTCCTTTTATAGGATTATACATTAATAATTATATATGGAGAGAATTAAAAAATTTTTCTTCTGGTTCCGTGTGTCTAGTTTTGGCTTCTGATTTTTATAAAGAGGAAGATTATATTAGGGATTATGAAGAATTTTTAAGATTGGCGAGATTAAGATATAATTCTTAAATTTAGTTTAGAAAATAATTAAGTTTAATTACAAAGGGAGTTTATATGATAAGGGAAAAAATAAAAGAAACTTTCATGGAAGTTCTTAATCAGGTGGAAAAAAAACTTTTGGTTTCAGATTTAAGCGATGATGTTGTTTTGTTGGAAAGCGGTTTGGATTCGTTAGGTTTTGCTATATTGATTGCCGCCTTAGAGGAAAAGTTAGGATATGATCCTTTTACTATGTTAGAGGAGCCAGTTTATCCAAAAACATTTGGAGAATTTGTATCAATCTATGAAAAAATGAACCCAAATAAATTATGATAAACTTAAGCAAAATTATAGAAAATATTCCTATCAATAAAGTTGCTATAATTACTCCCACAAGAGAAATCACTTACTCTGATTTATTAAAGTTAAAAAAAGAGAATGAAAAAAACATAAATGCCATAAATGGAATGAATGTCTCAATAAGAACTAACAATAGATTAGATTTTGTAATGCTTTTAGTTTTATTGGATGGATCTGTGAAAAATATGCTTATCATGCCGCCCGAATTGGATATTGAAGTATGTAAAAGATATTTTCAAGAAGCGAACATAAATTGCATGGCTTTTCTTGAGTTTGAAAAACTGGAATATAGATATATAAATGAAAATACATATGATACAAAAACTGACAACGATTTTAATATAAAGAATAACATTTATGAGACAAGCTGGATCATACCGACGTCGGGGACGACAAATATACCTAAGCTTGTTTCACATACTTTAATGAGTTTGACAAGAACTACAAAAATTGATATTGAATCAGGAAGCAAGTTTCGTTGGGGATTGCTTTATGATATATATAGGTTTGCTGGTCTTCAAGTTTTTCTTCAATCTATTATGTCTGGAGGAACACTAATTATTCCTGATCAGAATTTCTATTTAAAAGATACAATAAATTTTTTTATTGAAAAAAAATGTAACGCATTATCTGCTACTCCATCGTTTTGGAGAAAAATATTAATGTTGCCCGAATCTGATTTTTTAAAATTAGATATTGTTACTTTAGGTGGCGAAATTGCAGATGAGTTTATATTGCAAGCATTAGTAAAGAAATTTCCAAACGCTAAAATAACTCATATCTATGCTTCCACCGAAGCAGGGGTTGGATTTAGCGTCAAAGATGGTCGAGCTGGATTTCCGTTAACTTTTTTGACCGATGGAGTAAATGGCATAAAATTAAAGATTAGCGATAAAAAAACATTGATGATTAAACCAGAAAAAAGAATTCAAAAGTATATTGGTAATTACAACTTATATGAGAATGATGGCTATATAGATACTGGCGATATTGTAGAAATTAAAGATGATCGAGTTTATTTTTTAGGAAGAGACTCAGGTTCTATAAATGTTGGTGGAAATAAAGTGCATCCTGAAGAAGTAGAACAGGTTCTATTAAGCTCCAATTTAATTTTTGCAGCATATGTTTATGCAAAAAAAAATCCCATTTTAGGCAATATAGTTTGCGCAGATGTTGTCCTTAAAGATAAAAATGCAGATAAAGAAAAAGTCAAATTAGAAATCTTAAAGTTCTGTAGGAAAAAATTAGAAAACTTTAAAGTTCCAGCAATATTAAATTTTGTAGAGGATCTGGAAATTACTCAAAGTGGGAAATTAAGGAGGAATTAAATGGAATTAGTAATAGTTACGGGCTCGTCAAAAGGACTTGGTTTGTCAATATGTAAAAGACTACTAAAGGAAAATTATAAAATAGTTGGAATTTCAAGAACTAAAAGCGAAGAGTTTATAATCTTGGAAAATGAAAATGAGGGGAGAGTTTTTTATGAACAGTATGATTTTAACGATACGAAAGGAATTAGGGATTTGGTCAAGTCTATTACTAAAAATTATGGCGAAATTTATGGATTGGTAAATAATGCAGCTCTTGGATATGACGGTGTTTTGGGTACAATGCATGAAAAACAGATAGAGGAAATGATTAGAGTTAATATTCAAGCTCCTATTATTTTGACAAAATATGTCAGTCGGTCAATGTTATTGAAATTAAGAGGAAGAATTATCAATATTAGTTCAATAATAGCAAGTACTGGTTTTAACGGTTTATCAGTTTATGCGGCAACAAAAGCAGCCTTAAATGGTTTTACAAAATCATTAGCTCGAGAACTTGGCAAAGCTAACATAACTGTAAACTCTATTGCGCCAGGTTATATGGAAACATCGATGACTGTTGGACTTCAAGGCGAAAAATTAGAAATCATAAAAAGGAGAACGCCATTAGGTCGTTTAACTACAGTTGAAGATGTGGCTGCGGGCGTTGCTTATTTGCTTTCAGATGAGGCAAAAAATATAACTGGAACGATATTGACAATAGATTCAGGGAGCACCGCATGATTCATCCAACGGCTATAGTTTCAAAAAATGCCGAAATAGGCAATAATGTTGAGATAGGTCCATTTAGTATAATTCATGATAATGTTTCAATTGGCGACAACTCTAAAATAGGAGCGTTTTGTGAAATTGGTATAAATACAGACCTTGCTAAAGAAAAAAAATTAATAATAGGAAATAATTCTCTTATAAGAAGTCATTCAACAATTTATATTGGCAGCATTATTGGCGATAATTTAACTACTGGACATTATGTTACAATTAGAGAGAATAGCATTTTAGGGAGAAATATACAGTTAGGCAATAGAACCGATGTTCAAGGCGATTGTATAATCGGAGATTATACAAGGACGCATGCCGATGTACACATAGGCAAACTTTCAAAAATTGGGCAATTTTGTTGGTTGTTTTCCGGAGTGATATTAACAAATGATCCTACTCCTCCTTCTGACGAGCTTTTTGGCGTAACGCTCGAAGATTATGTAGTAGTTTCTGTGAATTGCATTCTGATGCCAGGTATAATTTTAAGAAAAAATTCTGTAATTGCCGCCGGATCTTTAGTAAATATTGATGCTCCTGAAGGCAAGTTGCTTCAAGGAAATCCAGCGAAAGTTATTTGCAATGCTGACGTTTTGAGATTAAAAAGTAATTTAAAGATTAGAGCATATCCTTGGTACAAAAGATTTTTTAGGGGATATCCGAAAGAAATAGTTTTAAAATGGCAAAATGATGATTTTTAATGTTTATAAATATATTATTAAAATTTTTGAGAGTTAAAATAATTTCTTATTTAGTTTAAAGCGGGAAAGAATGCAAATTATATTAAAAATCAAAAGCAAAAATGCTTATGATAAATTACATTCGTGTTTGAAGCAATTCGATATAAATGAGATCGAAATAATTTATGAAGAGCATACTATCTCCAAAAATAAGATAGAAATTACAGACGACTACATTGAAAAAAATTGGAGAGAAATCGTTTCAGATGCTTTATCATCTTTCGATGAAGATTGTTATAAAAGCGAACAGTATAAACTAGATAGAGGCGAGTTTTTAATCGGGAAATATAAATGATAAATGTTATTTTAAACAGCGATATTATTATAGATTTACTTTCAAAAGAGAGAAGTAACAAATATCCTTCTTCTAAAGAGGCGTATGAATTTATTTCTAAAAATAATTTGTTCCAAGTTTATATTAGCTCATCTTCTCTTGATAATATTGAGTATGTACTTTATCATGTGTTAAAAAAGACACTTAGTCTCCCAAATGAAAAAGTCAACAAGATTATTAAATTAACAATTGAAGAACTCTTAAAAAATATAAAAATAGCAAAAACGCCATCCTATATTGAAATTGATTTTGAGGATATTGAAGATTCTCAAATAATAGCATCTGCTAAAGCTTTAGACGCATTTGTTTTAACTCGGGATGAAAATATGTTAAAAAGATACAGCGATATTGCTATTCATCCTGATAATTTTTTTAGTTTTTATGAAACAAAACAAAAAAGTAAAAAGGTTCCTTTCCTTGACTTAAAATCATTAAATATGCAGTATTTAAACGAATACGAAAAAGCTTTCGACGATGTATTGAAAAGCGGTTGGTTTATTCTTGGCAATCAAGTAGAACAATTTGAAAAAGAATTTGCAGATTATTGCGGAGTAAAACATTGTATAGGCGTGGCTAATGGATTAGATGCTTTAATTTTAATTTTAAGAGCTTATAAAGAACTTGGTTTTATTTCTGATGGCGATGAAGTAATTGTTCCCGCTAATACATACATTGCATCAATTTTAGCGATATCGCAAAATAATTTAATCCCAATTTTAGTAGAGCCTGATATAAACACATATCTTCTTGATCCAAATAAAATAGAAGAAAAAATTACGCCTAAAACAAAAGCTATTTTACCAGTTCATTTGTATGGTCAAACTTGCGAAATGGATAAAATAAATGAAATTGCTAAAAAGTATAATTTAAAGGTCATTGAAGATTCAGCCCAATCGCATGGAGCATATTTTAACGAAAGAAGAAGCGGAAACTTAGGCGATGCTAGCGGGTTTAGTTTTTATCCAGGGAAAAATTTAGGCGCGTTAGGCGATGCTGGAGCTGTTACAACAAATGATGACGATTTAGCAAATGCTATTAGAGCTATTAGAAATTATGGCAGCCATAAAAAATATGAAAACATTTATAAAGGCGTTAATAGCCGCTTAGATGAAATGCAAGCAGCTTTATTAAGAGTAAAATTAAAATATTTAAATAATGAAATAGAAAACAGAAGAAAAATTGCTAATTATTATTTAACCAATATAAAAAATGATAAAATAATTCTGCCAACTGTAAGAAAAGAAGATAACCACGTTTGGCATTTATTTGTCATTAGAGCTGAAAATAGAGATAAATTACAACAATATTTAACTGATAATGGAATACAAACACTAATACATTATCCTATTGCTCCACACAAACAAAATGCATACAAAGAATGGAATGATAGAAATTATCCAATAACCGAAAAAATTCATAAAGAAGTTTTGAGTCTTCCAATGAGTGGCGTTCAAACAATGGAAGAAACTCAAAAAGTGGTTGAGGTTGTGAATAATTGGGTTTGAATAGGAATATTGTAAAAAATTATTCCAATATTTAATAATTTTAAATAATTGAATTTTCTTAAATTTTGGTAATTATTGTGTTTAGCCAAAGTATATTATATTTGATTTTACAACTATTTAATATAATAATAGGGTTATTTATAAATATATATTTAGCTCAAAAACTTAAGCCAGAAGTTTTTTCTGTTCTTGCTATTTATTCTATAATTATAGCTTTATTTACAACTTTTACTTATATGGGTTATGAACAGGTGTTAATTAGGAATGTATTAAATTGGCAAGAACAAAATAAAAAATTTTGGATTAAGCTAAATATTACCTATGCAATCATAACAAGATTAATTATGAGCATTATTATTTTGCCATTTGTAGTTGGGTATGCATATTATATGGATATCATTAATTATGGACATAAATACTTTTTGTATTTTTTAGCTTTTGCTTTATCAGGTATTTTTTTTGCTCTGATTGATTCATTAGGGCTAATCTTAAAATCATTTAATGAATATGTTAAATTTTTTGTAATATCTAAGTTGTCAAATATTGTGATTCGTCTTTTGTCTATAGTGATTTTCATAAATATGGGGTTTAATTCATTTTTAGTGGCTCTTACGTTTTTACCATTAATTGTTTTTGTTTTTGCATTCTATGAGGTTAAAGAGTTTATAGATTATAAATTATTAAACTTGAGATTATTATTAAAATTCAAAAAGTATAAATATTTTATTTATACAAATTATTTGAATTATCTAAAAATTAATTTCGATCAGCTTATGGTATCATTATTTGTTAAACCAGAGATTTTAGGGATGTTTAATTTTTGTAAAAGGATTGAAGAACTAGGAAGAAACACAATTGAAGGATTTTTTGATCCTATAATACAAAAAAGTGTTGCTTTTAAAAGCAAAGTTTCAGATTTGGCAAATTACATAAATAAAATCTTTAAAATACAAAAGATTGTATTATCGTTAGCAATAGTTACTTTGATAATTCTATATATTTATGTTGATAAATTAATTTTGCTTCTGAAATTAAGTCACTTTCAATATTTAAACAAAAATTTATTATTCGTTTCAGTATTTTTATCACTATATATTGTGTATAAAATCAAATCCGATTTGATTTATATTTTTGAGGAGCAAGTAAAAATATTCCAATTGGATTTATTGACAAATATTTTAAATTTAATTTTTACTATTTCATTTATTTATTTTGTTTCTCAAAATTATATCTATTTTTATCGTATAATAAATGGTGTTGTAATTTTGGTTATGTTTTTCCATTATTATAACAAAAAATTTAATATTTATAATAAAATGAGAGTTATTTAATGAAAATAGCAGTAAGAGATGATGATTTAAATTATTTTTATACACCTGATTTTATAAAAGAAAACATAAAAGATATTTGGGATATTTGTCCTATATCAATGTCTGTTATCCCTTTTTTGAAAGGGGAGTGGTTTAAGAATACAAATTTACTAGAAAAATTAGGTCCCTATAATATAACCAATGATATCATAGAAGAACAATTAAAACAAAATGATATATATAAAATTGGTGATAATACCAAATTAGTAGCTTATATCAAAGATTTATTGAAAAATAAAAAAGTTTATTTAACAATGCACGGTATAAACCATATTAATACTGATAGTAAACCACCAAATATTTATGGCAATTTTGGCTTTCGTGCAGAGTTCTTTACAGAACAAGATTTAACTGAAAAATTAAAAAATGCCAAACAATATTTAGAAAATATTTTTGAACAACCTATTAAAGTTTTCACACCACCACAAAATTTATATAGCTACAAAGGTTTATTAGCTATTAAAAATAATAGCTTGCATTTGAATGCTTATTTACCAAATATAAAAGATTTTTATAATAATATAAAGTTCATTGGTTTTTCTAATTATTTCAAACGTATAAATTATAAAATTAAATACTACAAACAAGGATTACCTTTTTATACATATTTTTTTTATGATAATTTAAAAATTATAGAACATATTGCATTACAACCAGCTACTAATTTAGAAAGAATATATAATGCTATAAATTTACTATATAAAAACTATGGTGAAAAAGCAAAACTTGTAATTTCAACACATAGTTATGGTTTTAATTTGAAAATGAAAACTGTAAATAAAACTATGGGTGAGGTTTTATTAGAAATTTTGCAGTATGCACAAAAATTAAATAACGTTAAATTTGTTGATATGTTAAATTTATTTGAGGAATAGATGAAAAAAATATTTGTCTCTTTTCAAGGTATCAACAAGTATCCAGAAGGGATGGTTAGAATTTTATATCCTATTTTTGAAAAATTTAAAGATAATGATTCTGTTTATTTTATGTCATATTGCGAAACTAAAGATAAAAATTTGAAAAGACTATTTTTTTATAATAAATTAAAAAATTTAGTTACTAAAATACTTAACAAGTTAAATTACAATATTGGAAAAATTAGATATATTCAAGAAATATTATTTGATATTTTTATGTATTTCAAAATAACTGAACCATCTTTTATTGTGACAACAGCATTGCTTCCCTTAACTTCAAAAAAAAACAAAATGAAAGGGGGTATTAATATATTCATAGCTGGTAATCCTTATGATAGAGCAATCTGTGATGAGCTATTAAAAGAAATGCAAAAACATAACATAACTTTTCAAGATGCATATACATATAACAAAAGATTGAATTTTATTGATAACTTCCTTAATTTTCAGGATTATATTATAACCCAAACAAGTGTAACATACACTTCTTATACCAATTATGGTTTTAAAAATATTAAAAATTTAGAATATCACCCTATTCCAAATTTTGAAAACAAAGAAATTTCTCAAAAAAAAATAGATGATAAAGTTACTTTTTTGTATTTAGCTCATTCTGTATGGCTTAAAGGTTTATATTATTTACTTGAAGCTTGGGGTATGAATAATTTTGATGCAAAATTAATAATTGGTGGTTATATACATCCACTTGTCGCAGAAAAAATTGTTAAATTTAATAATAATGTAACTTTTGTGCCATATATAAAATATGATAATTTAAATGAATTTTTTTCAAAGGGTGATGTTACAATTGTTCCTAGTTTATTTGATGATCACCCAGCTACTATTATTGAATCTCTATATTTTGGTTTACCTGTTATCACTACTGATAAATGTGGTTCATCAAGTTTAATTAAAGATGGTTATAATGGTTTTGTAATACCACCAAAAAATTCGGATGAAATAGCTAATAAAATTTTATGGTTTATTGAAAATAAAAATAATCTGCAAATAATGAAAGAAAATGCCAAAAATTCAATAAAAGTATATAATGTTGAAAAACAAATAAATGATTATTTCGAATATATTAATAATATTTATCAGTCAAATTTAGGTATAAAATGAAAATATTATTACTCGGTGAATTAAGTGGGGTACATAAATACTTAACTCAAGGATTAAGAGAATTAGGTCACGAAGTATTGTTTATTTCTTTTGGTGATTGCTTCAAAAAAATTGAAGGTGATATTAACTTCTTTTATCCTGACAATAAAATTACTAAACAATTTCAAAAAATAAATATTTTTTTACAATTACTACAAATATGTAAAGATTTCGAGGTAGTACAAATCCTTTCACCTTTCATTATTATGTCCCATCTTAAACCTTTGGAATATTTGTTTAACTATATTAAAAAACATAATAATAAAGTTTCCCTTTATCTCTGTGCAACTGATCCAATTTATTGGCATATTGGTACAAGACTATTGAATTATTCACCTGTAAAAGATAACATTATTATAGATTATAAAAACAAAATCCCTAAAGTGTATAATAATAATTTTTATGAATTTTATATTGAACTTGCAAAAAAAATGGATTTTCTTATTCCTTCAATGTATGAATACGCAATAGGATATAAAGAATTGAATTTTAATTTAACTGAACCAATCCCATTGCCAATTAATGTTTCAACACAAGAATATAATTTCCCAAATGTAGATAAATTACAAATTTTGCATGGTATTTTACGAGAAGGTTTTAAAGGTACAAAATATATACAAGATGCTATAAACAAATTAAATCAAAAATATAATAATTTTGAATATACAGAAATAGGATTTTTGCCTTTGAATGAATATCTTGATATTATTAAAAGAACAAATATTATAATTGATCAAACAAGCAGTTATAGCTATGGAATGAATGCAATTATTTCGCTAGCACAAGGGAAAATTGTCCTTAGTGGATCTGAAAAAGTTGCAATGGACTTTCTTGGTATAGAAAATTCACCAATTATCAACATTACACCTGATAGTATGAATATATTTGAACAAATTGAAATATTATTAAATAAAAACTTTGATGAACTTCAAAATTTAAGTTTAAAAAGCTTAGAATATGTTAAAAAATATCATGATCATAAAATTATAGCACAAAAATTTATTGAAATATGGAAGAGATAATTTTATAATTTTTTTATAAATTTTATTATATGTTTTTAAACTTTTTATCGTATATTAAATAAAATTTTATATTAATATATTACAGAAGATGATAAAATATATGGTCAATAAATTTCTTAAAATGTCTTATAATTAAAAGATTGTACGGAAATACAATTTGTTTGTATGTTTATTTATTAAAAAATTATAATTAGTATTTCGTTATTTGATAAACATTTTAAAGAAATATTCAAAGATTTTTTTTATAATTAAATCATTTGTTGTATATGGTAAAATTTAAATATTTTTTTTAAAATTTTATCTGAACTATAACTTAAAATCGATGTTTATTTTAAAAAATAATATTAGTAATTATGTGAACTTCGAAATTTTTTTCTTTTAATTTCTATGTCAATAACCTAAATTGTGGCTAAAAGCTTTTGATAAAATGTATAATGACGTTAAGTTAACAAATAAACAAAGAATTAATTATTCCAATTTGCAAAACTATTATTTGAGTAATGTCCTTGAAAAATGGAAAAAATATTTATTATCATAAAATATAACAAACTTTAAATTTTTTCTAAAAGATGAATAAAGCAAAGAAAATATATTGAAAATTTTGGAAATAGAATTATTAACTTAGTAACTTAAATAAAAATAAAATTGATATTTAAAATAATAAGTATGCTTAACGATAATCAAAAAAAACAAGAAAGAAATTTATAAAATATTTTATAATATAAGAAGTTTAATATAGGTTTATTATGAATAAAAAATTAAAAATAGGTTTATTATTAGATAGCTACCAAGTCCCAGCATGGGTTTTTGAAATGATACATAAGCTTATAAATTCTTCTTTTTGTGAAATTGTTCTTGTTGTAAAAAATAAAGATTGCAATGATCCAAAAATATCACTCTTAAAAAAAATTATACTGAAAAGAAAAACAATACTTTATAGTTTATTTACTAAACTTGAAAATAAATTTGTTAAATGTAAACCAGATGCTTTTGAGCTTAAAGATTTAAGAGATATACTAAATAATGTTGAAACATTAGAGGTAACTCCTATTCGCAATAAATTTAGAGATATTATAAATGATAATGATATAGAAATAATAAAAAAAAATAATGTCGATATTTTTATTCGATTAGGTTTTAGAATTTTAAGCGGTGAAATTCTCAAAGTAGCAAAATATGGGGTTTGGTCATATCATCATGGGGATAATAAAGTTAATAGGGGCGGACCTCCAGGCTTTTGGGAGGTTTATGAAAATAATTATGAAACAGGCGTTATTTTACAAATTCTAACTGAAGATTTAGATGATGGAATAGTTTTATATAAATCATTTTCGTCAACTAGAAATATTTCACCTAAAAGAAATAAAAATAATTATTATTGGAAAGCTTTATCATTTTTACCTTCAAAAATAGAAGAACTTTATAAGATTGGAAATGTAGAGTTTTTTAATAATATTAAAGATTATAATCCTGAAATTAATTTCTATTGTAACAAATTATATAAAACGCCTAATAACAAAGAAATGTTAATATTTTTGGTTAAAATTATTTTAAGATTTATAAAAAAAGGAATATTAAAATTATTTTATTATAAACAATGGATTATATTGTATAATATAAACAAAAATCCTATAATTTCATTTTCATTATATAAATATAAAAGTATAATACCCCCAAAAGATAGATTTTGGGCCGATCCTTTTTGTATAGAAAAAAATAATAAATTTTATATTTTTATTGAAGAATTTTTGTATTCTACTAATAAAGGCCATATTTCTGTTCTAGAAATTGATAAACACGGTAATTATTCCAAACCTATTAAGGTTATTGAAAAAAATTATCATTTATCGTACCCCTTTTTAATTGAATATGATAATAATTTATATATGATTCCTGAAAGTGCGCAGAATAATACTATTGAGCTGTATAAATGTATAAAGTTTCCTTACGAATGGGAATTAAAAAAAATAATAATGAATAATATAAAAGCTGTTGATACAACAGTATTTTTTAAAGATAATAAATTTTGGTTATTTACTAATATTTCTAGAAATAAAGGAGCATCTTCTCATGATGAATTATTTCTTTTTTATGCGGATGATTTATTGAGTGATAATTGGCATCCTCATCCATTAAATCCTATTGTTTCAGATGTAAAAAAAGCTAGACCAGCTGGTAATATCTTCTTTTATAATGGTAATTTATATAGGCCTTCTCAAAACTGTTCAAAAATTTATGGTTATGGCGTTGTTATTAATAAGATAATAGAATTAAATGAATTTACCTATAAAGAAATAGTTGTAGATAATATATTACCTAATTGGTCAAAAAATTTATTAGGCGTTCATACTTTTAATTGGTCTAATAATTTATCCATCATTGATGCATTTGTAAAAAGAAATAGATTTAAATTTAAGTAAGGAATTTACTTGTTACTATCATAAACTAAATTCAATTATTAAAATATTTGTTAAAAATGGAAACTAATAATAATACAAAAAAAA
>Ga0068706_1000034_pt1 | contig 59055 bp, 46 predicted proteins | sample YNPMSBMetaG_FD_65632 | JGI IMG/M metagenome (GOLD analysis project Ga0068706, IMG submission 65632) | Anoxygenic and chlorotrophic microbial mat microbial communities from Yellowstone National Park, USA - YNP MS-B MetaG | ecosystem: Environmental > Aquatic > Thermal springs > Hot (42-90C) >...
AAAAAAAATAAAATTTTTACATTCCAAGAATACTTTAATGTAAACGAGAAATTAGCTTACAGCAATATATCAGCTTTAACTCAAGATTCAAAAGGGAATTTATATATAGGTTTTTGGGGAGGCGGCGTATATTTCTTTGATAAGAAAGAAAAAAAAATTTTAGATCTCTTTGTCGATTACGAACTGCTTCCTTTTATTGAAGATAAAATAATTACTAGCTTATTTATTGATCTAAAAGAAGTATTATGGATTGGAACAAATTCAGGCGGCTTGTATGCATATGACTTAAAAAATGGAACGCTTGTAACCTATAAAAACGATCCAAGCAATAAAAGAACAATTAGCTCAAACAGCATCAAAGGAATTTATCAAGATTCCGAAGGCGATATATGGATAGGAACTAACGGCGGAGGCATTAATAAATTTGTTCCAAGCGGCAACGAATTTATTTCATATACTAAGGAGCATGGTTTGCCAAATAATACTATTTATAATTTTATTCAGGATGATCAAGGTTATTTTTGGTTTAGTTCGAATAATGGCATTGGGAGATTTGATAAAAAGGAAATGAAATTTTTAAACTTTTCTACAAACGATGGATTAACTGGGCGTGAATTCTATAATGGGATTGAAAAATTAGACGATGGTAGAATCGCTTTTGCGGCTTAACTGGAATAAATATTGTCGATCCAAAACTTGTTAAAATAAACAATTTGCCTCCTCCCATACAAATAACTTCATTAAAAGTTTTCAATACGGAAAAATATAACTTTTCACAATTAAACAATAACTCTAAAGTAACATTATCTTATGAAGACAAAATGTTTTCAATAACATTTGCAACTTTAGATTTTTATAACAGTTCTGCTAATAAATATCGATATAAATTAGAAGGTTTTGACAAAGATTGGATTGACGCTGGTTATAATCGAACTGCTGTATATACGAATTTAATGCCGGGGGAATATGTCTTTAAAGTCAAAGGATGCAATAGCGATGGGGTTTGGAACGAAAAAGGCGTCGAACTATTTATCGAAATAATGCCCCCTTTTTATCTGACCTTTTGGTTTGTACTTTTAGTTGTCGTTCTTTTTTTAGGTAGCGGTTTTATTTTTCATAAAATAAGAATGGGCAATATTAGAAAACAAAATGAAATTTTTGAAAGAATTGTTGAAATAAGAACCGCAGAATTAAAAAAAATAAATCAAGAATTGATTGAACAAATAAATGAAAAAATAAAATATCAAGAATCGCTTGAAAAATCAGAGCGAAAACTGAAAGAATTAAACGCAAGCAAAGATAAATTTTTTTCGATTATTTCTCACGACTTAAAAAATCCGTTTCATGCTATAAATGGCTTGACTACAATATTAACAAGTGAAATAGGTAGTCTAACTCAAGAAGAGATAAAAAAATATGCCCAGGCTATTGGCGAGTCTTCAAAAAGATTGTTTGAATTATTGCAGAATTTGTTATATTGGGCTTCAATACAAACCGGAAAAATAGAGCCGAATTATGAATTATTAGATTCCTCAAAAATTTTCAGTCAAGTCTTTAGTTGTATTAGCTTATTTGCTCAAGAAAGAAAAGTCAATGTTAAATATGACAAAACGCCAATTTGTTTTGTCGGCGACAAGATGATGACTATTTTATGTTTGCAAAATTTAGTCGTCAACGCTATAAAATTTTCTTATGCAGGGGAAGACGTTTGGATGAAGGTCGAAGAAAAAGACGACAAAGTTTTGATTAAAGTTGTCGATAAAGGATACGGTATTAAACCTGAAATTATAAGCGAGCTTTTTAAGATAGATTCTAAAAATAAAATTGCTGTTGACGACAAAAATAAAGGCTCCGGCTTGGGACTTATCTTAACTAAAGAATTTATGAAACTACAAAATGGAGAAATTTTAGTCGAAAGCGAATTCGGAAAAGGTTCGACTTTTACGCTTATTTATCCTAAAAAGAAGATTTAATTTTTTTTGATTATAACGATAATAATTATATGCGATTGATTTTTTTATGCTTTGCTTTTGTTTTACATTTATATTCTTCTTTTTTTTCTCAAGATAATCGGAATTATCAGGTTTTTGTCAAATATTATAACGCGGCTATACAATACGAAAAAAATGGCTATGCTTTTAAAGCTTTAGAGAGCTATAACAAAGCCTTAAGGAGCGTTACAATTACATTGAATACTGAAGAAAATTTAAAAATTCTTTATCGTATGGCGGCTGTCAACGCCGGCAATATTTATCTGTCCTTAAATAATTTAAGCTATTTTTATAGATATTATAAAATCGCCGCCTTTTTGGGCGACGAATATGCCAAAAGGGTTCTTACTGCATACGGATTTATTTATTAGGGGAAGAATTGGATTTTACATTTTTAATTAAATTTTCGCTATTGCCTCCGCAACAAGAACCTTCTTCATCATGCGATTGAGTTGTTTCTTTCTCTTCGCAACAAGCGTCGGAAGAATTTTCTTTTTTGGAGGAAGATCGAGCGTCTAATTTTGCCTCATTTATTTCTGTAGAGCAACATCCGTCTTTTTTGGAAATTGTCGTAGTCGCTTGTTTTTTTGCTTTTTCTTTTTTGTTAGGATCGTCAATATTTGCAAGTAGAAAAGCGCTGACAAATGCTAATGTTAATATAAACAAAAGTGTTTTTTTCATATATCTTTCTCCTTTTTATTTTATATTTTTTGTAGGAAAAACAATTTCTTCTAAATCAATCATACTGTTAAACAAAGAAATTTTATCGTAGAATTTAATTTGGTCAAAAAAAATATTATCTTCTATTACGCTATTAATCAACAATAGATATTCCCTTTTAGTTCCTTTTAACAGAGGATTTTTTGGCGTTATCCATTTCCCTTTATTATAAAAAGCTATGTTGCAATAACTTGTGTCAGTTACAAGATTATTTTTGACAATTAAAATATCGTCGCAATCTTCTCTTAAATTATAAAGATTTATAAGACGGCTTCTATCTTCAAATTTAAAACTATAATCTATGTAATTGTCAAATATGAGCTTTAAGGTTTGAATTTCTTTTTTTTGGTATTCGTTAAATTGGATGTCGTAAATTTTATCGGCGTATATTACGCGACATTTGTATATTTTATTTTTGTCAATATTATCGGGAATAGAAATATTAAATAAGTTGATAGGTTCAATATTTGGATAAAATGTTGAAATTGTATATTCTAATCTTTTTTGATGAAAATTTAAGTTTTGAGGCAATCCGTTCGCTATTTTTATTGTTTCAATAAATCGGAGCATAAATTTTATCGATTAATTCTTGATATTCTTTTTTTGGATCGCTATAAATTGTTATGCCGCCGCCGCTTTTGAATAAATATCCATTATTTGTTTTTTCAATAAATCTTATTAAAACGCAAGAATCGAAATTGGCGCCGTCGTAAATTCCAGCTACGCCAGTGTAAAATCCCCTGTTGTAATTTTCGTTTTCTAAAATTATTTCAATTGTTCTTTTTTTTGGGGCTCCGGTTATGGAACCAGCTGGCAGCAGCGAGAAGAGCAATTCGCCAAAATTATTTTTCCAATCAAGAGGCAAATGCCCGACAATTTCGGAGCTTGTTTGAGCAATCAATCCTTCGTTTGTTTGCAAAATATCAATATACATAAATTTTGTCGTTTCTACTTTTGTCGATATTATTCCAATATCGTTTCTTATTAAATCTACAATAGTTACATGCTCGGCTTTTTCTTTTTCGTCTAATGTCAAATATTTTGCTTCGTCGAAAGTATGTATTTTTCTTGTTCCTTTCATGGGATAAGAATAAATTTTATTTTCAACAATTTTTACGAATCGCTCGGGAGAAAAACAAACGAAATAATCGTCGTATAAAATTTTAAATTTTGCTTTTGATAAATTAAATATTTCTTTTAACGTCATATTGATTTTAATTGGCGTGGCAAAAGTTAAATTAATCAAATATGATTCTCCTTTTTCTTCTTTTGCTTGAATCTTTTTAAAAACTTTAAGGTATTCTTCATAAGAGAGTGGCTTTTTTTCGATTGAAATTTTCTTTAAATCGCTTTCAAAGTATTGAAAATTTGTAAATCCATTGAAGTCGTAGCATATGGGAATATTTTGTAAATTATTTAATTCTTCGACAATAATATTTCTTCCAAGAAAATCTATTAAAGCAAAAAATTTTAAATTGTTTGAAACGTAATAATTAATTTTGTTTATAAATTTATCTAAGCTGTTGTTTCTTAAAAGAAAATTCTTCATATTAAAAGAAAATAAATATAAAAATAACTTTTATGAAGAAAAAAAGAAATGTCATCTTTTTTATCTTTACAGTATTTCTAACGTTTTCTTTGGGAATGAAATTAATCGATAATTTCACATTAAAAAATTTAAACGAAATAAAAGAAACTGAATTAAGCAATCATATAATAGAAATAGATTCTATTTATGATATTGTAATATTAAACGGCAAAATAATCGATCCAGAATCAGAAAATGAATACGACGGATGGAATATCGGCATAAATAAAGATACAATAGCAATTATAACTCAAAAAGAATTAAAAGGGAAAAAAGAACTTAACGCAAAAAATTTAATCGTTTCGTCTGGATTTATTGATTTGCTAACTTACGATCCGGTTGAGATTGGAGCTAAAGCCAAAATTGCAGACGGAGTTACTTCGAATATTTGTATGCATGGCGGAGCGGCTAAAACAGAAAATTGGTATTCGCATTGGAAAAAAATGAAGCCTTTGGTCAATTATGGAGCGAGTTTTGCGGTTAATCAGGCGAGAATGATTTTAGGAATCGATATATATGAGCAGGCTAAAGGGGAAAAATTAAAAAAGCTTTTAGAAATGGCTGAAAAAGCTTTATTAGAAGGAGCTTTGGGGGTTTCTTTTAGTTTAGAATATTCTCCCGGTTGCAAAGACGAAGAAATTTACGAGCTTATGCTTCTGGCAAAAAAATATGACGCTCCTACTTTTTTTCATGTTCGTTATTCCGATATGGAGCCGCCGGGAACAAATATAGAGGCTTTAGAAGAAGTTATAAATTTTGCTAGAAGAACAAAAGCCGCCGTTCATATCGATCATATTCATTCAACCGGCGGAACTTTTTCAATGAAAGAATCATTGCAAATGATAAAAAATGCTTTAGCTGAAGGGCTGGATTTTACTGCTTGCGTTTATCCATACGACTATTGGGGAACACATTTGAATACTACTCGATTTTCTGATTCTTGGCAAAAGAGATTTAGAATCGATTATAAGGATTTACAAGTTGCTGGAACAAACGAAAGATTAACAAAAGAAACATTTGAGAAATATCGCAAGCAAGGCAAACTTGTAGTAGCTTACGCGATTCCTGAAGAAGAGCTGATTATGGCTTTGCAAACAGATTTTGTTATGATTGGAAGCGACGCGATTTTAACTGAAAGTCTAAATAATCATCCACGCGCTTGCGGAACTTACGCTCGTACGATTGGACTTTATTCCCGAGAAAAAAAAGTTATCGATTTAAAAACGGCTCTAAAAAAATGCAGTTATCTTCCAGCAAAAAGAATGGAAAAAATTGCTCCGATTTTTAAAAAGTTAGGGAGAATCAAAGTCGGAGCATACGCAGACTTGACAATTTTTGATTTTGACAAAATAATAGACAGAGCAACGCCAGAAAAAACTCATCTTTATTCCGAAGGTATACATTATACGATTATTTCAGGACAAATTGTTAAAGAAAAAGACTCAATATTCGATAAAGTTCGAGTTGGCAAAGAAATAAGAAGCAAACATTATTCTAAAAGATGAATTGTCAATTTGATTAAAAATAAAAAATAAAAGAAAATTCTTTTATTAGCTTTTGTTTCTAGAATTATGATTTTCTTATTTAGGGGTAAAAAATTTATTCAGAAAAAACGAAAATGTTTTTATAGAGTTAATATATCGCATTTTTAATTATTTTCCTTATTTTTTAACGATAATAGCAATTCAAGTAAAAGTTTTAGAATAAAAAATATTTTTCAACTTTATTATCCAGAAGTTATATTCCAAAGCGGTTTAACGTAAAATAGTTTGGAAAGAAAAATTGAAGATAGAAATTTGAAGATTAGCGTTGACTTTAGCGGTTGCTAAGGGATTTTCTTATTTGCATATAAAAAGAAAAATTTTATTCGTATTTTTAAAGAATAAAAATATTAAATTAATGAAATTTATAAATATATCGGCTCTTATATTGGTTTTATTATTAGTTAAATTGCGAGGCGGCGACTTTAAAAGAGAAGAAGCAATAAAATTAGGAATAGAACAAATCTATTCTTTAAATTTTAAAGGCGCCGAAGATACATTCAAGGCTCTGAAAGAAAAAAATGAGCAAGATCCCGCTCCAGCTTTTTTCTTAGCGATGATAGAATGGGAAAAAATTCAATTAAACATAGAAGACGAAAGCAGAGATGAAATTTTCTTTAAAAAAATCGACGAAGCTATAAAAGCTTGCGACGAACAATTAAAACAAAATCCAAAAGACTATGAAGCTTTGTTTTTTAAGGGAGGAGCCATCGGATTTAAAGGCAGATTGTTAGCGTTAAGAGAAAAATGGATAGATGCGGCAGCTTTGGGAAAGGATGCATTGCCAATAGTTAACGAAGTATATAAATTAAAACCAGAAAATATCGACATATTATTAGGTTTTGGGATTTATAATTATTATGCCGAAGCTATTCCGGAGCAATATCCTTTTACGAAACCTTTGTTATTTTTTATTCCAAAAGGAAATAAAAAACTTGGCATTAATCAATTAAAGAAAGCAGCCGAGGAAGGCAAATATGCCAATTATGAAGCGGCATATTTTTTAATTCATATCCTATACGACGCTGAGAATAATTTCGAAGAAGCCGAAAAATATTCGTTGTGGCTAAATAAAAAATTTCCAAATAATCCAATATTTAGAAGACAACTTGGAAGAATTTATTATAAATGGGGGTATTTTGAAAAAGCATTCGACATATTTAAAAGCATTTATGAACAAAGCGAAGCTGGAGATTTTGGTTTTTCTCAAAGATTTAAAAGAGACGCGTCGTATTATTTAGGCGTTATTTACTTGAATTATAAAAACAATTTAGACAGCGCCTTGTTTTATTTAAGCAAGTGCGAAGAATTGTCGCTTAAAATCGAACAAAATAAAAGCAAAAAATCCGGTTTTTACGTTAAATCTCTTTATTATCAAGGCGAAATATATGAAAGAATGGGATTTAATCAAACGGCGATAAAAATTTATAAAGACGTCGTCGAACTAAACGATTACGATAATACTCGAGATAGAGCCAAAAATAAATTGAAACTTTTAGAGGCAAAAAAAAATTAAATATATATAACGTAAATATTTTAAGCAAAAAATAATATAGGAGGAATAAAAAGATGAACGCATTTAAAAGCGCTTTGCTTATGACAGCTATGGTCTTGTTGCTTATGTTAATTGGCAATTTAGTCGGCGGAACTACTGGAATGACAATAGCCTTAATAGTTGCCGGAGTTATGAATTTCATTTCATATTGGTTTTCAGATAAAATTGTTTTGGCTTTATATAGAGCAAAAGAAATAAATCGTTCGGAAGCTCCGAGATTATACGCGCTGGTGGAAGAATTGACAAGAAAAGCCGGCTTGCCAATGCCTAAACTATATGCGATAAATACAAACACGCCAAATGCATTTGCGACCGGAAGAAATCCAGAACATGCCGCAGTAGCTGTAACAACTGGAATAGTTAAATTGCTAAATGAAGAAGAATTAGCCGGAGTTATCGCTCATGAATTAGCTCATATAAAAAACAGAGATATTTTAGTTGGAACAATAGCGGCCACTTTAGCAGGCGCTATAACATTATTAGCTCGAATGGCTGGTTATGCCGTAATGTTCGGAAGCGGAAGAGATAGAGAAGAAAATGGCGGAGGATTAATTGTCGGTTTAATTATGATGATAGTAGCTCCAATCGCCGCTTTTTTAATTCAAATGGCTATATCTCGCTCAAGAGAATATATGGCCGACGAAACTGGAGCGGAAATATCTGGCAAACCTTTAGCTTTAGCAAGCGCGTTAAAGAAATTGCAATCGTATAATGAAGATCAACCGATTGAAGACGCGGAACCGGCGACCGCTCATATGTTTATTGTTAATCCTTTGAGCGGAAGTTCGATAATGAAACTATTCTCAACGCATCCGCCAATAGAAGAAAGAGTTCAAAAATTACAAATGATTGCCGCAAGGATTAGATAATCTTGAAACGTTTATTATTATTTTTATTTCTTGCGATAATTTTTATTAAGAGCCCCGCTCAGAACGCTAATTTAAAAGCGGCGGCTCTTTTGCTTGATACAATCGCCGTCGAATTGGCAAATAATGTCAATTATTATCCAAAATTAATTCTAAACTTTGTTGGCGATTATTCAGTGTTTAAAAATTCTTTTTACGAAAAATTCTATTCAAATTTGAAAAGCGAAGCTAAAAAAGACTCCGCTTTAAATTATTGTATAGTAGAATTCAGTTTAAAAAACATTTCGACAAAATATTATGCAAATAAAAATTATCTTTTTTACCCTTCCAAATTAATTAGACATGTTTCAATAGAAGCCGACGCTTTAGTAATCGTCGCCAATGATACGACAAAAAAATATTTTTTGTTCGTTAAGAATTATCGCGATGATATATCGGAATCCGATTTATTTTTAATCGAAGATTCAAACTTTTCTTTTACAAAAGGCATACTTTTAAAGGAAGGCTTTTTTGCGGTTTACGGCGATTCATTAGCCGCTATTTTAACGGCTCTAACAACCGCAATTATGTTTTTTTTGATAAGAGGATAGAAAATATCTATATTCGCAAGAGTCTAAAATTTGCCTTCATTTTAATTCGAATTTACGATTAAATAAAAAAGATGACAAAAAATCATACTATATCATTAAAAATTCTTGAAACTGACTTCGAAATTACAAACAAAAATAAAAAATAAAAAAGGCTCCAAATTTTGGAGCCAATAAAGCTTGTTTTATTGCAACAATTGTTGATTTTTTGCGATAAGATTTAAAGCGCTGCCGGCTTTAAACCACTCAAATTGAGCGGCGCTAATCGTGTGATTTAGCTCGATATTTTCTGACGTTCCATCGGAATGTTTTATAACAAGAATTAGAGGCTTATCGGGATTGAAATTTTTTAAGCCAAACAAATCAAATTTATCATCTTCTCTAATTTTATCATAATCGTTTGGGTTTGCAAAAGTTAATGGAAGAAGACCTTGTTTCTTTAAATTTGTTTCGTGAATTCGAGCAAAGCTTTTTGCGATAATTGCTTTGCAATTTAAGTATCGCGGTTCCATAGCCGCATGTTCGCGAGAAGAACCTTCGCCGTAATTCTCGTCGCCGACGGCTATCCATCCGATTTTATTATTTTTATAAAAACGCGCAACTTCTGGCGTTGGTTTTATTTCTCCTGTTATGAGGTTTTTAGTTTCTCCAGCCTTGTTGGTAAAATAGTTTACCGCTCCAAGAAAAAGATTGTTTGATATATTGTCTAAATGTCCGCGATACTTCAGCCAGGGACCTGCCATAGAAATGTGATCGGTTGTGCATTTGCCTTTAATTTTTATCAGTAAATATAAGTCTTTAAAATTTTCTCCATCCCACGGTTCAAATCTATCGAGCAATTGCAAACGATCGCTTTTTGGATTAATTTTTATTTCAATTTCTTCTCCGTTCGGATTTGGGGGAATAAATCCTATATTGTTTTTAATGAAACCTTTAGATGGAAATTCGACGCCGATTGGTTCGCTTAATTTTACTTTTTCTCCTTTTTCGTTTTCGATTAAATCAGATAATGGATTAAAAGATAGTTTGCCAGCTATTGCATAAGCTGTGACAATTTCTGGACTTGCGACAAAAGCGTATGTTTCAGGATTGCCGTCGTTTCTTTTTGCAAAGTTGCGGTTGAAAGAGGTTATAATTGTATTTTTTTCTCCGCTTTTAATATCCATTCTTTTCCACATTCCAATGCAAGGTCCGCAAGCGTTAGCTAAGACAATTCCTCCAAATTCTTCTAAAATTTTTAATTGTCCGTCTCTTTCAATAGTAGCTCTGATTTGTTCGCTTCCGGGCGTTATAGTGAAAGATGTTTTTGATTTAAGTCCTTTAGATAAAGCGTCTTTTGCAATATTTGCCGCTCTGTCAATATCTTCATAACTTGAATTTGTGCAACTGCCAATTAAAGCGACGCTAATTTTATCAGGATACTGATTTTTTTCAACGGCTTCTTTTAATTTTGAAATAGGCCAGGCAATATCGGGGGAAAATGGACCATTAACCTTAGGCTCAAGTTTTGATAGATCTATTTCAATAATTTTGTCATAATATTTTTCTGGATTTTCTTCAACTTCCCTATCTGCTCTTAATTCTTTTTCTAATTCATATTTATCGATTAGATCCGTCAACTCATTTCTGTCGGTAGCGATTAAATAATCTCTCATTCTGGAATCATAAGGAAAGATAGAGCAAGTGGCTCCGACTTCGGCTCCCATATTGCAAATAGTAGCTTTGCCCGTGCATGAAATTGATTTTGTCCCTTCGCCAAAATATTCTATAATATAACCTGTTCCGCCTTTGACTGTTAAAATGCCTGCGAGTTCTAATATCACGTCTTTAGGCGAAGTCCAACCGGAAATTTTTCCAGTTAATTTAACGCCTAATATTTTTGGGAACTTTAATTCCCAGGGCATGCCAGCCATTACGTCGACTGCGTCGGCTCCGCCTACTCCAACTGCGATCATTCCTAAGCCGCCAGCGTTTGGAGTGTGAGAATCTGTTCCGATCATCATGCCGCCGGGGAATGCGTAATTTTCTAAAATAACTTGATGAATAATGCCGGCTCCTGGTTTCCAAAAACCGATTCCGTATTTTCTTGATATTGTTTCAAGAAACTCGTATACTTCTTTATTTTCTTCCAAAGAGCGAGACAAATCTAATTCGGCTCCGTTTTGAGCTAAAATTAAATGGTCGCAATGAACTGTAGTTGGAACTGCGGTAGTTTTTTTCCCCGCGTGTATGAATTGCAATAATGCCATCTGAGCTGTGGCGTCTTGCATTGCTACGCGATCGGGATTAAATTCGGCATATTCTCTGCCGCGTTGAAATTCTCTTATTTCCTCGGAGCTTAAATGAGTAAATAAAATTTTTTCGCTTAAAGTTAACGGTCTCCCCAATTTTTCTCTGATAATCGGAATACGAGATTTTATTTTTTCATAAGTCTGTTTAATGATTTCTAAATCAAGCGTCATAGTTTCTCCAATTTTTTTGTATTTAACAATATTTAATACCAAAAAATTTAATCGTTTGCAACGTTTATTAAATTTTTCTGATAAAATAGTTTTAATTCTTAAAATACAAATAATTAAAAATTAGAATGACATAAAATAATTTTCAAATAAAATTTGGAAAGAAAAAAATAATTCTTAGCTTCTGATTCATGGCATATATTGGATTTGATAGATTATATATGTCCTTGAATCAAATATAATTATATATCGTTTTTTTATTTCATTATTTTTTTTGGTTTATATTACAGCTTAACATGTATTAATAATTCAATTCGTTTGTAAAATCTTGCAAACGAACTAAGCAGCTAATCGTTTAACGAAAAAAATATCTAAACGAGATAACAAAAAAGTTTATTTAAGCTAATCGACTTTTAGCATTAAAATATAATTTCTAAAAAGCGGCAGAGTTTGCAAGAAATAAAAATAATTTATTTTGATTTGATTCGATCAAAAAAGAATTATTAACAGAAAAAGATAACAAAAAATTTATAGAAATGTTTGCGCATAAATGAATAAATAAGCGCATAAATGAATAAAAAATGGATAAACATTTTTTAAATTTATTCTTGCTTGCGAACGATGTTATTTTGTATATTGTTAAAAAATTTTTTAATTGAGAGGGAGTTATGAGTTTAAGTCTTATTGCAAGATCTATTAGTCCATCTCCGACGTTAAAGTTAAACGAAAAAGCCGCAATATTAAAAGAAAAAGGCGAGCCAGTAATTCATCTTGGCGGAGGAGAGCCTAAAAGCAAAGCTCCAATAGACGCAATATTAGCGGCAGCAGCGCATTTAAATACCGGCGAGATAAGATACGCGCCAGCGGATGGAATACCAGAACTTAAAAAGGCAATAATTCGTTATACGGAAGAATTTTATGGAAAACATTTTTATCCAGAAAATGTAATTGCTTCGAGCGGAGCAAAGCAAGCTATAATGGTCGCTTTCCAAGCAATATTAAATCCTCAAGACGAAGTTATTTATCCGGCTCCTTATTGGGTCAGCTATCCCGAAATGGCAAAGTTATGCGGCGCTATAGGAGTTCCTGTTTATCCAGAAGATGGATCGTTTTATCCGAGACTAAGAGATATTGAGCAAAAAGTAAGTTCGAATACAAAAGCGATAATAATTAATAGTCCCAACAACCCGTCGGGCGCTATGTATTCGGAAGAATTTATCGCTGAAATTGTAGAGTATTGCGAGAAAAAAGATATATATCTAATAATGGATGATATTTATCATAGATTAATATTTGACGGCAAAAAGCCAATTAATTGTTTGAAATATGTCAAGAAGGATATTGAGGAATCAAAATTAATTTTGATAAATGGAGTATCGAAATTATACGCAATGACAGGATTTAGAATTGGTTGGGCTGTAGGAAATAAGAAAGTTATTGAAGCGATGGCAAACATACAAGGTCATCAAACAAGCGGACCGTCGATCCTTTTGCAAAAAGCCGCAGTTGGCGCTTTGAATGGCATACAAGCGGGAGTTGAAAATTTAAGAGTTACGCTTGAGAACAATCGAAATGTTTTAGTTGATTTATTAAAAACTATCGACGGCGTAAAAGTATCAAAGCCTGATGGAACTTTTTATTGTTTGGCGGATTTTAGCGCTTATGACAAAAATTCAAATAGATTGAGCGAATTTTTAATCGACAAAGTTATGGTCTTAACGATGCCGGGCGCTGAGTTTGGAATGGAAGGATATTTAAGAATAAGTTTTTGCGGAACAATAAAAGATATAACAGAGGGAATAGAAAGAATCAAATGGGCGTTAGATCCAAATTCGCCTAAAGAACTTTACATAGGAAATCGAAAACTAATTAGGGATTGGTTATGAGCGCAAAATATTTAGATTTTAGCACCCCTGCTTCTAAAGAAGCTAAAGAATACGCTTCAGTTTTCGGATTGGAAAATCACGGATTTAAGAATTTGAAGCGAATATATTGGAATTTGCCTATTGAAGCTTTATGCGAAGAGGCAATTTTTCGAGGCGAAGGAAAGCTTATAAAAGGCGGACCTTTATTAGTGAAAACTGGCAAACACACTGCTCGAGCCGCCGCCGATAAATTTATAGTTAAAGAAGAACGAAATGCCTCAAAAATTTGGTGGGGACAATATAATCGCCCAATAGCATTAGAGAATTTTAATATGCTAATGGCGCGAGTCAACGCTTATGCGACTGATCAGGAATTATTTGTTCAAGATTGTTATGCGGGAGCCGATCCAGAATACAGAATGCCAGTAAGAATTATAACGGAAAAAGCTTGGCATAGTTACTTTGCAAGAAATATGTTTATATCGCCTATCTCAAAAGACGAGTACAGAAATTTTACTCCAGAGTTTACAGTTATTGCAATTCCGGGCTTTAAATGCGATCCGGCTATAGACGGAACTCGAACAGAAACTGGTATCGTTTTAAACTTTGCTTCTCGGACGGCGATTATAGCAAACACATTATACGCTGGAGAAATAAAAAAATCCGTCTTTACGATTTTAAATTATCTTTTGCCAGACGAATCTGTTTTTCCTATGCATTGTTCGGCAAATATAGGTGAAAATGGAGATGTCGCGATATTTTTCGGATTGAGCGGCACGGGCAAAACCACGCTTTCTGCAGATCCTAAAAGAAGATTAATTGGAGACGACGAACACGGTTGGAGCGATAAAGGAATATTTAATTTTGAAAATGGCTGCTACGCTAAAGTTATAAGATTATCGGAGGAAAGCGAACCTCAAATCTATGCATGTATAAAAAGATTTGGAACTATTCTGGAAAATGTTGTTTTTGATCCTTCTACAAGAAAAATTGATTTGAACGACGATTCAATTACTGAAAACACAAGAGCCTCTTATCCGCTTGATTTTATCGATAATGCAGTTCCTGAAAAATATGTTCATTCTCATCCTAAAAATATAATTTTCTTAACCTGCGACGCCTCTGGAGTTCTTCCTCCAATTGCAAAATTAACGCCCGAACAGGCTCAATATCATTTTATAAGCGGTTATACTTCTAAAATTGCTGGCACTGAAATCGGCTTAGGAATTGAGCCTCAACTGACATTTAGCGCTTGCTTCGGAGCCCCTTTTATGGTTAGACATCCTTTTGAATACGCGGAACTTTTAAAGGAAAGAATGTTAAAACATAACGCAAACGTTTGGCTTGTCAATACCGGTTGGGTTGGAGGCAAATTTGGCGTTGGAAAAAGAATTTCAATTAAACATACAAGAGCTTTATTGAATGCCGCTCTTGAAGGAAAACTTGACAATGTGGAATATAGACAGGATAAGATATTTAATTTTTATGTCCCGTTAACTTGTCCAGATGTTCCAAACGAAATTTTGGAGCCTTCAAACGCGTGGGGCGATAAGAAAGATTATTGGGATAAATACGACAGCCTTGCGGCGAGATTTATCGAAAACTTTAAACTTTATGAAAAAGGATGTTCAGAAGAAGTTAAAGCTGCAGGACCAAAGAGATTGAATTCTTAATTAATAACGACGCCGCTTTAAAGCGGCGTTTTTTATAAAATTTAAGATTATGGTTTTTTTATTAATATTTTATATTTATTTCTTAACAGTTAACTATTGAGCAAAAATAACTTTTTACTATATTTGCAGATGTTTATTGTTTTTGAAGTTCATAACATAATTAAATTTAAATTATTAGACAATTTTAATATCGCTTCGCGCTGCTAATAAACTTCTCAGTTTAAGTTGAAAAGCGGCAATTGTAAAATTCTTTCAAAGTTTTCGATTATAGGCTTTATTGTAGTTAAAGTATAACCTATATTTAATGAATAAATAGATTTTTGTTTTTAATTATATAAAATTTATTTTTGTCTATAAGAAATTTAATAAAAGATGATTGTCGGAATCGGAATAGATATAATCGAAATTGAAAGAATAAAAAATTCGGTCGATAATTTAGGAGATTTTTTTTTAAAAAAAATATTGACTGAAAATGAAATAAAATATTGCCTATCAAAGCCAAATAAGTATCAACATATTGCCGCCAGATTTGCGGCAAAGGAAGCTATATATAAAGCATGTTCAAGCCTATATAAACTGTCATGGCAGGATATGGAAATATTTAACGATAACGACGGCAAACCTAATGTTATATTAAGAAATAAAGCAAAAGATTTTTTTGAAGGTAAGTATTCCATTTTAGCTTCTATAACTCATTCGCGAGAATATGCCGCTTGCGTTGCAATTTTAGAATTAAATTAATAGTTAATAATGTCGATGAGTTCAAAAAGAATTTTTCTTTTTCTATTAATCTCGCAAATAATATTTTCTCAAGAAAAAGATTTCGAAATTAATTTTCTGCCAACTGAAAGTCTTTCAAAAAAATTTGTCGCTTACGAAATAGAAACTGGAACAGGGTTAGAATATAAATTTAAAGACGGCGAATTGGATTTAAGAATTGGCTCAAGTCCAGTCATACTATCGGCAAATTATTTTGACTTTAGATTTTCAGCAAGCTCTTTTTTTCTTGTTAAAGCCAAATCTGTTTCATATAAGGATTATATATTGCAAATTGATTGCGCAGACGGCTTTTTTGGAGGATGTTTAGATGTCGCTAAAAATTATAGGCATTTAGGTCTGATTTTCAAGTTGAGAATTTTACACTGGAGCGCTCATCTTGTCGACGGTCATTATGATATAGAGTTTGACAGATGGATTAAAAAAAAACCGCGACCGTATTCGAGAGATTTTGGAGAATTATTCATATTTTTTAATAAAACTTTAAATGGCAAATTTTCAATCTTGCCTTATGTGGGATTTTCAAATTCGGTTTTATTAAGGCCTAGTAAATTAGCGCGAAGAATATATCATTTAGGCGGAGAATTTGACGTAAAAATAAAAGATATATATGAACGTTTGCCTTATTTTATTTTTATAGCCTTTCATTTTAACACCCCAAATTATGACAAGGGGAAAAATAATTTGCAATTATTGACAGGCGTACGCTTTTCAAATATGAAAAACAGTCAAATTGAAGCGTATTTTAAGTATGTCCAAGGTAATTCGTATTTTGGTCAATATTTTGACGCGATGATAAAAGAAAGTTTGATTGGCATAAGGCTGGCTTTATAATAAAAAAAATATTAAATCAATTTTAAATCAAATCAAATCAAATCAAATATCTTCCGCTTTATTTCTTTAAACAAAAATAAAAAAATAATTGATTCAAATCATTAAAAATTATTTTATGTTGTAAAGCTTTTTAAGATTTAAATACATTTTGTAAACTTTTTTAATATTTAAATTTAAATAACATAGAGAATGACAAGAATTAAAACAAAATTCGACGTATTTTTTTGCTCGAAAATTTATTGAAAGAGAAAAAAAGAGAGCCAGACGGCTCTCTTTAAAATAACAAAAGTTTATTTGACAAATTGAAGAGCGTAATATTTGGCGGTTAATTTCTCTCCCGTAGCTTTCTCGATCATTTTATTCCATGGATAGGAAGCGCCAACTGAAAAAACTTTTTCTTTGAAAAATTTGCCGACGCGTTTATCGTTATAAAAGCTTGCTGGGAAATTGGGATCAATTTTAAGCATATCGCTTTTAATTTTATAATTAAACTGAGAAGCTAATAATTCTCCTAAAAGGTAATTATGATAATACGCTGGATATAGAGCGATATGAATTTTAGCGGCCCAGTCCGGTTCGTTTCTATTTTCAGGATATTTTAATAGTTGATATTTTTCGACCAAATTTTTCCATAAAGAGTTCAAATCTTGATCTGGATTTTCATACATTGCTTTTTCAAATCGATACATTACTTGAGCCCAGCGGCTGAAAACTAATTGTTCAAGTTTCAAGATCTTGAAAGTAATTTCCGAAATTTTTGCGGCTTCTTCGTCTGAAATAACGGCAAGATCTTTCATCCAAACTGGATCGGAGGCGAGTCTTCCGAAGAACATTGCCACTGCTTCAGTGACAAAAGTATGAGCTGGTTCTCTTAAAAAGTAAGGCAGAGAAGGATTGATATATCTATCGTATACTGCATGTCCTAATTCATGTAAAGTAGTGTTCATCCATTTTGAGTCAGGCTTAATATTGCATAAAATGCGGACGTCGTCGTTTCGTTTAATTGTTATACAATATGCATGTTGATATTTTTTTTCTTTTTCGTATAAATCGCTTTTTGCTAAAATGTCGTCGACGTTTAAATCTAAGCTGTTAAAATATTTGCGCGCGAGTTCCGCTATATTTTGATTTTTATAATATTGATCTAAATCGACTTGATAGATTTTGGGAGCTTCTTGAAAGAATCTATTTTGGTAGTGCCATGGGCGAAGTTTATCTTTCGTAATTTTAAATCTTGAGCAAAGGTAATTGTCAATTTCGTTTTTGAGTTGAGCGAATATATCCCGAGTTAACGAGTCTAATTCGTCGAAAATATTTTCAATTTCGTTTGGATCTTGATCCGATAAGATTAGGCTCATTTGATGGTAGTTTTCGAATCCTAATTGACGAGCGAGTTCGTTTCGCATTTTAACAAGCTTTAAGACCGAGTCTGCTACGGCTTTGCCTACTTGTTTGCTTGCCAAATAGACTTTCTCCAATTCTTTTTCATTTGTCGAATTGGTTAGTATATCTTCAATTTCGTTGTCAGTTAATTCTTTACCGTCGACTTTAGTTCTGAAAGTGGAATAAATATTTTCTGTTTGAGTAGAAAGCTTTATAATTTGTTCTCGCAATTTTTCGTCCGCTTGTCTTGAGAGAAAAGCTTTATAAAGCAAATCGAGTTCTCGAAGCATTAAAGGATCTTCGATAAGGTTAGATTCTTTAATTCTTTTTAATTTCAAAAAATCGTCTTTATTAGAATATGCTTTCTCAATTTCTAATTGAAGTTTTTCGTATTTGTCAAATAATTCTTTTGAGCCTGTAACAGTGGCGTCGAAATAAGTAAGAGCCGCTTCTTCGTTAAGAGGCTTAATTTTTTTTTCGAATTCGACGATGAAAGCCTTCAGTTCGTTATGCATTATTTCTTTCTCCGATTTGCAGCCATTTAAAAATGTTAAAAATAAAATTGACCATAAAATGATAGTTCTTTTCATTGTATGACCTTTAAAAAATTTAAATTTATATTAAATCTCTATATAGCAATAAAATAGCGCTTTGAGGCACGACGTAGAATTTTTCTTCTTCAATTTCAACTTCCGTCGCTTCTTTTTTAAGATAGACGGCTAAATCTCCTTCTTTAGCTTGAAGAGGAATATACTTTGGCGTTTTCTTGTTTTCTTTCCAAGGCTCGTCTTCTTCTATAGGCATACTAATTGGATAGCCTGGGCCAACTTTAATTACGTAACCGGTTTGTACTTTCTCCTTTTCTACAACTGTTGGAGGCAGAAGCAATCCGCCGGAAGTTTTTGATTGAGGTTCTGTAGGTTTGATTAAGCAGCGATCTCCTATTACAATAATTTTGTTTAAATCTAAAACGGGCATAGTTTACCTTAATAAATTTAATAAAATTAATAATATAAAAAAAATATACAAATACTAAAAATTAGCCAGATTAGAAATATTTATTTTTTTGCGACTATTTGATTTAAATATAATAAATATTTTTATTTATTAATTTAGCATTGTTTATATTGAATATCAATTGAGCTTATATCTTTATAAATATTTTTTATCATCAGAAATAATTTTTAATTATTTTAAATTTTTGATTTAAGGTTGATTTTATGTCTAAAAAATTTACGAAGAATTTTTTCTGATTGAAGCGAATAAGAGGGAGGAAGAATGATATTATTTCGGAATGTGAAAGTAGGAATAAAGATTTTCTTTATATTTTTTTTAGTTTTTATTTTTATGCATCTTGCTCTTGAAATTAGCAAAGAGAAAATTTTAGAGAATTTTAACTCTAATTGGGATAAATATATTGCGCAAAAAGAAAAAGAAGCGGTTAAAGTTATCGAAAAAGAAATTTTAAAATTTTCCGAAGAGTTTAAAAGCAGATTTGATTTTGTCAAAGAAAAAACGCGAAAGAGCATTAAAGAAAAAGGAGATTTGCCTTCGGTGCTTGAAAATTTTAAAACGCCAAAAAATTCAGGGGAAGTCTTCGCTTTATTTTATCAAACAGGAGAGTTGGGCGTTTACAACGAAAATTATTCAGATTTTAATTGTTCGATTTCATTTGAGAATTGTATCGATAAAAATTTTTTCATTCTTGAAAACGACAATTTTATTTTCTTAAGCAAATTAGACACAATAAAAATATCCCAAGATTTATTTTATTTTTTTTATTCAAGACCTGTAAAGAGAAAATTTACTTTAAGCGATACCCATTCAAATTATTTTCATGACGAAATCAAAGAGAAATATCAAATTGAAATTGTTTTATCTGAAAAGCCATTTTATTTCAAACGAAATTATTTTGCCGCCAATTCTAAACTTGGCAAATTTTACATTAAAATAAGTTTAAAAGACAAAGATGATTTCATTTCCGAAAAACAAAAAGAAATTAAGAAATTGTCATTATGGTTTCTTTTTTTGAGTTCGACATTTTTATTAATATTTATCTTATTAACGATTAATCAATATGCGAGAAAACCATTTTTCGCTTTGATTGCAAAAATATTTGCGTTTGCATCTTATAGAATTGGAATATTTTTATTGGGATTTCCAAAAGCGATAATGGATAATGATTTGACAAATGAAGCGTTGTTTGATTCCGATTTTGCGTTAGGCATAGCCAAAAGCCCCATAGAACTTTTTGCGACAATTCTAATTTTTTTCGCAATAGCTTTGTCAATTGCTGGTTATTTTAACAACCATTTTTTAACAAAAAAGTTAAATTTAAAATATTATGAAAAATTAGTCGCAAGTATAATTTTTGTCTCGTTGTTTTTCATTTTCTACAGAAGTTATTTAGCTTCTTGCAAAAGCGCCGTGTTTGAGTCGTCTTACGCGTATTTTAGCGAATCAGGTTTGACTCTTTCTTTGGCTGGCGGGTTAATGTATATCAATTTTTATCTAATTAATATATTTGCCATTTTGGTTGAAGTTGTAATTTTAATGGTCTTGTTAAAAATTTGGACCGAAGAAAAATCAGATTTTAAATTCATCTTAGCGTTATTTTTAACGATAAATTTGCTGGGAATTATATTCGATTTAATTCAAAAAGACAAACTAGTCTCTTCCGAATTTAGAATATTTTTCATTTTAAGCGTTTTTCTAATTTCATATTTCGCGTTGGTTAAAAAAAAGAAAAAAATATTAATTGGTTTGTCTATCCTAATTTTAGGAGCGATAGTTTCGTCTTTAAGCTTAAATTATTTTAACAACAGTATGAATTATAAATTGATATCGAAAGAATTGCGCAAATTTGCAAGAGAAAATATTGAAAAAATTGTCGTCGATTTGAATAGCGATTTAAAGAAATTGAAAACGAGTTATAATATTATTAAAAGCTTCCAGAATTCAAATTACAACAAATATTTTTTGTCGGCGGAGTTTTGGAAATATTCAAAATTGAAAGAGAAAAAGTATCCTCTTTTAATCAGGCTGTATGATCGCGAAGGGAAATTATCTTCTGAATTTAGCGTCGGTTTTACGAAGTTAGAAAAGAATTTATTAGGAGCCTTTTTGGGATCGAACGCGTCTTTTGAAAAAAATATAATGGGAGCAAAGTTTTTAATCGGTTCGACTATTATATCAAATCAAAATGAAATAGTCGGATATGCGAACATAATTTGCAAAGCGGCGCCTGAAATATTTCGGGAAGAAAATTATCCGGCTTTTTTAAAGAAAGAATTAAAGTATAATATGCAAATCTATAAAAGCATAAATTTTTATGAATTTAACAATAACGAACTCGTTCTTGTTTATGGGAATTATTATCCAGATTATAAATCAGTCAACGCAATATTGGCAGATAATTTTAATAAAAACAATGAAAAAAAATTCGAAGTAGAGACGAAAAATGCGGCTTTTTTAGGATATGCTTTTTTAGAAAGAACCGACAGAGAATATATTGTTCGAGCGGCGTTATTGAAAGAAAGAAAAGATATTGGCATTATTTATAATTATGTAAAAGCTTTTGTTTATAATACAATTATTGCTTTAATAATATTTTCCATTTTATTGCTCTTTGAGTATTCTAAGAATAAAAAATTTGAGCAAATGGATTTTAGAACTAAGGCTTTGACGGCGATAATTGTAGTATCGATAGTTCCGATTTTAATTCAAGCCTACTTTTTTTGGCGGTTTAGCTTGGATCAAAGCAGAGAATATGTCGAATCGCAGTTGAAAAAGAAAGCCGATATTTTAGAGAATTATTTGATCGCTAATTACTTTAAATATTCAAGCGATATGTTGAGAGAATTATGCGTGGAAGCTGATAGAAATTTAGACTTTAATTTTACTATTTATAAAAACAACAAAGTTTATTATTCTTCTTATGACAATTATTATAAAGCCGGCATATTTTCAGAATATTTTCATCCAGAAGCAAGAGCGGCTGTTTCTTATTTTGACGCAAAAGATAGCTTTGTAGAAGAGAATATCGATAATTATGATTACAAAGCTTATTATAAATCGGCTTCGATAGGAAACGAAAAAATAATTATCAAAATAGACGAATGTTTTAACAAAATCGAAATATCTACGCTATATAGCGAGGCTCAAATTATTTTGCTTGCAAGTTTAGGCTTAAGCGTGTTTTTAATGTTGGGTTTTGGCGTTCAGGTCGCAAATCAAATAACGAGACCGATAAGAGAACTTGAAAGAGCTTCTTTGCTTGTAGCCGAAGGGGATTATAATGTAAAAATTAATGTATCAGAATCGCAAAAAGATTTTTGGAATCTTGCGAAAGCGTTTGAGATAATGACGCAAAATATTAAAAGAAGCCAGAAGTTGATAGCGGAACTTGAAAGAGAAGCCGCGTGGAAATCAATCGCTCGCCAGGTTGCTCATGAAATAAAAAATCCTCTTACTCCTCTGAAATTGTCAATACAGCAGCTTGTCGCGCTGAAAAAAGAAAATCCGGAAAAATTTGAGCAAAATTTTGATAAGATTATTTCAAGCGCTCTTTCGCAAATAGAAACCATTAATCGCATTTCGACGGAATTTTCATACTTTGCTCGATTGCCAAATCCTAAAATCGAAATGATAGAAATTAGCCCTTTGCTTAAAGAATTGTCGACCTTATTTGCGAGCGAAAAATTAGACGTCGTTTTGCTAAACGTTTATTCTGGGGAGACGATTTTGGGAGATAAAGAGCAGCTGAAAATTGTTTTTGTCAATTTGTTTAGAAATTCTATTGAAGCTGGCGCGACTAAAGTTTTAATAACTATGTCGCGAGAAGAAAAATTTTATAATATATTCGTTCAAAACAATGGAAAAGGAATTCCAAAAGAATATGAAGATAAAATTTTTAACGAAGGTTTTACGTTAAAGCCTAAAGGTATGGGAATTGGGCTTGCGACTTGTAAAAAAATTATAGAAAATTTTGGCGGAGAAATCTCGCTTGATAAAAATACAAGCGACGGAGTTGGATTTAAAATAAAATTGCCAAAAGCTCGATGAAAATTTTAACTGAAAATCAAGCTAAAGCTTTAAATATTTCAAGTCATATCGCATTGACGGCAAATGCCGGATCTGGAAAAACGACCGCTTTAACTCAACGCTATATAGAAATAGCTTTGAATAAAGTCGATATTGAGTTAAGCTCTATCGCAGCTATAACTTTTACGGAAAAAGCGGCAGGCGAACTCTTTAAAAAAATTTCAGAAGAGTTCGATAAGCTGGCTAAAAAAGCAAACGGGCAGCAATTAGAATTAATAAAAAGAAGACAGAGAGAGCTTATCGGCGCTTATATTGCGACTATTCATTCTTTTTGCAAAGATTTAATTAAGATGTTTCCAGTAGAAGCTGGAATTGGATCCGATTTTACGGTTATCGACGCATTCAGTTCGCGAGAGTTGATAGAGCTTGCCGTCGAAAAAACTTTATCCGAATGTTTATCGTCTCCAAAATCGGAATTAGGAAATTTCGCTCGCGAAGCGATAAGATTATTGAACGGTCGCAATAAGTTGAAACTTATTTTGATTTATTTAGTCGACAATAGAATAAACTTGCAATTATTGAATGAAAGATTATACAAAAAAAACGACAAAGAAGCTTCAGATGCGTTATTTTATGAATATGCAAAATTTGTAGAAGGGTTTGTCAATTATTTTGAAAAATACGTTTTTCAAGCGATAAAAAGAATTAATGATAATGCAAACGCAAAGAATTCTAACAATGTAAAAAGCAGCGTTCTTGAATATTTGAATAAATTCAATGAAAACGGTGATTTTTTTGAAAAATTAAACGCCATTCAAAATATTGGCGATTTAATATTAACAGATAAAGGCAGCGTGAAATCAAGAGGTTATTTGTCCGAAGAAAGAGAAATTCTTTTCGTCGATATTCAGCGGGCGGAAGAATTTTTTAAAGAATTTTATTCTGCTTTTCCAAAAAAAAATTCAAAAGACAATATTGCCGTTTTTTTTGAGCCAGAGAAATTAAAAAAAGAAATAGAACTTATCGTTTCTATTGGGAGAAAATTGGCAAGATTAGCCGAAGACGCCGTAAAGAATTATGAAAATTACAAGCTGCAAGAAAACGCGATTGATTTTGAAGATATGCTTTTTAAGGCTGATCGTTTATTGAAGCTGGAAAAAATTCAAGCCGAGCTTTCTAAAAAGTTTAAGTACATAATGATCGACGAGTTTCAAGATACAAACGAAATTCAGTATGGAATTTTTTATAATTTGCTTGATAATTTAAATAGCGGAAATTTATTTATAGTCGGCGATGAAAAGCAGAGCATATATCTTTTCAGAAACGCTGAAGTTGAAATATTCTCGAAAGCTAAAAAGGATATCGCAAGCAAAAATGGAAAAATTTTAAGTTTGCCCGATAGCTTTCGAATGAACAAAGAAATTGCCGCATTTACCAACAAAGTTTTTTCGAAAGTTTTTGAAAAAAAATTTGATTTTGAAGAAGAAATAGAATTTATTGAAACAAATTGCGCGAAACAGAGCGACAAGCCGGGCATAATCGAATTTTTGATTTATTTAAAAACAAAAGAGAGCAAAAATAATTCGAAGAATATAATCGCTGGCGATAAAGAACAGATCGAATATTTAAATGGGAATCTTAAAACCGAATTAAAAGACGAGGCGATTTACGAAGACGAGGAGATAAAAGAAGCGGAATTAATCGCTTTAAAGATTATTGAAATTGCAAATGAAAACAATGGAATAAACTTTGGCGATATTGCGGTTTTATGTCGAAAAAGAGATTACTTTGAGCCTTTGAAAAAATCTTTAGAAAAATATCGATTGCCTTATATCGTAGAAGGGGACATTGGCTTCTTTCAAAGCGAATTGTTTAAAGATGTTATGAATTATTTTTCATTTTTATGCGATCCGAGCGACGACGCGGCTTTGTTGGCTGTTTTGCGTTCTCCTTTTTTCTTCTTTAGCGACGATGAATTATTGTTGATTAAATTGCGTTCAGGCGAGGTTGATAATTATTGGTCGCGTATCGAAAAGATTGCGGGCAATAGCAAGGCTGACGACGAATTTTCAACTAAAGTTAAAAAAGCTTGGGAAGTTTTGAAAGAGAATATTTTATTGGCGAAAACTCTGAAGCCGTCTAAAATTGTTAGAAAAATTTTTCTTGAGTCTGATTATTTTGGATTGATTGCGGTTACGGACGAAACGAAAAAAGAATTAAGCAATTTAAATAAAATCATCGATTTAATTTTAAAGAATGAAAATAAAAAGTTTTTGACTTTATACGATTTGTCTGAGCATCTGAAAATAAGCTCTAAAAAAAATTTTGACGAGCCGGAAGCTTTAGCGTCTGAAACTTCGAAAGCCGTAAAATTAATAACCATACATCAAGCTAAAGGATTGCAATTTAAGATCGTTTTTGTTTATGGTTGCGGCGATAGGTTTGATAGAAAGCCTAATTATGAGGAAGTTTTTATAGATAAAAATTTTGGAATTATAACCAAACTGCCCGCTGAAAAAGTTACTGAAGAAAAAAAACATTCCGCGCTTGGAGCGGCGTATTTATACTTAAGAAAAAGAAAAGAGCTTAACGAAGAAAAAAGAATTTTTTATGTGGCTTGCACAAGAGCCGAAGAGCGATTGTATTTATGCGGAAAAATGCAAGAGAAATCAAGCGACGAAAAAGAATCAAACGTTGGAAAAAAGTTCAGTATTAATAAAAATTCTTATTTTGAATATATTAAACAAGCTTTCCCCAAATTGGAAGATAACTTGCAAAGCAAAAGAAGATTCTATTTAAATTCAAAATTGAAAATTTTGTCGAGCCAAGAAAATCAAAACTTATCAGGCTATCGAGAGGAAATTATCTCAAGCTGGATTGAGGTTAAACATTTGGATGATTTTAATTTTGCGAAAGATTTAAATAGCGAAAGAATAAGCGAAAATTCTAAGATTGAATTATGCGAACCGAAAGATTATTCGAAAAATTTAATTGGAACTTTTGTTGAAAACGAAGAAATTTATTCGCCGACTAAAATATTAACTTTTATGAAATGTCCTTTAAAGTATTGGCTAAATTTTGAGATAAGTTTTGGCAAGATATCGAATTTTATATTAAGCGAAATGGATGGCAAAGGCGAAGAAGATAATGAAAATGACGATATTTCTATTAACATCAGACCTGACAAGAACGAAATTTTGCATATGGCTTTTGGAAGCTTGCTACATAAATTGTTTGAATTAAATCCAGCCAAAGATAAAATTGACAGTATTCTCGAAAAACTTGTCCCATTATATATGAGCGCGGTTTTGATGGAAGAAAAAAAAATAAACATTTTAAAAATTCAGGCGAAAAAAATTTATTTAAACTTTACAGAAAGCGAATTTTGGAAAAGCATTGAAAAAGAAAAAAATTTTAAAACTGAATTTGAGGTTTACGTAAAAGAAAAAGATTTCTTTTTGCATGGAATTATAGATAGAGTGGTTTTTAAGGAAGATAAAGCGATAATAATCGATTTTAAAACGGACGTTATTGGGAAAAAAAACTTTGAGGAAAGAAAAAAATTTTATGAAAAGCAACTTTTATTTTACGCTTTATTATTAAGCAAAGCTTTTCCGAGCATTAAAAACTTTGAAGGATATTTGCGTTTTGTTAGATATCCAGAAAAAATTAATAAAAATTTCGAGAGTAAATATACGATAGAAGATTGCGAGAAATTCGCCGAAGAAATTACGGAAATTATTCGCAAAATTAGAACGAAAAAATTTGACGTTAATACCGCTCATTGTTCTTTATGTTCTTATTATAATAAAGCGAAAAGCCATTGCATTTATACAACTCGGCGTATAAATGAATAATTGAAAAATTGAAGGGGGAAAGATAATGATAACTTTTTTTATAAAGATTTTTATTAAACTTCAAATAAAATAAATATGCTTTTGATTGTTGTCTGTGGAGAACAAATTCAAAATTTGTTATTAGAGCTAAAATGATAAAGATTTTTTCAAAAATATTTCAAATAAAAAAAATAAACGTTAAAAATTTCAAAAGTTAAGAGAACAAAATCCTATATTTAATAAATTTTTAAATTGTAAAAGAAAATGATATATTGCGTGTAAAAAAAATAATATGAAAAAGAAACTTTTTATTGCCGGTCATAAAGGGATGGTCGGCTCTGCCGCGCTTAGAAAATTTCAAGAAGACAGTCGATTTGAAATTATTACGCGCGAATTTTCAGAGTTAAATTTAATTCGTCAGAAAGAAACGGAAGAATTTTTCGAAAAGGAAAAACCCGATTGGGTTATTGTAGCCGCGGCTAAGGTTGGCGGAATACTGGCTAATAATACCTATAGGGCTGATTTTATCTACGATAATTTGATGATAGAATGCAATATAATAAAAGCCGCAAGCGATTATGGAGTTGAAAAGTTATTATTTTTAGGGAGCTCTTGTATTTATCCTAAATTTTCTCCGCAGCCTATTAAAGAAGAATATTTATTGACAGGGGAGCTTGAATATACTAACGAACCATACGCAATAGCAAAAATAGCCGGAATAAAATTATGCGAAAATTTTTATAAGCAATATAGACGCAATTTCTTTTCAATTATGCCTACAAATTTATATGGAATAAACGATAATTTTCATCCGATAAATTCGCATGTTTTGCCCGCTTTGATAAGAAAATTTCACGAAGCTAAGATTGGAAACAAGCCTTTCGTTGAAATATGGGGGACAGGAGAGCCATTGCGAGAATTTTTATTTGTCGATGATCTGGCAGATGCGATTTATTTTTTGATGAATAATTTAGAAGCAAAGAATTTATACGAAGATTTAAAAATAACTCATTTAAATGTAGGAACAGGAGAGGATATCAAAATTAAAGATCTCGCTATTTTGATTAAGAAAATTGTTGGCTATCAGGGAGAATTAAAGTTTGACGTTTCAAAGCCTGATGGAACTCCAAGAAAATTGCTTGATGTTTCGCGATTGCATTCTTTAGGTTGGCGACATAAAACTTCGCTTGAAGAGGGAATTAAAATTACATACGAATACTATAAAAAAATCGCCGAAAAAAATAGTAAAATTTAAAACGAAAAAATAAAATTGGAAAGATAAATGAAAAAAGCTTTAATAACGGGAATTACAGGACAAGACGGAAGCTATCTTGCCGAATTGCTTTTGCAAAAAGGTTACGAAGTTCACGGCATTATACGAAGAAGCAGTTCTTTTAATACTGCAAGAATCGATCATTTGTATAACGATTCTGAAATTATGAATAAGAAATTGTTTTTGCATTATGGCGATGTTGTCGACGCAAGTTCGTTGAATAGATTGCTTGAAAAAATTCAGCCTGATGAAATTTATAATCTCGCCGCTCAAAGTCACGTAAAGGTATCGTTTGAAGTTCCGGATTATACTGCTCAAGTGGACGCTCTTGGGACTTTGAGATTTGTCGACGCTATTAAAGAAGTCGGCTTGAAAAAAGCGAAGTTTTATCAAGCTTCGACAAGCGAGCTATATGGAAAAGCGCAAGAAGTTCCGCAAAATGAAAAAACTCCATTTTATCCGCGCTCTCCTTACGCCGTTTCGAAATTATTCGCGTATTGGATTATCGTAAATTATCGCGAGGCTTACGATCTTTTTGCATGCAATGGAATTTTGTTTAATCACGAATCGCCGCGACGCGGAGAAACTTTCGTGACTCGTAAAATAACGAGAGCTTTGGCTCGAATATCTTTTGGCAAGCAGGATGCGCTAATATTGGGAAATTTGGACTCTAAGCGCGATTGGGGCTATGCTCCCGAGTATTGCGAAGGGATGTGGTTGATGTTGCAACAAGATAAGCCAGACGATTTTGTGCTGGCCACAGGCGAAACTCATACTGTTCGAGAGTTTCTCGAAAAGGCCTGCGAATTTCTCGGAATTAAATTGAGTTGGCAAGGGGAAAAAGAAAATGAGGTAGGAATAGTTGAAAAAATTGAAGAAAAAGAATTCGAGTTTAATTTTAAATTTACTCCTTCTTCTTACGTTAAAAAAGGGGATGTTATTGTTAAAGTTTCGCCGAATTATTACAGGCCTACAGAGGTGGATATTTTGTTAGGCGACGCTTCTAAAGCCGAAAAAATTTTGGGATGGAAAGCTAAAACAAAATTTGAAGAGCTTGTGAAAATTATGATGAAAGCTGATATTGAAAAAGTTTTTATTAAAGGATATTAATTTATATCATCTAATTAAAATTTTTTTAAAAAAAGGGTTATGAAATGTTCAAAAAAATATTTGTCTTTGACGACGAAACATTATTCGTTTTAGATATTGCAAAAGCGCTGAGAAATTTAGGTTGCGAAGTTGAAGTTGAAACGGATTTTAATTTAGCTTTTGAAAAAATTGTGAAGTTTAAACCCGAATTGGCTTTGATAGATATTATAGTAGGCGAGGACACAAAAGGTTTTCAACTTGCCGAAAAAATAAATAAAGACTTAAAACTTCCAATAATATTTATTACCGCAAATACTAACGAAGATATTTTTGAAAAAGCTAAAGAATATTCGCCATACGAATATATTGTTAAGCCTATTGATATAATGCGGTTGAAGACTACTCTTAGCATAGCTTACGAAAAATATGTTAAAGATATTAAAATTAAAGAAAGCGAGGAAAAATATCGCAGCTTATTTGAAAATATGCAAGAGGCATTCGCTTATCATGAAATGCTTTTTGACGAAAATGGAAATCCTTGCGATTATGTTTTCTTAGAGGTTAATCAAGCTTTTGAAAAAGTAACTGGTTTGAACGGAAAAGAAATTATAGGCAAAAGAGTAAAAGAAATCATTCCAGAATTAGAGAATTATTGGATTGAATTTTATGGAAAAGTTGTCCTTACAGGAGAGCCTAAATATTTTACAAATTATAATAAATATACAAATAGGTATTATAGCGTATATGCTTATACTCCGCAAAAAAATAGATTTGCCGTTTTATTCCAAGATGTAACTGAAAGAATTTTTGTCGAAGAAAAATTGCAACAAAACGTAATAGAATTGGAAGCGGCAAACGAAGAGCTAAAAGTTTTGAGAGATTCTTTAGAAGAAAGAGTAAATTATTTGACCAAACCAGAAGAAAAAGATTTTGAGCCTGATATAAAAAATTTGTTTGAAAGAGACGAGCTTCTGAATTTTATAAATTTTTTGTCTGAGTTTTGGAAAATATCTATAATAATTTTTGATAAGAATTATGAAAAATATTTGATAACATCTTATACGAAAAATCTTTATGAAATTGTTAAAAGAAAACATGAAAGATTAATTAAATGCTCAAATGAACAAAATTTTCAAAATGAAATAGTTTATTGTTCAAATACCGGCTTAATTGAAGCTAATATTGAAATAAAAATTGAAGAAAAATTAATTGGATATTGTTTGTTCGGTCAAGTAAAAAGCGATAAAGCAGATTTGACAAAATTTAAAAATTTTTTAGTAGAAAATGGTTACGATGAAAATAAAGTAGAAGAAATTATCAAAGAAGTTCCTTATTTGAATGAAAGCGAGTTTTTAAGATTAAAAATGTTTATAGAATTTATATTAAAAAGTTTTTCCGAATCCGCGTATTTTAATGTTCTTCAGGCTCGGTTAATTGATAAAGTAAAAAAAGCTAATGAAGAAATCAAAACCGTAAAGGATAGATTAAAGTTATTAATCGACTCAAGTCCGGTAGGTTTTATACAAATAAGTGAAAATTTAGAAATAGAATATATAAATTTGCAAGCCGAAAAATTATTTGGCGTTGAAAAAGAAAAATGGCTTGGAAAAAATATTCAGAATGTTATAATATTTAAAAACGAGTATTTATGGAATAAAATTTTTTCCGAAAGATTGGAGTTTGTAAAAGCAGCCGAGTTAAAGCATTTAAATAAGAGAATAAATTTAAGAATTTCAGAAATAAAGACAACAATGTCGAAAATAAGCGGATATATATTATATTTTGAAGATATAACCGAAATAGAAAATTTATCGCTAAAAGCCGACATAGAAGAAAAAAAATTTAAAGAAATATTTGAAAATTCCTTTTCTCCTATCGTTTTAGTCAAGGATGAAAAGATTGTTTTATATAATTCGGCTTTTTTAGAATTTTTTAAATTTGACAAGAATGATCGGGTTTATGGAAAAGTGATTTATGAATTATTTTACGAGGACTATAAAAATCTGGCAGTCGATATTCTTGAAAAAAAACTTTACAAAGAAAAACCGCTTAAAATAAATGCTGTATGTATAGATCAAAAAGAAGGGGAAAAAATTTATGTAGAGATTAGAATTTCGAGTCTTTCGACAAAAAAAGAAGATTCTGAAGAGGCGCTGCTTATTTTCTATGACGTCTCTGAAAGCAAAAATTATTAAGAGCTGCTGATAAAAGCGATGGAAGAAGCTGAAAAAGCGAATAGATTAAAATCTGAATTTTTAGCTCAAATTTCTCATGAAATAAGAACTCCCGTATATGCAATATTAAGTTTTGCGAGTTTGCTGAAAGAAGAGGTTTATAACAAAGTTAGCGACGAAACAAAAGAAATGTTTGCTCATATAGAAAATTGATCCCAAAGATTAATAAGAACGATTGATTTGATTATCAACGCCGCTCAATTGCAAACAAAATCGTATGAAGTAAAAAATGTGAAACTCGATTTTACTAAAGATATATTGTCTCTGGCAATTACAGAACTCAAATTTTACGCTCGGAATCGAGGTATTAAAATTAATTTAATAAATCAAATTCAAAACAACGAAATATATTCAGATTCATACGCTTTAATGCAGATATTTTTAAATTTAATTGATAACGCGATAAAGTTTTCCGACGGCAAAGATATAACAATAAGAAGCTGGGAAATCGATTCTGTTAGAATTGCGGTTGAAGTTGCCGATCAGGGAGTTGGAATATCAAAAGAATATTTGCCATATCTTTTTGTTCCTTTTTCTCAAGAAGAAAGAGGCTATACGCGAAAATTTGAAGGAAATGGCTTGGGATTGTATATCGTAAAAAAATATTGCGATATTTTAGGAGGGGAAATTAAAGTCGAAAGCGAAAAAGGAAAAGGCTCAAAGTTCACGGTAATATTTCCTAGATAAAGATTAAAAAAGGAGATTATAAATTGAAATTAATTCGCGCCGCATTAAAAGAACAATTAAATTATAAAAAAATTTGTTGGGAGCCCAGCGACGATGAAATTATTCATCGCTCTACCGAAGAAATTGCGGGAGAAACAAAGATCGTTGGACAAGAGCGAGCTCTTAAGGCTTTAAAACTTGGAGCTGAAATATTCAGTCATGGTTATAATATTTATATAGCCGGCATGTCGGGCACGGGAAAAGCGTCGACGATAAAAAAAGTTCTCGAAGAAATTAAACCAAAAAACATCAAGCTAAAAGATTACGCTTACGTCAATAATTTCAAAGATCCCGAAAGACCAATTTTATTAGTCTTTGAAGCCGGAGAGGCTGTTAAATTTAAAAAAGATGTCGAAAGCGCTATTGAATATTTAAGAAAAAAAATACCCCAAGCATTTGAGAGCGATCAACATATTGAAAGACAAAAGTCTATATTAAAAGAATATCAGACAAAGGAAATGGAACTTTTTATGGAATTGGATAATCAATTAAAGCAGAAAGGATTTACTATAGGAAGAATTAAGGAAGGACAGTATGTAAGACCTGAAATATTTCCGATAATTAATGGCCAACCTGTTTTTATAGAAGCTCTCGACTCGATGATTCAAGAAAACAAATTAAACAGCGACGAAGCTCGACAAATTTATCAAGATTATCAAAATTATCAAGAGAAATTAGGAAAAGTTTATCGAGCTGGATTAAAATTAAATCAAGAATTAAATTATAAAATACAATTGCTGGAACAAGAAACAATCAGCATTATAGTTAAATCGGTTTTTGAGGAATTAAAAGAAAAATATAGCGACGAAAAAATACATTCTTATTTCGACGAGATTGTAAAAAGCATTTATGAAAATATTTATTTCTTTAAGGATATCGAAAGAAACGAAGACGACGAATTCGAACAAGAAGAATATTTTAATCAATTTGCAGTAAATGTAATTTTAGACAATTCAAACGTAGATGAAGCTCCAGTCTTGCTTGAGATAAATCCCACCTATTCAAATCTTTTTGGCTCGATAGAAAAAGTATACGATGGATACGGAAATTGGACTACAGATTTTACAAAAATTAAAGCCGGATCTTTTTTGAAGGCTAACAACGGATATTTGATTTTAAACGCCAACGACGCTTTAATGGAGCCTGGGGTATGGAAAACATTAAAACGATCTCTTTTACATTCGCTTTTAGAAATACAAGATTTTTTTAGCTATTATCAATTAACGACGACTACGTTAAAACCTGAACCGATACCTATCAATACAAAAGTAATTTTAATTGGATCCGAATATTTATATTATTTGCTCTGCGAATATGAAGACGACTTTAAAAAAATTTTTAAGATTAAAGCAGATTTTGATTACGAAACTAAAAAAACGCCAGAACTTGTAAATGATTATTTGAAAGTTATTAAGTATTTAATCGATAGAGACAATTTGCTTAACTTAGACAAAAACGGAATTAAGCAATTGCTGAAAATAGGAGCTCGCTATGTTGAAAGTCAAAATAAATTAACGACTCGATTTTCGTTTATTTCCGATATGTTGAGAGAAGCAAATTATTTTGCCGTTAAAAAAGGAAAAGAATATATATCGCAGGAAGATATTAAAGAGGCTTACAAAGCTTTGCGAGAACGGCATGGCATGATTGACGATAAAATTACCGAAGAAATTTTAGAAAACAAACTTATGATTGATCTTGAAGGCGAAAAAATTGGTCAGATAAACGGGCTTAGCGTTTATGGTTACAATTTGACGAGTTTTGGAAAGCCTGTGAAAATTACGGCCGCCGTCAGCAAAGGGGACGGCAAAATTATTTCAATAGAACGGGAGGTTGGATTTAGCGGCTCGATTTTCGACAAGGGAGTTCTTGTGATTGCTGGATATATTGGGGAAACCTTTGGAAAAAAAAGGAGCTTAAGTTTCAAAGCGAGTTTGTGTTTTGAGCAAGGCTATGGACCCATAGAAGGGGACAGCGCTTCTGCCGCGGAACTTTGCGCGGTTATTTCAGCTTTAGCTGAAATTCCTTTAAAACAAAATTATGCGATAACCGGCTCCGTAAATCAAAAAGGACAAATTCAACCCATAGGAGGCGTAAACGAAAAAATCGAGGGCTTTTATAAAATTTGCAAATTGAAAAACGTTAAAAACGCAGGCGTTATTATTCCTAAACAGAATGAGAACGATTTAATGCTTGACGACGAAGTTATAGACGCCGTTAAAAAAGAAGAATTTGCTATTTATTCGGTTGAAACGATTGAAGAAGCTCTTGAGATTTTAACTGGCTTTAAAGCCGGAAAAAAACTTTCTAATGGCGATTTTGAAAAAAATACTTTATTCAAATTAGTCGAAGATAAACTTATCGAGCTTTCTAAGGACGAGGATGATAAAAAAAAGAAAAAGAGATCTCAAAATACGACTAAATCGAAAAAATCTAAAACTCAGCAAAAAAGGCGAGCATAAGTATTGAAAGCAAGGGGGGAAACTTAAACCCCCCTTTTTTATGTTCTCCAAAATATTTTGAATTTTGACAATCTTGAAGCAATTAAAGCGTCAAGCCAGGTTATCATAGCTCCCCTTACAACTCCTAAAAATGCCGTTTTTATATATTCGTCTATAAAACTTAAACCCGTTATTCCAATTATAGGTTGAATTAAATGAGAAACTCCCACGTATGCTATCATAGGATTTTGACCGCTTAGAATTATAGTTTTAAATCCAAATCGTTTTTTAAATATGTCGATTGTAATGATTAAAAAATTTAAACAAAAAATAGCCAAACCGCTTGTAACAAAATAGTAGCTTAAAGTCGATTTGTCTTTTTTAATTCCTCCTTCATAAGCTTCAAAAAATAATCCTAACATGAGCCAGAATGTACCCCAATTAAGGAATGTTTTCAAAAATTTTGAAATATCCGAATAATATTTGACGAGCAATATTCTTAAAATTATTATCGTCAAAACGCTTAAGAATAAATTAATATACAAAGCTCGCGAGAATAACAAAATAACGTTTAATACAATAATCGCAAAAGAAAAAAATGCAAAAAGAATTAAACGATTTTTTTCTAATTTGTTTTCAAATTTTATATCTCTATTGAAAAGATATAAATATTTATATGACAAGTCGCCAATTATGCTGCCTGGTATTACAATGAATAAATATTGATGAAAATAAAATTGATAAAGCCAATTTATTTTAAAACCAAATATTGAATTAAAATTCCATAAATAAGAAGCTGGAGAATCAGGCAAGTTATAAGTTAATCTGCAAGCTAAAAGGAAAGCTAAAACGGCAAGTCGAGGCAGAATATTATCTTTGGTCAAAAGCCAGATAATTCCTCCGCTAACTGCGACATTTGCAAGTACTAAAATAATTATGTCGCTTCTAAATAAATTAAAGCCTTCTGTTGAATCCCCTTTTTTATATTGCAAAAAAGATAAAATAAAAACTATAAGCGCAAGCGCGAGAAATTTTGCCGCGATAGAAATTTTCACATTAATTTTATCCGGATATTTTAGAAAGAAAAAAAACATCAAAACAAAACCTAATAATCCGATACTCCATTCGTAAGAAGTAGGAGAAGGATTCATCGCATAAGGTTTAAAATGTTGCAATACAATCGCAAAAAAAGCAAGAAGAAAACCTCGAAAAAGTATTTGACCGGCAATTTTCGGCTTTGATATTCCGCTTTGCAATCTTTTTAAATATGCGAACGGAAAAGCCGCTCCCATTGAGAAAAGAAAAAATGGAAAAACTAAATCTACCCACGTAATGCCAGGTAAAGTAGGAACGAACTTGTGATCGGGCGGAGGAACTTGAGCATGATACATCCATGCTGGCAAAGTTCCGCCAAATGGAATGGTTCCAGAAAAAATCATTAGCAAAATTGCGACGCCTCTTAAAGCGTCCAGCGAATAGAAACGATTGTCTTTCATATTGAATCTCAAATAAAAATCATATATTATTGAATTTAATAAAACTTTATTGCATTTTGTAAGCTTAATTTGATTTGAGTTCGATTAAAACGTTTTTATGACATTATTTTTGTTTTATGATGATATAATTAAAGTAATTATATTTAATGATATTTCACAACAAACTAATTTCAAAATCCAAATTTATGAAAGAAACTTTTAATTATTACGAATTTTTAGAAGCCGGAGAAAATTTTACAAAGTTTATCGCTAATTATTTTGAAAAACTTCATTCTCAAAATGTTTTGCCGAAGAGGTCTTTTGGCGAACTTATCGATTTATTTAAAGACGATTTTCCAAAAAAGCCTGAAAATCTTAAAAATCTTTTAAAAGATTTCGAAAAAAAAATACTTCCTTTTGTAGTTCATTGGAATCATCCAAATTTTTATTCTTATTTTAATTCAACAACTAACGCTCCGGGTATATTAAGCGAGTATTTGACTTCGGCTTTAAACGCAAATTCGATGCATTGGGATTCTAATCCCGCCGGAGTAGAATTGGAGATTGTAGTTTTAAATTGGCTGCAAAAGGCTTTAGGCATAAAGGAAGATTTTTTTGCTTTAACATACGACACCGCATCGCTTTCAAGTTTTCACGCAATGGCGGCGGCTCGCGAATTAAAAAGCGATTGGACTTTTAGAAAAAAAGGAGTCGCTTCAAGAAATTATTCTAATGGAATAGTTTGTTATTGTTCAGAGCTTGCTCATTCTTCAATTGAGAAAAACGCTTTAGTATTGGGATTTGGAGAAGAGGGAGTTAAAAAAATTTCGGTCGATGAAAATTTTTCTATAAATACAAATTTGTTGGAGAATGAAATTAAGAAAGACATTTCGCTTGGAAAGGTTCCCGTTTGCGCAGTCGCGACTGTTGGCGGAACGGCTTTAGGTTCTGTTGACGATTTAAAGAAAATATATGAAATATGCGCGAAGTATAACATATGGTTGCATGTTGACGCCGCTTGGGCTGGAGCTTGCGCTTTGTTGCCACAGTATTCAAAAATCTTTGAAGCTTGGAATTTTGCAGATTCGATTGTCGTAAATCCGCATAAATGGATGTTTGTTCCTTTTGATTGCAGCGTTTTATTTATAAAGAACAAAAAAGCTTTGGCCTCCGCTTTTTCCTTAACGCCAAGTTATTTAGAATCGTCCGATTATAATTCGATAAACTTTATGGATTATTCTCTTCCGCTTGGAAGAAAATTTAGGGCGTTGAAAATGTATTTTGTATTTAAATATTTTGGATTTGAAGGAATCGCTCGATTTATAGAAGATAATATAGCTTTGGCTAAATATTTTGCAAATAAAATTAAAGAAGACGAAGATTTTGAATTATTAGAGCCTCAAAATTTTGGGCTTGTATGCTTTAAGCTAAACGAAAAAACATTTAAAGACCAAGATTTAAACAAAAAACTTTACGCTAAAGTTAACGGTTCGGGCAAATATTTTATTTCAAGCGCCATATTTAAAGGGCAAACATTTTTGCGAGCTTCTTTTTCAAGTCCTTATCAAAATAAAAAAGGAGCGGATCAACTTTTTGAAATATTAAAAAGATACGCCAAGGAATTAAAAAACGAGAAATAAATTTAAATAAATACTTATAAATATTTATAAAACTTAAAATAACTTGCGAAAAATTATTATAACAAATAATCTACAAAAAATTTTTTTTTATTTAATTTAAACATGACTGTATAATAACGACATTCATTATGCTCTCGACTAAAATATTATTAAAACGATTGCAAAAACAAATTTTGATAAAAACAGAATTCTCCGACTATGCCCTTGATAATTCATATTCGTTTGAAATATAAAAAGTTAAAAGCTATAAATTATTGTTCTTTTCTATAAGCTATAGTAGCCGAAGCTTGAGAAGTAGGCATAACGACGACATCGGTAATATTTACATGAGGCGGTCTTGTCGCCGCAAAAAGAACAATATCGGCTATATCTTCAGCCGTTAATGGCTGCAATCCTTTGTAGACTTCTTTAGCTCGAGCTTTATCGCCGTCGAATCTTACGACGCTAAAGTTTGTTTCTACCATTCCTGGATCGATTGTTGTTACTCTAATATTTTTATCGACTAAATCCATTTTTAATGATTTAGTTATGGCGTAAACGGCGTGCTTAGTCGCGCAATAAACCGCGCCTTTCGGATATGGTTCCCTTCCGGCAATAGAACCGATGTTGATAATATGACCAGCGTTTCTTACTATCATATATGGCAAAACTGCTTTTGTGGCGTATAATAATCCTTTGATATTAGTATCTATCATTTCGTCCCAATTTTCAATTTTATCTTCGTAAAATTTATTTAATCCTTTTGCAAGACCGGCGTTATTTACCAATATATCTATATTTTTCCAATAATCTGGCAAATTATCGATCGTATTTTTTATTTTCTTAAAATCTTTAACGTCTAATTCAAAGGCTAAAACTTCGACTCCTGTTTGAGTTTTGATTTCATCGGCGACTTTTGTTATTTTATCTAAATGTCGGGAACAAATAATTAAATTACATCCAGCTTTTGCAAAAGATTCGGCGCAAGCTTTTCCAATTCCCGAAGAAGCTCCAGTTATAAACGCTATTTTATTTTTTAAATTCATAGACCTTTAAATCCTATTTGTTTAACTTAATATTTAAATTAAAAAAATATTATGAAAAAAAGCGTCGTTATTTTAGGCCCAACTGCTTGCGGGAAAACTAAACTTGCCGTTCATTTAGCTTCAAAATTTGGCGGAGAAATTATTTCTGTGGATTCGAGACAAGTTTATAAATTTCTCGAAATTGGAAGCGGCAAAGATCTAAACGATTATGTTATCGATGGGAAAAAAATACCTTATCATTTAATTGACGTTTGTTCGCCGTTCGATGAATTTAATTTATTTAACTATATAGTTCTATATAATCAAGTTTTTGAAAATATAGTATTGCGAGAAAAAATACCAATATTATGCGGCGGAACGGGGCTTTATCTTTCGGCGATATTAAAGCGATACCAACTTACCAGAGCTGATTTTTCCGATTGGAAAGAAAGCCCTTATTATGAAAAAACTTTAGAAGAACTGAGAGAAATAGCTCTTCAAAAAAAAATACCGTTGCATAACACGACCGATTGGCTTGATAAAGACAGACTTCTTAAAGCTCTTATTATTTGCGATTCCGAAGGCGAAAAAATATCGGCAAAAGAAGCGAATTATTTAGTTATTGGACTAAATATAGATCCAGAAACAAACAGAAAATTAATTAAAGAAAGACTTTATAAAAGAATTCGGGAGGGAATGATAGAAGAAGTCGAATTGCTTTTAAAAATGGGATTGACGCATGAAAAATTGCGTTTCTTTGGATTGGAGTATCGTTATATATCCCTTTATTTAAATGGAGAGCTTAATAAAAACGACGCGATCCAAAAATTATATTCCGCAATTTGCGATTATGCAAAAAGGCAGAGAACATGGTTTAGAAAAATGGAAAAAGAAGGACTTAAGATCAATTGGATAAAATATTATGATTTTGAATCTGCGAAAAAAATTGCATATGATTTTTTGAAGGGAGAAAAAGCTTAGAAAAGCAAAACTCTAAGCTAATAATAAATTAAAACTTAAGATAAAATATCTTTAGTAAAGAAAATTTTTGTAAATAATTCTTAAAGAATTAGGGAATAAAATATTTTGAATATTAAAAACTTAAATAATATCGTCGAATTTTTTAATTAAAATAATAACGCCAGCAAATAGCTGCCGCTAATTTAAGCGAAGTTTCAGGGAATAAGTCGAAAATCGGAACTACTTCCAAAGCTATGTCGATAGGAGCTTCTTTTGGAATCCAATCGATTCCGATTATTCCTCTTACTCCAAGACCGACCTCATTGTTTTTTTGAGATCTAATTCGAGCTCCTACTCCGTAGAACAAAACAAATTTTTCAGAAGCTCTTATAGCGGAAAAGTTGTTAAAAGTATAATCGGCATGCAAATGGACGCTTGCTCCAATCGACCAACCGATTCCAAAATTTAAAGAGCTTTTTGAATCAATCCAGTATTTGCCGCTAATCCCTGTCGGTTCTCCTATCATTATTCCCAAACCGAAACCTTGAGTTTGAGCGTAAAGATAATTTGTTTGAAGTTCCAAAAAAATTATTAAAACTAAAAATACGTTTTTTAATAATTTGCTCATAGCATTTTATATTTTGTTAAACATATTTTTTTATCACTGTTCAAGAAAAAAAGGATAACTACAAGTCAACCTAAAGCCACGTCGAGAAACATCATTATAGAGAAGCCGACTAAAACGCCTAAAGTGGCCAGGTCGGTATTTTCGCCTCTTTGAGATTCTGGAATTAATTCTTCAACGACAACAAAAATCATCGCTCCTGCCGCAAAACTTAGAGCGTAAGGCAGAATTGGTTCGGCTAATAGGATAAAAAGAGCTCCAATTATTGCCGAGATTGGCTCGACAATTCCGCTTATTTGACCAAAATTAAAACTTTTGAATTTTGAAAATCCTTCTCTTCTAAGCGGCATTGAAACAGCAAGACCTTCGGGGAAATTTTGCAATCCAATGCCGATAGTTAAAGCTAAGGCGCTGACAAGCGAATAACCTTCAATATTATAAGCTATGGCTCCAAAAGCTACGCCAACAGCCAAACCTTCGGGTATATTATGAATTGTTATCGCTAAAACTAATAAAACGCTTCTCTGCCAAGAAGTTTTGATTCCTTCCGCTTCTTCGAATTTAAAACCTAAATGAAGATGAGGTATTATTTTATCGATAATGAATAAGAAAATACCGCCAGATAAAAAACCGATTACCGCTGGCAAATAACCTGGTACGTTTCGCGCTTCTGACATTTCTATAGCGGGAGCAAGCAAAGACCAGTAACTTGCAGCTATCATAACGCCGGCGGCAAAGCCAAGCATCATATCTAAAATTTTTTTGTTCACGGTCTTATGGAAAAAAACTCCGGCGGCTCCTAACGCTGTCATAAACCAAGTAAATAAGCCGCCTAAAAAAGCTAAAACTACTGGATTTTGAGTTTTTGCAAATTCAATTATAGTATCGTTCATAATCTTTTTTTGTTTTTTTCTTTAAAAAATTAGAAAAAGAAAATAAATTTTTATATTTTTGCAATTTAAAGATATTTTATGAATATTTAAATTTTTATGAGAAAAGCTAAATACATTTTCATTACAGGCGGAGTCGTTTCCTCGATTGGGAAAGGCATAGTTGCAGCCTCTTTAGGCCTGTTATTAAAACAACGCGGTTATAGAGTTACTATTCAAAAATTAGATCCCTATATCAACGTTGATCCTGGAACGATGAATCCTTTTCAGCATGGAGAAGTTTATGTGACTGAAGACGGGGCTGAAACCGATTTAGATCTTGGACATTATGAAAGATTTTTAAATGTCAATATGACAAAATTGAATAATTGTACCGCGGGACAAATTTATTATGAAGTAATAACTAAAGAAAGAAGAGGCGATTATCTCGGAGCTACCGTTCAAGTCGTTCCCCACATAACTGATGAAATAAAAAAAAGAATATATTCTTTAGGCGAAAGCGGCGAGTATGATATAGTTTTAACTGAAATTGGTGGAACTGTCGGCGATATTGAAAGTTTGCCGTTTATCGAATCTATTCGTCAAATAATGCTTGAAAAGGGAAGAAAAAATGCGATATGTATACACGTTACTTTAGTTCCATATATTCCTTCGGCTGGAGAATACAAAACTAAACCAACTCAACATAGCGTGAAAAATCTGCTTGAATTGGGAATTCAACCAAACATATTAGTTTGTCGTTCCGAAGAAAAACTCAGCAAAGAATTAAGAGAAAAAATAGCTTTATTTTGCAACGTAGACGAGGAAGCCGTTATCACATCGTATGATTGCGATACTATTTACGAAGTTCCTTTAGTGTTATATAAGCAAAAACTTGACGCTATAGTTTTAAAGAAATTAAAATTGTCAGACGTAAAAATTCAACTCGAAGAATGGGAAAAACTTGTTAAGAGAATTAAAAATCCTAAACGCGAAGTCGATATTGCTATTTGCGGAAAATATACGGAATATAAAGATTCGTACAAAAGCATTCTTGAGGCTTTTATTCATGCTGGCGCCGAAAACGAAGCTAAGGTAAACGTAAAATTTGTCCGAGCTGAAGATATAGAAACTTTTGGAGCCGAAAGATATTTGAAAGATATCGACGGCGTTTTGGTTCCTGGCGGATTTGGCGAAAGAGGAATTGAAGGAAAAATAGCGGCGATAAAATATGTTCGCGAAAATAACATTCCTTTTTTTGGAATTTGTCTTGGAATGCAATGCGCTGTTATTGAATTTGCTCGGAACGTTTGCAAGCTTTCAAACGCTCATTCTTCGGAATTTTCAAAAACGAAATTTAGCGTAATTGATTTGATGCCGGAGCAAAAAAAGATAAAAGAAAAAGGGGGGTCGATGAGATTGGGCGCTTATCCTTGTAAAATTAAAAAAACAACTCTCGCTTATAACGCATATCAACTAGAAATAATTCAAGAGAGACATCGTCATAGATACGAGGTTAACAATAAATATCGCGATATTCTTTCTGAAAAAGGATTGATTTTTAGCGGTTTGTCGCCCGACGAAAATTTAGTCGAGATAGTTGAGCTTAAAGAGCATCCTTTTTTTTTGGGATGTCAATTTCATCCCGAGTTAAAATCTAGAGCCGTGAAAGCTCATCCGCTGTTTAGAGAATTTGTCGCCGCCGCTTTGAAATTTAAAGAACATAAAAAAGTTTAATCGACAATGAAAAAATTTTTACTTCTTGTTTTTTTATTCTTTTTTTCTTCAAATTTTTTTTCGGAAGATATTAAAAAGATTAATTTAAAAGCTGTTTCTATTTTTTTAGATGCTTATGATTTCCATATAGACGAGGTCGAACAAAAATTGTTGGAAGAAATTCAAGCTCGTCCAGAACAGCCTTTGCCATATTTTTATCTTTCATATTTAAAATTATGGAGCTACGCAAGCGATAAAAAACAAGAAGATTTCGTAACGCTTATTGATTATTCCGAAAAAGCTCTGGAAAAATTAAAGATTTTCGAACAAAGCAATGAGGCGACAGTTTACTTTTATATAGGAATGACATTGGGAATTAGAGGATTTGCAAGGCTTATTCGAAGCGACAATTTAAAAGCTTTTTGGGAGATAAAAAATTCTAAATCTTATTTGCAAGACGCTCTAAAATTAAATCCTAAATTAGTCGATCCCGAGCTTATTCTCGGATTATACGAATATTCCTTTGCGTTTGCTCCTGGCGTATATAAATGGGCTCTTTATTTGTTTGGCTTTCAAACTAATCAAGAAGAAGCTATAAAAAAAATTAAAAACGCTTTTCAAAAAGGAAAATATCTAAAAAACGAAGCGGCTTTTTATCTTTCGTTAATTTATATTAACTCTGAATTTAATCCTAATGAAGCCGAGAAGCATATAAAATATCTCTTAAAAAAATTTCCAAACAATCCTATATTCTCTTATGTTTATGCGATTTATTTAATGAAAAATAACAATTCTCAAAAAGCTTCTTCTGTTTTAGAAAAAATTCTTGAGAAAGACTGCGATAATTTCTTGCAACTTTACGCATATAGTTATTTTCTTTTGGGCGATTGTTATTTTAAGCTTGGAGAATATTTGAAAGCTATCGAAAATTATTCTGCGTTTTTAGATAAAACAAAAGAAAAGTCTTACTCAAATATCGCCTATTATCGAACCGCTCTTTGCTATAAGTTTTTAGGAGACGAGAAAAATTTCGAATCAAATCTAAAAAAAATTAGCGACGTTGCGGTTGAAAATTCCGAAGATTTATATGCGGCCAGAAAAGCGGAAAATTATTTGAAAGAAAATATTAGCGATATAGAGCTTGAATTAATTAAAACTGATAATCTTATTTCTTCAGGAAAATATAGCGAAGCTATAGAGACTTTAATTGCAATTGAAAATGACGTAATACATTCTGATCAAAAAGCAATTTTGCATTTATACAAAGCAATAGCTTTTTGTTTTTTGGAAGATTACGAAAATTGCGAAAACGAAGCGCTGAAAGTATTTAACTTTGAAGTTAAAAATGAAAGATGGACTTATCCTTTTGCTTGTTATTATCTGGCTTATTCATATAAAAAAATGAATAATATCGAAGAATACGAAAAATATATAAAGAAAGCTCTTTCTTATAGCGACTATGACTTTTTCGAAATTTTAACGCCAAAGATTAATGGATTGAAAAGAATTAAATGATTTTAAATTAAAACTTTTATGAGAATAATAAAAAATAAATATGATTAAAACTGCATTTTTTGCCTCGGGCAGAGGCAGCAATTTTATAAATTTATACAATTTTATCGCAAAGAATTTTGACAATGTAAAATTTGCGGCATTTTACACTGATAATATAAATAGTCAAGCTTTAGTTTTTGCTCGAGAAAAAAAAATAAATTCTTACGTAATAACGAAATATTATACAAAAGAAAATTTTGAAGTCTCTAACGAAAATTTGACTAATAATTTGATTAAAAATGAAATTGATTATATTTTTCTATGCGGTTATGTGAAAAAAATACCCGACGATACATGCGACGCTTTTGTCAATAAAATCCTCAACATTCATCCTTCGCTCTTGCCGCTTTTTGGAGGAAAAGGTATGTATGGAATCAAGGTTCACGAAGCGGTATTTAACGCTGGAATGAAAATTAGCGGAGCGACGACTCATTTTGTCGATAAAATTTACGATCATGGTTTGATAATAGCTCAAAAATGCGCTGATATTTCCGAAGCGAAAGACGCTTATGAAATTGCGAGCATCGTTTTAAAAGTCGAACATGAGTTATATCCTTACACCGCAGAAAAACTTTTAACTGGAAAAATTAAAATTGAAAACAACAGAACGACAGTTTTATAAAAATGGAGAAAAACTTGAAAAAAGCCTTAGTATCCGTTTCAGACAAAACTGATTTGACTAAACTTGTCGAAGTTTTAATAAGAAATAATTTTGAAATTATCGCAACTGGATCGACGGCTAAACATCTGAAAGAAAATGGATATGCATGCGTAGAAATAAGCTCTTATACTGCTTTTCCTGAAATATTTGACGGCAGAGTTAAAACTTTGCATCCAAAAGTATTTGGCGGGATATTAATGCGAAGGGATAATTTTAACGATTTAAAAATCGCCGAAGAGAATAATATATTTCCAATCGACTTAGTATGCGTAAATCTTTATCCATTTGAAAAATATTCGTCAAATCCTGAAGTTTCTTTGGAAATAAAAATTGAAAATATTGACATTGGAGGTCCGAGCTTAATTAGAGCCGCCGCAAAAAATTATAAATACGTTTGCGTATTAACTAATCCTTCTCAATATGAAGAATTTATCGATAGACTTGAAAAAAATCAATTGGATGAAAGATATCGCGCTAAATTAGCATATGAAGCTTTTTCTCATACTAACTCATACGATGCGACAATATCTACTTTTTTTGAAAATGAGTTTAATTTAGAAAAAGCCGCTTTTAGAATCTCATTGCCAATAACAAAAAAACTTCGATATGGAGAAAATCCTCATCAGGAAGCTTATATCGCTGGAAATTTATTTGAATATTTTGAGATATATTCAGCAAAGGAAATATCGTACAATAATGTTTTAGATTTAATTTGTTCCGCCAGTTTAGTTGAAGATTTAGGTTATAAATCTTGCGCGATTATAAAACATAATAATCCTTGCGGAGCCGCAATTGGCGAATCTGAATTCGAAGCCTATACAAAAGCTTTAAGTTGCGATCCAGTTTCCGCATTTGGCGGAATAGTCGCAATAAACGGCAAAATAGACGAAAAGCTTGCTGAAAAATTAAACGACATTTTTCTAGAAGTTGTCCTAGCTTGCGACTATGAAGGCAAAGCGATTGAAATTTTATCGCATAAGAAAAATAGAAGAATTGTAAAACAGATTAAATCGATAAATAAAAATTTCAAAGAAGAATATAGATCAATCCCCGGGGGAGTTTTAATTCAACAACGCGATTTGTCTAAAATTTTAGAAGAAAATATTAAAGTCGTTACAAAGAAAAATTTTACAAAAGAACAAATAAAAGACGCTCTTTTTGCCGCAGTTGTTGCAAAAAGCGTGAAATCAAACGCTATTGTGTTTGCAAAAAATGGTCAAACAATTGGAATAGGAGCTGGTCAAATGTCAAGAATAGATTCGACAAAAATCGCGATTATGAAAGCAAAAGAAAACGGTTTCGATTTAAAAGGTTCGGTTGTCGCTTCAGACGCATTTTTCCCATTTGCTGATAATGTTTATGAAATAGCTAAAGCTGGAGCTGTTGCGATTATTCAACCTGGCGGTTCAGTAAGAGACGAAGATTCTATTAAAGCTTGCGATGAATTAAATATTGCGATGGCTTTTACTGGAATAAGAAATTTCAAGCATTGAAAAAAGGAAATTTAATATTGAATATGAATATTAAAGATTATAGAAGAGAAAAAAGGAAGATAGAATATGGGAATATTTAGTTTTTTTTCGTCTGACATTGCAATGGATTTAGGCACCGCAAATACATTAATTTACGTTAAAGATAAAGGAATAGTTTTAAATGAGCCTTCTATAGTGGCATACGATAAAAACACAAGAAAAATTGTCTCTTATGGAAGAGAGGCAAAACAGATGCAAGGCAAAGAGCATAAAGACATTCAAGTTATAAGACCTTTGCATTATGGAGTAATAGCGGATTTTGAAATGGCTGAGGGTATGATAAGGGAATACTTAAAAAGAGCCAGCGCTGGCTCTTTGACGAGCGGAAGAGTTGTAGTGGCAGTGCCCAGCGGAGTTACCGAAGTTGAAAAAAGAGCCGTTCGAGATTCAGCCGAACATGCTGGAGCGCGCGAAGTTCATTTGATAGAAGAGCCAATGGCAGCAGCAATTGGCATTGGAATAGACGTTATGGCTCCAATAGGGTCTATGGTTATTGACATTGGCGGAGGAACAACCGAAATTGCCGTAATAGCTTTGGCGGGAATCGTTACTAATGTTTCTATTAGAGTAGCGGGGGACGAATTTAATAATTCGATAATGAAATTTTTTAAAAATAACTATAACTTATTAATTGGCGAACGAACAGCCGAAGAAATCAAATGTAAAATTGGCTCGGCTATGCCTTTAAAAGAGGAAATTACGGTAGAAGTAAAAGGAAGAGATCTTGTAAGCGGCATACCAAAAACAGCAGCCGTAAGTTCCTCTGAAATAAGAGATGCTTTGGATGAAAATATTAAGGTAATAATTGACTCAGTTAAGCAATCGTTGGAGCAAACTCCCCCTGAATTAGCCGCTGATATTTTAGAAAGAGGAATTATGCTCTCCGGCGGCGGCGCTTTGCTTAAAGGACTCGACGATAGAATAAGAATGGAAGTAAATTTGCCAGTTCACGTTTGCGAAGATCCTTTGACGGCTGTGGTGCGAGGAGTTGGAAAGGTTGTCGATAACTTCAACCAATACAGCAAAGTTTTTATTAAGCCGCGTTATTAGTTATGTTGAATGCGATTATTAATTGGCTCTCTAAAATAAAGAATTATATAGCCCTTTTTAGTCTTTTAGCTTTTAGTCTTTATTGTTTATCTCTAAATACCGGCGAAAAAACTAATATTTTAAGAAAAAAAACTTTTTCTTTATACGCTTTCTTTTCTTATCAATTTTATAAGATTTACGATTATTTTTATGCAAATGAAGAAACTAAAGATTTAAAAAAACAAATCGCTAAATTAACTTTGTTAAATCATTTATATAAAGATTACGCGTATCAAAATCAAGAATTGCTGAAAGCGATAAAAATTAAAAGCGAAATTTCTTACGATTTAATACCTGCTCGAGTCTCATCTAAAAATATTGACAAATTTCTAACTATTTTTTTAATTCTTTTTTTTGACAACGATACAATCTTGCCGGCAATGCCAGTAATTGGCAACGAAGGTTTAATTGGATTTATTTCCGAGACCTTTTCTAATTCGGCTTTAGTGAAAACTTATCAGACAAAAGATTTCAAAATCGCTCTTAAAAATCAAAGAACAAGAATCGAAGGAATAGCCGAATGGAATGGCAAAAGTTTGGTTATTAAAAATATTCCGCTAAGTTACGACGTAAAACTCGGCGATATTTATTCTACTTCAGAATTTAGTTCCATTATGCCGGCGGCTTTGCCTGTGGGCGTAGTTAAAAAAATTTACGCTGATAAATCTGGCATTATGAATATAGCCGAGTTAGAACCCTTAGAAAATTTGGACAAATCAGAATTTGTATTTATAGTTAAAGCTAAAAAAGCTCCAAAGATTAACGACATAAACTTAAATTTTTACGATAAATCTAATTCGCAATGAAAATTTTGCTAAAAAATATTTTGCCTTTTATTTTAGTTTTTCCTTTTGTTTTTTTGCAATTAAATTTAATGCCCCTTTTTAATATAGATAAAACTATTCCAGATATAATTTTAGTTTCTTTAATATATTTTGTTTTAGTTGAAGGACAAATAAAAGGGTCCGTATTGGCTTGTTATTATGGATTTTGGCTAGACTTTTTTTCAGGAGGACTTATTGGCGCTAATATGTTTTCAAAAACTATAGGAACTTTCATCGCAGGATATTTTTATAGAAATGATAAAAGCGAAAGTTTTTTAGGATCTTTTTGGCTCTTCGGAATTGTATTTATTGGAAAATTTATCGATAGTTTTTTCTTCTCATTGCTTTCTGGCGAAAATATTGCATTGACTATTTTCGATTTAATTTATATCAATAGTTTGTTTCCATCGATTTATACTTCTTTTTTTTCATTGCCTATAATGTTGTTTTTTAGTGGAAGAAAAGTATGAGAATTTTTGATCGTTCAAACGCCGATTACCTTTTAAGAAAAAGAATACTCTCTTTAGTCGTATATGGAAGCGCTGTGATTTTTGTCATTTATTTGATTCAATTACAGATAATTAATCATCAATATTTTGAGTCTAAAGTAGTTGAAAATTCAATAAAAACTCTATATTTAAATCCCTTAAGAGGAATATTTTACGATCGAAACTTCGAGAAAATAGTCGATAATCGAATTGCATACTCAATAGTTATCATTCCGACGGAATATGATAAAAAAAATAACGAAATATTAGAAAAAGTTTTAGGCTTGCAGTCGGGTTATATTGATAAAATAATAGCGGAAAATTCGAAGCAACCTAAGCATTTGCCGATTAGAATAAAAAGAGATGTCGATTATGCTTTGGCGGTATGGATTGAGGAAAATAATTCTTTTTTAAAAGGCGTTAAACTTCAAACTGAAAATCAAAGATTGTTTAGAAAAGATGTGGCAATGTCTCATATAATTGGTTATATGAGAGAAATTTCGAAAAGCCAATACGAAGCTGAAAAAGAATTTTATAACTTAGGCGATTTTGTAGGTCATGTAGGAATTGAAAGATTTTATGAGAAAATATTGCGCGGGAAAAAAGGAGTTTCTTTTGTAATTGTCGATGCGACAAGAAAAGAAGTCGGCTTATATAACGACGGAGCAAACGACATTCAAGCTATAAAAGGAGCCGATTTAATATTAACTATAGATATAGAAACTCAAAAAGCGGCAGAGAGAGCTTTTGAAGGAAAACGAGGAGCTTTAGTCGCTATAGATCCCAAAACGGGAGAAATTATCGCTATGGTTTCTTCTCCCTGGTTTGATTTGGACGCTGTTTCTTCTGTTACATTTAAAGAAGTTTGGAACAGCATTGTAAACGATCCTCAAAAGCCTTTATTCAATAGAGCGACTATGTCTCCAAATCCTCCGGGTTCAACATTTAAAATTTTAGCGTCGATTGCGGCATTAGAAGAAGGCGTAATTGACGAAAATACTACAATATTTTGCGGAGGCGCTTTTAAATTTGGAGATAAGGTATTCAAATGTCACGGGGCTCATGGAAGTATAAATGTTGTAAAAGCTATAGAAAAATCTTGCAATGTTTTTTATTATCAATTGATATTTAAGATAGGATTTGATAGATGGACTGCTTATGGCCGAAAATTCGGTTTTGGCTCGAAAACAAATATAGATCTTTTTGAGGAAATTTCCGGAATTATGCCGTCAAGAGAATATTTTAACAAAAGATATGGCCCGCGCGGTTGGACTGACGGTTTTTTGGTTAGCTTGGGAATTGGGCAGGGAGAGGTAAATGTTACTCAAATACAATTGGCGCAATTTGTTTCATTAGTCGCTAACAATGGAAAAACAAAAAGACCTCATCTTGTCAAAGGTTATATTAATCCATTAACAGGAGAATATAAAGAAATTAATTATCCAGAAATCAATGTTGAAATAAGTCAAAAAACTTTTGATATTGTAAAAAAAGGAATGTTTCTTGTTGTCAACGGTTACGGCACAGCTGGACGTATAAGGCATCCTGAAATAAAAATTGCTGGAAAAACAGGGACATCGCAAAATCCTCACGGCGAAGATCACGCTTTGTTTATCGCGTTTGCTCCTTTTGAAGATCCAAAAATAGCCGTTTCTGTTCTTGTAGAAAATGTTGGTTATGGAGCGACTCACGCTGCTCCTATAGCTAGAGAAGTTATTTTGACTTATTTGAATCAACTAAATAAAAATAAAGAAACTAAAAATTATAACATAGCTATGTCAAATTTCTGAAAAAAAATGAAAATAAATAAAAAGTTATTTAATGAATTTGAAATTGGAATAGTTCTTTGTTATATTTTTTTATTAATATTTGGAACTTTAGCAATTTATAGCGCGACTCTAAATAATCCTTTTGCAGTTGAAGTTTTTCCAAAACAAATTTTTTTTATTTCGTTATCTTTTTTAATTTTGATAGCGGTTTATTTTTTACATCCTTTATATCTAAAGCAATTAGCTATTCCGATTTATGTTTTATCCATTATTTTTTTATTAGTCGTATTATTTAAAGGCAAAATTGTTTACGGACAAAAAAGCTGGCTTCAATTTGGAATTTTCGGATTTCAACCTTCGGAACTTGCTAAAGTAGGTATTGTTTTTCTTCTCGCAAAATTATTTAGCGAAAAAAAAATCGATCCAAATACAATACAAGGCTTGATTATTGTTGCCGCAGTTTGCTTAATTCCATTAGTTTTAGTCTTGCTTGAGCCTGATATGGGAACGTCGCTTATTATAATATTTGTTATAGCTACAATGTTATTTTGGAATGGTCTAAGTTTGTTTGGAGCTTTTATACTTTCAATGCCGATGATTTGCGCATTTGCTTCTTTTTTTGGAACTTACGCTATTTTAACGGTATTGTTTTTTGTCGCGGCGGGAATAATTTATTTTAAAAAAGATATTTTTGTTTCAAGCTCTATTTTAGCATTAAATGTGGGAGCTGTTTTTCTACCGGATTTTTTAATGAAATTTTTAAAGCCTCATCAACAAAAAAGAATAATGGCTTTTTTAAACGCCGAACTTGATCCTTTAGGAAGCGGATACAACGCAATTCAGGCGAAAACTGCGGTAGGTTCCGGCGGCTTATTAGGAAAAGGTTTTTTGCAAGGTTCTCAAACTCAGTTGAGATTTGCTCCTGAACAATGGACTGATTTTATATTTTGCGTTATTTCTGAAGAATTCGGATTTATTGGCAGCGTAGCTTTAATAATAGCTTTTATTATTTTATTGAATAGAATTTTAAAAGTAGCTTTAATGATCAAAGACAAAGATACTTTTTCTAGTTTTGTCGCTATGGCCGCTTTTGCTATTATATTCGCTCATTTTTTTATTAATATTGCGATGAGCGTCGGGCTTTTGCCGATTATTGGGATACCTTTGGCTTTTGTGAGTTATGGCGGAACGTCTTTGTTAATTAATACTTTTTTATTGGCATCCGTTCTTAATATTTATAAAAACAGAAAATATTATTCATAAAAAAAAGCTATGATATTAACAGACAAAAAAATTTTAGAAGCTATCCAAAAAGGAGATATTGTTATCGATCCGTTCGATATTGACAGCTTAGGATCGAATAGTTATGACGTCCATTTAGGCAGATATATCGGCGTTTATGAAGAAGATATTCTTGACGTAAAAAAAGAAAATAAGTTGAAAATTTTTGAAATTCCTGACGAAGGACTAATGCTTTTGCCTTCGCGGCTTTATTTAGGGGTTACGAAAGAATATACTGAAACTCACAAATATGTTCCTTTTCTTGAAGGAAAATCAAGCATCGGAAGATTGGGAATTGATATTCATGCTACCGCTGGAAAAGGAGACGTTGGCTTTTGCAATTATTGGACTCTGGAGATTTCCGTTAAACAACCTGTTGTTGTATATGCCGATATGCCTATTGGGCAACTAATTTACTTTGAGATTAGCGGCGATATAGGCGTTCCCTATAATACTAAACCTACGGCAAAATATACCCAAAAAACTCCTTATCCAGTTGGTTCTATGATGTATAAAAATTTTAAAAAATAGGATATAACATGATATCAACTTTACAGAAAATTGAAAATTTATTGTATGAAGATTACAGAATCATTATCGGGCTTGACGTAGATATTGCAAAATTTCCAGCTTCAATAAAAAATGAAAAATATTCTATTTACAAGTTTAATAAAGAAATAATTCAGAGTTGCTCCGAATATTGCGCGGGATTTAAATTTAACCTTGCTTTTTACGAAGCATACGGGAACGATGGAATTGAACAGCTTTTGCGTTCTATTGAAGAAATACCGTCCGATAAAATAATTATCGGCGACGGCAAAAGATCTGATATTGGAAATACGAGCGAAAAATATGCCTTCGCTTATTTCGATTACTTTAAATTCGATTGTTCTACTTTAAATCCTTATATGGGATTTGATTCGCTTGAGCCTTTCCTTAAAAGAACAGACAAATATCACTTTATATTGTCTTTAACTTCTAACGCAAGTTCTATCGATTTTCAAAAATTGAAATTATATGATGAAACTTTTTTATTTCAATTTGTCTTAAAGAAAATATCTGAATGGAATTCTATTTATAAAAATTGCGGAACTGTTTTTGGCGCCACTCATCTTGAAGATTTAAGAGCAAACTCCATTTATCTGCAAGAAATAGTAACTTTATTGCCTGGGGTGGGAGCTCAAGGAGCAAGCGCTAAAGAAACGGCTGAATTACTATTCTCAAACGGAATTGATAAATTCTTTATTAATGCGAGCCGCTCGGTTATTTATAAAGACACCTCTTCAAATTTTGCAGAAGCAGCTCGTTTAGAAACGAAAAAATTACGCGAAGAAACGATTAAAGGCTGAAAAAATCGATATAAATGATTTAAAATAATAAAAAAAAGCGCATTTTTTAAATTGCTTCTTATTAGCCTTTAGGCAAGATGAAAGAAAAAGTTTTATACCAAATCTGGAAAAACGAGCTTATAAACAAACCTTTGTTAACAAACGGAGGCGAAGAAATAAGAATTTTGCATCCAGGCGAACAAAATGAAAACGAGGACGGACCAGATTTTAAAAACGCAAAAATAAAAATCGGCAACATAACTTTTATCGGAGATGTCGAAATAGATTTAAAACAAAATGATTGGTGGAACCACGGACATAAAAAAGACGAAAAATATTCTAAAGTAATTTTACATGTATCCGCCTTTAAGAAAAAATTTAATTATTTATTTAACTTATACAATCGAAAAGTTTACACTCTTGATTTGTCCAATTACGTTGATATGGAAAAACTTAGTCTATTATCAAACAAAAATATCGACGACGAAAATAAACAATTTATTTATTGTGAAAATTTTATTTCATCGGACTCAAAAGAAAATATTATCAACTTTGTAAATAAACTCGGCTATGAGCGTTTTCAGAAAAAAGCTCGAAGAATTTTAGACCGACTTAAGGAATTATCCTACGCAAAAAAAATTTCGGAGCCTATTGTCGTTTATCAATTTGGAGAAGATTTTTATTCGAAAGAATTTAAACCCGAAGACTTTAAAGACAAAGATATTTGGGAGCAAACTTTTTATGAATTCATATTTGAAGCTTTAGGCTATTCGCTCAACAAAGAAATTATGATAAAACTTGCTCAAGCGGTAGATTTAAATTTCATCAAAAAAATTATTGACAGCAATGAAGATAAAATTTTAATCATAGAATCTGTTTTATTTAACATATCCGGGCTATTTGAATCCGCTATCGAGTTGAGCGACTCATATGAGAAAAAAATATTAGAATTATGGAGAAAATACGACAAAATATATGACGGCGAAAGATTTGAAAGATCCCAATGGAAATTTTTTAGGATTCGACCTCAAAATTTTCCGACGATTAGATTAGCCGGCGGTTCGCGCATTATAATTAAAATTATTTTCGAAAATTTCTTAAAAAATATTTTTTCAATTTTATCCTTAGAATTTGATTCAAAAGAGATTATTGGAAAACTTCAAGAATTATTTATAATTAAAGCGGAAGGTTATTGGAAAACAAATTATGATTTTGGAAAATCTGCGAATGAAAATTTCAAATATTTTATCGGAATATCAAGAGCCGACGAGATAATTATGAACGTCGTTTTGCCATTTGCATATGTTTATGGCGATATTTTTAACAAAATAAATTTAAAAACAAAAGCTATAACGCTTTTTTCAAATTATGACATAAAAGAAAATAACAGCATTACGGAAAAATTAAGCGAAATATTTGGAATCAAATCAGACAAAGCTTTAATTTATCAAGGGTTGCTCGAATTGTATCGCTCATGGTGTTGCAAGAAGAAATGTTCTCAATGTCCAAATTATTTATCGTTAAATAAAATAAACGAAACGGAAAAAAAATTATCTTTTTAATTTCCTTCGCTTAATTGCTTGATTTGATCTCTGATCTTTGCCGCTCGCTCATAATCTTCTTTTTCTATAGCTTCTCTTAACTGTTCTTGCAAAGCCGCAATTTTTGCCTCTTTCGATTGAGCAGGATTGTTTTTTTTGTATTCTTCCTCTTCGTCAATATCTTCGCTAAGTTCGTCCTCTTCTTCTTTTTCATCTTGACTTGGAGAAAATCCGGCGATGTCTAAAATTTCTTCTCTAACGTAAATGGATGCGTTTGCTCTTAAAGCTAATGCTATTGCATCGCTGGGTCTGCAATCTATTTCATGAGTCAAGTTTGATACCTCGAGAATTAATTTGGCGTGGAAGGTATTATTTTGCAAATCGTCTATAATTACCTCGATAACTGTCGCTCCAAGATGATCAATTACAATTTTTAACAAATCATGCGTCATAGGTCTCGGCGTTTTTGCTCCTTCCAGCGCGAAACTTATAGCTTGAGCTTCAAATCCGCCTATAATGATTGGAAGTTTGCGATTTCCATAGATTTCTTTCAAAACTATCGCATAAGCTCCTCCGCTGGAAGCTGCTGGAGATAACGCAATAATTTCAACCGGTATTTTATTCAATTCTCTCCTCGAAATTTTTTTTGAGGTTTTGAAAAGCGGCAAAATTTGCCGCTTTTAATTTTTAATATATAACTTTAACTTAAAAAATCAAGACGCTTTTTTGTAATTAATTTTTAAGTTTCTTTATTTCTTCAATTAGTTTTGGAACAATTTCAAACGCGTCGCCAACTATGCCATAATCTGCTACTTGAAATATTGGCGCGTCTTTATCTTTATTAATTGCAACAATGCATTTAGAAGATCTCATTCCCGCAAGGTGTTGTATTGCTCCAGATATTCCTACTGCAACATATAATGATGGCGAAACCGTTTTTCCGGTTTGACCGACTTGCTCGCTATGCGGTCGCCATCCAGCGTCGACAACAGCTCTTGAAGCTCCAACTGCGGCGCCTAAAACTTCAGCTAATTCTTCGAGCATTTTAAAGTTTTCAGGTCCCTTCAATCCTCTGCCGCCGGATACAATTATATCAGCTTCGGCGACGTCAAGTTTGCCAGTATTTTTAACTTCTTCGATTATTTTTACTCGAAGATCTAAATTTGACGCTTCTTTTTCTACAACTTCAAAATTTGAGCTTTCATTCTCGATTAATGGGAAAACGTTAGTTCTTAAAGTCAAAACTTTTGTTTTAGTTTTAAATTTACAATCGATTAGAGCTTTTCCAGCAAAAATTGGTCGAGTATAAATAATTTCTCCGTCGACAATATTAACGTTAACGCAATCGACGCCAATTCCGGCGTTGAGCTTTGCGGCTACGCGCGGACTCAAATCTTTTCCTAAAGCTGTATTTGAAAATATCAAAATATCTGCGTTTATTTCAATTGCAAAATCGCTTAATAATTTAGAGAACGCGCTTGGAGAATAATAATTCAATTCGTCGCTTTTTAAGAAATAAAATTTTGAAGCTCCAAATTTTTTTAATTTATCAACTTCTTTAATAGACTTGCCGATTGAAACTGCAATAACTTCGCCGTTTAGATCATTTGCAATTTTTTTCGAAAAGGACAACGCTTCTAATGAAGCCCTTTTAATTTCTCCGTTTCTTTGTTCGATATATGTCAATATTTTAGTCATTTTTTCCTCCCAATTAAATTACTTTTGCTTCTTCTCTCAAAAGTTTAGCAAGCTCTTCCGGACTATTTGCAATTTTTCCGGCTTTTTTAATTTCTGGCTTTTTCATAGCGATAACTTCAGTTAAGCTTTCAACTGACGAAGGAACTTTTTCCTCGATTGTTTTTTTCTTAGCCGCCATTATTCCTTTCATTGAAGGATATCTTGGCTCGTTCAATCCTTTTTGAGCGGAAATTATGGCTGGCAAGCTTAATTCCATAATTTCTTTTCCGCCTTCAATCTCTCTTTCTACTTTTATAGTTTTATCGTTTATTTCAAATTTTACGACCACTGTAGCGCAATTGTAATTTAAATATTCAGAAACTAGCTGAGGAACAATTGAATTATCGTAATCTACAGATTGTTTGCCCATAAAAACTAATTCAGCGGAAAGAGATTTAATTTCATCGGCGAGAATTTTTGCGATTGCGCATGAATCTTTACAGCTTTCATCTTTTATAAGAATTGCCGAATCGGCTCCCATGGCAAGAGCTTTCCTTAAAGTTTCTTTTGCGTTTTCCCCTCCTATCGTTAGAGCGATAACTTCGCCGCCTAATTTTTCTTTTGTTCTCAAAGCTTCTTCAAGAGCGAATTCGTCGTATGGATTCATAACATATGCGATGCCGTTTGTATCGTAACTCTTCCCGTCTGGTCCTATGTTAATTCGGGATGCTGTATCAGGCACGTGATTTATACACGCGACTATTTTCATTAAGCCTCCTTTTTGTTATTTATAGAAATTTGATTTTATGAATTTATTAAATTTTTTTATATTCTAAAAGAGAAATTATTTATTTTTCGATGATATCTTTGCAAAATCTTCCTCAAGCTCCAGAACTTGAAGTTATTGACGAAGTTAAAACAAAGCTTCCTTTTAAAGTAATTTTGTATAACGACGACTGGCACACTTTTGAAGAAGTAATCGCTCAGTTAATTAAAGCTTTGAAATGTTCTTTCGAAAAAGCTCGAGAGTTAACTTTCGAAGCTCATATTAAAGGAAAAGCCGTCGTTTATACCGGAGAGCTTTCAGATTGTTTAAAAGTTTCAAGCGTTTTAGAAGAAATCGCTTTGCATACTCAAATAGTTTCTGAATAAAATAAATAGGAAAATATTATGTTAGTTTCTACTACGTCTTTAATCGAAGGAAAAAAAATTGTTGAATATTATGGAATAGTTACGGGCGAAGCTATCCTTGGCGCCAACATATTTAAAGATATTTTTTCTAGCATAAGAGATATTGTCGGCGGAAGAAGCTCTTCATATGAAAAAGAATTAAGAAAAGCCAAGGACATCGCCATCAAAGAAATGATAGAAGCAGCTCAAGCGCTTGGAGCAAACGCCGCAATAGGAGTTGATTTAGATTATGATACTATTGGTTCGACAATGCTTATGGTTTCCGCAAGCGGCACGGCTGTTAAATTAGCTGATAGAGAAAAATAACATTGTTTGCTTCAAACGCTCATAATTCATTTGCGCAGCTTTCAACAAACAAATTGCAGCCGCATAATTATTAATTCTTATCGTTCTATTATGTCGATATTAAAACATAAAATATTTTTTTTTAGTTTAGCGATTATATTTTCTATTATATTTGCTCTTCTTTCTGCTATATATACGCCTTTAAATTTGTTTTATGAAAGTTCCTTTAAATTTTTTAATTCCAAACCCGAAAAAATATCCGAAATAATTTTAATCAAAATTACTGACGAAGATATTTCTTCGTTTGGAAATTATTGGCCAATCAAAAGAACCATTTACGCCTCTTTAATTGATAGGCTTCAGAGACTTAAAGCGAAATGGATTGGAATTGAAATATTTTTCCCAGAAACGATAAGTTCAAGAAAAATATACGACGAAGCTTTGATTGAAATAGCCGGAAAATATAAAAACTTAACTTTTGTCGCTTTGCCTGTCAATCCAAAACTAATGAAAAATTCAGCTAAAGCCGATTCGATTATTTACCCTTTCTTAAAAAAATTTTATAACGAACTATCTATTGGACATACAAGCTACTTTTATGAAAATGGCAAATATAAAATACCTAATTTTATTTTTTCAAATAACGCCGTTTTAAAATCTTTATCTCAAGAAATCGCGGATAAAAACGGATATGAAAATTATAATGAAACGACAATTATTAATTTTCTGAATTATGAATTCGAATCATATTCTCTTTTGCAATTCTATAATATTATAAACGACTACAATATTGAAAAATCTTTTTTTGAAAATAAAATTTTTTTAATCGGAGTAGACTCTAAATTCTTTTCCCAAAAAATTGAAGTTGGAAATCAAAGCATTTCCGCTTTTTATTTACATACATACGCTTTGGCAAATTTAATCAAAAAAAATTCTTATAACGACGATTTTTTTTTGTTTTCTAGTTTTGCTTTTGTTTTAATATCAGCCATCATTTTATTTTTATTCTTTAATAATGACTTTTTGTTTTATTTAAGTCTCGCAGTTTTATTATTTCTGCCTTTT
>Ga0068706_1000039_pt1 | contig 54868 bp, 52 predicted proteins | sample YNPMSBMetaG_FD_65632 | JGI IMG/M metagenome (GOLD analysis project Ga0068706, IMG submission 65632) | Anoxygenic and chlorotrophic microbial mat microbial communities from Yellowstone National Park, USA - YNP MS-B MetaG | ecosystem: Environmental > Aquatic > Thermal springs > Hot (42-90C) >...
TCATGATAAAATAGATGTATGGATTAATACTACTAATGACACAGTTAATGGAACAAAAATTGGAACAATAAATAGATTAAGAACAGATTTCCCTACAGTTAATGCAAATGGTTGGTATTTTTATGAATTTAATCTGCCATCTGGAACTTCAGGAGAGAAATATTTAATAATTCGAGGATATAGCAGATATGGAAATAATATTTTCATTGACGAAGTAGGAGTATCGGCAAAAGTTAATAGCTTAGATACTACTACAATAAATGGAGGAAATTTAACTCCAGTAGACTTTGCCGGACCGGGAGTAAAAATATTGTTTAATTCTTCACAAACAAACTTGGGATTGCGAGTTGAAAAAATATCTTCGCCTCCGGGTTACACTGGTTCGTTGCCTTCTGGCGTAATAAATATAGCTCCAGTATATTATAAAATAGAAATTACAAAGGGATCATTAAACGGAAATTATTCAATAACAATAAATACGACGTCGATTCCAGGAATTCAAAATCCATCTGCGTTGAGATTGCTAAAGAGAGCAAATCCAACTGAAGCGTGGACAGATTTAGGAACGCCATCGAATGTGTCAGGCAATGAAATAACTTGGTCGAATATATCTGGATTTTCAGAATTTGGCATAGGGGGAGATAACCAAAATCCTTTGCCAGTCGAATTGAGTATGTTTACGGCGCGAGTTATTGGAAGAAACGTAAATCTTAATTGGACTTCGGCTACGGAATTAAATTTCTATGGATATGAAATTGAAAGAAAGAAATTGGGTTCGGACAAAGATTGGGATAGAGTGGGATATATAAAAGCAGCGGGCAATAGCTCGAAGCCAACAGAATATAATTTTGTTGACGAGAAATTGAATTTTGGCAAATACGCATATAGATTAAAGATGATAGATTATGATGGCAAGTATTCGTATAGTCAAGAAGTAACTGTTGAAATAGCTAAGCCGTATCAGACAAAGATAGAGCAAAATTATCCTAATTCGTTTAATCCTACGACAAAGATAGAATATCAATTGGCAAATCCGTCAAAAATAAGAATAGAAGTCTTTAGCATAAGCGGCGAAAAAGTAGCTGAATTGATAAATAAGGATCAAGAAGAAGGATATTATAGCTTGACATTTGACGCTAATGTATATGGTTTGGCAAGCGGAGTATATTTGTACAGGATGAGCGGAATAGATAAAACGACAGGAAAATCTTTCACGTTTACAAAGAAAATGATATTAGTAAAGTAAAAGCAAACGATCGCATTTAATTTAAAACCTTCGGGGATCTGATTCCTCGAAGGTTTTTTGTTTTTAAAGTTATTGCTTAAAATATGACAAAAAAAAAGTTAAGTTTTTATAAAAATTTAATAACTAAAGCAAATAATTTTCAGTCGAAAGCCGCTTAATAAATTATAAAATTGATAGAAAAATTGTTTTGTATCATTAAAAGCATACAATTTATAAACGAGAAGCAACTAAAAAAAACTTTAAAATAAAAAAGATAAATCAAAAAAATATCATAATTGAAATTTTATACAATCGTTTTTGATTTGAAATCTTAGAAAAATTTTTTAACTTAAATAACCTAAAAATTAAGGAGCGAAATATATGGAATTTCTTAAAATCTTAGGAATTAAAGAAAAAAATTATGGAGCGTCGACAGGACAAAAATGGTTTGAAACAACAGACCAGGGTGAATTAAAAATTTATTCGCCCGCGACTGGAGAATTTATCGGATCAGTTTATCAAGCGTCTGAAAAAGATTACGAGGCAATAATTGAGCAAGCTCAAAAAGCTTTCGAATGGTGGAGAATGTATCCAGCGCCAAAAAGAGGTGAAATCGTAAGGCAAATAGGTTTAAAATTAAGACAATACAAAGAACCGTTAGGGAAACTTGTTTCCTATGAAATGGGAAAATCTCTGCAAGAAGGATTGGGCGAAGTTCAAGAAATGATAGATATTTGCGATTTTGCAGTCGGTCAATCAAGAATGCTTTATGGATTTACGATGCATTCTGAAAGGCCAAAACATAGAATGTATGAGCAGTATCATCCGCTAGGAATTGTATTGACTATATCCGCTTTTAATTTCCCAGTAGCGGTATGGTCGTGGAACGCAATGATTGCGGCAGTTTGCGGCGACGTAAATTTGTGGAAACCGTCTTCTAAAACACCATTATGCGCAATAGCCGTTCAAAATATTTTAACTGAAGTTATAAAGGAAAATAATCTTCCCGAAGGGTTGTTTAATTTGATCATTGGCAAAGGTTCGACAATAGGGGAGAGTGCGTTAAATGACGCTCGTATTCCATTGGTTTCGGTTACGGGCAGCGAATCTGTCGGAAGACACGCCGCTGAAGTTGTAGCTCGAAGATTTGGAAGAACAATTTTAGAATTAGGCGGGAATAACGCTATCATAATAACTCCAAAAGCCAACTTAAAATTGGCTATTCCAGCTGTCGTTTTCGGAGCGGTTGGAACGGCAGGCCAAAGATGCACAACGACGCGTAGACTTATTGTTCACGAAGAAATTTACGAAAAAGTAAAAGAATCATTGTTGAAAGCTTATAAAAGTTTAAGAATCGGAAATCCATTAGACTCGAAAAATCATGTAGGACCATTGATTGACAAATCAGCGGTCGAAGAATTTAAAGCCGCGTTAAAACTTGCGACGGAACAAGGCGGGAAAATTATTTTTGGCGGCGAAGTTTTAAGCGGTCCAGGCTACGAAAGCGGCTGTTATGTGGTTCCAGCTATTGTGGAAGCGAAAAATGAAATGCCAATCGTTCAAGAAGAAACTTTCGCTCCGATACTTTATTTAATAAAATACGACGGAAATGTATCTAACGCTATAAAAATTCAAAATTCCGTTAGACAAGGATTGTCTTCTTCAATTTTTACGACAGATTTGCTTGAAGCTGAAGAGTTTTTATCTCATGCCGGAAGCGATTGCGGAATTGCCAACGTTAATATCGGAACAAGCGGCGCCGAAATTGGCGGAGCCTTTGGCGGCGAAAAAGCTACCGGCGGAGGTCGCGAATCAGGTTCCGACGTCTGGAAGTTTTATATGCGTCGTCAAACTAACACGATAAACTGGGGCGAACAGCTTCCTTTAGCTCAAGGAATTAAATTTGAAATCGAGTAATTTGCTTATTTATTTTTCCTATCTTCGCTTTTTTGCGAAGATAGGTTTTTTTTTATTTTTTGCCGCTTGTTTTAATGATTATAAAAATCAAAATCCATTCTTAAATAATAATATCGTTGTTATAAACCCTTTTTATTTTCAAAATCTCGACGGAAAAAATATTCCTATCAAATATTTTGAAGAAAAAAATATCGCTTTAAAACTCGCTCAAAATGAACAAGGTTTTTTTTCATTTTTAATTTATGCGAGAAAAGATTTAAATAAAATCAAAATAGAATTTGACGATTTAAAGTCTGATCAAGAAAAGATATCAAAAACTGCTTTCGACGCTTGCTTGATAAAAGTTTGGTTTCAGGCTTCTAACAATTCTATAACTTCATCTCCTGGAAAAAAATCTTTAATTCCAGAATTATTATTGAAAGACGATAGCCTTATAATTGTCGACGAAAAGAAAGAACAAAATTTCTTAAGAATTAAAAATCGAGAAGACAGAATAGAGCATATAAATATTTCTGAAAAAGAAGGAGTTTCGTTTAAAAAATTTAACGAAGCTTTAGTGGAAGATTCAAAAGAATTAAAAGAATTTTCAATAAATAAAAATCGCTATAAACAAATATTTGTCAAAGTTAATTTGCCAGCCGAAGTCAAATCTGGAATCTATTATTCAAAAGTAAAAATCTACGAAGGTTCGAATTTATACGACGAAATGCCAATACAGCTGCAAGTAATAAATTTATCGTTGCCAGAAAGCGATTTGATTATTGGAATTTTTTACGAGGGGATTTTAAGCTTTAGTGATCATAACGACTTTGGACATAAAAAAAAATCTCCAGAACAATATGAAATAGAACTGAGAGATATTTTTAATTCTGGAATAATGTATCCTACATTTAAAGAGCCTCCAGAAAAACTCGGCGATGCAATATTAGTTAGAAGAAAAATTGGATTTAAACTTGACAAAATCTTTATTACTGGAACAGTCGACGATTTTTTAGCTTATCCCGATAAAATTACAGAAGAGAAGTTATTGTCTAAAGTTGACAGATATAAGGATGAAATAAAAAAAATTGCCTCCGAATGCGAAGAAATTTTTATTTCTGGTTACGACGAAGCTTCTGTTTACAATAAAAAAATTTATATTTTGCCAGAGCTTTACAAAAAAATCAAAGAAAAAGGCGTTAAAATATTTTGCGCAATAAGTTCTTACCCCGGCAATTTTGAAATTATGAAAAACATTTTAGACGCTCCAATTTTAATGCAAAAGTCTTACATTCAAAAAAAAGAAGATTGGCTGTCTGAAAAGAACGTATTGAACGAAATAAAATTATACAAAGGCGTCGGTTCTATAGTTTTGTCATACGCAAATCCTCAAGTAGGAATTGAAAATCCAGAATTATACCGCAGAAATTATGGTTTGGGGTTATTTTTTTATGGCTACGACGGATGTATGAATTTTGCATATCAGCGCCAATTTGGAAAATCAATCTGGAACGACTTTGACGCGCCGTTGATAAAAAATAAATTTTATTATCGCGATCACGTTTTCGCTTATCCTATTGCGCGAGGAATTATTTCTACGATTCAATACGAAGGCTTTAAAAAAGGAATCATCGATTTAAGATATTTGAAATTATTGCAATCCAAACTTTCTGAAAACAAAAATGAAAAAAAGGACGAGCTTAAAAATGAATTGAAAAATATTCAAGAAAAATTTTTATTATCAAAAGATATTTACGACGATTTTGAAAAATTAATATTGAAAGTTCTTAAACAATAATAAGATATTTGGAAATTAGTTAAATTCATAAACGTCTAAAACTCCTAATAATTCTCCTGTTGTTCTAACGTCGACAAATGTTAATGTTTTTATTTTTTTCCCTTTTAATTTTCCGATCATATAATAATCAAAAATCAAATTCGAACCTAACAATACCGCGTTATTTTTATGATTTTGAGAAGCGATAAGTCGTTGTATTTTCTTTAAATAGTTTCTTGTTAATCTGTTAATGTCTCTTTTTTTTATTTCTTCTGCTATATGAGGAGGTTTAATATCAACAACTGTTTGATATAATTCAAAAAATTTTTTTTTAAAATTCTCGGGCATTGAATCAAAATTATAAGAGCTTAAATTTATCAGCATAACTTTATAGATAACGGGATTTGTTAAAAGCAAATATAAAAAATTAAACGATAAGATTCACCAATCTGCCAGTCGTTAATTTATTTTCTACTAAAAACATATTCTTTATGCTATTTGAAGGCTCTTTTAAGGCGTTAGAATTCAATTCGTCGTTAAATGATAAAGAAACGTATTTGCCATTAGGCAGATTTTTAATTTTTTCAAAATCAGATTTGAAAGAGACGCTTTCTTTTGAGTTGTTTTCTTTTTTGGAAAGCTCTTCTTTTAAAATTTCTTTTACGGCTTCTCTTAAAGCGGCTTTAAAGCTTTTAGAGCCTCTGAGGACGGGATTATGTATATAGAATATTTCTTGATTTGAAGAAAAATTAGAATTTAAGTTGTTAGTTTTGATGCTTGCGGAGTAATAATTTGCGTTTTGGGTTTCTGCTTGTTTAGAGCGATTTATTTTTGTATGGATAAATACGTCGCTAATTGCGTAAGAATAACCGATGGGATTTATTCTATCGATAGTCATATTTTCTCTTTTTTGGAATATAAAAAATTAATTTTGATTTTTTTGTATAAAAATAACTATCCTTCTATTTTTTTCTCTATTTTCCGGTATTGGATTTCCCGCTTCGTCTTTGTTGGGAACTTTAGGTTTTGTATCGGCGTAACCTGCAGCTTTTAATCTATCGGGCGAAACTCCTCGCTCGATTAAAAATTTAACGACGTTTGTCGCTCTATGTACCGATAATTCCCAGTTGGATGGATACAACAGAGTTTTGATTGGAACGTCGTCGGTATGACCTTCAACTTCGACAATATAATTTTGATATTTCATCGAATTTAAAATATCGGCTATTTGAGCAAGAGCTGGGATCATATGTTCTTTAATCTCGGCGGAACCAGATTCGTAAAGAGAGGCGCTGTGAAATTCCATTTTAATTCCGTCTGGCAAAACGTTTACTTCAATTTGATTTTCAAGATTATATTTTTTAACGACGCTTAAAAATTCAATACTCATTATTTCAAATTCCGATGAAGTATCCGCCTTCTTTAGCAATTGTACGCTGATAGCTTCAGTTAAAGCTTTAAATTTTTCTTTGTCTAAGCTTGACATAGCGAAAAGCATAACAAAAAATGTAAGCAACAAAGACATCATATCAGAATAAGTCACCATCCATTCGTCTTCTTTATCTTTGACAAACTTTTTTACAGCAAAAATTTTTTTTCTTTTAAATTTTTGTTCTTTAGATTTTTCTTTTTTCGATTCTTTTTTACTTTTTTCTTTGTCGCTTTCTTGTTCTTCTTTTTTGTAAATTTGATCCGGTATTAATTTATCGATATTCGATTGACTTTTTGATTTATTTCCTGTCGCGGTTATTTTTATTTCTTCAATATTATTTGCAGTTGTCATAATAAAATAGCTTCTTTATTTTTTTACTACATTAAAATGGTTTTCAGGATCAAGGAAACTATTTAATTTATCCTGAATAGTAATGGAATCTTGACTTTCGCTTAATAAAACAAAACCTTCAGTTAACAGCATATTTCTAAATTTAATCAGTTCTTCTTTTTGTTGAATTTTTTCAGCGGCAGGCTTAAAAATTAAATGAGACATTAAAACTCCATACAATGTCGTAAGCAATGCAACGGCTAATCCTTTTCCTAATTTAGACGAATCGCCCCCTAAATTGTCCAGCATAATTATTAATCCAACCAATGTTCCAACCATTCCAAATGCCGGCGAATATGAGCCCATTGTTCGAAGGATATAAGCGGTTGACATATTTTTTTCGTATATAGCCTCGGTTACATTTTCTAGCATTTCTCTTAATTCGTCTCCTCTATAGCCTGTTAAAAGCAACTCTAATCCATATTTCATTACGGGATCTTTAATTTTTTTATCGGCGACAAATTTTTCTAATTCAAACAATCCTTTAGATCTTACAATTCGCCCCCATTCGATTATGGTTTTAACTTCTGCGTAAAGAGTTTGCTTATTGACTTGAACCGGCAGCAAAATTTTAATCATTTCAATGAAAGATCTTAGAATAGTTCTTCCTCTAAATGAGATCATAGAAGCGGCTAAAGTTCCTCCGAGCACCATCAAAAAACCGGGCAAATTTAAAAACATTAAATAATTATTTGTGCTCGCAAAAATTGAATATATAAAAAGTCCAAATCCTAAAATTATGCCGATTATAGTGTCTTTTGATAATTTTGTCATTTTTTTGCGGTTTTTATAACAATTTGATTATCGAAAAATATAAATTTCTTTTAAAATTATTTTTGTATTTCAATATAAATTTACATATTTAAAAAAAAATAAAAAAATTTAATCGATAAACGGGGCTTTATGAGGATAAAAGTAGACGCCGAAATTGAAAATGCCTCAAAGTTCGAAACTAATTACAATTATTTTGTTCATGATTTTATAAAAAATGTTTTTTTCAAAGAATTATTTAAGGAAGCAAAACCTGCTTTCGAATGCAATTTTTGTTATGCTTTGCGTTTCATTAAATTTAAGCATCTTGAAAATTTTATTTTGCTCGAAGATCCCAGGCTTTTTTTCGCAATGTCTTTTGAAGAAAAAATATTTTCTCGAAATATAGAATTTAACGATTTAACTGAAAAAACTTTCGAGCTAAAAACTTCCTCATTTACTTATAGATTAAGAATAAAAAAGATTAAAATAGTTCAGACGCCAAAATTTAGCGGCCAAATGAAATTTGTTTTACTTTCGCCTTTGACTTTATCCGTCAAAAAATTTATCGCAAATAATGAAATAAAATATTATTTGCGACCTAATAATCTTCAGGAAATCAATTTCGAATTAACAAAAGATCTTATCAAAAAAGCGAAAATTTTAGGAACAGATAGTAAAATAAATCAAGGCAAAGTTTTCATAGAATGGGATGAGAATTATATAAAAAGCAAATTTAGGATAACAAAAAAAATTACGCTTGAATATCCAGATAAAAAATGGGACGTGATTGGAATTTTAGCTCCTTTTAAAATTAGCGGCGACATTGAATTGATAAAAGCGGGATACAAGCTTGGATTTGGAGAATTAAATCAGTACGGATTTGGCATGGCTGAGATTGCAAGCTAATGCGAATATTTTTTTAACGATAATTTCATCAAAACAGGAGTGATTATGCTTGTGAACAGAGCGGTTATAACTAAAGCGACGTAGATTATTTCGTCAATCAATCCCGCATCAAGAGCTATCAATCCCAAAATTATCTCCATCGCTCCGCGAGCGTTCAACGCGGAACCAATCGCTAAACTTTTTCTCAATTCAAATTTTGCCAATTTCCCGGAAATTATTCCCGCAGCAATTTTGACCGCTATGGCAATGAAAAGGAATATCAAAATAAAAATCAAATCAAGATTTTTAGAAAAATCGACTCTTAAGCCTATAGAAATAAAAAATAACGGAGCGAATATATTTGTTATAAATTGATTTAAAATTTGTTTAACGTTTTCTTTCAGGACTGGAGAATTGCCGAAAGTTATGCCGACAATAAAAGCTCCAAAAATAGAATGAATGCCAATAAGCTCGCTGATATAAGCAAAAGTAAAACATAAAATGAAAATGAAATTTAATATTCCGCCAGGAAAAGATATTTCTTTTTGCAGGTAAGGAATAATTTTGTCAATTATCTTCCCTAAAATAATTACTGTAAGAAAAGCAAATAAGACGACATATGATAAAGAAAGGAAAAATTTCGAGATAGGCATTCCGCCTTTCATCGAGCCTACTAAAAGGGAAAATATCATCCAGCCGAATAAATCAATAAACATTGCCGATGATAATATAATCGTTCCAATTTCAGTCCTTAACATTTTTAAATCTAAAAGAATTCGAGCAATTACGGGAAGCGCTGATATTCCAATCGCTAAACCAAAAAAAATTCCTATGCTTATTTTATTGGGAGCTAAGCTTGCGACAAAAAGATCAAGGTAAAAGTAACCAAAAATGAAACCGACTAAGAAAGGAAGAATAAGACTAATGGTTCCAAAAATTACAGAATTTTTTCCCTGTCTGAAGACCAAACCTAAATCGACTTCCATACCGGAAACAAGCAATAACAAAGCTATTGCAATTTGAGCTATTGTATCTAAACCGAGCGAAACTAAAGAAGCGTTAGAAAAAACCGCATTATAAGCTTCGGAAAATATCGAACCCAAAAGAGTAGGTCCTAAAATTATCCCCGCTATAATTTCTCCAATTACCGCCGGAAGTTTGAATCGAATAAAAATTTCGCCAAATATTCTTGCAAAAAATAAAAAAACTGCCAAGCTTAAAAAAAGAATTCCAATGTCTTCTGGCGATAATCTCATTGAGTTTTTTATTTAATAATTAAAAGATTTGTTGGAATGTTCTCTAAAATATATTCGAAAGTGTTTGTAAGCAATCTATCCAGAAAGATTATTTTTCTTGTCGGAGCGTTTAATACAAAAAGCGAAAATTTATTTTCTCTTACATAGTTAATAGTTTCAAAACCAGGCTTTCCATAAACGCATTTTTTTTCAATTTGAATGTCGTTAAAATTAAAACCGCTTAAGTATTCGTTTAATCTAGACTGTTCGTCTTCGATAAGTTTTTTTAATGTTTTTTCATTATCGGCTACAGAGCCAAAATCTGTTATAGTAATTGGAAGACCGGGGACATAAAAATCTTTAATCAAAGTGATTTTTTTAACTTTTTCGATTTTTGCAAATTCAACTGCAGTTGTAATGCTTTTGATTCCATGTTGCGAATAATCTACTGAGACCGCAATATCTTTAAATCCCTCGGGATTTTCTTGTGGGGAAGTGAAAACTAATATGGAACACGGAGCTTGTCGCAATAATTTTCTTGCAACGCTGCCTAAATAATATTTTAGCAACGTTTCTTTTTCCAGAGCTCCAGCGACAAGCAAGTCGCAATTTTCTTCTTTTATTTTTTTTATTATTGCTTTTGCTACGTTTCCTTTTGTCCAAGCTATGCTATGTCTTATAGATTGTAGATTTGTTTGATTTAATATGTCGTTTAATAAATTCTCTTTTTCGCTTGTTTTTTCTCCGACGTGAATCAGCAGAATTTCTGAGTTAAATTTTTCCGCGATTCTTTTTGTTTCTTTTAATAATGCTTTTATTCTTGGCGAAAAAGTTATAGCTAAACCTATTTTTTTAAACATTTTTAATCTTATTTATTTAATAAAAAAGTCATTTTTTTGGAACTATTAAAAAAAAGTTTTTGTATATTATATTAAAATAAATTCTATTGAAATATAAAAATTTTTATTTAATAGTAAAAACAAATTAGAAGGAGATAAAAATGGCTGAAAAAAATTTAAAGAAATCGCCGTTAACCGCTAATCCAAATTTGACAAAAAAAATCGAAAATCCTTTGTCCGATTTGATTAGCGACGAAATTTACGAACTTCTAAATTCTCATGGACTTATCGATGAAAAAGGAGTTCGAGATTATTTAATAAGAAAAAAATTTAAGGAATTAAGAGAAGCTAAAGTAAGCGCTTCAGACGCTATCGACATATTAAGAGAAGATTATCCTTATTTGCAGTTCGATACCATAAGAAAAATTGTATATCAAATACATAAGTAAACTTCTAAATATTGTATTAGCCCCGTACAAGCGGGGCTTTTTTTTTAATGAAAAATAACTTAAATTTCTACTTATATTTAAATTTTTAGAGGTTAATTATGGCTAAGCCTAAAAAACAAACTAAGTTATTTGGCTTTGATTTTTTTAATTATTGGTCGACGACTAATTATATTTTTTTAATAGCCGGCATTATTCTTTTAATAGTAGGGTATTATTTTATGTCGATTAGACCGTGGGATTCAAACGCTTCGCTAAATATATCGCCGATAATTTTAATTATAGCTTATTTAATAGTTTTGCCAGCTTCAATACTTTATTCTAAAAAGAAAAAAGAAGAAGAATCTAAATAACATGTTGCTCGCTAAAGTTAGGGGAAACGTAATATCTACTCAAAAAAATAAATATTTGAAAAGTCATAAGTTAATGATTGTAAGACCTATTGATTTTGCGGGCAATTATATATCTGAAAAAGATATTGTAGCTTTAGATTTAATAGATTCTGGAATTGGGGATATTGTTTTAATCGCTCAAGAAGGGGATGCGGCTCAACAAATACTCGGACACAAAAACGCTCCGGTTCACACTATGATAATTGCTATTGTCGATCAAATCGAGATTCCATAATTAATTAAAAAAATTTTTATAATTAATTAATTAAAAAAATTTTTATAATTTCCTCTATGCTGTCAATCGTAAAATCAGGATTGTAAGCTTTAAGAAATGCTTTTGATCGATAACCGTAAGTTGCCGCGCAAGTTAAAGAGCCGGCGTTTTTGCCGCACAAAATGTCAAGTTCGGTATCTCCAATAATTAAAGTTTGCGAAACGGAAACATTTAAATTACTTGCAATTTCAAATAAAGATTGCGGCGAAGGTTTAACCTCTTTACCTGGTGTTCTTCCCTTGATTATATCAAAGTAAATGTCAATTTGAAAATACCTTAAAATTTTTTCGCATTGATCTTGAGCTTTTGTGGATAAAAGAGCTATTTTTTTATTTTTGCTTTTCAAATCGTCCAATACTAATCTAACGTTTGGATATAAACGGGTGTAAGGTAAGTAATTGTAATAATTTTTTTTGTATTCGACAATATAATCTTCGAGATTTTCAATTTTTATTTCGTAATGTTCGAAAATGTCTTTAAAATGTTTTCCGATATGAGATTTGAAATCTTCTAGATCGATTTGTTTGTATACTTTAAATAACGCCAGAGCGTCTACCATCGCTTTGTAAATTGTAACGCTTGATTCGCATAATGTTCCGTCTAAATCGAATATAAATAGTTCAATATCTTTTTTCATAGCATATATATTTATTGTAAATTGTTCTTAATAAATTTAACGATTCAAAAATGTCGGAGCTCTGAATATTTTCATTCAAGGCGTTAAAAAGTTTTTTTAATGATAAATTCCAATCTTCATCAGGTTTTAAATTGTTTCTTAAGTAATGAAGCAGTTTTAATGTTTTTAACGCGTCAAACCATTCTATTTTTTTTGCGAGTAATTTTTTTTCGTCAAGACGATCTCTAAAAATTTCCTTAAAATCTTTTTCAAAACCTGATAATAATAAAAAATTCAGTAAATGCGAAGTTATTTTTTCAGCTTCGAGCAAGTATTTTTTTTCGTCAAGATAATTTTTTTCTAAAAATACTTCGTTCCATTTTTTTAATATTTCGAAATTGTCAAAAGACAAGAATTGTTTGTAAGATTTTCTACCGCTTAAAATATCCGCTATTGCTCTGCCAGTTCCAAAAGGAACTCTAAAAGATTTTCTAGGCGATGGGAAAACTAAAACTTCTGGAATATAACCGATTTCAAAAGTTTTTCGAGCTTTTTCTAAAAAATAAAAATCTTCGCCGGCTTTTTTTTGATTCATCCCTCCTATTTTCAAATATCCCTCGGTTAAAAAAGCTATTGTTGAACCTATTGCGTGAAAACTATATGGCGAGCGCGCTCGTTTTAGGCTTAAAGTATAATATCTTAAAAAGGATTCGTAATAAGCTATAGCTTCGTTAATTTCTATGTCTTCTATGAAATAATGAGAGTAATTTATTGTCGCAAAATAAAAATTTGTATTTTTGAAGAAATTTGAAATTGTAGAAAGATAATTCTCGGAAACGATACAATCGGCGTCTAAAAAAACAATAATTTTTGGCTCGCTGCTCTCAAATTCAAAATTGTAAATGAAAGAATCGGCTCCAATTTTTCTTGCTGTTCCAACTCCGGCAATTTTTTCTGGCAAAGCATTTTCGTTGGAATAAACGTCTATATATCCAATATTTAAGTTCTTGCCATTGTTCGATTCTAAAAATTCTGATAATTTTTTGTTGTCTTCTTTAATTTCGCGGGGAGCGTTTTCAGAATTGTTTATTACAAAAATTACGGCAGTTTTTGATAATATATTTTTTTCGTTTTTTTCTAACGAGCGCAATAATTTTTTAATATTCTGACTTTCCATTAAAGCTGGAATAATAATCGAAATATTGTAAGTTTTTTTTGGAAGAAGCTTTATTGGTTTTACTAATGACTTGCTTTTTTCGAAGTATTTTTTCTTTAAATTTTCATATTGCATATAAATCATCTAAATAATAAGTAAGTTAATTTTACAACGAGTTTTATCGTTTTGGGCGAAAATAAATAATTTAGATAAACGTAAGCGATATAATTGTTGAAATATTAAAATTTTAATCTATTAAATCAAAAACTTTAAGGTCTAAAGATTAAAGCTCGCAATTTTTTTAAAAGAATTTAATAAATTATGTCAAAATCTTTTATATTTTATAAATCAATATATATTTTTTATTTTACCTAAGAAAAAAATTGGCTTTAATATGAATATAAGCGACGTATTGAGATTAGAGAATATCAGCTCCGAATTAAAAGGAACAACTAAAGAGGAGGTTATTAACGAACTTATAGATTTATTGAAAAACGACGATCGTGTGATAAATTTAGAGGATGTTCGAAAGGCTGTTTTTGAGCGCGAAAAATTAATGTCTACCGGCATAGGCAAAGGATTCGCTTTGCCGCATGGCAAGACTAATTCTATTAAAGAAATCGTCGCCGCATTTGGCAAAACAATTAATCCTGTAGACTTTCAAGCAAGCGACGACGAGCCGGCAAGATTAATTTTTTTGCTTGTTGGCAAAGATAATCTTGTCGGACCGCATATAAAGCTATTAAGCAGAATTTCTAGAATTATGATAAGAGAAGAAGCTCGAGAGAAATTGCTTTTGGCAAACACGCCAGAGGAAATATATAAATGTATATTAGAAGAAGAAAAAAATTTTCTGGAAAATTCCTAATCATTTCTTAATTTTTTAATACGGGGTATTATGATAAAAGCCGTAGCTGGGACAAAAGATGTTTTGCCAGAAGAAGTATTTAAATGGCGAGCTCTGGAAAATTTAGTAGCTAATGAAATGCGGCTTAGAAATTATAAAGAAATAAGGACGCCGATTTTTGAAGAGACAAAATTATTTGTTAGAGGAATAGGCGAAAGCACGGATATAGTTGGAAAAGAAATGTATACCTTTTTAGACAAGGGAGGAGATTCGTTAACCTTGCGACCTGAAATGACAGCTTCCGTAGCGCGAGCTTATATAGAGCATTCCTTACATTTGAAATATAACGTTTTTAAAGTGTTTTATATTGGACCGATGTTTAGACAGGAAAGACCTCAAGCTGGAAGATTAAGGCAATTTCATCAATTCGGAGCCGAAGCATTAGGATGCGACTTGCCAGAACTTGACGCCGAGCAAATAATTATTGCATATAATATTTTGAAAAAATTAGGATTGTCAAAAATAAAGGTAAAGATAAATTCTTTGGGTTCAAAAGAATCCAGAGATGTTTATAAGCAAAAATTAAGAGATTATTTATCCGATAAGCTAAATGCTCTTTCAGACGATAGCAAAAAAAGGTTTCATACGAATATATTGCGAATATTCGACAGCAAAGACCAACGAGATATCGAAATTATGAATTTAGCTCCTAAAATTATAGACTTTTTAGACTATGAAAGCAAAGAAGCTTTAGATAGCGTGATGCAAATTCTTTCGGATAATAATGTGCCATTTGAAGTTGAATCGAAGTTGGTAAGAGGACTTGATTATTATACTCGAACGACTTTTGAAATAATCTCAGAATCTGTTGGAGCTCAAAGCGCATTGTGCGGAGGCGGTCGTTATAATAATTTAATTGAAGAATTAGGCGGAAAACCTACGCCTGGGGTTGGATTTGCCGCTGGCATAGAAAGGATTCTTCTAGCTTGTCAAAATGAAGGATTATTTCAAAACGAGGAAAATGGGGCTGATATATTTATAATTAAAATGAACGAGAAATATTCAAAATTTGTTTTTAATTTGTCTGAAAAATTAAGAGCGAATGGATATTCTGTCGAAATGGATTATTTAAATAGAAGTCTGAAAGCTCAGATGCGCGAAGCTAATAAAATTAAAGCAAAATACGCTTTCCTTATTGGAGACGAAGAATATGAAAAAGGGATAGTAAAAGTAAAAAGAATGTTTGATGGAATGGAAAAATTTGTCAAAATATCAAATATAATTGAGTTCAAAAAAATATTCGAGGCCTAATTAAAATGCCGCTAAGAAAATTAGACGAAATACCTAAGCTTCCAAAAACTCGCAAAAAAAAGCCGGAAGTTATCTGGAATTTGATTCCAGAAAAAAAGAAGGATAATATAGAGTATATTTGCAAACCGCTTTTTTACTTTGATAAAGTGTTGAAAAAACAAAAAACTGGCTTCATTATTGAAAGCGTAGCTCATTTCTCAAGTTTTTCATACGAAATTATCAACGAAGTTAAAAAAAATAAGAACGAAATTATAATTACTTTATATGGAATTAAAAATTTGAACAACGCCATTCCACGAATTGGTCCCGCCATTGCCGAGATTTATTTCGAAGATTTGTTTGGCGAACATACTGTTTATATAGTTAAACAAGACGGATGTATTAATGGAGCTCATGTAGATTTTAATATCTTTAAAAAAGATATAGTTATTAAAAATAAATTTTTGTACGAAAAAAAAAATAATCGTTTATTTTGCGATTTTATAATAGATAAAAGTTTATTCACCTTCAAAGAGAATTAATCTAATTATAAAAATAAATTTTAGCAGGGTAAATATTATGATACCAGAGTTATTTAAAATTGGTCCTTTTACTGTTTATAGCTATGGCCTGATGTTGGGTATAGCTTTTATTACCGCAAGTTATCTTCTTGCAAAAGAATTCGAGAAAAAAGGTCTTGGAGAAAATCTCGCGAATCAAATTACGCTTATTGCGATAATATGCGGCATTGCTGGAGCTAAGCTGTTATATGTATTCGAACATTTTGATAGGTTTCTTGAAAATCCATTAGGAGAGCTTTTTTCGCCGGGAGGATTGACTTTCCACGGCGGGTTGATTTTAACTATTATTGTTATTTATATTTTTTTGAAACGAAAAAGCATTCCGTTTTTATATGTAGCCGACGCAGCTTCTCCAGCTTTGGCTTTGGCTTACGGGATAGGAAGAATTGGATGTCATCTTTCCGGCGATGGAGATTATGGAATTCCGACAGATTTGCCTTGGGGCGTGGATTATTCTAAAGGTATTGTTCCGCCTTCAGTTGCTTTTAGGGGGACAGATATAGCCGAGAATTTTCCAAATGGAATCGTGCCTGATGATACTCCGTTGCATCCAACTCCAGTTTATGAATTTTTAGGAGCCCTTTTAATTTTTTTTGTTTTGACTAGATTGTCAAAAAAGCAAATGCCCGACGGGAAATTATTTATGTTTTATTTAATATTGACCGGATTAGCTAGATTTTTAGTTGAATTTATTAGAATAAATCCAAGAGTAATTTTGGGATTATCTCAAGCCCAAATTATTTCTTTAGTTTCCATGATCATAGGTCTTTATGGCTTATATTATTATTCTAAAAATTCGAATCTGCCTAAATTTAACCCATCGGTTTTAAATATTAAAAACTCTTCATCACCAAATAACAAAAACAAAAAAAAGGAGAAAGCATGAAAAAAATTCTTTTTGTTTTAACTATAATTCTTGCTCTAAATATCGCCGAGGTTAAGAGTCAGGTGTTTCATTCTGGCAAAGTTCTAAAATCCGGCAGAGTATCATTAGGCATAAATCCCGCTTATTTTAGCGCCGTAAAAGATTTCGGCGTCGCTTTTCATGGAGGATACGGACTTGGCGATGGATACGATCTTGGAATTAAAACTTTATTTGGATATGGGGATCCGTATATCGAAGGCAATTTTGAAATCGCTTTGTTGCGAAGAGCTCCATTTTTATCTTTAACTTTAGGAGCTCACGTTCAAAACGATTTTGGATTAAACGCAAATTTTAATACTGACATAACATTAGGAAGAAGCGCTGATTTATATTTAGGCATTGATATGCAAGTAAATTTTTACAAAGCTAAAGTTTGGAAAAATGGCGAATGGGAAGAAGAAACAAAAACTTATGTGCCAGTTTGGCTATTTGTTGGAGCTGAATGGTTTTTAAGAAGAGACATTACCTTCTTAGGAGAAATTCTATTTCCTGTAAATGACAATGACGATACGATCCTATCTTTTGGCGTAAATTTTTATTTTAATTAATTTTTTAATAGAAGCATGAGAGCTAAAAAAAGTCTCATGCTTAATTTTTAACTAATCAATAGAACAACTTCCATTTCCGCAACAGCAGCTTGAAGAAGACGGGCTTGAATAATCGCAACTTCCTGAAGAGCAAGAGCTATAGCTTTCAAAACTATGCGAGTTTGTAGAAAAAACTGAAAAAGCTTTTTCAATAGCATTTGAGCCGCATTGTGGACAGGTTAAGTCTTTTGAATTTTCATAAGCTGCAACGCTTAAAAAAAGTTTGTCAAATTTAAATCCGCAACTTTTGCAAACAAATTCGTAAATTGGCATAAATGTCTCCCATTTATTTTGTTTTTATTTCTTCGAAAATGGCGATTAACTCTTTAATTAAAATATTTCGTTGGCTTTCGTTTAACCTTAAAGAATTTGCTTTATAAAGTTCGATAGTTTTTTTTATCATATCAAATTCTGATTTGCAACATTCGCAATTTTCTATATGCTTTAACAATTCTTCGTCGGATATCGAGAGGTTAGAAAATTCGTATTCTCTTAAAATTCTATCGATAAATGTTGAGCAATCTTTTTTCATATTAAAAAAGCGTCTTTTAATTTTTTTGCTAATTCTTTTTTCAAAAACGATCGCGCTCTATGAGTTCTTGTTTTTACGGCGCTTTCGGATATATTTAATATATTCGCTGTTTCTTCGACAGAAAGACCTTCGACGTCTCTTAATAAAAAAGTTAATTTGTAGTCTTCGGGCAATTTATTAATTGTTTCGTCTAAAATTTTTTTAAGCTCTTCGTTTTCTATAAATTTTTCGGGATTAAACCGAGCGTGAATATTCAAGAAATTATCGTTCTGAAAGCTGTCTTCATTTTCGTTAACAAAGACTTCTTTATTTTTTTTTCTTGCTTCCATTAAGCAATGGTTTGATACGATAGCATAAAGCCAAGTGGAAAGCTTAGCTTGACCAGAGTATTTTGATAGATTTTTAATTAAACTTATAAAAGTTTCCTGAGTAACGTTAAATGCTTTTTCCGGGTCTCGACAAACTTTGAACGCAAAATTATAAATCGTATTCTGATACTTTTCTACTAATATTTTTAAGGCTTCGGAGTCGCCATTTTTAGCTTGCTCGATGATTTCTTTGTCGTCAGAGTAAATTTCGTTGTTTATAGTTTCCAAGAAGAATTTTTTTTAATACTAAATTTATTTAAAAAAATATTTATTTGTAAGTCCTTTTTTATAATACGTTTTGAATTAATTTCTGTTTCATTTTAAGAAATATAAGCGATAAAAGACAAATAATCGAGACAAACTATTAAAAGACGCTTAATTATATCAGGCGCGATTTTTAAGGCAAATGTAACCAATTATATAAAGCAATATGACTACATTAGCAATTTTTTTTGGCAGTTTAATAACGACGTTGTTTGCTACGCCGTTTTATATAAATTATTTAATAAATTCAAACGTAGTCGACAAGCCTGACGAAAGAAGAATTAATAAGACGATTATACCAAGAATGGGAGGACTTATAATACTTCTTACGTCTTTATTGTTGACATTATCATTTAGCAACGATTTAAACAGCTTAAGATTTTTCATAATAGCCGCATTTTCAATTATGCTTTGCGGATTATTTGACGATATTTTGGGTTTAAAGTGGCAGAGCAAATTTATGTTTCAAGGTTTTGCCGCTTTTTTAATGTTGATATACTTTACCCCTCATTTTCAACAATTGACTGTTTTCAACATATTCATTCCTTTTCCATTAAATTACTTAATTTTGTTCGTGTTCATAGTTGGCGTAATAAATTCTATAAATCTACTCGACGGTTTAGACGGCTTAGTTTCGGGCGTTTCTCTTTTAACTTTTTCGATTGTTTTCTTTCTTTCTTATAACAGCGGCGATCAGATTATTTTGGTATTATCGTCAAGTTTAATGGGGAGCTTGTTTGGTTTCTTAAAATTTAACGCGTTTCCCGCGCGAATTTTTTTAGGCGATACTGGAAGCTTATCTTTAGGTTTTTTTCTAATTTATTCGTTATGCTCTGTATCGATTAGATTAAATGGGGGAACGTTAGATTTAACTTTGCCGATTATTTTGCTTGCCGTTCCAATTATAGATACGATTAGAGTAATGAGCTCTAGAATTTTAAGAAAACAAAATCCTTTTCATCCAGATAAAACTCATTTGCATCATCTCATATTAGCTTCAAATATATCGCATAAAACGACGGTATTTTTAATCGAAGGTTACGTATTATTGTTTTCAATTTTAGGCTTATATTATGCGATTTATAATAGGACGACGGCTTTAATAATTTTTTTTATTTTAGTCTTGCCTTTAATATTTATTGAAAAGACTCTTAATTATATGTCATTTATTAAAGGGTTTGAGTTAGTTTTTCGTTTTTCCACAAAAGTGATTTCATTATTTGTTCTTTTCTTTCGCAAATCTTTGTTGTTTATTTCAAGCTTAATTATTTTTCTTATTATCTTATCTTTTATTCCAATTCAAACCTCTTTTTACAGAGAACACATAATATTATTATTAAGCGTCGGTCTTTTATTGTTTATTATTGCTCTATTTCAAATGAAACATTCCACTACAACTAACGATATAAATGTTTTATTAAATTTTTCTATTTTTTTTATTATAGCCAAGGCGAGCTTTCCTTTTTCGCAAAAATTTCAGTTGTTAAATAATTTAAATAGTTATTCTGAAAATATTCTTCTTTACTTATTGACATTTATTATTTTAATTTTTCTTGTTGCTAAAGAGAAAATTTTTGACAATAAAGAAATATTTTTCGCTGGCATAGACTTGACGGCTATTGTTATTATGATATCTCTAATTATAACAAATAATTTCTTTAAATTAAACTTAATCGAACATCTCAGCAAAAGTTTCATCTTAGGTTTTGTGTTTTATTTATGGTATAAAATTATTAAATCTGTCAGAAAAGAAAGAGCTAAATATTTATTTTATTTTTCTTTTGCATTGCCTGGCGCTTCGCTTATTTTATTGCTTGCTCTGTTATAATTATGTTTATATTATAATGAAATTTTTTAAATTGCATACCTAAATAAATCATTATATGTCTTGCAAAAGTCTTCGTTTTTGAGAAATATCGCAAATAAATTAAAAGAATATTTAAAGTCAAATTATAATTTTGACGTTATTTGCGTTAAAAAAGACAAAGTTTTTTTATTTGAAAAAGAAAAAGAGATTTTTCTCAAGTTATGTTTAGAGAAGAATCAACGATTGAATTTTTTTTTATTTTCCGCCGACGTTGACAATCCAAAGTTATTAAATCAAGAATTGCAAAAATTTATTTCGACAATCGAAAAAGAAAATTTAACCAAAGATATTGCAAAAGAAACATATCATTTAATTTTTGAAAAAGAAAAATTGTCAAACGAAGAAGAAAATATTTCTACATTGCCAACTTTTTATGTAGATGGTTCTTTCGTCGAAGGAAAAACTCGATTCAGCTATGTATTAACTGTAAATAACGAAATAATTTTAAAAGAAAGCGGCGAAGCGCCTGAGCAATATGCCCAAAGTCGTCAAGTAGGCGGAGAATTATATGCTGTAATTAAATCGTTGGAAAAAGCAAAACAATTAAATTATAACGAAATTATTATAGCTTACGATTACGAAGGCATAAAAAAATGGGTTACTGAAGAATGGAAATCAAAAATTCCGCTAACTAAAGAGTATGTTAAAATAGTCGGAAGTTTCAATATAAAAATCAATTGGAAAAAAATAAAAGCCCATAGCGGAGATTATTTTAACTCTATAGCTGATAAATTAGCTCGAGGAAAGTAAATAACCTTTTTTAATAAATTTCTCTTCTTCTCCTTAAAACAAGCGCTTAAAAAATTTTTTATAAAAAAAGATTTCAAAAACATAAAAAATTTTTCTATAGTAAAATAATAGCTCTCATATTTTCCTTTTATTTTAGCGGCAGAAAAATATATTCCTATTAATGATAATTGACCAAAAACTACAAAAGCGACAGATATCCCTTATTCAAAAAGATTTAAATTATCTTTTAGATAGGGAAGAGCATTAGAAAAAAAACGCTTTTCCAGCCGAACATTTGCGTAAGAGTTTCGCCAATATACGGTTCCGCAGATAAGCCAATGTAAACCGAAGCGATATTGATTCCTAAAGCTTCTCCTCTTTTTTCAGGAGGAAAAAGGAAACTAACGAAGCCGATGAACTTGAAAAAATCATCGCGCTTCCAATGCCTTTAAATATTCTAAAGAAAATCATAAACGTAAAAGATTTTACAAAAACGCATAGAGCAGAAAAAATTGAAAATAAAGCGGCTCCAATGAAAAAAATATTATTTCTTCCATAGATATCGGAAATTTTTCCAAAAGGCAAAAGAAAATTTGCAGTAGAAAGAAGATAAGATATAACTATCCAATTTAAACCGATTGCGTCAAGATTTAAATCTTTTCCGAGCGATGGCAAAGCTGCATTTAATAAAGAACCAATAAAAGGAGTCAAAAATGAACCAATATCGGATATTATTAAAACTCTTTTTTTCTAAAGATAAAAATGAATTCATTATTTTATATTTGTCAAATATGATTTTTGTTATAATAATTAAACGATGAAAATTACATAAAAAAATTGTCAAAGTATACTCTTTAATCCATATTAAATTGCATCATACATAATTTTTTATATAGTCCGTCTTCTTGCAGCAGCGATTGGTGATTTCCCAATTGAACGACTTTCCCTTTATCTATAACGGCGATTAAATCCGCATTTTGAATTGTAGAAAGTCGATGAGCGATAGCTATAACAGTTCTATTTTTCATCAATCTTGAAAGAGCTTCTTGAATTAATCTTTCAGATTCCGTATCTAATGCGGATGTGGCTTCGTCCAACAATAAAATCTTTGGGTCGATTAAAATAGCTCGAGCTATTGCGATACGTTGTCTTTGTCCGCCGGAAAGTTGCGAGCCAAGTTCTCCGATATATGTATCGTATTGTTTTGGAAGTTCCATAATAAAATTATGAGCGTTTGCCAATTTAGCCGCTTTAATAATTTCTTCGTCTGTTGCTGTTAGCTTCCCATAGCGAATATTTTCTTTTACTGTGCTGGCAAATAAGATTGTTTCCTGTTGAACAATTCCAATTACGCTTCTTAAAGTTTTTAATTCGATATCTTTTATATTTACGTTGTCAATTAGGATTTCTCCGCTGTCGATTTCATAAAATCTTGGAATTAAGTTAACGATTGTCGTCTTTCCGCCGCCGCTGGGTCCTACAAGAGCCAATGTTTTCCCAGCGTCAATTTTTAAATTTATATTTGAAATACCGAAAGAGTTATCTCCATATGAAAAGCAAACGTCTTTAAACTCAATTTTTCCTTTTACGAAACTTGCGTCTTTAATAACTGCTTCTGATTTTTCTTCCTCTTCGTCGATAATTTCAAAAATTCTTTGCGCGGAAGCCAAAGCCGATTGTAAAACTGCGTTTGCGTCGCCTAAACTTCGAATAGGTTGATATGCTAAAGTTACGAGCAATACAAATCTCGTCATTAAGTCAATGCTCATAGAACCTGATACAAATTCGTAGCTTAAAAACAAAACAACCAACATCATACTCAAAGAGCTAAACACTTCATTTATAGGTTTTTGAAGCGCAGTTAAGCGAACGCTTTTCATTTTAAATTTGTAACTTTCTTTATTCTTTTTTTTAAATTCTTTAATCTCGTATTCTTCTCTTACGTAAGTTTTTACTATTTTAATTCCGCTAATTTTTTCTTGCAAGAAAGATGTAATATCAGAAATATTTAACGATATATTTCTACTGATTTTTCTAATTTTTTTTCCAAAGCCTTTTATAATTAAAGCTGAAATTGGGAAAACCATAACAACCAATAATGACAACTTCCAGCTTGTTAAGAATAAAGCGATGGTATAAACAAAAGCCGCCAAAAAATTTTGAGCCATCGAAATTGTCGAGGTCAACGAATATTCTATGTTTGCGACATCGTTTGTAGTTCTTGATATTAAGCCTCCGGTTCTTTCGTTTGAAAAATATTTTATTGGAAGTTTAAGGATCTTTTCAAAAAGGTCCGCTCGTATTTTCATAACCATTTTTTGAGAGCTTGATTTCATCAAATATTCGCGCAAATAAACGAAAATCGCTTTAAGAATTATTATAAAAAGCAAAGCTAATGCAAAGTATACTATATGTTTATTTTCTGTCACTGTGAATTCTATATTGATGTAATCTAATTTTAACGGAACATTAATCGGCTTCCCTTCTCGAATTAGTATTCCTATTTCGCTAAGAATTTTAACCAATAAACCAACTCCAGCAGCTGAAATCGAATCAAGAGAGCTTGCTGCAATCGAGGCTAATACGCCCGCTAATATTCTAAACTTGTAAGCTATGAAATAACTTAACAATCGACGAAAAAGGCTTTTCTTCATTCAAATATTTCCATATTGCTATAGCAAATATAACTATTGTTAAAAAAATAAATTTAATTCTTTATTCATTAAAAAACTCAAATATAGACTTATGAAATTTAATTTCTACAATTGTCAAATTCTTATTCTTTTGTTCAATACAAATTTAAAAATATTTTTAGTTAATGGCGTCGATGTTAAAAACATTAAAAAAATTTTTTAATTCGATAAAAAAAATCATATCGAGCAAAAGAATTGACGAAGCTAAGCTCTTTTTGTGTCCTTAAAAAATTAAATAATAAATTTAATATGCCTTAATAATTTAAATAAATTATAAAAATAAATTAAAAATATTTGACAAAAAGAGAAATTATTATTATAATTAAAGGAAATAAAAATAACTTTTATGAAAGATTTAGATGAAATCGATATCAAAATTCTAGAAATACTCCAGGAAAATGGAAGAACCAAAAGGAATCAAATAGCAGAATTAGTTAATTTATCAGTTCCATCCGTTAGCGAAAGATTGCAAAAGCTTGAAAATTTAGGATATATCGAAGGTTATTATGCCAAACTAAATCGTAAAAAATTTAATTACGATATACTTGTTTTTATAGTAGTAGAGATGGAAAAATCTAGATATTACGAAGAATTTGCTCAAAAAGTAAAAAATTATCCTGAAATACTTGAATGTTATTCAATTTTAGGAGCGGGTTCTCATATGCTAAAAGCTGTAGCTAAAGATACTCAGCATTTAGAGAAATTGCTAAGCGAAATACAAAGCTGGAAAGGCGTCGTTAAAACAATAACAAATTTTGCTTTATCTACGATAAAAGAAACAGTAAAAATCAAACTAAAATAAAAGTTTTTATCCATCACACAAAAAGGAGAATCATATGAGCGAAAGAACCGAGCAAATACAAAAGGTTCTAAAATTCATTAAAGAAAACGACGTAAAATTTGTAGACTTTAAGTTTATGGATTTCCCCGGTCAATGGCAACATAATACAATACCAGCCGCTCAATTTGACGAAAAAGTCTTTGAGCAAGGATTAGGTTTTGACGCTTCATCAATAAGAGGATGGAAATCCATAAATGAAAGCGATATGCTTATAATTCCAGATCCATCTACTTTTTTTGTAGATCCATTTATTCAACCAAAAACTGTATCTTTAATATGCGACGTTTACGAGCCGATCACAAAAGAAAAATATGAGAGATGCCCGCGTCACATTGCTCAAAAAGCAGCCGCTTATTTGAAATCGACCGGAATAGCAGATACCGCTTATTTTGGTCCAGAAGCTGAATTCTTTGTCTTCGACGACGTAAAATATGATAATCGACCCAACGGATGTTTTTATTTTGTGGATTCAAACGAAGGTTATTGGAATACTGGTCGAGAAGAATCTCCCAACTTAGGTTATAAACCTCGAGTTAAAGAAGGGTATTTCCCAGTTCCTCCAATAGACTCTCTTGTAAATTTAAGAAATGAAATGGTTATAAACTTGATGAATTGTGGAATTGAAGTCGAGATGCAGCATCACGAAGTTGCAAGCGGCGGTCAATGCGAAATTGATTTAAAGTATCAGGATTTAGTAAAAGCTGCCGATCAACTTTTAATGTTTAAGTATATTGTGAAAAATACCGCGATTAAAAACAATAAAACAGTTACTTATATGCCAAAGCCAATTTTTGGAGATAACGGCAGCGGAATGCATACTCACGTAAGTTTATGGAAAAATAATAATCCGCTCTTTGCTGGAAACGGTTATGCAGGTTTAAGCGAAATGGCTTTATATTTCATCGGCGGATTAATTAAACATGCGCCATCGCTATGCGCTATTACAAATCCAACTACAAATTCATATAAAAGATTAGTTCCTGGCTTTGAGGCGCCAGTAAATCTCGCTTATTCCCAAAGAAACAGAAGCGCGGCAATTCGTATTCCGATGTATTCCACAAGCCCTAAAGCTAAAAGAATAGAATATCGTTGTCCTGATCCGTCTTGTAATCCATATTTGGCGTTTACGGCAATTTTAATGGCTGGATTAGACGGCGTAATAAATCGTATTGATCCTGGAGAACCGCTTGACAAAGACATTTATGATATGGAACCAGAAGAATTAAAGAATGTTCCATCCACTCCTGGCAGTTTAGACGAAGCTTTAAAGGCTCTTGAAGAGGATCACGATTATTTGTTAAAGGGGAATGTTTTTACAGAAGATGTTATTAACGCTTGGATAAATTATAAAGCGACAAAAGAAGCAAAACAAATGGCTTTAAGACCGCATCCTTTCGAATATCAATTATACTTCGATGTTTAAAATTAAAAAGGTCTCGATTATTCGAGACCTTGATTCTTTCGTCAGGGAGAGTTTATCAATAAAATGGACAATCGCCGGCTCTGTTTTTTCTTAATCCTTTATATCCATATTTTGTTCCAAATATTCCAAAGTTCATATTTTGTCTTTGTTCTTTAGTCAGCAATTGCATTGATTTCAAGCGAGATTGATTATGAATGTCGAAAATTTGATTTTGAATTTCTCGAATTCTTTTTGTTATTTCATTATAAGCTTTTTCATCGATTTTTTCTTGAGATAAAATATCCCTTAACTTTATTCGTTCTTTTTGCAAATCGGCTCGCAAATCAATTAACTTAACTTCGGCTTCCGTTTTAATTTTTTGCAATTCTGACTTTTGTTGTTCGGTCAAATCTAAAATGTAAAATTTTTTTAATCCAAAATTTTCGTTTCTTTGAGCGAAAAGCGTCTGGCTTAAAATAATTAAAACTGCTAAAAAAGACTTTGCTTTCATTTGATAACTCCTTATTTTTAATTTGTTCGCTTATTTTGACAATAAAACAAGCTTATGGGTTTAAAGTGATTTTTTAAACCTATGTTAGTTTTATTATGTCTAAAAAATAAATTATGGAAAAAAAGGATAAAGATTTAATAGAAAAATTTTTAGCTGGAGACGAGTCGGCTTTTAACGAATTGGCTAAAAAATATTTTGATAAAATTTATTGGCATGCTTTAAGAATGCTCGGAGATCCCAACGAAGCAGACGACGCTGTCCAAGAAGTTCTGATTACAATGTTTGAAAAGTTAAAAGATTTTAAATTTAATTCCGAATTTTCAACTTGGATTTATAGAATAACGCATAATAAATGCTTGAATAGAATTAGAAAAAATAAGATTAAAAAATTTTTTTCTTTTGACGACGAAGTCGAAGTTTCGACAAACGAGGAGACGATGATTGTTGAAAATATAGATTACAAAACAGAAATGAAAAACGTATTAAATTTTTTAAAAGAATTGCCGATTAAACAAAGAGAAGCGTTTATAATGAGAACTTTTGACGAATTAAGTTATGAAGAGATTTCCAAAATAACAGGAAAAAGCGTCGGAACATTAAAGGCAAATTATTTTCACGCTTTAAAAAAATTAAAGGAGAAAATCAAAGATGAAGCCTGAAGATAAAATTAACGCCTATTTATCTGATTTGCTAAATAATTCTGAAAAATATGAATTTGAAGAATGGTTAAAACAATCCGAAGAACTTCGAAAAGAATATTATCGAATTAAAGAAGAATTGAAAAGGTTGAGAGATAAATCCAGTCCTTCGATTAACGAATTTTACATAAATAAAGCTATTTATCTCGCAAAAAATAGAATATATGAGAGACGTTCAAGAAAAAAAATTGCAAAAAAATTTCAAATCGTTTTCGCCTCGTTTTTAATTTTATTTTCGATATGGCAGAGTTATTCTTTTTTAAAACATATTTCGATAGATGAAGAAAATTTGAACGATAATTTAAATTATGAAGAAATAGAATACGCTATTAACAAGTATATGTCTGAAGATTTTTTTGCAAGTTATTATTATTTAAACGAAGATAATTTTTTAAGTTATTCGCTTTACGAATACTACTTTAATGATAAAAAAATTAGCGACGAAGAAATTAAAGATATGATTTCATTTAAAGATTATTTAGAAATAGAAGATATAAATTATGTAAATGGAGAATAAAATATGAAACAGATTATTTATACTATAATGTTATATTGCAGTTTATCCCTAGCAATATTTTCTCAACCTATGGGAAATTTAGACAATCCTAATAGAGGTTATAAAAAATTGCAAATACTGGAAAAGGTTCGTTTAATTGAAGAATTAAATCTTGACGAGAAACAATCGGAGGTATTTTTTGCAAGAAAACAAGCTCACGAAAATAAAATGCGACAATTAAGAGATAAAAGAGATGAGATGATTAATCGATTAAGTAAAATTGTCGACGAAAATTCCATCGACAAGAGCCAAAAAATTAAAAGTTTAACCAAGGATATTTATGATATCGAAAAACAAATTGTTTCCGAAAGACAGAATTTCTTAACATCGATAGAAGAAGTGTTAAATGAAGAACAAATCGCCAAGCTTCTAATTTTTGAAGTAACTTTTAGACGCGAAATGCATGAAGTTTTAAAAAAGAGATTTGAAAAAATTGATAGAAAGAAATGAAAATTATATTTAAAAATTCAATATAAACAGTTTTTGCAAAAATTAAGAAATAATACGAAACTAATAAGTGTTAACATTTAACTGACAACTCGCAATTCGTAATGCGTAATAAAACATTCTGTGTTATTTATTAGAAAAAATAAAACTAATCGAAAAATAGCATAAGCAGTTTCTAAATAATCGCCTTTTATAAGGTTTTTAGAAAACTTTTAAAGGTATATTTAAAAAGTATTGCAAAATAATGGTATTATTATTATTTTTAATATTACAAAATGCGGAAGTGGTGAAATTGGTAGACACGCTATCTTGAGGGGGTAGTGCCCCTTGGGCGTACGGGTTCAAGTCCCGTCTTCCGCACTTTATAAATAATAAAGCAAGGAGCAAAAATGAAGAAAACTATTTTAAGTTTAGCAATTGTTTTCTTGTATTATTTATGCGTTTATAGTCAAGATATGCCTAAAGAAGCCGCGCAATTTTTTAACGAAGGAAATACTTTATTAAAACAAGGAAATTTTAAAGGAGCAATAGAAAAATTTGAACAAGCCTTAAAGTATTCCGACGATTATAGAATATATTATCAAAAAGGCATCGCTTATAGAAGAGCTGGAAATATAGATCAAGCTGAAAAAAATTTTATAATTGTAACTGAGAAGAAACCGGATTTTGAAGGAGCGTATAATGCGTTAGGCAACGTATATTTTCAAAAAGGAGATATGCAAAAAGCGATAACAAATTTTGAAAAAGTTTTAGAACTAAGCAAAGACGCAAAAACAAAATCCTTGGCGGCGGAAAATGCGGCAAGAGCTTATACAAAATTAGCTCAAGATCTTTTAGCCGACGGCAAACATAAACAAGCGATTGATTATTTAAATAAGGCTGTCGAAAAAAACAAATATGACGCCGCTTTTTTATTATTGTCGCAAGCTTATAATGAAATTGGAGAGTATGACAAAGCAATAGAAGCTGCCGATAAAGCTTTAAATAATAGAAAAAATGTTTCAAAAGGCGGACCTTTATATTATAAAGGTTTAGCTTTCAAAGGTAAAGGAGATATTGAAAAGGCCAAAGAAGCGTTTACAGAAGGTTTGAGCGATCCTAAATATAAAAAACAATGCGAATATGAATTGGGATTGTTAAAATAAAAAACAAATTGAATTTGAAGCCCTCGAAAATTCGAGGGCTTTTTATTTTAAAGCTAAAGAATTTAATTCTTCCTCTAATTTCTTTCTCTTTGGAACAAAAAATTCGTCTAAGTTATCGTAAGTTGAAATAATTTTATAAGCTGCGGTTTTGCGAAGTTCTTCGATTTCTTTTTTTTCTTTTTCTATTTGAATTTTTAAATGTTTAATCTCTTTAATAACTTTTTCTAATGAGTTTTCATTTTTTGAAATCTCATTTTGTTTTTGAGTTGAAGAATGCTCTTCAAGATATTCTAAAATATTTGAAACGGCAAGCAAATCGTTTTTATCGTAAGCTTTCTTTAGCTCTATAAAAATAGATTCTCTTTCTTTTTTATCGTCGTTTTGAAAGTAATCAGGATGACAAAGCATGCAAGCTTTTCTGAATAACTTTTTAAGCAGTCGCATTTCCTTTTCGTCGAGTTCTATTTTTTCCGAGTTAGGTTCGGAGTTCGCTTCAAGTTTAAAGCTTTCATATTCTTGTTTAAGTTTGGCAAGTTCTACGTTTAACGATGGATTTGTTTGTATTTCCGATTCTAAAATTTGAATTTTTTTTAAGAATATTTTTTCGATTAGGTCTCCAATTTCAAAGTGATATCTTCTGTAGAAGTCGTTAATTTTTTTTTCCAACGAAAATCTTACTTTGGAAAGATCGTCTTTCTTTTTTTCCAATTCCTTCTTTTTTCTTAAAAAAGATTCGTATTCGATAGATAAGTAAATAGAACTATTTTTTTCTTTTGATAAAAATTCTTTAATTGCGTTAAGAGCAGTTTTAATGTTTTGTTGTTCGATTAGAGCTATGAGATATTCGATAAAAGTTTTATTAGAATAAGAGTCTTTTAAATAAAATAATCTTTGCAAAGCGCTTTGGTAGTCTTCAAGTTCAAGAAGATTGCTTATAATTTCAATATTTTTAAAGAATTTTTGAAAATCATTCATTGTATAAATTTGAATTTTATCGCAAATGAAAATTAATTTATCGAATTAAATAAATATTTTTATTACTTTTAGAAAATTGAAATTTTTTTCTTGAATTTTCGTAAAATATAAAATTTTTATAAAATAAATTATGGCTTTTATTTTGCATATAATTTAATCTAAATTGGATAAGAATGTCTTTTAAATAAATGGAGATATATAGTTATGAGCAGAAAAATGGTAACAATTGACGGCAATGAAGCCGCCGCATATGTCGCTCACAAGGTGAACGAAGTGATTGCAATTTACCCAATTACGCCATCTTCTCCAATGGGAGAGTTATCGGACGAATGGAGCGCTAAAGGAGAAAAGAATATTTGGGGCTCTGCGCCGACAGTTATGGAAATGCAAAGCGAAGGAGGAGCGGCTGGAGCAGTTCATGGAGCTTTACAATCGGGAGCTTTAACTACAACGTTTACGGCTTCGCAAGGGTTATTGTTGATGATTCCAAATATGTACAAAATAGCAGGCGAATTGACATCTACTGTATTTCATGTTACAGCTCGATCTTTAGCTTGTCAAGCTTTGTCTATATTTGGCGATCACAGCGACGTTATGTCTGCGCGTCAAACAGGATTTGCTATGTTATGTTCTAATTCGGTTCAAGAAGTAATGGATTTTGCTTTGATAGCCCAGAGGGCTTCTTTAGAATCTCGGATACCATTTTTGCATTTTTTCGACGGATTTAGGACATCTCACGAAGTGAGCAAAGTAGAACGATTGTCAATAGACGACTTGAAAACAATGATACCAGAAGAGTTGGTTAAAAAACATAGAGAAAGAGCATTAAATCCAGAGAGACCTTTTATCAGAGGAACAGCTCAAAATCCCGACGTATATTTCCAAGGAAGAGAAACAGTAAATAAATTCTACCAAGCTTGTCCTGAAATAGTTCAACAAGTAATGGATGAATTCGCAAAATTAGTAGGACGACAATATCATTTATTTGATTATGTTGGAGCTCCTGACGCTGAAAGAATAATAATTTTGATGGGTTCAGGAGCAGAAACTGTTCATGAAACAGTAGAATATTTGACGACAAGAAACGAGGAGAAAGTCGGAGTTGTTAAAGTAAGATTGTTTAGACCATTTTCAGTAAAACATTTAATAGAAGTTCTTCCAAAAACAGTAAAGAAAATTGCCGTATTAGATAGAACAAAAGAGCCTGGATCGATTGGCGAACCTCTTTATTTAGACGTAGTAGCCGCTATTGAAGAATATTATTCGAATGGAAATTCAAAATTTGTTCAAAGACCAAAAATTGTCGGCGGGCGATATGGATTGTCGTCTAAGGAATTTACGCCGGCAATGGTAAAAGGCATATTTGACGAGTTGAAAAAAGATAATCCAAAAAATCATTTTACAGTTGGAATTATTGACGATGTTACATTTACAAACATAGATTATGATCCAGAATTCAATACCGAAGGCAAAGATGTTTTTAGAGCTTTATTTTATGGATTAGGCGCCGATGGAACTGTAGGAGCAAATAAGAATACTATCAAAATTATTGGCGAGGAAACTGATAATTACGCCCAAGGTTATTTTGTTTATGATTCGAAAAAGTCTGGATCTACAACTATATCGCATTTGAGATTTGGCAAAAAGCCAATTAAATCAACTTACTTAATTAAAAAAGCAAATTTTATAGGAATTCATCAATTTAATTTTGTAGAAAAATTTGATATTTTAAGCAATATAGAAGAAGGCGGAACAGTTCTATTGAATAGTCCTTATTCAAAAGAAGAAGTCTGGAATAAACTTCCAAAAAAATTTCAAGAACAAGTTATAAATAAGAAATTAAATTTTTATGTTATAGACGGGTATGATGTCGCTAAAAAAACTGGAATGGGCACGAGAATTAATACAATAATGCAAACTTGCTTTTTTGCAATAAGTAATGTGCTGCCTAAAGAAGAAGCTCTCGAACAAATTAAAAAAGCGATTAAAAAAACTTACGGAGCAAAGGGAGAATCAGTCGTAAAGAAAAATTATGAGGCTGTGGATCAAACCTTAGCTAATTTGTATAAAATAGATTATCCGCAAAGAGCGACAAGTTCAATAGACTTGCCCCCAATAGTATCCGACAAAGCTCCCGATTATGTAAAAAAAATTTTAGCTAAAATTATGGCAGGCAAAGGCGACGAGATTAAAGTTAGCGAAATGCCTGTCGATGGTACTTTTCCATCTGGCACCGCTCAGTGGGAAAAGAGAAATATAAGTCTTGAAGTTCCAGCCTGGGATCCAGAGGTGTGCATCCAATGCAATAAATGCGCGTTAGTTTGTCCGCATGCCTGCATAAGAGTGAATGTGTATGATAAAGAATTATTGAAAAATGCGCCTCCGACTTTCAAATATGCCGAAGCGAAAGGCAAAGAATTTCCTGAAAACTATGTCTATACTTTGCAAGTCGCAGTTGAAGATTGTACAGGCTGCCAACTTTGCGTAGAAGTTTGTCCGGCTAAGAATAAAAAAGAAACTCGTCTTAAAGCTTTGAATATGGCGCCTCAGTTGCCAATAAGAGCTCAAGAAAGAGAAAATCTGGTATTCTTTATGAGCTTGCCTGATTTTGATAGAACTAAATTGAAAGTTGACAATGTTAAAGGTACTCAATTTTTGAGACCATTGTTTGAATATTCTGGAGCTTGCGCTGGTTGCGGAGAAACTCCATATGTCAAATTAGCGACTCAATTATTCGGCGATAGGATGTATATAGCGAACGCTACGGGGTGTTCGTCGATTTATGGCGGCAATTTGCCTACTACGCCATATACTTTTAATAAAGAAGGCAGAGGCCCAGTATGGTCAAACTCATTATTTGAAGATAATGCAGAGTTTGGATTGGGCATGAGATTAACGATTGATAAATTCAATGAAATGGCTAAAGAGTTACTTGTTGATTTAAAGGATAAAATTGGAGAAAATTTAGTAGAAGAATTATTGAACGCAAATCAAAAAGACGAGGCAGGAATAAACGAACAAAGACAAAGAGTATCTAAACTTAAAGAAATTCTAAAAGGAATGAAAGACGAAAAAGCTGATAGATTGATGTCGATAGCAGATTATTTAGTAAGAAAATCTGTTTGGATAATTGGAGGAGATGGATGGGCATATGATATAGGTTATGGCGGGTTGGATCATGTTTTAGCTTCTGGGAAAAATGTAAATATATTAGTTTTAGATACAGAAGTTTATTCTAACACTGGCGGACAAATGTCTAAATCGACTGCTCTTGGAGCTGTGGCAAAATTTGCCGCTGGCGGCAAACCTACTCCAAAGAAAGATTTGGCGCTGATGGCTATGAGTTACGGGAGTGTTTACGTAGCAAAAGTCGCTATGGGAGCAAATGACTTACAGACAATAAGAGCGTTTTTAGAAGCAGAAGCTTATGACGGTCCGTCTATTATAATTGCTTATTCGCATTGTATTGCTCATGGAATTGATATGAGCAAAGGAATGGAATCTCAAAAAGCCGCAGTTGAATCTGGCCACTGGCCTTTGTTTAGGTATAATCCGGAGTTAGCTAAAGAAGGCAAAAATCCTTTGAAGTTAGATTCAAAAGCTCCGTCGATTCCAATAGAGGATTATATTTACAAGGAAACTCGATATCAAATGTTGTTAAAATCTAATCCTGAAGCGGCGAATAAACTTAAAGATATGGCGCAAGAAGAAGTTCTTAGAAGATGGAAATATTACGAACACCTTGCCGCTTTTGAATATAAAAAAAATTAATGTATTATATTAATTGCGAGCCTTTATAAAGGCTCGTTTTTTTAAGAAAATTAAAAAAGTAAATAGAGGATATACTATGGACCTTTCCACTAAATATTTGGGTTTAAACTTAAAAAATCCAGTAGTAGTTTCAGCTTCTCCTCTTTCTCAAAATGTCGATACTGTTAAAGCTATAGAAGATTTCGGCGCCGCAGCCGTTGTTTTACATTCTTTGTTTGAAGAACAGATTACTTTAGAAGATGAAGCTTTAGATTATTATTTGACTTCTGGCAGCGAAAGTTATGCGGAAGCTATTAATTATTTTCCGAAAAATAATCAATTTAAACTTGGACCTGAAGAGTATTTAAATCATATTGCTAAATTAAAAAAATCTGCAAATATTCCTATTATTGCAAGCTTAAACGGAGTTTCTGTCGGCGGATGGATGAAATATGCAAAATTAATTGAGGATGCTGGAGCAGACGCTCTTGAGCTTAACATATATTATATACCTACGGATCCTAATATTCCTGGCTCGCAAGTAGAACAAATTTATTTGAATGATTTAAGCGCTGTAAAAGAAAATATTAAAATTCCTGTCGCAATGAAACTTAGTCCATATTTTTCTTCTTTGTCAAATATTGCCAAGAGATTAGACGAGGGCGGAGTCGATGGACTTGTTTTGTTTAATAGATTTTATCAACCTGATATAGATTTAGAAAAATTAGAAGTTGCTCATACTTTAACTTTAAGCTCAAATTGGGAAATGAGATTGCCGTTAAGATGGATTGCAATTTTGTATGGAAAAATTAAAGCAAGCTTAGCTCTTAGCGGAGGAGTTCAAAATCATGAAGATGTTATTAAAGCCTTAATGTCTGGAGCTGATGTCGCAATGATATGTTCTGAGCTTTTAAGAAATGGAGTTGGTAGAATAAGAGAAATTGTAAATGGAGTTGAAAAATGGATGCAAGAGCGCGAATACGATTCAATCGAACAAATGAAGGGCTCAATGTCTCAAAAATCGATAGCTGAGCCAGCGGCTTATGTTAGAGCTAATTATATGAAAATGTTGTTAAATTATAAAGCAAACTGATTTTAACAATATAATAAAAAATTAAATAAAGGCTGTCTCAAAAAGACAGCCTTTTTTATTGTAAAGACTTGAAAATTAATTTTATTTTTATCAAAAGTTTGTGTTAAAAAAATTGACATGAAATATAATTCAAAACATAATATATAAAACTGATTAAATAATTTTATTGCCTAATTTTATGGCTGATATGAGGTTAAAATTATGTCGTTTGCGCGATAAAGAAAATCTCTATAGGTATTTTATTGAATTTGGTTAAAGCGACTGAAAGATAGTTTATTAAATGCGAGAGTTATTTTTAAAGTATAAATATATTTTTTTGGATAATTTTTTTGAAGAAGAAAAAATTAGGAGGTTTCTATAGACAAAGGATTAAAAAAAAGCAGCAGTTGAGTTTGGGATGAAAATAATATTTTTCAATTTGTAAAAAAAATTAATGTGTATTTATAAAGAATTTTTCTAAAGATTTTTAATAGCGAAATTATTTTAATTTAAAATATTAGAAGGTATTTATTTTATTGTTAGAATTAAGTTTATAAAAAAATTATTTAGGTCGTTAATTTTTTATAAATAGACTATTTATTATTACATTTTTTAGTCTAATATTTTTAATACTTGCTTCTCTTTTCCAAACACTATCAACGTGTCGTCTTCTTCTATTACAGTAGCCGCGGTTGGCACGCCATAAATTTTTTCAATTATTTCAATTTCTCCATTCAGTTTTGTTTCCTTATATTTTCTTTTTAAAGTAATAAGGTTAACGTTATATCTAATTCTAAGATCAATTTCTTGAAGCGATTTTCCTACAAAATTTTTTGGAGCTTTTATGTAAAAAATGTTGTAATTTTCGTCAAGGGTTAAGGATTCAAGAATGTTGTCGTTGATAAGCGAATTGGCGATTTTTTTTGCTATTTCAACTTCTGGAGTGACTACTTGGTGAGCGCCAAGTTTAAGCAAAATTTTTTCTTGTATAGGAGTGGAAGCTCGAGCGACAATTCTTTTGACGTTTAATTGATTTAAAATAACGCAAGTTAACACCGTGTCTTCGAAATCGCCTCCTAAGGCTATAACGGCAGCGTCAACTTGATCTATGCCAAGCTTTAAGAGAGATTTTTCATCAGTCGCGTCAGTTTTAACGGCAAGAGAAACTGAATCTTTAATTTCTTCAATGATATCGATGTTTTTATCAATTGCTATTACTTCGCAATTTTTTTTTGAAAGCGTAAGAGCGACATTTTTGCCAAAGTCGCCTAAACCAATTACGGCAAATTTGTTGTTCATATTTTTAATTTATATTATTGATATATTTTCATTTGGATATTGTATGTTTTCTTTTGGCGCTTCTTTAATAATCGAATATAAAATGGCAAGGGGCGTTACTCTGCCAATAAACATAAGCAGAATAATCGTTATTTTTCCTATATCTGTCAAATATGGCGTAATGCCTAATGAAAGTCCGACAGTTCCAAAAGCGCTTGCGCATTCGAAAGATATTTCTAATAAAGAAGCGTTTTCGAATATAGATAAAATAAAAATAGCTATAGACAATATTGATATTGAAACAAAAAATTTTACAAGAGCTCTTAGCGCTAAAGAAATAGAAATAGATCTATTGTATATCGAGCAAGCGTATTTATTTCTTATATAAGAATAAACAAAAACTAGCAAAATAAAAAAAGTAGTGACTTTAATTCCTCCGGCTGTTCCTCCAGGAGCGGCGCCTATGAACATTAAAAACATTCCAAATATGTCGGTTGGCTTGCTTGTTAAAGTATAATTAACTGCATTAAATCCAGCGGTTCTGTAAGAGGCAGACTGAAAGAAAGAATGGATAAGCTTGCTTTCTATTGTATTGAATTCTTTTAGGCTATTATTTTTTTCGAGAAAATAAAAACCTAAAGAGCCGGTTATGAGCAGAACTATAATGCTAATTAAAACAATCTTTGTTTGTAACGATAACCTATTTTGAGTTTTTTTGAATATGCTAAAAATATTGTATCTCTTTAGAATATCTAAAATTGTTGGGAAGCCGATTCCGCCTAAAATTATTAAAATCGAAATATACAAAAGGTACGGAAGATTATTTCTGATAGATGGATCGTATAATCCGTCTTTGTAAAGAGAGAAACCAGCGTTGCAAAAAGCTGAAATTGAATGAAAAACGCTGAAAAAGATTTTTTCATTTAAATTCTTAAATTCGCAATTGCCGCTACAGTAAAAAAGGAAAATAGCGCCAATTGTTTCAATTAAAAGAGTTGCCGCTATAATAAAAATGATGATCTTTGTTAAAGCATTCAAATTATCTTCTTCGAAAATATCTTTTAATTGCATCCTTTCTTTGATTCCTAATCCCCCAGCTAAGAAGATAGCAAAAAAAGTTGTAAAGGTTATTAATCCCAATCCGCCGATTTGAATTAAAAGCATTATAATAAATTGTCCCAAATAAGTAAAATTCTCCGCGACATTAATGGTAGTCAATCCTGTAACGCAAACTGAACTTGCGGAAATAAATAAAGCGTCGATATATCTAATCCCGTTTATTGTCGCTTTAGGCAAAGAAAGAGCAAAACTTCCAATAAGAATCATAATTAAGAAACTTCCTATAAATAATCGAGATGGATTTATTTTGGAGGAAAGAAGTTTTTTATTGTATCTCAAAAAAGACAAAAATAGTTCTAAAACAATAAATGTTTGCGCGATTAAAACGTAAATGTACGCGAAATTTTTTATTTTAATCGCGTCGAAAAAAAAAGACAGCAAACTTTTGTAAAAAATATTTGATAAAATTTCGAGGAAAGCCGCAAGGGCAAAGATAAGCTCGAATTTTCTATTTAAGAAATAAACTTTTTTGTTTTCTGAAAAAATAAAACGAAAAATCTGGTATGTAACAATAATGTAAATAGAGGCGAAAACTACTTTGCGAAGCATTTGAATGTCGCTTTCGCTTATATAAAATCCAATTTCAACAATTATCGATACTAAACTGGCTAAGCCAGAGATAAAAGAAAGCAGTTTGAATATTGTTAAAATTATTTTTTTCGTTTTCATGTTCAAATTAAATAGCCGTCGTTCATTATTAAAATACGAGCTTTGATTTCAGGAGTTATAGAAGCTTTTAAAGTTTCTATGTGTTTTAATAGATAATGCAATCTCTCGTTTTCTCCTTGTATTTCTAATAATTGTTGTCTTTGTTCCATCGTAAGTCCAGCTTTTTCTGCGATTTTATAAGATTTATATTCTGCTTGCTTCAAGTATTCAAAATATTTAGGGTCGATTTGAATATATGTTTCTTCGAAAAGCTTTTTTAGCAATATCTCAAGTTCTTTATATAAGCTCAAAGAAGGTTCAGAGTCTGTTTCTACGAAATCTTCAAAAATGGCTATATTTTCATTTGGAGCAATTTCTTTAATTTCTTTTATTCGAGCTCTTCTTAAACCGACAAAGAGAATTTCGCATTTTTGGATATCGTCGAAAAAATGAGCGTCTAAAATTTCTGAAATACATCCAATAGATCCTGCAAAAAGAAATCGCTTGTTTAATAGCAGGACTTTTTCATTAAAAAAGTAAGCTTTTTTGATTAATTTAATTTGTTCTTGCATAGTAAATATTAATTTTAATTTAGAGCCCGGAAAAAGAACGTTATTTATTGGCAATAAAATCATAAAATATGACAATTTTAATTAAAATTTCAGGAAAAGTAATTAAAAATAATAAAAAGTCGAAAATATTAAAAAGCTTCGCCAATTCCAAAGTGAAACTCTGTATTTTTAATTAAATTTTTTTTAAATGGAGAAACTCTAAACCAAGGATCATAAAGTTTATATGCAAAATCAATTCTAATAGGACCAATCGGAGAATAATACCTTAAACCGCTTCCTAAGCTTGCCGCTAATTCATTAATAGAGAATTGGTTATATGAATTCCACACATTACCGATATCAATAAATATTGCGGAACCAAAATCTCCTATTATATGATTTCGAGTTTCAATAGAATGTTCAAGCAAAAATAAGCCGCCAGCTAAAGATATATTGCCTATATTTTCAGTTAAGTTTCTATTTATTATATCTTCAAGTTCTTGTTCGGTTAAAGTATTTTGAGGGATCAACTGTCGAGTTTTCCAGGCTCTTATCGAAGAGCTGCCGCCTGCGTAAAATCTTTTATTAAATGGAATGCGACTTTTTAGGCCGGCATAGTTCTGTATATGACCTATTTTAAATTTAATCGCTAATGTGGATAAATTTGAATTGTAAACATCGAAATAAGAAGATAGAGTAATTAAAGCTTTATAAAATTGAGGCGATTTTTTTGAGACTATATCGAATTTCTTTAGAAAAAAATTTATAAAATTTCCGTCTTCAAATGAAAAATATAAATTATAGCCTTTAGTAGGAAATATTGGATTGTTTGCTTTTAAAGAAACGGCGTCAATTCCAAAGTAAGTAGACACGTCTTTAATTTGTATATCTTCTATTTTGTCAATTTGCTCGGGCGGAAGATAAGAAGATAAAAATTTTTTTAAATATGATTTATTATAGAAAAAATTTGTTCTATTTAAACTATAAGACAATGAAAGAGAATTTATAAATGTATAACGAGGCATTTCAAATTCAAAAGATAATTTGCCGCCGTAAATTGTCGAATTATATTCCTTTTTTTTGTCGATTATTCCAAAGAATTGGATCTTTCCGTAAATTGGCTTGTCAAAGACATAAGGTTGTTCGACAGAAGCTTTCAGGTCAATGTATCCAAGCAACGAAGTATCTCTTAAAGAAAACGACTTGAAAAAACGATTATAATTTAAGTTATAAATGTCTTGAAAAATTAACGAGCTTGAAATTGACAGTAATCGAGCTTCTCCTAAAAAATTTTTAGTTTGATGGGTTATTCCTAAACCGGCGTTAAAAAAACCTTCTTGATTATTAAGAATTACTTCTGGCGATATTTCTCTTAAACTGCCAACTACGACAGAAATTTGTATAGGAGTCAAACTATCTTTAGCTTCGTTAGAAACTGCGTTTACAAAAGCGGAAATAAATAAGCCAGTTCTATATAGTCTAATTTGAGATTGATTTAATTTTTCAAAACTATATATATCGCCGGGTTTTATGCCTACAATTTTAGTAATAAGTTTATCGTCGATTAAGTAGGCTAATTTTCCTTTTTTATCGACGCGAATTTCTGAAACTTTAAATTTATCGTTCGTTGTAAAATAAGCTTTTGCAATTACGGTTTTTTTGATTTTATTTACGACAATATCCGCAAATTCGTCATTGTTTGATGCTTGATTGATTTTTGCAAATAAATACCCATTATCGTACAAAATTTTTAAGGCTTCTGATCGAGAGTATCTATAATTATCCAGTTTAAACCTTTGATTTAAACCTTTTTTAAATAAATTATCTATTTTTTCTTTCAAAGCGGATGGAATGTTATCAAGTCCGTAAATTTCATAATTTTCATATTTATAAGGGGCGCCCTCGATTATATCAAAATAAACATAAGCTTTTTTCTCAGTAGAATCTATTTTGTAATAACTTTTAACTTGAGCTTCAAAATAGCCGTGTTCAAAATAATAGTTATTGATTATGTCGGCGTCAATTTGCAAATAAGATTGATCGAAATATTCTTCTTCTTTGCCAAAATTAGAGCTAATTTTATTGAGCGCTCTCCAAAAAAAGGAAGGATTTTCTTTTAAATTTATTAAGCCAATCAGAGTTTCTTTGGAAAAAGCTTCATTTCCAGAGAAAATTATTTCTTCTAGAAAAATTTTGTTTGTCGATTGACAAAAAGTTATATCGCACGATAAAAAATTCAAAATTATTATAAGCTTAATAATTAATTTGTTGCTGGTTTTTTCTTCCATTTAAATAATCTATTAAAAAAATTCTTCGAATTTGTAATCTTTTTTTGCTAATCTTAATGTTTCAAATCTTTTTCTCAATAAATTAAAATAAAATTTTTGTATAATTTCGTTGTCTATTTCTGGAGAAAAGTATACTGAAGGAGGCGTAGTTTGATCGTAAAAAGCATGAGCGTAATTTGTTTTTTTCTGATTAAGATCAATGGCGTATAAAAAAACTTCTCCAAGATCGTTTCCAGCGTAATAATTTTTAGAATCATAAAATACTAAATCATAATTCAAATTTTCGGGACGATAAAGTTTTACTTCGGCTTCGTTAAAAGATCCTTCTAAATTTTGAGTTTGCCAAATTTCGTAAATTGAATCTTTATCGACTTTTATAAAAATAAATTTGATTGCCCAAATAGTATCTTCTGAAACTTCATAGCAAACGGCTCTATGAGAACTGTCCGAAGGCAAAAATTCTCCATTCATTATTTTTATCGCATTTTCTCCGTATTTTTTTTGAATGAGATCAATTATATCTTTCTCGCTCAACTGTTTTTTAAGTTGCAAATTGCTTTCTAAACTTTTTTGTTTATTTGAATTATCGCAAGCGGAAAAAAATAAGATTGTAAATAAAAATAAGAAATTAAAAAACGATTTTAACAGGCGAACCGATTTTAATAAATTTAGAAATTTCATCGATATCCTCATTTGTTATTGCGATTGAACCATTAGTCCAATTAAATGGAAAAGGCAAGTATTTGATAAATGAGTTAAATCTGCCGCAGCCGTGAATCCCAAATTTAAATTTTAAAGAATACAACTCGGGATAGTTTGCAGTATCATGACTATTTATAATGGAAAGATAATCGTTGTAATCAATAATTTTTTTTGAAAGAGCGCTTTTAGCTTGTTCTTTAGTTGGATAGTTTAGCTGAAAGAATTTATATAAATTTGAATCTTGTGAAATACGTATAATTTTGTATTCTCCTAAAGGCGTCGCGTTGTCGTTATAATAATTTTTTTCTCGAGAAGAATTTGTCCCAAAAAAGCAAACGTAAGTTTTAATTTTGATAGAATCTTCAAAGAAATGCAATTGATTTTTTGAACGTTCGACGAGTATATGGGGGGTTTTGATTTCTTTTATTCCTTTTGCTTGCATTTCTTCATAAATAGTTTTTTTTGAAGCTAACAATAGCGTTCCATATGCAAACATACCTGCGGCGAAAAGAATTATGCTGCAAAGCGTAAGAAATAAGTTTCTTAACATTTATTATTTTAATATTTAGATCTTAAATTTACAAAAGATTTTTTTAATAAGACAATTCGAAAAATACAGTTTATTAGCATAAAAGAATTTAGTTCAGGTTAAAAATTATAAATTATAAATTTTTATCAAATTATTGAGAAATAATTTTCTAATATTTTGTCAAAGTAAATATAAATATTATTAGTTTATTCTTAAATTGACTAATTCTTTCTTAGCCGTTTGATATCCAATATCGATTAATTGATTAGCTTTTGTGAAATCGAATAATTTGAAAGAGCTTGTATCAGGTTCTATTAGTATGTTGGGTTTATGCAATTGCAAATGCAGCTCGGTTATTTGAACTTGAGATATGATAAACGTTTGATATAATAGCCGCCAAATTTTTGAGTCTTCGGATTCTTTCTTCAAATTTTTACTATCGTTAAAATATTTAATTGGATTCTTTAAAAAATATTGAATTTTATCATTTAATGGAAGTTTTAGTATTGTTTGCGAAAGTTTTGAAATTTTCTTTTCTTTCTCTCGGCCTAATCCGTAAGTTTCAAATCTTCTAAGATTTACGGCAATAACTTTATTAGCTCCGAGCTTTTTAAGAGCGTCAATTAAAATAGGATTGACTAAACCGCCATCCATAAGTTTGCGTTTCGCAATTGAAACGGGAGAAAAAATAATTGGGAGAAATATGCTTGCCTTAATTGCGGTTATCAAATTTCCTTTGTCGAGTAAAACGGCTTTGCCAGAGTTTATGTCTGTAGCCGACGCGGCAAATGGTATTTTTAAATCTTCGAATTTAGCGTTGCCAAAAATTGAAAATAAAAATTCGTCTAAATAATTAGAGTTTGCCAAAGAATACAAAGAAAAAGTAGGCTTAAAAATTTTCGCCATTAATTTCCAGTCAGTCCCTATGGCGATCTGTTCAATTTCTTTTATGCTCATTCTTAAAGCATAGGCCGCTCCAATTAATGCTCCTATGCTGCAGCCCGATATACAGCTAATTTTGATGTTTTTTCTTCTATAGCTTTTAAAACGCCAATGTGAACCAATCCTCGAGCTCCTCCGCTTCCTAAAGCCAAACCAATTTTTTGAATCTGATTTAAAGAATTTGTTTTACTTTTCATAAAAATATTTTTTAATTCGTTGCAATATAAACAAATCTTATTTGACAAAAGAATATTATTTAACCCTGAGTATTTTATTTTTATATTTAAAACTAAAATTTATAAATTTAAACAACATGAGCGATAAGACGCCGATTACTTCAGCGATAAGATTTTTGAATGAAAAAAAAATTTATTATTCTACTCATTTATACGAATATGAAGAAAAAGGCGGAACAAAACTTTCAGCTGAAAAGCTTGGAGTCGACGAACATGTTGTCGTTAAAACAATTGTTCTCGAGGACGAAAAACGAAATCCATTAATCGTTCTTATGCATGGAGATATGGAAATATCGGCTAAAAAGCTGGCAAGAACCTTAAATGTGAAATCAATTTCGCCTTGTTCGCCAGATGTTGTATTAAAGCATTCTGGATATCTTGTCGGAGGTTGTTCTCCGTTTGGAACTAAAAAGAGATTGCCAGTTTACATTGAAAAATCGATTTTAGATCTTAATATAATTTATATTAATGGCGGTAAAAGAGGCTTCTTAGTTTCGTTAAATCCAAAAGTTTTGCTCGAAACGCTAAATCCTGCTATTGTCGAAGTTGGAATTAAATAACTTAAATTAAAAATTTTTTCGATAGCTATGGATTTTTTTTATTTAAGTCTTTTTTCGAAAGGATGAAAAAAAAATTTTAAATAAAATTAAAAAAAAGCTTGAAGATACATTATTTAGCGATAATCATTTAGGTAAGTTTAAAATAAAATTTTTAGTTATTTGCTAAAATGAAAAATTAATCAAATATTTTTGCAATTTCTAAGTAAAATTTTGAAAAAAACAATTATTCTTTGTTCGATTTAGAAACGAATCAAATAGTTTGAAATCGATTTTTAATTAAATTAGCCAATAAAACTAAAGAGACAAATAATAATGGACAGCATAAAAACAATTTTTAAAATTGGCAGAGGACCGTCTTCGAGTCATACAATGGGACCTTTTAATATATCAAAAAAATTTTATCAATGTCTCGTTGAAAACAAAATAGAATACGATTCTATAAAAGTTGTTCTTTTAGGTTCGCTTGCTTTAACTGGAAAGGGGCATTTGACAGACGCAGCAATTATTGAAGCATTAGGAGAAAATAAAGTTGAAATAATATTCGATAAAGATAAAACGCATAATTATCATCCAAATGCAATGATATTAGAAGCTGTAAACGGCGATAGTCAAATCGTTAAAAAATGGGAAGCTTTTAGCGTCGGCGGCGGGGAAATAGAAATCTTTGAAATTAAAGAAAATGAAAAAATAACTCCGATTGAGACTAAAGAAAAGAAAAAATCAATATACACTTTTTTTTATATGCGAGATATTCTGGAATATTTAAATATTAAAGGAAAAACTTTTTGGGAATATGTAGAGGACTTCGAAGGAAAAGAGATATGGGATTATCTCGATAAGGTATGGAATACTATGAAAGAATCGATAGAGAGAGGATTAAATAACGAAGGCGTTTTGCCTGGCGAACTTGGATTGCAAAGAAAAGCTTCGTCCTATTATATAAAAGCTAACGCTTACTCTGGTTTCTTAAAAAATGAAACTTTGCTTTTTTCATACGCTTTAGCTGTCGCCGAAGAAAATGCTTCTGGCGGCATAGTGTCCACTGCTCCAACTTGCGGCTCTTCAGGAGTTTTGCCAGCGACGCTTTATTTCTTAAAAAAAGAATTTGATTTGCCAAGACCTAAAATTCTAAAGGCTTTGGCTACTGCAGGTTTAATAGGCAAAATTGTAGAAACAAACGCTAGCATTTCAGGAGCGGAAGTTGGATGTCAAGGAGAAATAGGCGTCGCTTGTTCGATGGCAGCTGCGGCTGCCGCTCAGCTTTTAGGAGGTACGCCGCGGCAAATCGAGTATGCTGCTGAAATGGGTCTTGAACATCATCTTGGATTGACTTGCGATCCTTTAGGCGGATATGTTCAAATTCCTTGCATCGAAAGAAACGCTTTTGCCGCTTCGCGAGCTTACGATGCCGCCGTATATGCTATTCTTTCAGATGGAATTCATAAAATCTCTTTCGACGCTATTGTAGACGCTATGAAAATGACTGGGGATGATTTGCCCCATATTTACAAAGAAACTTCTTTAGGAGGAATTGCCGTTGTTTGTAAAAAATAAAAGAAAAATTCGTTTGTATAATAAATTAATATCTAATCACAAAACAGAAAAATGGGTTTATTTATTTCAAAAAAATGTTTTTTAAAAAAATTTGACTTATTTTAATCTTTTTTATTATAGAAATATTAGAAATTATTTTTCTAAAGATTAATTTTTTCATAAATTATCTAATAAATTTTAACTTTTCTTAAACTAAGTTGGGAATACAAAATAAGGAGGCGCAAATGAACAAATTCAAATTTATTATCTTTATTCTCTCTTTTTATCTTTTAAGCTTTGCCGCATTTCCTCAAACTTATTATTGGAAAAGCTATAGCCCGATCAAGAAAATTAAAGTTTTGATGATTGACGGACAGTATTTATGGGCTGCTTATTCTTTTGGAATTGCTAGAATTAATTTACAAGATAACTCAGTCAATATTTTTGATTGTTTGAATTCTTCAGTCGATTCTGAAGAATTTTACAGCGGCTATAAAATGTCAAATGGAGAAATATGGTTTTCGGGAGATAATGGTTTTTATAAAGTAAAAAATAATAATACGATAGAAAAAGAACATATTTACGGAAGAATTTTAAGAATTTTCGAATCAAGCGATGGCTCGATATGGTATTCTAAATATGACGAATTGGGCGTATATCAAAGAAAAAACGGAATTGAAAAAAAATTAGAGTTTGGCAATTCTTTCACCGATACGCTTTTATTTAATGTTTGTTCTATAGCCGAAGATAAAAATGGAGCTATGTGGTTTGGAACGTATGAGTATGGTTTATTTAAATACTATAATAATAATTGGCAAGTCTTTCTTAATAAAAATTCATCATTGCCGTCAAATTATGTTTTCGATATAAAAGTTGATAAAAACAATAATTTAATACTTGGAACAGCCCGTGGAATCGCTTTTTATAATCAAGTCAACAATACATGGCAAATTTATAATTCAAATAACGGCTTAATAAGCAATAGAGTTACAAATCTTCTCTTATCAAACGATACTTTATATATAGGAATTGAAAAAGCTTGGTATGATAACAACTCAGTCGGCGGCATTCAGATGTATTATAATGGACAATTTAAAGAAATTTATTCTTTATGGTCAGTTTCAGTATATTCCATAGCCAAAACAAACAATGGCTCCATATTTTTTTCGATGTTTTCCGAATATGAAAACAGCTTAAATGGATTGTTTGAATATAAAGGCGATTATTCTAGAAAAATTTATTTAAGAGGAAGCTTTGATTTTTATGATAATTCTATTTTTTCAATCGCTTCAAACCAAAAAGGGGACGTTTTTTTTGCTAATTATAAATATGTCTATAAATTAAATTCATATAATAATTTTGACGAATTCTATAGTAATTTATACGGCTGGTCTGATAATATTGTTCATTATGTTTACGTCGATCCTTTGGATAGATTATGGATTGCGGAAACTAAAAATGAACAACTTTTTCTAAATACTGAAATGTATCCTAACAAAGTTTTTACCGGAGTTTCTAATCATAGTTATCCATATCAAAATGTAAACAGGATTTTTGTAAGAGACAACAATAATATTTTTATTAGCTCTGAAAAAGGTTTGTATAAAAACAAATACAACGGTCAAAGTGTCAGTACTATAACAGTCTATACTACATCTAATTCAGCTTTGCCGACAAATTCTGTCAAAGCGGCTGTGTTAACAAGCGATAATATTCTTTGGATTGCTACTTCGCAAGGACTAGTTAAGGTAAGCGGGTCTAATTGGCAAATCTTCAATACTTCAAATTCGCCGCTTATTGATAACTATGTGCGCGATTTAAAGATTGACAAATACGGCAACATTTGGGTTGCAAATGGATATTCTGAATATGATAAAATTGCTTTATTAAAAATATCGCCGTCTGGAAATATAACTTTAATTGATACTTCTTATGTTTGGAAAAAAATTTCTATCGCAAAAGACAACACAATTTGGGGAATAGGTCTTAACAGTTTGCAAGCTTGGAGCAATGGCATAAAATATAGTTTTACTTCTCAAAATGGAACTTTGCCTTTTGCATATAATTATTATTCAAATTTAAAGGCAATTGAAGTTGACAAATATGATAGGATTTGGATAGGAACTTACGACAGAGGAGTATTTTCTTTGACTATTGATAAAGAAATGGAATTTCCCTTTGAAAGATTATGGATTGATAAAAATCCTTATACTTTTATAAACAATACTATAAGAGGAATTGCATATTCAAAAGGGAAAATTTTTGTCGCTCACTATAGTTCTTCTTCATATTATCACATTTATGTTTATGATGCTTATAGCGGATATACCATAAAAACTTTAGATACTTTAAATCTTTCAGGAGGCGATAGATATATTAACGACATTGAAGCCTCGGAAGATGGCAAAATATTCATATGCAATTTAACGACTAATAGCGGAACTACTGCTTTTAAAATCTACAAAATGGATAATATTGAAACTAAGCCTATGACATTTATTTCTTACAAATCCGGAAATTATAGATTAGGCGACAATTTCAGGGTAGTTGGAAACTATAACACGACAGCCGTTATATACGCTCCCGCCGCAAATTCCAATAAGGTTTTAAAGTGGGTGATCAAAAACGGCTCATTGCAAAGTCAAACGCCCCAAATTATTTCTTTGCAAAACTATACATTTAAAACCGTTCCTTCTGTTTATCCAATTTCTACAAGCGAAAATTCCGATTTCTTTGCAAATTCTCACTCGACAAAAGTCGCTTATTTTAATGCTGATGGAACTAAAATTGATTCAATAAGTTCAAATGTTATTCCGACTAATAGTTCCGCTTTGTCGTTTTTTAATTATAAGAACAAAAATTATTTAGCGACATTTCAATATGTTTCAAACTTATACGATACAAACAGACAAAATATTAGACTCGTTGAGCTTTCCGCTCCTTATTATCAAATGAGCCAAAATTCTATATACGGAATTACTGAAAGAATTGGTCAAGATAATAATCCAAACGCTACTGGAGACGTAGCTCATTGGATAGATGGAACAAATGTATATATTGCGGTCCTTGCCACAAATGGAGGTTTGGCTGTTTATCGTTGTTCTAAGCCGCCATTTAATCAACCTTCTACTAATGTGGAAGAACAGCAGTTAGAAGATAATCGTTATCATAAAGATTTTCATATTTCTCAAAATTATCCTAATCCTTTCAATGGAGCGACTAATATTAAATATATTCTGCCGAAAAGCTCGTCGATAGAAATATCGGTTTATGATATATTAGGAAGAAAAGTTTTCGAAGAAAAAATTAACAATCTAAATCCAGGCGAATATTTCTACAGATTTGACGCCGAGTCGTTAAATTTCTCAAGCGGAATTTATATTTTTGCTTTCAAAGCTTGCGAAGGCAAATCGATTCTTTTTACGAAAGCTATTAAAATGACATACTTGAAATAACTAGAAAAGCAAATAGAGCTGTCTTAAAAAGGCAGCTCTTTTTTTATTTTGTTGAAAAAATTATTTGAAACTTAATTTATAAGATTAATCCAATAAATGAGCCTTGCCTTCGCTTAAAAAAAATAAATATCCATGATTGCTAAAAAACTCGGAAGCTTTATTTGCTTTTTCAATGCTGTCAAAGATTCCATAAATTGTCGATCCGCTGCCAGACATCATTGAAAATTTTGCCCCTAAATTATGAAAGGAATTTTTAATTTCGCATAAAATTTTGTATTTAAAAAATCCGTATTCTTCAAAGTCATTTCGCAATTTAGATAAATACTCAAATAAATTTTCATTATTAATTTTATCGAAAATATTTAAATCTATATTTGACTTCTGCGGATAAATATTTGCGTAAGCCTCTTTAGTTGAAATTTTTTCATTTGGAAAGACCAATAATATCGGCATATTAATTTCAAAATTTCTCAACTCGATCAAAATTTCGCCGCGACCTTTTCCAATCGACGGATTTGGCCTAATAAAAAAAGGACAATCGGAGCCAAGCCTTAAAGAAAACTCGCGAAGTTTCTCGAGGTTAAGATTTAAGGAAAACATTTCGTTCAAAGCCAATAAAACTGCCGCCGCGTCGGAGCTGCCCCCTCCTAAACCGGCGCCATGCGGAATTCTTTTATCAAGAAATATTTCAACGTTAAACGTTTTATTAAATTCTTTTTCCAATTCTTTTACCGCTCGGTAAGCTAAATTATCTTCTATTGGACATAAATCTTTTGCGTTTGTGTCAAAATAAAAATTTGAGCTTTTGTTAAACTGCAAAACATCGAATAAATCGTAAACTGGATAAAATATAGTTTCAATATTATGATAGCCGTCGTTTCTTTTTTCAACGACATATAAGCCAATGTTAATTTTTGCTGGGGCTTTAAGTTCTAAATAATTCATCAATCTTCTTCCTTAATTCTTTGGTATGTTCCGGATTGCTTCCACAACAACTGCCGATAAGTTTCAATTTTTTTTCATTAAAATATTCGACGATAGAGTTTGCGTATTCGACGGGATTTATACAACCAATAATTTTTCCTTCTTCGAGATCTCCTATTCCGCAATTTAAATAAAAACCATGATAGAAACCTAATTCGTAATTTTTTTTCAATCTAAAAAAAGTTTCAAAATTGACGCAGTTAAAGCTTACTAGAATAGCATCGTTTTTCAACGCAATTTCCACCGCTTCATAAAAAAATTCGCCGCTTAACAATTTTAAATTTTCGTTTAAATAAAAACTAATCGCGTAAGGAATATTGTTTTGCGAGCAATATTTGCTAATAATTTTTATTTCGTCCAGGTGACTTTGCGTTTCATTTAAAATAAAATCGACTCCGCATTCCATTAAGGTGGTTATATGCTCGATATGGTTTGCTTCTAATTCTTTGAAGCTTGCAGTTCTGTTTTTTTGGTAGCAATCTTCCGCAGGCCCGTTTGATCCGGCGATATAAATATTGTGATAACTTCCTTTCGCATTTTTTGCCGCTTGAACGTTCAGTTTTACAATTTCTTTATAATTTAATTTTATTCCATATTTCTTAAAAGTTAAAGGGTTGGCTCTAAAAGTATTTGTAGTTATTATTTCAGCTCCAGCTTCGATATATTCTCGATGAGTTTCTTCTAAAGTTTCCAATTCTTTTACAGTTGTCGCCGTTGTCCATAATTCGGGTTTTTCGAATTTAATTTTTTCAAGCATTCGAGTTCCCACGGCTCCGTCTAAAAGCAAAGGTCGAACAGCGAGTTTAATGGCGTCCGCAAAATTTAAACGCATAAATTAAAAACTTAAATTATCAGTTTCTTTAATTGAAGTTTTAGGCAAAATTTTATCTTTTGAGATAACAGCATAACATAAAATTAATAAGAATAAATTTTCCAAAATTTTTTTTAATCCTATTCTATCGCTTTTGCCAGTTCCATAACATCCGCAATCAAAATCAAGACCTCTTGCCATGCTAATCAAAACGACTATTGTAAATATTATAAGAAGAGCAGCGATAATTGAAGCGCTTTCTTTTTCTTTCGCTCCGAAAAGAAGCAAAACTCCGCTAAAGAGTTCAATCCACGGCAAAACAATCGCTATAAAGTTAATCGTAAAATAAGGAAACAGTCTATAATTTGTCAAAGATTCTACAAAATTCTGCGGTTCTACAATCTTATTGACGGCTGCGTAAATAAAAACAAATCCAAGAAAAAGTCTTGCCATCAAAAAGAATATTTTATTAAAACCTTTCTTAGCCGCATAACTTATAAGCGAACTTAAAGTTTCTTTTTTTAATAAGCTTCGATTACTTGTATTGGGTAATTCTTTTGTTTCCATTCTACAATTCCTCCCTTCATGTAAAACACATATTTAAACCCTTTTTCAATTAACAGGCGACCCATTTTTTTGCTCAAGCCGCATTCTTCGTCGTCGCAATATAAAACATAAGCGCTGTCTTTGATAAAAGAATTCAAAATTGAAGAGTTTTCTTCGATTTCAAAAAATGGCAAATTAATAGCTCCCATAATTCTTATTTGTTCATATTCCATTGGATGACGAATGTCGAGAAAAGATACTAAGTTTTCTTTATAAAGAAAATAGCAATAATCCGCTTCAAGCCCTATTGGTTCTTTTTGTCCGTTAATTTTCAAAGAGTCAAGCAAATTGAGAAATTCGAGATGACTGTAATTTTTGGATAGCGGCTTATTAGAATTTTTAGGGCTATAGATCAAATCGAGTTTAGTGGGAGATAACTCGTTAAAAACAAAAGCGAATAAAATTGAAAGCGATAAAATTTTCAATATTTCTTTAAAAACGCTTGCGTTGAATATTTTCATTGTATTAGCAAATATATCTTTTTTTTAAATTATGATTTAAATTTACAAAATAAAATTTAAAAATTGGGAAATGAAAAAAATTATATTTTCCGCAGTTATAATATTATTTGCGTCTTTTAATGGATATTCAGTTAAAATGCCCGGCGTTATTTTGCAAAATATTCCCGTCAAAATCGCGATACATTCGAATGACCTTAAATATGAAAACAAAAAAATATTTTTTATTTCCGAAAGCGACACTGTGATTGCGATTGCGCAGCGAAAAGACGAACGATGGGAATGGAACGCCGTTTTGCCCAAAACTGGCAAAATAAAAATTATATCGGAATCAGATATAATTCAACCGTCGACGCATTATGTATATCCGGCATGGGTTTCCATATTGCCTCCTCTTATTGCGATAGGTTTGGCTTTAATAATCAAAGAAGTTCTAATTTCTTTGCTTATTGGAATTTTTGTAGGAGCCATTTTCTTTTATAATTTTAATTTGCTCGAAGCTTTTTTAAGAACCATCGATACGATTATTCCTTCCGTTTTGCTTGATTTTTCTCATATAAATATCGTTATCTTTTCAATGATGATCGGCGGATTAGTCGGCATCGTTTCCAAAAACGGCGGAATGGAAGCTCTTGCGAACTTAATGATGAGAAAAATAAAATCTCGCGTTGGAGCTTTGCTTGGAACATTTGCTTCAGGATTGATAATTTTTTTCGACGATTACACAAATTCGTTAATTGTCGGCAATATTGCTCGTCCGCTTTGTGATAAATTCAAAATAAGTCGCGAGAAACTCGCTTTTATAGTCGATTCTACCGCCGCTCCAATCGCAAGCATAGCCGTAATAGGAACTTGGATTGGCTATGAAGTTGGAATAATACAGGAAGCCTTAAATTCTATTGGACTACAAAAAAACGCATATCTTGTGTTTCTTAATACGCTAAGCTACAGATTTTACCCCTTTTGTATGATATTTTTTATTTTTGCGACAATAATATTAAAACGCGATATGTTTTCAATGTATCGCGCCGAAAAAAGAGCTTTAGAAAAAGGATTGCTTTACGAAGAAAATGCAAAAATTCCCAAAGATTTAACCGGTTCGGATGAAAATAAAACCGACGAACGAAAAACTCAAAGTTGGATTTTAGCCGCGCTTCCGATAGTCTTTTTAATTATTTCTGCAGTTGTATGTTTAATTTATTCTGGAATTCAAAATTTGAAAATTGAAAAAATCGAAGAAGTTTCATTAAAAGAAATTATATCAGCCAGCGATCCTTATGTTTCGCTTCTGTGGTCAAGTTTTGCAAGTTGTTTATTTGCTGGAATTTTAAGCGTTTCATTTAAATCCTTAAAATTCAAAGACGCTATAGATTCTTGGTTTATAGGCGTTCGCTCAATGTTATATGCGATGTTAATTTTAACTTTGGCATGGAGTTTAGGCTCGACGACAAAAGAAATGCAAACAGCCGAATTTTTAGTTTCAATTTTAAAAGAAACGATTAATCCTTATTTTGTTCCTTCGATAATTTTTATTATATGCGCTGCGATAAGTTTTGCGACAGGAACAAGCTGGGGGACGCTGTCGATAGTAATGCCTTTAGCTATTCCATTAAGTTATAATATATCGCTCAATGCCGGATTACCGCAGGATTTGTTAGAATCCCTTCTATTAAATTCCATAGCTTCAGTCTTAGCTGGTTCTATTTGGGGGGATCATTGCTCTCCTATTGCTGATACCACAGTTTTAAGCGCCATGGCTTCTTCTTGCGATTTAATTGATCATGTAAATACTCAATTGCCATATGCCATATTAGTTGGCGCTATTTCGCTAATATTCGGCAATTTTTTTAGCTCTTTTTTCTCTGTTTCTTTTCCTTTCATTCTTCTTTGTTTTTTTATAATATTTAATTTAATTTGGTTTTTAGGAAAAAAGATATAAAATGTGTATATTATTTATAGTAGGTTATTCAAGTTGGGTAAAGACATGACATTTAAAGTTTCTAATTTTTGCCCCTATAAATTTTCAAGTAATAAGCGATAAATAAAGATGGAGAAAAAATGAAGTTCAAATATTTTCTTTTAATTTTGGCTATATTAATGGTAGCGGGCGTTATAACTTATTACGACATTATTCTTGAAATTGAAGATCAATATTTTGTAGAAAGCATTGACGTAAGCAAGCCGCCGCTTCAGCAAAAAGCTCGTTTAATGAAGATTAACCATAAAGGATACGAATTAACTTCTGAAAACAGTATAATTTTTCGCGGAAAAATATTAAACGTACATCGCTATACTAACGACGATTTTGCTGAAATATCCCCAATTGATATTGGTTTAGGATGGGATATTATGGCTGACGAAAAAAATTTAGAAAAAATAACGGTTTTTCAATACAGCAGAGCGATGTATTTTAACATTAGCGGATATATGATTGACAAACGGACAGCTTATCTATATTCGGCAAATATCCACATTATTCCATCAAATGAAGATTTGGAAAAAATAGTTTTAAAGCTTCTAAAGGGGGATATAGTAGAGCTAAAAGGAAGGCTTGTTGACGTAAAAGGAGAAAAATTTTGGAGGACTACTTCGCTTTCAAGAACTGACGAAGGTTTAGGATCTACTGAAATTTTGTGGTTAGAAGATATTAAGATTCAAAAAAGACAAGAATAATATTAAATAAAATTGTATTAAAATGATAAAAAATCTCAAAATAGCGCATATTTTATTTTAGATAAGAACATAAATTATGAGATTATGCAAAAAAAAAAA
>Ga0068706_1000051_pt1 | contig 51459 bp, 40 predicted proteins | sample YNPMSBMetaG_FD_65632 | JGI IMG/M metagenome (GOLD analysis project Ga0068706, IMG submission 65632) | Anoxygenic and chlorotrophic microbial mat microbial communities from Yellowstone National Park, USA - YNP MS-B MetaG | ecosystem: Environmental > Aquatic > Thermal springs > Hot (42-90C) >...
TTGGTAGATGGCGAATTTGAACAAAGAAAATTAGACTTAAAATGCGTTTATAATGTCGACGCAATTAGATTTGGTTTGATACCTTATGAAAAATAAATCATGATAAAAAAATAAAAAAATCTAAAAGCCGCTATTAGAGCGGCTATATATTAAATAAAGAAAGTTTCAAGTCCAACTCATTACATATTCCGTAACTTTATCGCCTTTGGCAATATCTTTTGTTATTAAAGTTTTAACATTTTTACAGCCAGATATTTCAAGAGCTTTAGTCATCCAACCCCCAATTCTATATTCTACATAAGAGTCTGGTTTTTCGAATTTTGTTATATGCAATGTGACATACTTTGGCGTTGTTTCAGCAATGGAAATTTCTATTCTTTTATAATACATTTGTATTATTGATCCCGCTCTGGAAATAATAAATTGAGGACTGCCAAATTTTACAAATACTTTGTAAATTCCCGTTAAAGCTTTTTCGGCGCTAAAAATTCCGCTTTCCCAAGCTGCGTCCATTTTGCCTTTGCTTGTTAATTCGCATAATTTTCTTAAAGGTTCGCTTAATTCATGTTCCAAAGGCAACCAGGAGCTTACTATTGCTTTGTTTCTTAATATTTTTTGAGAATCTGGCGAAAGAGAATTAAGCCAACTTTCATATAAATGCGGATATTTTTTTTCGACAAATTCCGGCAAAGCGACCACTGCCGATCCTTTTACTTCAACCATTTATGAATCCCCCTTTAAAGTTAATGTTTTAACTTATTTTTAATAAACAAAGATAAAAATATTTTATAAAAAAATGTAAAAAAATGAAAATAATTTTCTTGCATAAAGAAAAAAAAATAACAAAATTTAAAATTCAATATTATTTTTATTATTAATACGGAAAAAGGAGGTAATTTGAAAGCGCGGAATCTTATCAGAGATCTCGCTTATCTTTTTGTATTTGTTTTCTTCATAGGGTGCTCTGATAATCCGAAAGATATCGGAGAAAATTTAGTAAATGAATATTTAAAAATTGACACGCTTGATAGCTATAAAGACAGCTTAATAACTAAAATTGCAACTATAAAACAAAACGCCAATTTGTCTTTTGCGAAGAGATATTTAATCGGAAAAGAAGGAAAAATTAAAACTTCCGCTCTTTTAAAATTCGATTATAATTTTAATCAAACGATTAAAAACGCTTTGATAAAAGATTCGATTGAAATCATAGAGGCAAAAGTTAATCTTTTCCCAACTTATTTTTACGGGGAAAAAAAATCTAATTGGAATTTTGAAATGTTTGTTTGTTATAGAGACTGGAATTCGGATAAATTTAATTTAGATAGCTTAAATATTTTCAAAGGCAATGGAATTGATTTGACAAAAAATTATGTTTATTCAATCAATTATTCAGATACCATCATTAAAGCGAATATAAATAGCTTAGACTTTTTGAGTATTTTAAAAGGCGAAGCGGACACAAACTACAAAAAAACTTACGGATTTTATTTAACTTCCAACTCATCGCCAATAATAGGCTTTCCAACGGTAACAGCTGGTTTTGGAAATAAATTAGCCAAAATACAAACTATTTATAAATACAATAATAAAATCGATACAATGTATTTTGTATTAAAAAACGACATACATATTTTCGAAGAATATGAAATCGACTACGATTCAAATTATGCGTATATACAAGGCGGAATTCAAACAATTGCTTTAATAAAATTTGACGTTTCAAAATTGCCCGCTAAGTCAAGCGTCGTTAAAGCGTTATTCGAATTGCCTGTTGATACTATAAAAAGCAAATTTGGAAAACCTTCGGAATCAGTTTATATTGCCAGATTTGTTTTAGACGCAAATAATACAAATATTAAATATGATTCGACTCGCGCATTATATTTTTCGATGGATAAAAATATAATAAAAGGAACGATAACCTCTTATGTTCAAGCTTGGCTTAACGGAAGCAATAATAATGGCATATATTTGAACGTTGCCAATTATTACGATCATTGCGATTTAACAGCGATAAGAATTTCTAATTCAACTGAACTTAAACCTCGATTAAGAATTATTTATGCGACAAAATAAAATTTATAAAAAAAAGAGTCATATGAAGAAAGTTATAGCGAAAATTTTTTTTATAACGCTTTTACTTAATTTTCAATTTTTTGCTCAAGCAAAATCCATATATTCAAAGTTTGGCTTAGGGTTGCTAAATTTTAATTTTGATGGAAGAACAACAGGGCTGGCTGGAAGCGCGATAGCAATGTCAGATGGATTATCTGCCAACTATACAAATCCCGCCTCGTGGTCATTTTTAAAAAATGTAAAATTCCAAGGCGGAGCAAGGTTTGATTTTAATAAATTAGAAAGCGATGATAAATCAGCCTTTTATTCGCAAAGCGACATTAACGCTTTTGTTTTAGGTTTTCCGATTTATCGTAATTATGGAATTTCTTTTGGAAGCGGTATTCTGCCTTACGCGACGACAAATTATGAAATCAAAAATAAAAGAAATCCTAATTATCTTTTAACGCAAAAAGGAAAAGGTTCGACTTCTAAAGTTTTTGCTGGCTTTTCCTCCTCGTTGCCTTATGATTTTAAGATAGGGATTTCTTATGATTATTACTTAGGAAATTATTTCAAAAAATCAGATGCTGAATTTTACGATCAAGAATCTTTTTACGCAAGCTCTAATATTAAATATACTTATTACGGTTCAGGTTTAACATTTGGATTTATATCGAAAGATTTATCTGAAATTTTCAGCTTTGAAATCTTAAACGAATTAAGATTTGGAGCGGCTTTTTCGACTTCTTTTAATATAAAGCTTGACTCCTTGGAAAAAATATCGGGAAATCCAACGGCGGAATTTGACAAAGCTAAAAATATAAAATCAAATTTGCCCGATAGATTTTCAGCTGGTTTAAAGGCAAAAATATCAAAATCATATACATTGCTGTCTGATTTTATATATCAAAATTGGGCTGATTTTAAAATTGGAAATCGAAATGATGAAAAATATTCTGGAGAATATAATCGTTATTCAATTGGAATTGAATATAATAAAAGCAAAAAATCATTAGCTTTTAGCGATTACATCATTTATAGAGCGGGCGCCAGCTTTGCCAAGCTTCCTTATGACTTTAATGGAAAACAATTAAATCAAATTGGCTTAAATTTTGGATTAGCATATCCAATTGGTTATGAAAGTTATATTGACATAGGATTGGAAATAGGCAGAAATATTGCAGATAAAAACTTGATTGATGAAACTTTCTTTAAATTTGTTTTTTCAATAAATTATAGCGAAATTTGGTTTCAAAAAAGCGAAAGATAAAAAATGGAGTAATTCCTATGAAAAGGTTAAAAGTTATCGCAATTATAGCCATATTTTTAAACTTAAATACAGAAAATTTATTTTCGCAAAATCAAAAAGATCCGCAATGGTTAAACGCTCAATTTAGCTTATTTTGGGAATATTATAAGAATAAAGATTACAAAAATGCATATCCCTACGGTTGGACAGTATTATTGACAAATCCCGAACCATATAAGCGTTTTAACATACATGGCAGGATGGAGGATGTTTTATGGTATATGAGAGATAGCGTTGCGTCTAACGGCGCTGATAAAAAAATGTATACCGATACTACTTTATATTTTTATGATTTAGCTATTAAGCAAGTTCCTGAAAAAGCCGCTTTTTATTATGCGCGAAAAGCCTATGTGATGGAAGTTTGGGTAAAAGCTAATCCTTTTGAAACTATAAATGTTTACGAAAAAGCTTATGAATTAGATCCAAATCTTGACGCTTTTTATTTAGATAGATTAGGTTTGCTTTATGCCGCAAACGCAACGGAAGAAAACGAATTTAAAGTAAAAGCTTTAGAACTTTATTCAAAACTTGCCAATCGTGAGCCTAATAATCAGACTTGGAATTCGAGAATGGAAAGACTTGCTGAGAATTTAGATCAATTGGTAGAAATTAGAAGAAAAGCGTGGATGCTTGAAAAAGACAATTTGCAAAGAGCGTGGGAATATGCCGCAGTTTGTATTCAAAATAAAGATTTTGAAAAAGCCATTGAACCGTTGGAATTTTTAACTCAAAAATCTCCAGACGTTATAAATTATTGGATTCATTTAGCTAACGCTTACAATAAAGCGGGAAAAACAGAAAAAGCTTTGAGTTCTTATAAAAAAATTACAGAATTAGACAGCAAAAATAGAGATGCATATGTAAACATTGGAATAATTTATAAAGAAAAAAATCAGTTGTCATTAGCGAGAACCTTTTTCCAGAAAGCTTCTTCCGTCAGTCCTGATTGGGGTTATCCAATTTTCTTGGAAGCTACATTATACGAGCAAGCAGCCAGAGGATGCGGTTTTGAATTTAAAGATAAACTTGTTTATTTGCTAGCTCAAGAAACATATAGAAGAGCTCGTCAGATCGATCCCTCAATAGCTCAACAAGCAAATGAAAGAATTAAAGCTCTTGAAAACTCAGTTCCTACTAAAGAAGATTATTTCTTTAGAAAAATTAAATCTGGAACCGTCTTAAAAATTGAAGGCGAGTGTTACGATTGGATAAATAAAACAGTTACCGTTCCATGATCAAATTATCTTTAGCTTCCGATCACGCCGGCTACGAAGTCAAGGAAGAATTAAAGAAATATTTAATATCAAAAGGTTTCCATATCGAAGATATGGGGACTTTTTCTTCTGAATCGTGCGATTATCCCGATTATATAAAAGAAGCCGCAAAAAAAGTCGCTTTAGGAGAATGCGATTTTGGAATCGGCGTTTGCGGAAGCGGAGTTGGAGTTTCAATTGCGGCAAATAAAATAAAAGGTATCAGAGCCGCTCTGGCTTATAATGAGGAAATTGCAAAACTTTCGCGACGACATAATAATGCGAATTTTCTGGCTTTAGGAGCAAGATTTTTGAGCGTAGACGACGCAAAAAAAATAGTGGACGCCTGGCTGAGCGCCGAATTTGAAGGAGGTCGTCATCAAAGAAGAGTTGAAAAAATAAAACAAATAGAAAATTTAGGGGAGTAGCAAATGTTAAATTATTTGATGAGCGACGCAGAAGTTTATAAAGTCGCTTTGCTTGAAATTGAAAGACAACAGAAAAATTTGGAGTTAATCGCCTCGGAAAATTTTGTGAGTCTTGCCGTTTTGCAAGCTGCTGGTTCGGTATTGACTAACAAATACGCGGAAGGATATCCAGGAAAACGATATTATGGGGGGTGCGAGTATGTAGATATGGCGGAGGAATTGGCGAGAGAAAGATTAAAAAAACTTTTTGGAGCGGAGTATGTAAACGTTCAACCTCATAGCGGCTCTCAAGCTAACATGGCTGTTTATATGAGTTTGTTGAAACCGGGCGATACAATATTAGGATTAAGTCTGGCGCATGGAGGGCACTTAACTCATGGATCGCCAGTAAATTTCTCGGGCCAAATTTACCGATCGGTAGGTTATACTTTAAGTCCGGAAACGGGATTGCTTGATTATAATCAAATAGAAGAATTGGCTCATAAAGAAAAACCAAAAGCTATAGTGGCTGGAGCAAGCGCTTATTCGAGAGATTGGGATTATGTTCGTTTGAGACAAATTGCCGATTCAATAGGAGCTTTTTTAATATGCGATATGGCTCATCCAGCGGGACTAATTGCAAAAGGATTGTTAAATAATCCGTTGTTATATTGCGATATTGTAACATCGACGACGCATAAAACTTTAAGAGGTCCAAGAGGCGGAATAATATTAATCGGAAAAGATAAAGAAAATCCTATGGGGATAAAAACGCCCAAAGGGGATAGATTAAAGATGATGAGCGAAATTATCGATGGAATGGTGATGCCTGGAATTCAAGGCGGACCTTTAATGCATATTATTATGGCTAAAGCAGTGGCATTTGGAGAAGCATTAAGCGATAACTTTTTGGAGTACGCTAAACAGGTTATTAAAAATTCTAAAACTTTAGCAGACTGTTTGATGAAAAAGGACTTTAAAATAGTTTCCGATGGCACTGATAATCATCTTATGTTGATTGATTTAACCAATAAAAATATAACTGGAAAAGACGCTGAAAACGCTTTAGGCAAAGCTGGCATAACAGTCAATAAAAATATGGTTCCTTTTGATAAAAAAAGTCCATTTATAACAAGTGGCATACGCGTTGGAACTGCAGCTATGACTACAAGAGGAATGAAAGAAAAGGAAATGGAACAAATTGCAAATTTTATAGACGAAGCTTTGAGTAATTGGCAAAATGACGCCGCTTTAGCGGATATTAAAAAAAGAGTAGAAAAATTCTGCGAAAATTTTCCTTTGTATCCTCGATTAAATTCTTAATCTTGTAAGAAAATTGAGAGACGAGCAATTATTAGAATATTCCGCCGAAGAAGTTGAGATGTCTTTTTTAGATCATCTTGAAGAACTTCGGCGGAGAATTATTTACTCAATTGTAGTCGTTTTTGTTTCATCCATAGTTTGTTGGATTTTTATAGATCCTTTAGTAGAATATGTTTTGTTATATCCGGCTAAAACTGCCGGGGTAAAACTTCAAAATTTAAAGCCTTTCGGACAGTTAATATTATTCATTCAAACGGCTTTTTTATGCGGTTTTGTCGTAAGCTTGCCTTTTGTTTTTGCTCAAATTTGGTTATTTGTTGCTCCCGCTTTAAAGAAAAATGAAAAAAAATATTTTTTTTCGATTATGTTTTTTACCGCCTTTTGTTTTGCATTGGGGGCTTTATTCGCGCTTTATATAATGTTGCCAATGGCTCTTGAATTTGCGTCAAAATTTGGAACTTTGGAGATTGAAAACAACTTTTCGTTAGAAGAATATGTTTCTTTATTGTTTAGCGTAATATTAGGAGCAGGAATTATTTTTGAGTTGCCAGTTATTTCTTTTTTTCTTTCAAGAATTGGAGTCCTTACGCCTTCGTTTATGAGAAAATATAGAAGACACGCTATTGTGATCATTATGATTCTTGCGGCTTTTCTTACGCCAGGCCCAGATCCAATGTCTCAATTAATATTAGCCGCCCCATTGTTTTTATTGTATGAAATTAGCATTTTAATTTCTAGTTTTGCTCAAATTAAGTAAAAATATTTGATGAAAAATGAACGCTTTAGATAGAAGCTCATATTTGTTGAGAAATGATTTAGAATTGTTTAACAAAAAATTCAAAGAAAAAATCCTTTCCCAGTCTACAATATTAAATTTTGCGATAAAATATATACTGCGTTTGAAAAGCAAAAAAATTCGCCCAATTTTAGTTTTTTTAACAGCGAAAGCTTGCGATAATTTCAGCGAAAGAACTTATACGGGAGCTATTCTGGTAGAGTTATTGCATACGGCGACTTTGATACATGACGACGTTGTCGACAATGCGGATAAAAGAAGAGGAATGCCGTCGATAAATTATATTTGGAGAAATAAAATAGCGGTGCTGATTGGCGATTATTTTTTATCTAAAGGATTGCTAATATCGATTGAGAATAAAGATTACGATTATTTAAATATAACAGCCGACGCAGTCAAGAGAATGGCTGAAGGCGAATTGCTTCAAATCGCTAAAACAAAAAAATTTGATATTGACATCGATACTTATTATAAAATCATATCTGATAAAACCGCGTCTTTAATTTCAGCTTGTTGCAAAATTGGAGCAAGCGGGGCTAAAGAAGAATATTTTAAGGCTATGGAAACTTACGGAGAAAATATCGGCATCGCTTTTCAGATTGTCGACGATATTCTTGATTATGCGGGAGCAGCTTCTATTTTTGGAAAAGCGATTGGCAAGGATTTGAAAGAAAAAAAAATTACTCTTCCATTGATTTGCGCGTTGAAAAATTCGACTCCCGCCGAATCAAAAATTATTAAAAGGATGATAATTGCCGATAAAAAAAATAAAATGACTCAAGCGATTATAAATTTTGTGATAGAAAAAAACGGAGTTGAAGACGCTTTTAAAATTGCAAATCAATTTAGACAAAAAGCTATAGAAGCGTTGGAATATTTGCCTGATTCTGAATTTAAAGACGCGTTGAAAGATTTAGCCGAATATATTGTTAGTAGAAAAAAATAGACGTTTTTTTTAATGCTTTAAAACTTGGCGATTTTCAATTCTGTCTAATCAAATAAGTTGGAAAAAAATTTTTTATTAGAATTATATTAAGTTTTTTTAGTGAAATAATTTATAAGATATTTTTTTGTTATTCATAAGAAAACAGCCAAGTATTGCGTTTACTTTTTTTATTTAAAAATTCTTTTTTTTTAATTACATTATATAGTTGTATTACTAAATCATTGACAAATAAAATGAAAAAAATATTATTTTCATTTGTTTTGGTTGCAATTCCATTGACTATATATGCCATTTATAAAATTTATTCTTCAGACGATAAAGAATTTAAATCTGAACCAACGATAGTTCAAAATAATATCATAGAAAAGAATGACGCTGATATGCATTTAAATCAAGACAAAAGCGAAAAAATTTTGCTTGAAAGATATGAAGATGAAGATGTCGAATCGGTAGAATTGCAATCGGCTGAGGCGCAAAGTCGGAAAATTGAAAAGAAAAAGTATACCGCTAAAGTTTCGGAAATTTCAGAAGATTTGCAAATAGCAATTGATAAAGCTGTTTTAAGCGCTCGCGAAAAAATTTGCCAGCGTTTGATAAAAGAAAAAAAAATTAAAGCGGAAGAAAAGAATAGTCAATTTGAAGTTATACTTAACAATTCAAAAATAATCAAGCAATCGCATAAAAAAATTGGAAATAAATATAAAGCTTATGTTACTGTAGAATATATCTATTAAGCAGAAACCAAACTAAAAATAAAAAAATTATAAAGATATGAAAAAAGTTATTGCATTAATTTGGGCTGTATTAATTTCTATATTTTACTTCGGTTGCGCAAATTTTAAAGAGTTAAAGCCAAAACCTGAATTAGTTCCAACCGAAGGCAACTATATTGAAATAAAAGATAAAGACGAACCTTTCGAATTAAAAGCTGGCAAAAAATATTTTATCAAAATTCCGCCGACAAGTCTTCCAAATTTTTATTTTATCGTAAAAACAGATAAGAAAAATAAGATTAAAACTTTTTTTAGCGATTTTTGGGACGATGGCAAAGGACAATTTGAAAAAATTATCGACGAAGGAGCTCGTCGCAACGACGTTTTTATTTATCCCATCGAAGCGAATAAAGCTTATTACTTTGCAATTGAAGAAGTTCTGGAAAACTTGAAATTTACCGCGACATATAGATACGTTCCAAGATGGAGATTTAAATTTGAAGATAAATATTCGGTTTATAAAATTACTTACGATAGAAATAGAGCAAGCAGAACAGTTTATGAACAAATTGGTCCCGAATTTAATTTTTTAGGCTTTAATTTTACAAGCGAAATAAGCGATATTTCGAATAAGATAACGACATTGAGTTCGATCCAAACGGAGCTTAAAGATTTAAGAGCAATTTTTCCTCCTGAAGCAATTTCCAACAACGATTCGGCTTTTGTTAAATATGCAGAACTTTCAAAAGCTGTAGATTTAGAATTGGAATTTCAAAAAAATTATAAAATTGTTTTAGAAGTTTTTGAAGCGATAAAAACTACAAGCGGAAATTTCGAAGCGTTTATAGCTAAAACTCCTTTGTTTTTAAGTTTTTACGATATGAGAAGCTATATGCCATCGCGAATATTTGACAAAGCGAGCGCTGAAATAAGAATAAGATTCTTAGAAGCTCCGCAATATTATAAAAGATTAATTTCTAATAAGAAAGATATTTTGCCAATAGAAATTTCGCCTGACGCTGAAAGCGTTAAAAGATTATATTTAATAGTCGAAAGCTCTCCTAATCCGGAATTGTCCAACATTTTCGATTTTATTGGCAAGTTCAACAAAGAAGCGACTGGAATAGAAAACTTTAAAAAAAACGAGTCGGCGTTAAACAAAAAGTTTGAAGACGAAAAAACTTGGCCGTCAAATTCATTTTACCCAGAAGCGATGGAAATACTTAAGAATATGCGTTCATCTTTGCCAAAAGCCGAAACTGCCGCAATGCCGGATTTTAATCAATATTCTTGCGTTCAAATGCTTTATAGAGAAATTGTAGAAGCTGATAGAAAAACTAATTTTTATTCGAAAGGTTTTCCAATCGCGTCTGAAAATGTTCCAAAAATTAATGAAATGAAACTTCAAGAAAATTATGGAGAAATAATCGAACTGCTTCATCCGCATAAGGAATTCGATTTCTGGATTAATCAATATCCCGATCTGGACGATTTATTTATACAAAAAACAAAAGATTTAATATTGAGAACTATTTCAAATAGAAGTTTTGCTCAAGCTGAAAATATAATGCGAGGTTTGTTTGCTAAAAGAACTTTCTTGAACGAAGAAAAAGCTCAAATAACTAAAATGGGAATGTTAAGACAAATTGAAATTGATTTTACAGAAATGATTAAAAAAGAAAGCAAAGAAAGAATCGACAGTTTCTGGGTTGCAAATGTTTCAAATTATAATAACGTAAAACAAATTTACGAAGACAGCGCTTTTACCCCAGTTTATACTTTCACTTTTTCAATTTATGGAGAAGGTTTTGTATCTAAAAGGAATAATGAAATTCTTAGCTATATAGATGAAATTAAATATTATATATTTCCAGAAAAAGCTATCGAAACAATTTATAAAGATTTTGTTAGAAACATAAATGATAAAGGCGTTCAAAAGACAAGAGCAATTTTAGAACATGGCAAGCTATATCGAGGAGACAATAAAAAAATTAGAGGTATTGTAGCCGAATGCGATCCAATGGTTCCTAAATTAATTACGGAGCCAAAAAAATATAGAGAATTATACGCTATTCCAATAACAGATAATGAAAATGGAGTCAACGAATATGTAATTAGAATTCGATTGAATATTCCATCCGACGCAAAATTTCCAGTTTTTGACGTTAATATTAGAGTCGCCGAGGAAGTGGCTCGAAATGCCGCGTCTCAACAATGGTATGACAAATTAATTTTTAATAATAACGAACTAAAACAGGAAGGAAGAATTAAAATATCGGCTCCAGTAGCCGCGAATAATTTTGAAGCTCAAATATCTCCGGTACAAATCGACGCCAAAAAAATGAATATTTTAGAAATTCGATTTAAATACAGAGCTTATAAAGTTTTTCAATTTAGCGCAATGGCTCAAGTTCCAATCATAAAGAAAAATTAAGGTTGAAAAATGGAAGAAAAATTGCAAGATAACTTAGAGGTTCAAACGGAAAAAAAAAGCGGAAGAACTAAAATAATAATAATCGCGGTTTTAATTTTATTGACTGCCGCGGCAGCTTTGTTTTTTCTTTTGCGAAAAGATTTAAGCGGCAAGATTGTAATTCCATATATTGGGCATCAACCGCCGATGGTCGACCCTCATTTGCCAAGTTTTGTCTCATTGGCAGATAAGCTTGACGAAGTTATGTTTGATGGATTGTTTAACATTGCGGCCACTCCAAGCGGAGTGATTTACGAAGACGGTTTGGGCGAGTATCTTGGAATAGACGAAAACTCTGTGGTATCAGTAAGATTAAAAACAGGTAAAATCTGGCGAGGCTCTTTTGATATTAGAATCGACGATAAAGATAAACTTATAGTTCAAAGAATTCAAGAAAAATATTTTTCAGCCGAAGATTTGCGATTTACTTTGAGAAGAATTAGAAGTTTAGGCTCTTTATCGCCTGATTATATTTTAGTCGGACAGGCGATTCCAGATTTCGATTTTATTGGTCCCGATGAAAATAATGTAATTAAATTTAAATTTAAAAAAGATCGCATATGGGTGGAAAATGATATTAAAGAAATTTTGTCCTTTAAAATTTTGCCTTCGAATAGTTCTTTAAATGCTCTTTCATATTCTGATGGAACGGGTCCTTATTTTAACATAAAAATGATTAATAAAGCCGACGATTATATCAAGAATCCAACAGGAGATGCTTTTATCGAATCGATAAAATTATTGCCTTTTGTCGACAACAGCTCTTTCTTTTCTGAATTGAGAAACAATAAAATTAACGTTTTGCTTGAAACGCCTTTTGGAAGTTTATCTCCATTTTTAAATGATACAAATAAATTTTTCGTCAAATCAAATTTAAGCTCAGTCTTCTTTGCCGTTTTGTTTAACGTTCAAAGATTAAATTTAGATCAAAGAACCGAGTTAAAAAAATTGCTTAACAATAGAAAAATTATAGAAGCTTTTTACAGAATTGGCGATAAGCAGCAAAGAGAAATCGTAGATTTCAAAGGGAATAGAAACAATTATTACGATTATTTAAATTACAGCGTTTTTCCAACCACTTCATATTATATTGAAGATTCTGTTGTTATTCCAAATAAAAATATTCAGGAACCTTCGCTTGTTGTTTTTCGAGACACCATTAAAATTGCCGTTAATTTGAACTATGGATTCAGGGAAGAATTGTCTGAATTATTTGAGATTATAAATAATCCTTTAATTTCTAAAGGCATAGTCAAAACTTTTGTCGCCGATGAAAGACAGATTTTAAATGGCGAATACGACGCTATTTTATTGCCTTTTGTCGGCTATAGAAGCAATTTCTTGTTTGATCTTTACGATATATTTTTGAGAAATCCCGATCTAACAGCTTACAGAATTAATTTGCGATTAACTGAAAACGCTAAAGGGCAGAAAATTTTAGATTATAATGGAATAACTTCAAATACAAATTTCTTTAGAATTAATTTGCGCGATCAATACGAAAATTTAAGCAGATTTAGAGAATTTTACGATTATGTATTTGGCTTTATGGAAACTACAAATATTGGAGATAAGCAATATTACGCTATGAAAGTTGACGAATTAGAATCCGAATTAAAGTTGGGCGCTTGGCTTTTCTCGCTGCCTTCTTTAGCTTATTTCTCGACTCAGTTTGAAAAAAACACCGTATTGCTTTACGGCATAGCGTCGCAACTTTCAACAATAGAAAAATGGAAAGAGAAACAAAAATAAGATTTGAATTTAAAAGTCGGCTATTGCCGGCTTTTCTTTTAGTAATTATTTTCTTTAACTCAAATATTTTACCGCGCGAAAAAAAAAATTACTACATTATAGAAAATTCATCGCCGCTGATAATTTATGATTTCGCTAAAAGAATTCTTTCCGACGAAGAAAAAAAAATCTTTCCAAAGTTTTCGGCTTATGAGATAATTTCCGAATATGATTATTTTGGAGATGGAATTAGAACTTACGCCGAAGTTAAGTATTTAGGCAGAACGTATTACATCGAAAAACAATCTAAAAAAGAATTTGTCGAACATAATAGGGCGGGATTGATTGTCGTATTAAGAAATTGCGATGCTATTGGCGATACTGTAAAATTTTTAGAATCTTTCGAAGTCGCTTCTTATGACGGACAAAGCGGCGTCTCTATCGTAAAAAACGATATTGCTATTAGGTTATTTAAATTCAATTCGCGGTATTATTGCTTCAATATTAAAACGAAAGAATTTTTTATATATTCTTTTTTGCAAAAAGATGAGAATAAAATTTACGCCAAGTTTGCTCCTAAACAGAAGGATTATCGCAAAGAAAGGAAATTAAAAGAATTAGAAAACTCGATTATAGAAATTGACAACAAGATTAAGAAAGCGTTTAATTATATAATTGTACAAAGCAAAATATCATTCAGATATCCATATTGGAAAACTAAAATCGAAGGGAATAGATTAATAGCCGAGTTTGTTTACGATAAAAATCTTTTTCCTCAAGGAGCAAAAATTGTAAAAATGGCTTTTGACAAATTGCAATCAAAAGTTATGGAAGGCGAATTTATCGTTCTTAAAGAAGAAAATACGATTATAGTAGAATGAAAAAAATAATTGTCAAAAATCTTATTTCCATAGGAATAATTTCTATATTATTTGTCGTTTTTATAGTCGTTGGCAAATTAATTTCAGTTTCCGACAAGAGCGAAAGATTCGTAGTTATAAAAGAATTGCAGGAAAAATATTATATCGACATATTTGACGAAGAGCAGGTTGAAATCTTTAAGATGGCTCTTGAATCATATCCAATTCAACATTTAAATCGCGAAAAATTTGAAAATTTGCTTGACGAATATAAGCGTTATTATTTCACCAATCCAAAAGCAAAAGAAGGCTATACTGGAAAAAATTTAAGTTTAGATTATGCGATTGACATTATGTTGATGTTCGTCAAGTTTTGTTTTATTTATTTTATATCGTTTTTTTCTTTATATCATTTTTCTAAAGCGATAGGATTTGCAAAACTGATCAGGGAAATTAATTACCAGAACGATTTGACAAAATTTGCGATTTTAGACGAGGATGAATTTTTAAGAAAAGCGAAGCATTTTAAACTTAAAAAATATCTTAATTACATTATAAGCGCTCCTTTTTATTTGTTTATTTTTTCTCCTTCTTATGTTGCCGCTTATGCGATACGTTCTAAATTTGATTCCGATTCGTTTTTATTTCTGATTTTTTTTGCAATATTTACAAATGGAGCCTTGCTGTATTCGGGCAATAGATTTTATAATATGTTGAAAAATGAATACCACAAAGGTTACGCTTTGACTGCTTTAGTAAAAAATTTAAAAAACGATTATTCTGATTTTAATTTTTTATGGCTTTTTTCTCTATCAAAAAAGTTTAAAGGCAGCGTTTTAGGATCTATTTATCCAGCCGCTTTATCGAATTTTTATTTAAGTTTGAAAGAAATAGGAAGTTTTTTAATTACAAGTTTAGCGATTATTGAAATGGCGTTAAATATTCAGAATTTTTTTTGCTACGAGCTATTAAAGTGTTTATTATTTGAATATTACGATTCGGCTTTTTTTATAATATTCTTGTTGTTTGTTTTAGTTAAAGCGAACGATATCGCGGCGGAAATTTTGCATTATTTAAATAGTTTAAAGTATGAGAGTTAAAAGAATATTTTTTTCGAAATCCGATCCGGCCAAATTTTGGTTTCGCATTATGATTGTTGGTTTGTTATTGATTTATTTATGGAATGCCGCTTTTTTATATGAATCTGGTTTCAAAAGATGGCAAGCTGCGTTGTTTAATTCAATTTTTGTTTCTTTTGTCGCTTCGTTGCTTTCAATTTTTTTGGGATGGTTTTTTTCTTATTACAAGTATATTAACGAATATCTTGACAAGGTTGTCGTTTCTAAAACAATTATCTTTTTTATTGACGCAATTAAATCTATTCCCCAAGTTATAGGAGCGTTGACAGGTTATGCGATATTAACAAATTTAACCGCTCGAGATTATAATTTATCTTCTTTTGTATTGCTAATATTGTTAAGTTTTATTTTAGGCTTATTTTTATTTGTCGAAGCTTACGATATGTTTAACGAGCGAATCGCATATTACAAAGACAAAGATTTTATATCGGCGCTTAGAGTTTTAGGGATGAAAGAAAGCTCGATTATAAACAAAGAAATATTCTACAAAAATTCCAGGCCTTACGTTATTCAAAAATTTGCTTCAATTTTTGGCGAAGTTTTTTTCTTGCAAGCAAGCGTCGATTATATAATTTCAGTTGGCTTAACTTTAAAAACAAATTTAGTTTCTCTTCCTCCAACTCTCGGAAATTTGCTTGCGAGAATAGACAGCAAACAGGATATTTTCGCCATAGGTATGATTTTTTCAAATCTATCTTATATTTTTGAATTGCCTTTTAAACATTTGCAAGGGCTATCAGCCGCTTTGACTTTAGTTTTTGTTTTAATTTGCGTTTACAAAATCGCAAACGCTTTAACTGAAAAATTAGAAAATAAATGACAAAGATTTTATGAACTTTAACGTTTCGATCTGGACTAAAGACAATTTCCCGATAGTGGAAATCAAAGATTTTTATTTTGAAGAAGGCAAAATAAATTTTCTTTTCGGAGAAAGCGGGATTGGAAAATCCTTAATATCAAAAGCGATCTATGGAATATTAAATCCATTTGATTTAAATATTTATATAAACAACAAAAGTTATTTTCAATATTTAAATACCGCTTACGTTTCAGAAATTCGAAAAAACGGCTTCTTTGTGTTTCAAGAAACTTCTACTCACTTAAATCCTACTCTTAAAATTAGCGAACAATTGGAAGAAGGAGATTTGAGCGAATTCTCGTCGCAATTTTTAGACGATTTCAAATATCTTTTCTATGGAAAAAAAGAAGAATTTATATCTTTTTTGTCTCATTCTTATCCTAAACCACACAGACCAAGCGGCGGCGAAAAGCAAAGAATTCTCGCTTCGATGGCAATAAAAAAAATGCAACTTTTGATTGAAAAAAATTCATATAGCAATTTAAATCTTTTTGTATTCGACGAACCCAGCGGCAATTTGGACGATAAATACAGAGATCTGCTTTTTGATCTTATCGTAAAAAAATATTTAAAAGGGAATTTTACTATTTTATTCATAACTCACGATTATTCTTTAATTGGCAAAATTTATTCACAGTATGAAAATTTATTGACAAGAGCAAAATTTTTAGAATTGCGCAAAGAAGAAAGCGGATTGTCTTTAGTCGAATTTAATTCTAGAAATTATCTTGATTGGTTAAAATCTTTTCCGGAAGGCTATTTAAATCAGAATAAAACAGATTTTGAATTATTAAAAATATATCCAGATTTACAAATATTTGGCAGAAAACTTTCTATAGTAAAAGATAAAGAAAAGTTCGAAAAAAAAGATTTGACAATTAACAAAGGACAAATAGTATATCTAAAAGCAGAAAGCGGAATGGGAAAGACAAGTCTCGCAAAAGCGATATGCGGATTAATTAAGCCAGATAAAATCAAAGCTCGCATTTGGGGAACGACAATCGACGAGAATACAAAATTTGAATTCTATCGAGATCGCCTATGGGGAAAAAAAATCGCGATGTGTTTTCAACATTCCGACGAGGCTCTGAATTTAAATGATTTGACGTATCAAGCATTCGAGCCTTTTATTAAAAATAAAACTTATTTGGAAAAAACAGACTTAATTGAAAAGAATTTATTCAAAGCTTTCGATTACGAAACAACGAAAATTATATTTAAACGAAAAATAAAACATTTAAGCGGCGGTCAAAAACAAAAAATTAATTTATTGAGATCTTTTTTGTCGCCAGCAGAAATTATAATTTTAGACGAGCCGATTAGCGGAATGGATTTCGAGAGCGTAAAAAAAACTTTCGATATAATTAAAAACGAGCTTCAAAATAGAGGAATTCTATTGATTTCTCACAATGAGGAAATTTTTTCAAAAGCTGTCGGCTCTGAAAATATTTTTTATCTTGTAGAAAACGAGCAAGATTAGCAAATAATAAGATTCTTGTTAGAGCGATAAACAAAAATAATTTGATATATCTTTCCGAGATTAAATATTATCAAAGAAAATTTTGATTGAGAAAATAATTAATTCATACAATACAATTTTTTTAAATTGATTTCAAATAAAACATAATATTTTCAATTTTTTTAATTAAAACACATATCCAAAAATTATGCTCATTTCAAAAAATTGCAAATCAGAATAACTTTAGTATCTTTAAAGGCAAAAAAAAATATTTTAATATGTATCATACAATAAACGACAAGCCTAAAAGTTTTTGCGGAATTATTGGCGTATTTGGAGAAAGCGACAATGCCGCGTTATTAGCTTATTACGGATTGCATTCATTGCAACACCGCGGACAAGAAAGCAGCGGAATTTTAGTTTGCGACGTCAACAAATCCGGCAAATTCGAATTTAAGCTTCATAAAAATCTTGGGCTTGTGTCCGAAGTTTTTGCGGACGAAGAAATATTATTAAAAAAACTCAAAGGATTTTCCGCTATAGGACACAATCGATACTCTACAACCGGAACATCCAAAAGCTTAAAAAACATACAACCATTCAGCGTAAACTATAAAAACGGACATTTAGGTTTGGCTCATAATGGCAATTTGACAAATGCAAACGAGCTTAGAGAAAGCTTAATACGAGAAGGCTCGATATTTCAATCTACAAGCGATTCGGAAATTGTTCTTCATCTTATAGCAAAAAGTCCAGACCATGAGCAAATAAATCAAATAAAATATTCATTGCAAAAACTGCGCGGAGCTTATTGTTTTGTAATTTTGACCGAAGAAAAACTTATTGCCGCTCGCGATCCGTTTGGTTTCAGACCTTTAGTTATTGGCAGAACAAACGGAAATTATATAATCGCATCAGAAACTTGCGCTTTAGATATCAACAGCGCCGAATATATAAGAGACGTTATGGCAAACGAAATTGTCATAATAGATAGAGAAACATTAAAGAACGGAAACATAAAATCATTTAAAATTTTCGATAATATCGAATTTAATTCGAAACTAAAACAATGCATATTTGAATATATCTATTTTTCCCGCCCCGATAGCAAAATTTACGGACATTCAGTCGATAAAATTAGACGAAAGCTCGGAAAAATCTTAGCTCTTAATCATCCCGTAAAGGATAAAGACGGCGACAAAACAGTTGTTATTAGCGTGCCCGACAGTTCAAATACCGCCGCTTTGGGTTATCAAAGGCAATTAGAAAAAATGGGCATTCCTTCAAAATTTGAAATCGGACTAATTAGAAGTCACTATATTGGCAGAACTTTTATACAGCCAGGTCAACGCTTGCGTGAAATTGGCGTCAAAATAAAATTCAATATTGTCAAAGGCGTTCTCGAAAATAAAACCGTTGTTGTTGTCGACGATTCAATCGTGCGCGGAACCACTTCAAAAAAATTAATCGCTTTAATAAAAGAAGCAAATCCTAAAGAAATACATCTTAGAATTTCTTCTCCTCCGATTAAATATCCTTGCTTTTATGGAATGGATTTTCCATCTAAAGAAGAACTAATCGCAAATAAACTCAATTCAATAGAGGAAATAAAAAATTATTTGAAAGTCGACAGTCTTGAATATTTAACTGTCGAAGAATTGCTTGACGCAATGGTTGATCAAAATAAAAACGATTTTTGCGCGGCTTGTTTTACAGGTTCTTATTGCGAAAGAATTCCCAACAACCCAAACAAAGAGCGTTATGAAGAATAAGTTTTTTTATCTAGTTTATTTTTTCATTTTCTTTTACTGCTCTAAAATTGAAGCTCAATATTCTGTCATTATTAAATATTCCGAAAAGCTAAATTTAAATGATATAGAATCGGCTGCGTCTAAAAATTTAATCGCTCTTAAAACTTCATTTAAATCCAACTTATCTTACGAGCTTAAACAATTTTTTACGTATGAAAATTACAATTCTAACAAAACTTTGCTTGACAATTTTGCCCGATATTTTAAAGTTACTTTCAAAAGCGAAAACGATGCTCGATCTTTTTTTAATATAGCACGCAAAGATCCGAATATTTCTTATGTCGATTTTACAAGGAAATTTAAAATTTGCGGTCATACAAGCTCATATCTTTCTATGGATCCTTATCTAAATCGTCAGTGGCATCTATTCAGAATTAAAGCTATAGAAAGCTGGAGAATAACCGAAGGTTCAGAAGATATAATCGTCGCAATCATCGATACTGGATTAGATTATCATCACGAAGATTTAAAAGACAATATATTTATAAACAAAAAAGAAACTTACAATGGATTAGACGACGACGCCAACGGCTTTATCGACGATGTTTCGGGATATGATTTTGTCGATAGAAAAGGATTTCCCTATAATGGCAAAGAATTCGATTTTTTTGAACCAGACAACGATCCTTACGATGAACACGGACATGGAACCGCCGTTGCTGGCATTATTGCCGCAGTCAAAGACAACGGAACGGGAATTTCAGGTTTGGCTCCTAAAGTTAAATTGCTTAATGTAAGAGCCTTTGATAAAAACGGCGAAGGCGAAGAAGACGACGTCGCAGCGGCTGTCCTTTACTCGGTTTTAATGAAAGCAAAAGTTATAAATATGAGCTTTGGAGACGACAAATTTTCTTTTCTTCTATACGAAGTTATTAAATATGCTTACGAACAGGGCGTCGTACTTATTGCAAGCTCGGGCAATTCAAATTCGAAAGAGCCTCATTATCCTTCTGGTTTTCCAGAAGTTATTTCCGTTGGAGCTGTCGATAGATTCGACAGCAAAGCGAGTTTTTCAAATTACGGTTCATCGCTTGATTTATGCGCTCCTGGAGTCGATATTTTTACGACTGCTAAAAATAATGATTACGCTTTTTTCTCTGGCACAAGCGCTTCGGCTCCAATTGTTTCAGCATGCGCGGCTTTGATTTTATCCAAAGGCAATTATTCGCCAGATGAAATCAAGCAGATATTAAAAAATTCCGCCGACGATATTGGAATTTCAGGTTGGGATGAGAAAACTGGAGCGGGTATAGTTAATTTTTACAAAGCGCTTAAAAATTTGACTAACGGCATTATTAAATTTGATTTTCCCAAAAACAATCAAGTCTTCTACAAAGAAAATAATTTGCCAGTTTCTGTTACCATTGTTTCTCCTTATTTCAAAAATTTTTCATTATACATATCCGATAAAAACGAAATAAATGCGTTTAGACCAATTGTAGAAAATATACAGGAGCAAATGGTTAGAAAAAATATAGCAAATATAGATTTAACTAATTATAAAATAGGAAGTTACGAACTCAAACTTAAAGTATTTTATAATAACGGAAACTTTGACGAAGAGACGGTAAATTTTTATATTTCTGACGACAGTATTGAAACGGAAATAATTTTTTTTGGAGTTGCAGAAGCTGGCTCCTCTCAAGCTTTAATGGCCGCTTGTTATTCAAAAAGACATCTTCCTGTTAAGTTGTATTATAAAAACGAATTTGACTCTTCATATAGCTTTATTTTTTTAGATGGAGTCAATTCATACGTCAAATTCGCTTCAAAAATTAATTATGGTTTCGTTTCATTGCCTGCTTCTAAAACAAAGCAAACTTATTATTCCTTTTTAGCTTCTATTGATTTTGACGGAAGAGAAAAAATCATATCTGACATAGAAACTTTCGAACTCAATCCTTTGCAATTGAATTACAATTATATTAAAACTAATTACTCGCTAAAGTCTGGTCAAATTTTTGAAAATCAAATTTCTTTAGATTCGCCAATTCCAATTATTGCTTATTATTCCAGCGACAATCCAACGTATATTAAATTTGCAAAATATAATAACGACGACTTTTCAATTATCGACAGCATAAAAAGGCGACCTAAATATTTCGGCGCGTTAAACTCGCAATCAAATTCAAAATATTTAATATCAATTTTAGGAAGAACGGGATATATCGACAAATTAATCGACGAACAGACGCTTAAATTTCAAAACATTATAATAGACAATAATTTATGGTTTGCCGGAGCTTACAATTTATTCAAAGACGATAAAAAATATATCATAGCTTTCACGAGCGACAAATCATTTGCAATTTATTCGCTCGATATTGACGACAAGTTAGTTAAAATTCAGGACTTATATAATTTTGCCGACAATAATTCAAGCGAAGCAAATTTCGATTTCGCAAAAGCTTTAGTTTTAGACATTGACGGCGACGAAAAAAACGAAATCACATTAGCCGATACTGATGGAAATATTTTAATCTACAAGCATAACGACGAAAAATTATTCGCTCCATTTTACAGAATAAAATTTAACCTTTCAGGAACAAATAAATTAATAGACGGCGGCGATTTCGACGGAGATGGAAAAAATGAAATTGCCATCATTTTATTTTCTAATTCTTCTTATGCAAACGCTCCTTTTGCAATTTTAAAAATACTTAAATTTTCAGATAATCAACCAGAAATCATTTTGGAAAAAGCTTTTATTGATTACAAAAATTTCTTTCCGGGCTCTTTTATTTCTCTTGAAAATTCTATGAGATTTTTCGATTTAGACAACGATGGAACAGACGAGCTTTTGCTTTCGATTTATCCCAATTTTTGCGTCTACAAATATTTTGACAAAAACAAAAGTGAAAGAATTTTTTTTCAAGAACTTTCAAACTCATCTTCGATTTTTATCGGAGATTTAAATCAAAACTCAAAACTCGAATTTTCGATCGCATCTTTTAATTCGATCGATTTTATCGAGCTAAATTTTGATAGCGGTTTAAAAACGCCCAGAATTATAGATTACTTTGCTCAAGAAACCGATACCGACACTTCAGTTTTTTTAAGATGGATAGGAGAAGAGGAATCCTATTTCGTATATGCCGGCGAAGACGCTAACAATTTATTTCAAATAGCAGAAACGAACTTAGAAACATTTTCGAAAAAGTATGATAGAAATTTAAAATTTTGGGCTGTTAAAGCGATAAAAAATCAAACTTCATCCGCTTTTTCCAACATAGTCGAACCAGAAAAATTTTTTTATTCAAATAAAATTATCAACGTCGAAAAGCTAAACGAAAAAACAATCGCCGTCGAGTTCAATTCGAGAATTAATATAGAAAATTTTCATCCGTTAAGAGCGACAATTAACGACAGTTTAAAAGCCGAAACGATAACTCAAACAAAAAATAAAGTTGTTATTATTTCTTTCGACAAAGAAATACGATCTGCTATCAATCGATTAACAATTTTTTCCAAATATAAAAAATATGAATTTGTATTTTCAACAACTCAAACGACGCGCGAAGAATATTTTTATGTAAAATCGACAAAAGCGTTGTCAAAAAAAGAAATAAAAATAACTTTTAATTTGCCCGTCGACGAAACAATCGCGTTAAACTTAAATTCTTACGAAGTTTCAAACAATAATAAAGTTGAAGTCGTAAATTTAAGCGACGATAAAACAGCAACGTATATTTTATTTAAAAATTCGATTGTTGGCATAGGAAAAGAAACAATCTTGAGATTGAAAAATTTTAAATCTTCAATTGAAAACGGAGCGCTACAACTGGCCCCTTTTTCTACGACCATAGCTATAGCTGAAACAATCGAGGATTTAACCGAAGTTTTTGTTTATCCAAATCCCGCAAAAAGTCAAATGGGAAAAATTACATTTGCAAATTTGCCTAAAATTTGCGATATATATATATATGATTTTAATGGAAATTTAATTCAGACAATTCGCAAAAACTCAAACGAAACTGGCATTGAATGGAATTTAAAAGACAGATACGGAAGAACTATATATTCGGGAATTTATTTTTATTTGGTTAAATATTTAACTGAAGGAAATTTTACAAAAGAAACTAAGCTAAACAAATTTGCGATTATAAAATGATCATGGAAGATTTAAAGAAAAATTTTTTCACTTTGCCAAACATCTTTAGCATTATCAGATTGCTGTCTGCATTTCCTTTATTTTATTGGGCATTTAATTTAACGAACGATTTTTCCGATAGATTAATTTTTGCGTCGGCAGCATTTGTTTTTTTTGCGACGGATTTTATAGACGGCTACCTTGCCCGGAAATTAAATCAAATTAGCGAGTGGGGAAAAATACTCGATCCGCTTGCGGATAAAATTCTTGTTATTCTTTTGTTATTTGCTTTTAGCTTCAAAGGAGAAATTCCTGTTTGGTTTTTAATTTTAGTTTTAAGCAAAGACTTGTTTATTTTAATTGGCGGATTATATGTCGCAAAAATTGGAAAAAAAATTCCGTCTTCAAATTTAACTGGCAAAATAACAATGATTATTTTATCGTTTTTTGTCATTGTAACGATTTTAAATGTGAAAGAGCATTTAGAATTAATTTACTATACCTCGCTATATCTTTCAGTTTTATTTATTTTTATATCTTTAGCGGCATATATTATTAGAGAGATAGAACATATAAAATGGAGCAAAAAAAGAAATGAGCTTATTTAAAAACTTTAACGTTGGCAAAATATTCGACGGACTTGCAAAAACGCGCGAAAAAATATCGAGGAAATTAAACGAGTTATTTACAGGCAAAGCTTATATTGACGAAACAGATCTAGAAAAAATCGAAGAAATTTTAATTACCGCCGATATCGGTTATGAAGCAACTCAAAAAATTATAAGCGAAGCTCGAAAAGATTTGAAAAAAAATAAAGAACGTTCAGTAGAACAATTCAAGACATTTATCAAACAACAATTGCTTTCTATAATTTCGATAGAAAATAAAAATTTAATAAAAAAAATCAAAGAAGCTCGTCCATATGTTATTCTAATTGTCGGAGTAAACGGAGCGGGGAAGACAACCACAGTAGGGAAACTTGCGAATCTATTTAAGGAATTAAACTTTAAAGTTTTGATTGGTTCGGCGGACACATTTAGAGCCGCTGCAAACGAGCAATTAGAAATATGGGCTAAAAGAGCTCAAGTGGAAATTTTGCAAAAAAAAGACGGCTCGGATCCTGGAAGCGTTGCTTATGAAACATTACAAAAAGCCGTCAAAGAAAATTACGATATCGTTTTAATCGACACAGCCGGAAGGTTGCATACAAAAGATCATCTTATGAGCGAGCTTAATAAAATTTACAGAGTATGCTCAAAAGTTATTCCATACGCTCCGCATGACGTTTTTATTGTAATTGACGGAAACGTCGGTCAAAATGCTATCATTCAAACGGATAATTTCAACAAAGTCGCTCCGCTTACGGGAATAATTATCGCTAAATTAGATGGAACTGCAAAGGGGGGAGCGGTTTTTCAAATTTGTCAAAAATTCAAATTGCCGGTTAAATTCATTGGAGTTGGCGAAGGAATTGACGACTTGATGGAATTCGATCCATACGCTTTTGTTGAAGCAATATTTGAAGAAAAACAAAAAGCGGCTGTTTGAAAGCCGCCTTTTAAAACAAAATTCATCGATTTCTTTAATTAATCTAATCTACAAAAATAGTTTGTTCTCTTTTAGGACCGACTGAAATAATTTTTATTTTAACTTCGCAATAATCTTCAATAAAATTAAGATAAGCAATAACTTCTTTAGGCAGCTCGTCGTATCTTCTACAATTAGATATAACTTTTTTCCATCCTTTAAAAACTTTGTAAATTGGTTTTGACATTTGCAAAGTAGTACAATCGCTCGGAAAGTGTTTTAATTCGACGCCGTTGACTTCGTAGCCAACGCAGACGGGAATTTCCTCAAAAGAGCTCAGAACGTCAAGTTTAGTTATTGCCGCTTCAGAAATTCCGTTTATCATACGCGAATATTTAACAAGAAAAGCGTCGAACCAGCCGCATCTTCGAGGTCTGCCCGTTGTCGCTCCATACTCAGCTCCGATATTTCGCAACATTTCTCCGATTTCATTATTCAATTCCGTAGGAAAAGGACCAAAACCGACTCTTGTAGTATACGCTTTTACAATGCCAAATACAGAATCGATAAGGCAAGGGGAAATGCCCGAGCCGATACATGCTCCGCCAGCTGTAGGGCTTGAGGAAGTAACATAAGGATAAGTTCCAAAATCGATATCAAGCAGCGAACCTTGAGCTCCTTCGAGCAATATGCTTTTATTTTCTTTTATGGCATTGTTCAAATAAACAGCCGTATCTTTGACATAATCATCAATAAACTTATCGAACTCTAAATATTCTCTGACAATTTGATCGACATCTAATTCTCTCTGTCCATAAATTTTAGTGAGAAGGTCGTTTTTTTCGCGCAGGTTATCTCTAATTTTTTTTTCAAGTATTTCGCGATTGAGCAGATCGACAATTCTTATGCCTTTTCGAGCGTATTTATCAATATAACAAGGACCGATGCCTCGCCCGGTTGTTCCAATCTTTTGACCGCTTTCTTGAAGAGCATCAAGCAATTTATGATAAGGCATAATAAGATGAGCGATATGACTAATAAAAAGTCTTCCTTTAATTTTAATTCCGTTATTTTCCAACAAAGTAATTTCTTCGAGCAAAGCTTTTGGATCTATGACTACGCCGTTTCCTATGACGCATATTTTATCTTCTCTTAAAATGCCAGATGGAATAAGATGCAATACAAATTTTTTATTTCCTATTTCGACAGTATGACCAGCGTTAGCTCCTCCTTGGTAGCGTACGACAATATCGAAATTTTCAGACAATAAATCGACTACTTTGCCTTTGCCCTCGTCGCCCCATTGAGCGCCCACCAGCGTTATTATGCTCATAATTTCTCCGCATAATTAAATAAGAAAACTCCGATTCCAGTTCGGAGTTTTAGTTAAATAAGTTTTTAATGAAAATAAAAGATTTAGAATTTTATTTTTTTTTCATGGCTTCGATAGATTCTTCCAAAGTTTCATAGTGTTCGAAAACGGTAATTAGTTTTGTTATAATCAACAAGCTTTGAATTTTATCGGCGGCTCTTGCGATAATAAAATTTCCGCCGGCGTTTTTAACGGTCGTATAACCTGAAATTAACATTCCTATGCCCGAGCTGTTCATAAACTTAACATCGCCTAAATCTACGATAATATTTTTTTTCCCCTCGTCTATGAGTTTGTGAAAAGTATCATGCAGCGATTGAGCGTCGGGTCCGCCCATTACGTTTCCTTTTAATTGAACGATTACAGCGCCGTATTTTTCTTCAATTTCAATTTTCATTAATGACTCCTGTTAAATTTTTGAGCTTTATTATTTCAATATAATAATTTTTATTTTAAGATAATAATAAAAGATAAATTTCTTGTAAGCTAAAGTCAAATAAGCGAGGATGAGGGAACTAATATTTCTATTAGTTTTTTAATTTGCAATATAGTTGTCAATATGGTCATAATTATATTTTTTTCATAATAAAAGTTTTTTTATTAAAACTTTAAAAAACTATAGGAACTTGACATTATAAGTGATATATGAAAATAGAAAAAATTGATATATAAAAAATTAGTATTTGAATAAAAGCTAAAAATTGGCGCAATATTTAGCCTATGTCGTCGTTTTCCTGAGGATTTTGAATTATAAAAGATCGATGATAATAGACAAAAAATTACATTTTCTGCTTAATTTATTAATATCCGTAAAGTATTTTATTCGCGCCGGTATGGATTGCAATATAGAAATAAATTGATTTTCTATTGCTTGCAATAACGAGCTTCATCTTTTTATTTTTTTGTTTTTTTTAATCGAAACTAAATTTTGAATAAAAATATTGTCATTATGAATCTTAAAGAGATTACTTATGAGATTCATTCATACGATGAAGTTCCAGATAAAGAAATTTTTAGAGATCTATTTCTATGAAAATTGTTAATATTAGATTCTTGCATCAAAACAATAAGATAAATATCAAAAATAACATTAGGCGAGTATGTCATTTTTTAATTTTAAAAACATAGAAGAGAAGTTCTAAATTAAGTAAGAAAGTAAAATATAATTACAGCAGAAAAGAGGAATGTCATTGCTGGCAATCAAATAGTATGAGCATTATATATAAAAAAGTAAAATAGAAACAAAAGATTCAAGAATAAAGAATAAAAAAGCAAAAAAGCAGAAAATGTGGAAATATATAAAAAGATAAGTAAAATATTAAGGTTAAGCTAGCGGATAATAAATAAAATAATATTGAGATTGTCGCTTAGACGATATGATAATTGAATGTAATTTTTTTAATTGCGGCTTCAAATATCGAACAAAAAATGAGAGTTACTGATGAATTTTTTAAATTGGAAGTTATTTAATTTGATTTATGTCTCTAAGGTTAGCTATATACGAAGGGGACTTAGTTCTTAAAACTTAGTTTTTTTCAAATGCGAAATTCATGTTTCGTTTTTAAATAATAAAGTTTTTTAATATTAATGTTTGTTTTATTTTTACATAAAAAAGGCATAGCTTGAAGCTATGCCAACAATTTAGGGGAGTATTTTAGCCTGTGTCAAAATTATTTTGACAAGAGTAAATTTAAAAATTTTAATCTTTAAAAGCAATATAAAAATGAAAAATTATGCGCAAAAATTTTTGAATATTCAAAAAAAAATTTTTTTATTTATAGACAATAATTTTTAAACTTTTAAATTTAAGCATCTTAATATGAATTTATACGTCAAAATAATTAACTTTAATTAACAATAATTTTAATTTTACGAGGATATCTGATGATTGTTTTGAAATTTGGCGGCTCTTCTGTAGGCGACGCTCAACGAATATTGCAAGTTAGCAATATTGTCGCAAATACATTTAAAAAAGAAAAAGGGAAAATCGCCGTTGTTGTCTCAGCAATGCAGGGAACGACTGATAAATTAATTTTAGCGGCTAACCTTGCGTCAAAAGGATCTGAAGAGTATTTGAAAATTTTGAACGAACTTGAAGTTCGTCATATTGAAACGGCTCAAAATCTAATCGAAGTAAAAAATCAAAGCAGAACGCTGGCAAATGTTAAATTTGCTTTTAATGAATTGAGCGAAGCTCTTAAAGGCATATATCTAATAAAAGATTTAACGTCAAAAAGTCTCGATTATATAATGAGTTTTGGCGAACGTATATCGGCTTTCATAGTCGCTGAAACTTTGAAGAGCAAAGGCATAGAAGCTAAAGATCTCGACGCTCGAAAAGTCGTTAAAACGGATTCTAATTTTAATAACGCAAGAGTTATTTATGATATTACTTATAAAAATATCAAAGATTACTTTAAAAATATAAAGGAATTGCAGATAATAACCGGCTTTATCGGTTCTAATGATAATGGCGAGACGACTACCTTAGGAAGAGGAGGAAGCGACTATACAGCTTCAATTTTTGGAGCGGCTCTCGACGCAAACTCTGTAGAAATATGGACGGATGTAGACGGGGTACTAACTGCCGATCCGCGAAAAGTTAAAGAAGCTTTTACAATGGATGTGTTGTCTTATGAAGAAGCGATGGAACTTTCGCATTTTGGAGCCAAAGTGATTTATCCGCCGACAATTTTGCCCGCTTACTCGAAAAAAATTCCAATCGTTATCAAAAATACTTTTAATCCAGATCATCCTGGCAGTTCTATACTTCCACATATAAAAAAATATGATTATGATATTAAAGGCATTTCTTCAATCGATAAAGTTTCGATTATTTTGCTTAAAGGCGCGGGTTTGATGAATAGCGCTCAAATTACAAGCAGAATTTTTAACGCTTTATCAAGAGCTGAAGCAAATGCAATATTGATTACGCAAGCTTCGTCGGAACATACTTTGTGCGTTGCTATAGATCCAAATTCCGCCGTTAAGGCTAAAATGGAAATAGATTCTGAATTTAAATATGAGATTAACGATAAATTAATTTTTCCAGCTCGCATTGAAAATGATTATTCTATTGTCGCCGTTGTAGGCGAAAATATGAGGCATAGAGCTGGCTTAGCAGGCAAAGTTTTTAATTCTTTGGGGCGAAATAAAATAAATATCGTCGCAATAGCTCAAGGCTCTTCTGAATTAAATATTTCAATGGTTATAGCTCAAAAAGATTTAAATAAAGCCTTAAATGTTTTGCATGATAAGTTCTTTTTTCCTTATAGAAAAAAAGCGGATATTTTTTTAGTCGGCATGGGACAAGTTGGCGGAAAGTTAATTGAATTGTTGAAGTTGCAAAAGGAAAAGTTTTTGCAAAATAATATTTCTATTAATTTAAAGTTTGTCGGAAGAAAAAATAGTTTTTATTGCGATGATAATTTGCTCGATGCGTCAGATTTTGAAAGTAAAAAAAGCGATGGGACGTTTGAAGTTTATCGCAAAGAAATTGAAAAGCTTATCGAAGACTCGATAGCTGACTTTAAAATATTGGTTGATTGTACCGCCGATATAGAGGTCGCAAAAAATTATAAGCATTTTGCAAGTTTGAAAACTCATATTGTCGCGGCTAATAAAAATTTTAATTCCTTTTCTCAAAAAGAATATGACGCGTTGAGAGAAATTTGCAAAAAGAATAACGTCGATTTTAGATATGAAACAAATGTCGGCGCCGGCTTGCCAATAATTTCTACCATAAAAGCTTTAGTCGACGTCAACGATAAGATTTTGAAAATTGAAGCTATGCTTTCAGGAACTATGAATTACATTTTTTCAAATTTAAATGAAAATAATTCTTTTTCAAGTTTGATTGAAGAAGCCAAAAGAATAGGATATACGGAGCCTAATCCAGCAATTGATCTTTGCGGAGAAGATGTCGCAAAAAAATTGCTAATACTATTAAGAGAATCTGGATTGAAACTTGAGTTGAAGAATATATCAAGAAGATCTCTGCTTGGAAAATTAAAACCTGAAACTTTTAATTATGAAAAATTAATTAAATGGGCTCGCGAAAATGACAAGTATTATAAGAATCTTTATTTAAAAGCAAAATTAAAAAATAAAATTTTACGCTACGCGGCTTTTTTTGAAAATGGAAAGCCAAAAGTTGATTTAATGACTTTTGACATTAATCATCCTTTTGCTAATGTAGTCGGCTCTGAAAATATCTGCATTATAACGACGGAACGTTATAAAGATTATCCTATAGTTGTTAAAGGTCAGGGAGCTGGCGTGGAAATTACCGCCGCAAATGTTTTATCTGATATTTTAAAAATTATTTCTCAAAAATAATTTGAAAATTTAAAAAGCAAAGGAAAGATTTATGAAAATAAAAGTTGGAATATTGGGAGCTACTGGCAGCGTCGGACAAAGATTTGTCGAAATACTTTCGAATCATCCTTTTTTTGAAATTGCTGAACTTGGAGCTTCCGATAGAAATTTTGGGAAAAAATATGGGGAGGCGACAAATTGGTTGCAACAGTCTACGCTAGATCCAAAAATCGCGAATTTGATTTTGAAAAAATGCGAGCCAGATTTTGAAAGCAGAGTCGTTTTTTCGGCGTTAGATTCTTCGGTAGCTGGAGAGATTGAGGAAGAGTTTGCTAAAAAAGGTTATTACGTGATTTCGAATGCTAAAAATCATAGATTTGATAAATTCGTTCCTTTAGTTGTGCCTGAAATAAATATAAATCATTTCGAGCTGGTTAAAAAGCAGCCTTATGGAGGCGGATTTATAATTACGAATCCAAATTGTTCGACTATCGGCTTGGTTTTATCGTTGAAACCAATAATCGACAAATTTGGGATAGAATCTGTTAATGTTGTAACTATGCAAGCGGTATCTGGAGCAGGATATCCTGGAGTAGCTTCGTTAGATATAATCGATAACGTAATACCTTTTATATCAGGAGAGGAAGAAAAAATTGAAACCGAGCCAAAGAAAATATTTGGCAAAGCGACAGAAGACGGGGTAAAATTGTTGGAGATAAATATCAGCGCTCAATGTAATAGAGCGCCTGTTATTGACGGACATCTGGAATGCGTTCAGGTTAAATTGAAAGAAAAAGCGGATGCTAAGGATTTAATTGAAGCTTGGAATAATTTTAAAGCTCTGCCGCAGGAGTTAAATTTGCCTATGGCTCCCAAAAACCCTACTTTGTACATTTATGGCGAAAAATATCCGCAGCCTAAATTGCATAGAAGCTATGACAAAGGGATGAGCGTAACTATTGGCAGATTAAGGAAATGTTCGCTTTTTGATTATAAGTTTGTAATATTGTCTCATAATACGATAAGGGGAGCCGCCGGCGGAACAACGTTAATTGCCGAGGCTTTGAAAGAATTAAATTACTTGAAATAATGAGTGAAGAAAATGAATAAAGCAAAATGTTTTGCTCCAGCAAGCGTTTCTAACGTAGCTTGCGGTTTTGACATAATGGGCTTTGCAATTGAAAATCTCGGCGTTGAAACAGAGCTTGAATTAAGCGATAAAGGAGAATTGAACTTAGTAGAAACTGTCGGAATTAATCAATCATTGCCAAAAGAAATTGATAAAAATATTACTCTCGCAGCTGTAAAACATATTTTGAATGAGAAAAAAATTGACGTCGGATTAAATATTAAAATAAATTTTAAAATGCCGATATCAAGCGGATTAGGAAGCAGCGCGGCGGCGGCGGTTTCGGCAGTGTGTTGCGCCAATAAATTATTTAACTTAAATTTGTCGGATAAAGAACTTTTAAATTATAGCTTGAAAGGAGAATATATCGCCAGCAAATCGATACATGCGGATAATGTCGCTCCAAGTTTATTTGGAGGTTTTATTCTAATTCGAGGTTATGATCCGATAGATATCATAAAGATACCTTATCCGGAAAATTTTTATTGCATATTATTTTATAATAATATTGAAATTAAAACATGGCATGCGCGAAAAATTTTAAAACAAGAGATTTCATTAAAAGACGCCGTTAAACAATGGGGAAATGCAGCAGGCTTGATTGCGGGAATGTTTTTAAAAGATTTTGGAATTATTAAAAGGTCGTTGATTGATCATATAATTGAAAAAGAAAGAGCCATTTTAATACCATACTTTTATGAGTTGAAAAATGCCGCTCTGGAAGCAGGCGCTTTGGGAGCAAGCATATCGGGATCGGGTCCGACTATTTTTGCCGTCTCTGATAGCGAAAAAAAATGCGAAGATATTAAAACAGCTTTTGAAAATGAAGCTAAAAAAAGAAATTTAGATTATAAAATTTTTATTACAAAAATAAATTCTAAAGGAGCTACATTTTTAGAATGAATTATTATGCTTTAAAAAATCGTAGTTTAATAGCAAGCTTTAAAGAAGCCGTCTTAAGCGGAGCGGCTCCGAATCAAGATCTTTTTTTCCCCGAGACGCTTGTTAGATTAGAAGAATCTTTTTTTGAAGATCTAGAGAATCTTCCTTATTTTGAAGTCTGTTTTCGAGTCTTAAAAGATTATGTCGATTCTATTAATGAAAGAGAGTTTTATGAGTTATGCAAATCGACTTTTACATTTGAGCCAACTTTGACACAAATGCAAGAAAATTTGTATGTCTTAGAGCTTTTTAATGGACCGACTGCCGCATTTAAAGATTACGGAGCTCAATTTATGGCTACGATTTTTGAATATTTTTCATTTGATTTTCAAAAAGAACTTGTTATTTTAACGGCTACTTCAGGGGATACAGGCGGAGCAATAGCTCGAGCATTTTTTGAGAAACAAAACATTAAAGCGATAATACTGTATCCTTCAAAAAAAATCTCGCCATTACAAGAAAAACATATCTCATCTTTGGGAAAAAATATTATCGCTCTTGAAATTGACGGAACATTCGACGATTGTCAGTTGCTTGTTAAAAAAGCTTTCGACGATAAACAAATAAGAGAAAAATTAAATATAACATCGGCTAATTCAATTAATATAGCTCGACTTTTGCCTCAAATTGTTTATTATGTTTTTGCATATATTAAATTGAAAAGGTTAAATAAAAATTTAGTTTTTGTGGTTCCAAGCGGAAATTTTGGAAATATTACGGCTGGCTTATTTGCTTGGGAAATGGGAATGAATACAAAAAAATTTGTCGCAGCATTAAACGCAAACGACGCCTTTTTGAATTATTTAGAAACGTCAATTTTTATTCCTCAAGAAACTAAGCAAACTTTATCTAACGCAATGGATGTCGGCAATCCTTCTAATTTTGTAAGATTAAAAGAATTATACAAAGACAATTATTATATAATCAAAAATAAATTAGATGCTTTTTCAATTTCCGACGAAGAAACAGTGGAAACTATTAAGAAAGTCTATGAAAAATATGGATATATTTTAGATCCTCATGGAGCGGTAGGTTTTAGATCGGCGGAGTTGTATTTAAATAAAGAAAATTCAAGCGACAATTTGGTCGTTGTTTTAGAAACGGCTCACGCTTCTAAGTTTAATGACGTATTAAAAGAAAAAACTGGATTAGAAGCGAACGAGCCTGAAAGTTTTAAATTTTACGATGGACGACAAAAACAATCGATAAAATTTCCATATTCTTTTCAAAATCTTAAAGAATTCTTATTGTCTGATGAAATTTAAACGAGGTTAAAATGAATAACTTGAGAATAAGCATTATTGGCGCTGGAAATATCGGTTCCGCAATAGCTAAAGGAATTCTGGATGCCGAATTGATTAAAAATGGCGCGTTGTATATTACTCGTCGAAAGATTGAATCAATTGAAAAATTTAAGGAAAGAGGAGCTATTGTAATTTCCGATAATTTAGAAGCTATAAAAAATACCGATTTTATCATTATTGCAGTAACTCCACAGCAATTGAATGATTTGTTAATTACAATTAAAAATTATCTTGAAAATAAAACAATTATATCTGTTGTTTCAGGAGCTTTTATAGCCGATTATAAGAAATTTGTTCCGGCAAGCTGCAAAGTTATTAGAGCGATGCCAAATACGGCAATTGCAATAAAGCAATCTATGACTTGTTTATGCGCAGAGGATAAAAATGACGAGGCTTTAAAAATTGCGATAAAAATTTTTAATTCTTTAGGAAAAACAATTGTAATTAACGAGTCTCAAATGAATGCGGCAACAGCATTATGCGCCTGCGGTATTGCTTTTTTCTTAAGAGCAATAAGAGCTGCCTCTCAAGGAGGCATAGAAATTGGCTTTCATTCTGAAGAAGCTTTGTTTATGTCTGCCCAAACCGCTCTTGGCGCCGCGGCTTTGCTTTTAGATTCTGAATCGCATCCTGAACGAGAAGTCGATAAGGTTACAACTCCAAAAGGCTGTACTATTTCTGGTCTAAATCAACTCGAACATAATGGGTTTTCTTCCGCTTTAATTAAAGGAATTGTTACTTCAGCTCAAAAAGCTGAAGTTTTATATTCAAGAAATTCTTAATTAATTTGAAAAGTTATCCACACTTGCATAATATGTGGATAACTTTGTAGATAAGTTATTTTCTCTTTACCTTTATATGATTTATTTTTAATCAATTTTTTTAAGAAAGAATAAAGAATTTAGAATTTTTAGAAATTTTTTTATAAAAATAATAAGTCAATTTTTAAATTTGCAGATAATTTTAATTTGTGAAATTAAAATTGAATTCTAATTGCTTTGAATTGAATCTTTTTTGCTGGGAGTAATAATAAGGGATTTTAAAGTTTCTTCAATTAAATTTTCTCTTCAAGTGCCCGAAAGGGGACTCGAACCCCTACCGGCATTCGCCGACTAGACCCTGAATCTAGCGCGTCTACCAATTCCGCCATCCGGGCAAATTTTTGGTTTCCAAAAATAACAATTTTATAAGTAATTATAAAGGATTTTTTGATAAAAATGATCGGAAACTTTTGCATGTTGATATATTCAAGATTATAATATTTGAATAAAGATAAAAAAAAAAATGTAATAATTTTTTTAACTAAAAGAAAGTTTTTGAGAAAGTAAGAATTTGTAATTCAATATCTCAATTTTATTTTGATTGAAAATATTTTAATGCGATAAAGAAAATTTGAATTAAAAAATTTTTTCGATATGCTATTAAAATTTTGATGTTAAAAAATTATTAAGTATTTTTTTATTCTCAGTTTAACAAAATGAAAAGTTAATATGAATATCTTCGAAAAAGAAAAAGCATTATTTTTGCAAGTTTACAATCGTTTGCCGTTAAAAATTAAAAAAGGGGAAGGATGTTGGCTTATTAATGAAAATGGCGAAAAGTATCTCGACTTTTTTAGCGGACTTGCCGTAAACGCTCTTGGATATGCGCATCCAAAAATTGTTGAAGCAGTTTGCAGACAAGTATCATTATACGCTCATTTATCAAATAATTATATTGTAGAGCCTCAAATAGAATTGGCGGAATTGCTGATAAAATATTCGGGCATGTCAAAAGTTTTTTTGACAAATAGCGGAACAGAAGCAATTGAGGCGGCGATCAAATTAGTTAGATATGTAAAAGGTCCAAACAAAATAATTTATTCTTTGACGTCGTCTTTTCATGGAAGAACTTACGGAGCTTTGAGTTTGACTACTCGCGAAAAATATCAAAAAGGATTCGAACCATTATTGCAAAATGTAGATAGAATAAAACATAATTCTATTGACGATTTGCTTAATAAAATAGATGAAAATACTGCCGCTGTATTTTTGGAATTTATACAAGGCGAAGGCGGCATTAATGAGGCAAATGAAAATTTTATCGCTGAATTATTTCGATTGCGCGAGAAATATAAATTCATAATTGTCGCCGACGCAATACAGGATGGTATTGGAAGAACAGGGAAGCCATTTGCTCATCAATATTATAATGTAATGCCTGATATGATAGCAACTGCAAAGGCTATTGGAGGCGGCTTGCCTCTTGGAGCTCTTTTAGTAAGTTCCGATTATGAAAATGTATGGACTATTGGCAAACACGGAACGACTTTTGGCGGAAATCCTGTTTCTTGCGTTGCTGGAATTGTAGTATTAAGAGAAGTTTTTGAAAATGGTTTAATGGAAAACGTTATTGAACTTGGCGCATATTTCAAAGAACAATTGATAAAATTAAAGAATATATATCAGTCAGAAATTAAAGACGTTCGCGGATTAGGTTTTATGCTTGGAGTCGAATTAAATTATGAAGGAAACGATTTTGTTAAAAAAATGTTTGAAAAAAAAATATTGACTAATTGCGCAAATCAAAATGTAATAAGAATTTTGCCGCCTCTTATCGCTAATAAAAATGAAATAGATATTTATTTGCAAGCTTTTGAGGAAACAATAAAAGAATTAAAAAAGAATTAATATGGAAATTAAAACCGACGTTTTAATAATCGGAAGCGGAATTGCGGGACTTTATGCCGCGTTAAAAATTTCAGAATTTGCAAACGTAGCCGTCATAACCAAAAAAGAAAAAAGCGAATCAAATACAAATTATGCTCAAGGCGGCATAGCTTCGGTAATTGATCCAAATGATTCTTTCGAAAAACATATAAGCGACACTTTAACTGCAGGCGACGGATTATGCGATCGTAAAGCTGTAGAAGTTTTGGTTAAAGAAGGACCAGATAAAGTTTTTGATTTAATGAAAATTGGAGCCGAATTTACAAAAAAAGAAGACGGCAGTCTTGATCTGGCTAAAGAAGGAGGTCATAGCGCTCATCGAATAGTTCATTCTAAAGATTTAACAGGCAGAGAAGTCGAAATGGCTTTATTAAGAGCCGTATCTCAAAAAAATAATATTCAAATTTTAGAAAATCATTTTGCAATCGATCTGCTTACCGAACATAATATTTTTCAATTAAGAAATGAGCCTATTAATAATCGAAAATGTTATGGCGCTTATGTTTTGAATTGTTCTACAGGAACTGTGATTACTATTCAAGCAAAGGCTACAATTTTAGCGACTGGCGGACTAGGGCAAGTTTATTTGCATACGACAAATCCGCGAATTGCCACTGGCGACGGTTTTGCAATGGCTTATAGAGCTGGAGTAGTTTTGGGCAATATGGAATTTATTCAATTTCATCCTACTTCTCTTTTTACTCATCATAAAGCGAATATTTATACGCCAAATTTTTTAATATCAGAGGCGGTTAGAGGCTTTGGCGGCTTGCTTAGAAATCAAAAAGGGGAAAGGTTTATGGAAAAATATGATCCTCGAAAAGAGCTTGCTCCTCGCGATATTGTCGCTCGCGCTATAGACAATGAATTAAAAAAAAGCGGCGAAGATTGCGTATATCTTGATATAACTCATAAGAATGCAGACGAAATTAAATCTCATTTTCCTCATATCTATAATAATTGCCTGAATTATGGAATTGATATTACAAAAAATTTGATACCTGTTGTTCCAGCCGCTCATTACGCTTGCGGCGGAATTGTTGTCGATTTAAATGGCAGAACTTCTTTAAAGGGGCTTTATGCGGTTGGCGAAGTTTCTATGACCGGCGTTCATGGAGCTAATAGATTAGCAAGCAATTCTTTGTTGGAAGCTTTAGTATTTTCTTATAAAGCCGCTCTAGATTTGAAGGAAAATATTTCAAGTTTAAAATATTCTGATTATCCAATACCCGCCTGGGATGAAAGCGGAACTTTGAGCATAGAAGAAAATATAATGATTACACACAGCGTAAAAGAAATTAAACATTTGATGTGGGATTATGTCGGCATAGTAAGATCGAATTTGCGTCTTGATCGAGCCGCTCATAGAATGCATTTGCTATATAACGAAATTGAGGAATTTTATAAAAAAACAAAAGTTTCTGAAAGTTTGCTCGAATTAAGAAATATTGCAGCTACAGCTCATACAATTATCAAATGCGCAAAACTTCGAAAAGAAAGTCGCGGTTTGCATTATACAATCGATTATCCCTTTAAGCTTGAAAAATCTGAAAATACGATAATTCAGAATAAAAATCCTTGATTTGAATTTCTTTTTTTTAATATCTTTGACGTCATAAAAAATTTGGAGATATTTATGAGAAAACTCTTTTTATTGTTTTCATCTTTTATTCTTATTATTTTTTTATTTTTAACCGGATGCAAACAAAAGGAACAGCCTATGGAAGAAAATCCGCTGCTTGTAGAATTTAAGACTCCTTTTAATGTTCCCCCATTTGAAAAAATTAAAAATGAGCATTTTCTGCCCGCGTTCCAAAAAGCAATAGAGCTTCATAAAAAAGAAATTGACGATATTTTAAAGAATGTCGAAGAGCCAAATTTTCAAAATACAATTGTCGCATTAGAATATTCGGGAAGACTCTTAAATCAAATCTCGAATATATTTTATAATCTAACTTCTGCAAATACGAATCCAGAATTGCAATCTATTGCCAAAGAAGTTTCGCCAATGTTGGCAAAACATTATAATGACATTTCTCTTAACGAAAAATTGTTTGAAAGAGTAAAAAAAGTTTACGAACAAAAAGATAAATTAAACTTAAACGCCGAACAAAATAAATTGCTTGAAGAAACATATAAAAGTTTTGTTCGAGGCGGCGCTAATCTTCCGCCAGAATTAAGGCAAAGATTTAGAGAAATTAACGAAGAACTTTCCAAACTTACATTGCAATTTGGCGATAATGTTTTAGGCGAAACTAATAAATTTAAATTAGTAATTGAAAATAAAGAAGATTTGTCCGGACTTCCTCAAAATTTAGTCGACGCAGCATCTGAAACCGCTAAAAAAATGGGAATGGAAGGAAAATATGTTTTCACGCTGCATAATCCAAGTTTAATGCCTTTCTTAACTTACGCCGATAATAGAGAGTTAAGAGAAAAAATTTGGAGGGCTTACTCTAATAGAGGAAATAATGGAGATAGTCTCGATAATAATGAAATCATTAAAAAAATAGTAAAATTAAGAAACGAAAGAGCAAAATTGTTGGGTTATAAATCACATGCTCATTTTGTTTTAGAAGAAAATATGGCAAAAAACCCTAAAAATGTGTATGATTTGTTAAATAAACTATGGAAGCCTGCATTAGAAAACGCTAAGAAAGAAGCTAAATTATTGCAACAAATGGCAAATCTAGAAGGCGCCAAATTTTCAATTCAACCGTGGGATTGGAGATACTACGCAGAAAAAGTTAGAAAAGCTAAATATGATTTTGACGAGGAAGCTTTGAAGCCATATCTTTCTTTAGATAATGTACGAAACGGAATATTTGAAGTGGTTAAAAAACTTTATGGCTTGAAGTTTATTGAAATTAAAGACATACCTAAATATCATCCAGAAGCAATCTGTTACGAGGTTAAAGATGAAAACGACAATCATATCGGCTTGTTGTATATGGATTTTTATCCGCGAGAATCAAAACGAGGCGGAGCATGGATGACAAGCTATAGAAAACAATACATTGATAAAGATGGAAAATTTGTATATCCTGTAATCAGCATTGTTTGTAATTTTACTCGACCAACAGCCGAAACTCCCGCTTTGTTAACATACGACGAAGCGGAAACTTTCTTTCACGAATTCGGACACGCTTTGCATGGATTATTATCTAAAGGAAGTTATCCGAGCTTGACTGGAACTTCTACGCCGAGAGATTTTGTAGAATTGCCTTCGCAAATTATGGAAAATTGGCTTGCAGAAGAAGAAGTATTGAATTTATTTGCAAAACATTACAAAACCGGCGAAGCGATTCCTAAGGAATTAATTGAAAAAATGAAAAGCGCGTCAAAATTTAATCAAGGTTTTGCGACTGTAGAATATTTAGCCGCGTCGTTTTTAGATATGGATTATCATTCATTAGAAGAAGTTAAAGATTTTAATCCAGTTGAATTTGAAGCAAATTCAATGAAGACAATTGGATTGATATCAGAAATTATTCCTCGATATAAAAGTCAATATTTCCAACATATTTTTAGCGGCGGATATTCGGCTGGTTATTACAGTTATATTTGGGCTGAAGTTTTAGATTCCGACGCGTTTGCCGCATTCAAAGAAAAAAATTCTTTGTTCGATAGAGAACTTGCCCATTCGTTTAGAGAAAATATTTTATCGAAAGGCGGCTCTGAAGATCCAATGATTTTGTATAAGAGATTTAGAGGAAAAGAGCCTTCAATCGAGCATTTATTGAAAAAAAGAGGATTGTTATAATGAAAATTAAGAAGGCGATTAAAACGCCTTCTTTTTATGTAGTTAAAATTCAAAATTTTGAACGATAAAATTTTTTATCAATTTAACAAATAATTTTTATTAAAATCATATATTTATAACATTAAAATAATTTTTTACAAAAGATAGGCGTTTATGATCGAAAAAAATGATCTATTAAAAATTTTTACTCAAACGGGAGCTTTGCTAAAAGGGCATTTTTTATTAACATCTGGAAGACATTCGGATACATATTTTCAATGCGCATTAGCTTTGCAGTTTCCCGAACATGTTGAAAAAATTTGTTCTGTAATTTCGAATTTTTTTAATTATTTTGAAATTGATACAATAATTTCTCCCGCAATTGGCGGATTAGTAGTTGGACAGGAAATCGCTAGACAATTAAATAAAAGATTTATTTTTGTCGAAAGAGAAAACGATAAATTTGAGTTAAGGCGAGGCTTTTCTATTAAAGAAGGAGAAAAAATTTTAGTTTGCGAAGATGTCGTAACTACCGGCGGCTCTGTTTTTGAAACAATCGAAATTGTTAAAAGTTCAGGAGGTATTCCTGTTGGAGTAGGCTCGGTTGTTGACAGAAGCAACGGCAAAGTTGATTTTGGAATTCCATTTTGTCCTGCGATAAGAGTTGATGCTATTTCTTATGTTCCCGAAGAATGTCCATTATGCAAAACTGACATTCCATTAGTTAAACCTGGATCACGAAAAGTATTTATAAAATGACAAAATTTTTAGCTCAATATTCAACGAATATTTTTTTTCAGTTTTTCTATTATAGTTTTTTTATGCTGCTTGGCGCTTATTTGCTAAGCAAGATTTTGCCTTATATTACTTTAAAAGTTCTAAAAGTTTTTGTAAATAAAACAAAAAATACATTAGACGATAAAATACTTGAAGCCGTTCATCCATTCTTAAAACGATTAATAATACTAGGCGGTTTTTATTTAATTGCGTTAAATTTTAGGAATTATTTTTCATTATTTGACGCTTACCTTTTTCAAAAAAATATTTTAGATTTTAAATATTACAAGAATATCATTCAATTTTTTGACGTATTCTTTTTTCTTTATTTGACGCTTTTATCTTTTTTATTTGCGATTAAGTTTTCCGACGTTTTTTTCGAATGGTATGAGACCAGAATATCAGGCGATGAAATTGACAATTTGAGAAAAAGTTCTTTTTTATTAGTAAAAAAGATTTCTAGAATTGTTATTATAATAATTTTTGCGACTTTTATTCTTGAGTATTTTGGTTTAGATATTAAAGCTTTGCTTGTTTCTTTTGGCGTAGGTTCTTTAGCAATCGCATTTGCAGCTCAAGAAACTTTATCTAATATGATCTCTGGATTTATTATAATGATCGACAGACCATTTACTATCGGCGACGCAATAAAATTACCCACTGGAGAAATTGGAATCGTTCAAGATATTGGATTTAGGAGCTCAAAAATTTTAGATCAAGAAAAAAATATATTAATTTTATCAAATTCGGAATTGTTGCGTTCTCGCGTAATTAATTTTAATTGTCCAGAAAAAAAATATATTTTTTTTATCGAAGCCTCGGTAAAATTTTATGAATTTAAAGAAACTTTAGAAACTTGTTCTAACATTATTGCTAAATCTGAAAATCAAAAAATTTTTTTTGAATATTTGCATAGCGAATTAATTTCTGCATCGCCCGATAATTATATTTTTAGGTTTTATTTTTCCACTGAATTTTCTAAAGATATTCGACAATCCAAAAGTTATATTTTTGAAAAATTTGTAAAAGAACTAAGAAATCTCACTACAGAAGTCGCATTTAAACAAAATGTTATAAATTTAAAGTTATCGTAAATAAACTAAAGAAAAAAAATGAAAAAGCTAGCGTTATACATATTGTTTTTTGCTTCTAATAATTTATTTTCTCAAGAAATCAAATTCGACGATTATTTTTACGATAAAACAATGAGGATTGATTATTTTCATTCGGGCAATTATTACGAACAATTTTTAACTTTAGACGAAGTTTACGAAGAGCCATTTTACGCTGGATCAAAAACTAAACTTATCGACAAATTCGAGTATGGAGAATATAAATTCGAAGTGAGAGATTCATCTACAAATTTATTGTTATATTCGCGCGGATATTCGACTTTATTTTTTGAATGGTTGACGACAGACGAAGCTAAAAAAATTAAAAGAACATTTTCAGAATCGATAGTTTTCCCATATCCAAAAAAAACAGTTAATGTTGAGTTTTATGTTCGAAATGACAAAAATGAATTCGAAAAAAAATATAACTTTTATGTAAATCCTAGAGATTATTTTATTAAAAAAGATAAAAAATATAAATTTAAAACTAAAGATGTTTTAATCAACGGATCAATTGACAAAAAAATTGATTTAGTTTTTTTGCCGGAAGGCTACAGCGAAAAAGAACTAAAAAAATTTTTAAAAGACGTCGACAAATTTGTCAATTCTTTATTTTCAGTCGATCCATATAAACATAATAAAAGTAAATTTAATATAAGAGCCGTTTTGGCGCCTTCTTCAGAAAGCGGAGTGGATATTCCAGGTCAAGACGTTTGGAAAAATACTATACTTAACGCCTCTTTTTATACTTTAAATAGCGAAAGGTATTTAATGACGAAAGATTATAAAACTGTAAGAGATTTAGCTTCTTTAGTTCCTTACGATCATATTTATATTCTCGTTAATACGACAAAATACGGCGGAGGCGGCATTTATAATTATTATGCGACTTGCGCGTCTGATAATCCGCGTTCGGAATATATATTTGCTCATGAATTTGGTCATTCTTTTGCAGGATTAGGAGACGAATATTACGATTCTCAAGTATCTTATGAAAGCTTTTATAATCTTGAAGCGGAACCTTGGGAGCCTAATTTAACTACTCTAAAAAATTTTGAAATAAAATGGAAAAATATGATCGATAGTTTGACTCCAATACCAACGCCGTCCCTTCCAGAATTCAAAGGAAAAGTTGGCGTATATGAAGGAGGAGGTTATTCTGCCAAAGGAATTTACAGGCCCTTTATCGATTGTTCGATGAAATCTGCAACAGTCGATAATTTTTGTCCTGTTTGTAAATTATCCATTCAGAAAATGATTGACTTTTATAGCGAATAAAACTTGAAACTTGTAAAAATTTGCTTTAATATATATCCGCATTTTTATCGGGAATTAGCTCCTTTGCCTTGGTATAAAGATTTAGAAAACTGGACTGAAAAGGATGCGGAGTTTTTAGAAATCAGAAAAGGCGTATCAAGACATATTGTAAGGTTTATTAAAAGAGAGAAATTTTCATTTGCGGTAAAGCAAACCTCCTTTTCCGCCGCAAAAAAAGAAATAGGGGCATACCATAAGATATTAAGCTGCGGAATACATACTTTAATTCCGGCAGGTTACATAGTCGTTTATCGCGAGCCGATAGAAATAAAAACGCCGATTGGAGTTCAATACGAAGAAAACGTTATAGCTTTTGTAATCACTATTCTTGAAGATAAAACTCTTCCTCATTCTATTCTTTACAAATACGATTTTCAAACAAAAAATATTTTGCAAATTTGGGACGCTTTTTCCGAACTTTTAGCTTTATTGCATCATAACAATATTTATTGGGGGGACGCTTCGTTTGCAAATTCGTTGATAAAATTCGTAAAAGAAAAAGATTTATCCGGCAAATTACGAACCAGATTGAGAGCTTTCTTGGCCGACGCCGAAACAGTAGAATTTTTTGATAAAATATCAGATTCTTATAGAGAAAGCGATATTGAATATTTTTTTGAGTCAATGGAGTGGTTAAATGAAGATTTTGCTAAAGCCCAAATAAATAGAAAAAATTATTCTCTTGAGCGAGATAAAAAATATTTAATTGAAAAATATAATTACTATTATAACCTCCTAAAAAAAATTGACGAGTTCGAAGAAAAAACAAAGCTTTCGGTACGAGCATCCTTCAAAGTGGAAGCTAATCCTGAAGCGTTGGAAGAGATAATGAAACAAATAGAAGAACATAAATGGTATTTAAGCGAAAAATATGGAGAAGAGATATCTCTTCAAGAAGCCGCGGAAGATTGGAAAAAAAATATTTACGACAAAATTATCAATTTGTTTGAACAGTATAATATAAATAATTATTTTCCAAATTCTAATTGCTTTTCTTTATATTTGGATATAATGAAACATAAATATTTTTTAAGTCTTGAAAAAAAAAGCGACGTGGGAATTGAAATTGCAATTCAAAGTTATTGCGAAAAATATTCTGAAGACAAATCGTTGTTGCAAATATTTAAGAATATAGCGAAAGAAATCTTAAAAATAATTAGATTATAAATTAGATTATAATTTATGGAACAAAAAAAGTTGTATCGAACTCTTGAACTTTTTGCGAATGAGAATTTTGAAACAGAAGAGCAAATGTTAAAAACTTTGTTGGGAAAAATTATTGAAGATAAAGAAATAAGCGTAAAAGGCGGACGCATCTGGAAACTTGATTTAGAGAAAAAAGCTTATAAGCTGCTTTTTCAAGCGGGCTCTGTCGATAAAATACAAGATAATTATATGATCTATTTAGTCGATTATCCAATATTTGATTTGATTGCAAAAGAGAGAACAATACTTACCGACGAAACGAACGCTTATTTAAGAAAAAAAGGCATCTTTAAATATTCAGCCTCCGGTATTGGAAGCAAAAAAAAAATTGACAATAAACTTTATTACGAGTACTTGCTTGCTTTGAATTCCGACTCAATCGACGATAATTTAAGATATACTTTAAATATTATAGCTACTTTTTTAACCGCTCAATTAAAACAACGTCGACTCGCGCTTCAACAACAAAATTATCAAGAAGAATTTATCAGAGCAAAACAACTTCAAAAGAGCATATTGCCAGAGCACGAATATAAATTTGGCAATTACGAGCTTTACGGCATAACTCTTCCGGCAGATTACGTCGCTGGAGATTTTTTCGATTATATAACCGACAGCGATACGGAAGAAAGATTAGCGGTAGCTGTTGGCGATGCCGCGAGCAAAGGAATTAGCGCCGCCGCAGAAGCTTTTTATATTTCAGGAGCTCTTCGAATGGCGGCTACTTTTCAAATAAAAGTAGCTCCTCTAATGAAAAGAATGAATGAATTAGTAAATAAAATTTTTAGCGACGATAAATTTACATCTCTCTTTTACGGAGAACTTACAAACAACAAACGCGGCTTGATGTATTATTGCAATGCTGGACATAATCCGCCAGTTTTTATTAAAGCAAAAACTAAAGAAATATTTTATCTCGAGGCTACTGGTCCCGTTTTAGGTCCTTCTCCAAAGGCTAAATATGAAACCGATTACATAAATTTTAATTGCGGCGATGTTTTAGCTATTTACACGGACGGAATTTCAGAAGCTATGAATAAAAACGAAGAGCTATTCGAAGAAAACAAAAGACTCGAAAAATTATTGTTAGATTCAATAGATAAAACTCCAAAAGAAATTGCAATTAAAATTATCGACGAAGTCGTAAAGTTTTCCGCAAACGCTCCTTATACTGACGATAAAACTATTGTCGTAATTAAAAGGATAAAATAAATGAATTTGATCGATTTAATTTTCGAATCGGGAGTTGTCGGCGCTGGAGGCGGCGGCTTCCCAACCCACGTTAAAGCAAAATCTAAAGCTGATATTATTCTTGCCAATGGAGCCGAATGCGAGCCTTTGTTGCATAAAGATTTCGAACTAATGAAAAATTTTCCCGAGCAAATTGTAGAGGGAATGAAATTAATGAAAAATTGCGTAGAGGCTCAAATTGGTTATTTTGGAATTAAATCTAAAAATTACGAAGCAATAGAAGCTATAGAGCCTTTTTTGAAAAATACAAATATCAAAATTACAGAATTAGGGGACTTTTATCCAAGCGGCGATGAATATGAATTAGTTTACCATGCGACAAAAAGACTTATACCCCCGGGCGGAATTCCTTTGCAAGTCGGCTGCGTGGTCAACAACGTTGAAACATTTTATAACATCTTCTATGCATCTCAAAAAATTAACGTAACCGAAAAGTTTTTATCTATAGCAGGAGCCGTTAAAAATCCTTTTTCAACGTTTGTTCCAATCGGAACTCAATTTTCCGAATTGATTAAATTAGCTGGAGGAACTACTGTTAAAGATTACGGACTTTTTGTTAGCGGTATTATGATGGGCAAGCTGACTTTTGACGAGAGCGATTGCGTAACAAAAACTACGGCGGGCATAATTGTTTTGCCTAAAAATCATTATTTAATTCAAAGAATGAGCAGAAACGATAGCCAGATGCATAAAATAGGAAAATCAGCTTGCGATCAATGTTCTTATTGTACCGAATTTTGTCCTCGTTATCTTTTAGGCTATAACGTTCAACCGCACAAAGTTATGCGATCTTTAGGCTTCTCTTTTGCTGGCGAAACGATGTGGAATAATTACGCCGAACTTTGTTGCTCTTGCGGTTTGTGTACTCTTTATTCATGTCCCGAAGATTTATATCCCAAAGAAGCTTGCGATAAATCAAAGCAAACAATGAGAGCTATGGGAAAAAAATATATTCAAGATTATCCGCCAAAAGTTCATCCTATGAAAGAAGCTCGAAGAGTTCCTTTGAAAGCTTTGATGAAAAAATTAAATATTTTAGATTATGATTCAAAAACTCCATATAAAAAAATCGATTTGGATTTACGAGAAGTAAAAATTAAGTTAAAACAACATGCAGGCGAAAAAGCTTTGCCTATTGTTAAAAAAGGGAATAGAGTAAAAAAAGGAGAGCTTATTGCGGCTCCTCCCCAAGGAAAGTTAGGAGCAAGTATACATGCTTCTATCGAAGGCGAAATCAAAGAAATTAACGACGAATTTATCTTAATATCTAGATAGGAGAAAACTATATGAATAAAAATTCTATCGGATTAACTGAGTTTTCAAGCATAGCATCTGGCATGCAAGGAGCGGATTTAATGCTAAAAGCCGCGGAAGTGGAACTAATTTTATCGCGAACTATTTGTTCAGGCAAATATATGGTTTTGATTGGAGGAGAAGTAGCTGCTGTTCAATCTTCAATTGACGCCGCTATTCATAATTTAGAATATGCAATCATTGATACTTTTGTTATTCCGAATGTTCATCCGACTTTATTTCCAGCATTAGCTGGACACAGCAATATTGAAATGCTGGAAGCTCTCGGAATACTTGAAGCTTTTTCAGTAGCTTCTTTAATAGAAGGAGCCGATGCGGCAGTTAAAGCCGCAAACGTTAAAATTATCGAAATACGATTGGCAATGGCATTAGGCGGAAAAGCTTTTGCGACATTTACGGGCGAAGTCGCGGCAGTTCAAGCGGCTATAGATTCTGGATCAAAAATAATTGCCGATAAAGGTTTGCTTGTAAACAAAGTTGTTATTCCGCATCCGAGAAAGGAATTATTGCAAGATATTGTTTAAAATTTAACAATAAAGTTATAAAATATGCCATACGTAATTTATAATTCAATCGAAGTTCATTATAATATAAAGGGAAACGGCGAACCGCTTCTTTTTTTGCATGGAAATTCTGGTTCAAGCCTATATTTTAACGAGGAAGCAAATTTGCTTGCAAAAAGATTTAAGGTTATTTTAATTGATTACCCTGGACACGGAAAATCCGAGCGTTTGACTTCCTTTCCATTAAATTTTTGGGAATATAACGCTCGTTGCGCGCTTGAACTGCTTGATTATTTAAATATTGATAAAACTTTTGTTATTTCCGTTGGAGGCGGCGCTTTAGTCGCTTTCAATATGGCTTTGTTGGAGCCGAAGAAAATTAAAAAAATTGTTATAGACAATTTCCCTGGAGAATTTTTGTCCAGTGAAGATGTAGAAAGAATCCTTGAGAGAAGGAGAGAAGCTTTGAAATATAAAGGCAGATATTTTTATGAAAGAATGCATGGAAAAGATTTTATGGACATCTTGAACAACGACGAAAAACTTTTATGCGATGTCGCTGAAAAAAAATTACAAATATTGTTAGACGATATTTCTAAAATTTCTATTCCAGCTCTTTTCTGTTCGGATATGACCGAGCCTGATTTTGATTACTCGATTGAAAAAACTTTGAAAGCGTCTGAAAAAATTAAACATTCTATCGTTATGTATTATTCTGATAGAAAATTTGACCCTTCTTTAACTTTTGTAAATATGGCTTTTAATTTTTTCAAAAATAAAAATATAGATCATTTAATATCTTTAAAAAAACAAGCTTAATCGTTTTCTATGAACTTTCTTAAAAAAGCATTTTTAATTGGCAATAAAATTTTTCTCAGAGCTTTAAAGAAGGAGACGTAATAATTATTGCAAGATTGAAAAATCATCCCGATACTCGCTACACGTTGTTTTACGCTTTGCTATATCCACATTTGACTTAAAAAAAAGAATTCTAAATCAAATCAAAGATAAGTCAAACATTTTTTTTTTCAATTTGCGAAAAAAATTCCGGAGAACCAATCGGTCAAACTGGATTAGTCATAATAGATTGGGTAGGACGAATGGCGACTTTTTATATTGCAATTGCAGATAAAGAGAATTGGTCAAAAGGATATGGAAGCGAAACGACAGAATTTATGCTTAAATATTCTTTTGACATAATCGATTTGCATCCCGTTCAATTGCATGTCGCCGTCAAAAACGAAAAGGGCGTAAAAGCTTACTTAAAAAACGGTTTCAAAATCGAAGGCGAATTAAGAGAAGCTATGTTTCAGAACGGAATTTATTATAATTTTTATATAATGAGAATTTTGGAAAACGAATACGGAGAAATTTTGAAACAAAAACAATAATTAATTTTAATAAACTCGCGCCTGATTGTTGGTATGAGCTCGAGTTCAATAAAAATTTTATTCGACAAAATTCAATTTAGTTTTATCATTCTTTTGATGTTGCAACGCTTTCTCTATATCTAATATTAAAATTAGATTGTCCTGAAAATTAGCGATAGATTTTACATATTGCGCGCCTGCCACAGAAAGAATTTCTGGCGGCGGTTGAGTAAGTTTTGAGGGTATTCGTATAACTTCTTTCACTTCGTCTACCGAAAAACCTACAAGATAATCTTTCAAATCTAAAACTATAATTCTTGAAAGACTATCATGCTCTTTAGTTTCTAAATTTAATTTTTTTCTTAAATTTACAACAGGCAAAACCTGACCTCTTAAGTTAATAACGCCTTCTACATATTTAGGGGAACGGGGGACCCGAGTTGGATTATTGTATCTTATAATTTCTCTTATCAATGTAATGTCTATCGCATAAAGTTCGTTTGCAAGATAAAACCCCACAAGTTGAATTATATCGCTTTCTTTTTTGCTTTCTTCTTTAGACATCTGAATCTCTTTTGCAATGATATCATCTTTGACGATTTCTTGCCCGGCAGCTTTTACTAACTGTTTTTCTTTTTCATTTTTCTTTGCTTCTTCATCTTCGCTTTCGACAGTATCTTCGATCTTTTCAATTTCTTCTTCATATTCGAAATTATCTTCTTCGATTATTTCTTCGCTCTCTATCATATTTTCTTCTTTTATGCAGCTTTCTGTTGTTTCGCTTTGAATTGTTTCACTTTCTATTTCAAATGTTTTTTCTTCTAAATCAAAAGTATTTTCTTCTTGTTTATTGGAAGTTATTTCAACTTTTTTTTCTTCAATAGAGTCTTTAGCATCTGTCTTTTCGCTGAACTCGTTGGTTTTAAAATCATTTGAAACTTGTTTTTCTTCTATCTTTTCTTCCTGTATTTCAACCTCTTTTTTTTCAGTTTGCGTATTTTTTTCAAATTGACTTTCTTGTTTTGATTTGTCAATTTCTTTATTTGTAGACAGGTCTTCTTCGATTTTTTGAAGTTTTCTCAGTTTCAATATATTTATCATTTTACGCTCCAGAATTTGCTTTATCTTCAAAATATAAAGTTGATTTTGCGGCCTCAATAATATCTTCTTTCTCGACAACGCTTTTTTCTTTTGACATTGCCGACATCATTCCTAACGACGCTAAATGGTTAATTGGCCGCGGATAACCGTTGGTTAATTTATAAATTTGATCGATTGAATCGTCTGTAAATATGTTTGACGATTCTAAGCCTGCGACTTTAAGACGATGAAAAATATATTCTTTAGTTTCTTCTTTAGTCAGCGGATTTAATGTGATAGTGAATCGTACTCTTTGTAAGAAAGCTCTATAAGCTTTATTTTTTAATTTCGCAGCAAATTCTGGTTGACCTAATAATATAATTGATATCAAATTTTGTTCGTCGGTTTGATAATTGCATAAAAGCCTGATCTCTTCAATTGTCTTTTTGCCTGGAATTGCTTGAGCTTCGTCGATAAAAACTACGGGAAAAATATTCTCAACATAAAATTTTGTCAAACCTTCTTCTAATTTTTTTACCAACGCGTTTCTTTTAAGAGGGGGATTTTCATCGAACAATTGTTGATAAATTTCTTTTAATAATTCAAGAAAGCTTAGATTAGAATTTACAATCCAACAAATTTTGTATTGATTATTTTCGCTTAAGCGATCAATTATATATCTAGAAATAACAGTTTTGCCGCTCCCAACTTCGCCTGTAATTATCCCAAATTCTTTTTGTTCGATTGCCATTTTCATCCATTCAATCGCCGAGGCGTGAGCTTGACTCAAATATAAAAATTTTGGATCTGGAGTTATTCCGAAAGGATCTGTTTTTAAATTAAAATATTTCCAATACATATAATAAAATTATTATTGCTTATTTTATATAAAATATGAATTTTTTTACAAAAAAAAAACTCTTATTATTCGAAAAAAATTTAATTAAACAAAAGTTTTATTCTTTCTTATATTTTATTAAATTTAAAACAAAATTAATTTCTATATGAAAAAAATAACTTTTATTTCAGTTGTCTATTTCTCATTTGCCAATATATTTTTAACTCAACAGGCTCAATGGTTACAGATTGAACGAGAAAAAAATTCTAATAATCATTACGAAATAAATATCTCATACGACAACAACAATTTCTATTTAGAACAAAAGAGTTTTTTAAAAAAACTTAAATTTTACGATATTGAAAGCTCTTTAGACGAAGATATTTTTGCCATCCCAATAGTCGATTTTTTTATCGCTTT
>Ga0068706_1000053_pt1 | contig 51062 bp, 49 predicted proteins | sample YNPMSBMetaG_FD_65632 | JGI IMG/M metagenome (GOLD analysis project Ga0068706, IMG submission 65632) | Anoxygenic and chlorotrophic microbial mat microbial communities from Yellowstone National Park, USA - YNP MS-B MetaG | ecosystem: Environmental > Aquatic > Thermal springs > Hot (42-90C) >...
CCTCCCTGGAGGCCTCCGGGATAGGGCCCGCCTTTGGTCGCGTGCGTGAACAGGCCGCCGCACAAGATGGTGCCGGCCGCGCCGTTCACCTCTGCCGCCACGCTGTCCCAGGCGCGCAGGAGGCCGGCGACCGACCTCGCGGCGAGGCGCAGCTGCACTGCGCCCGGGAACCAGCGCGCTGCCTGGCGGAGGAAGGTGTCGGCGGCGGGCTCGAAGGCGCGGTCCGCACCGGCCCGGCCTCAATCATCGTAGTAGATGGCGAACATGCACCCGCCATTTCCTGGCGTGCCGGCACCGGGCGTGAAACCGAGTTCAGGGATCGTGTGATACATGGCGCGGCTCAGCGCCGCTCAAGATGCACCTCGAGCAACCAGAGGATCTTGTCGAGCTCGCGGGGGTGGCCCGTCAGCAGCTCGGCCGAGCCGGCATCGCCGATCTCGGCGGTCTCGTCGATCCCCTGGCGCACCGATCTGGTGAGCGCGGCGGTCCGGTCGGCCAGCGCCTCGACGAGCCGCAGCCCGTCGACCAGATCGGTCGGGAAGGGGGCGAGCGAGGTCGCGGTGCTGACGGCCTGGGCGCTGCCCATGGCTGTTCCGCCGAGAGCGGTGATCCGCTCGGCGAGATCGTCGATGTGCTCCGCAGGCCTCGGCTGAGGCGCGTCGAACATCGCGTGCAGCGTGACCAAGGGAATGCCCGGAACGTTCCGGACATTCCCCCTGAACGCGGGCTCACGATCGATCACGTCGGCGAGCCGCGCAGACGGGATCGAGATCACTCCCGCGCGGGCGTTCTCGGCGATGTCGTTGCGCGTCCTGCGCATGCCTGATCTCCCGCAATCACGTTCGATAGGTGTGGCCTCGGCCCGGGTATCGTCAACCCGAAGAGCCGATCTCGGAGATCGGCGATCGCCGTCGCCGGCGGATCTCATGGCCGCCCGGCGCGCGCGAGCGGTGCATCACGATTCCGGCTCGAGGCGTGGCAGAACCGCCTCGATCCTGGCGCGATACGGCTCGTAACGTTCCGGAAGCATCAGCGCCTGCCCGAGACGATCGACCGGTTCGTCGATCGCGAAGCCGGGATCGTCCGTCGCGATCTCGAACAGAACGCCTCCTGGCTCGCGGAAATAGGTGGAGCGGACGTATATCCGGTCCTGCTGCGGCGTCAGGCGAAGATCGAGCGGCACGAGCGCCGCGGTTGCGCCGGCCTGAGCGGCGTCGTCGGCGGCGCGGAAGGCGACGTGATGGACGGTTCCCGCCCCCTGCGCGCCGCGGGAGACGCCCTGTGCCGCCCGCAGGTCGATGATCCGCCCGGGGCCGTCGGCAGGGTGGACGAAGCGGTGGCGCGGGCCCTCGACCGGCCCCGCCGCGTAGCCGAGGACCCCCGTTAGCACCGACGCGGTGGCGGCGATGTCGTCGAGCCAGAGCGTGATGCCGAAGAGGCCTCGGATCGCGTGCTCGGCCGGGACGTCGCCGACCGCGAAACCGGCACGCGACGCCGCCGCCTCGTCGGTCACGAGTTCGAGCAGGAGCCCGTCGGGGTCGCGCAACGCGAGGACGGTCTCGCCGAAGCGCCTTGCGGGCGGCTCGCAGGCCAAACCTTTCGCGGCCAGACGCTCGATCCAGAAGCCGAGCGAGCCCGGGGGGATGGCGAAGGCGATCTCCTCCGTCTGGCCCGTGCCGTGCCGCCTCCTTGCGACCCAGACATAGGGAAAGAAGGTCAGGATCGTTCCGGGGCTGCCCACCTCGTCTCCATAGTAGAGGTGGTAGGTGCCGGGATCGTCGAAGTTCACCGTGCGCTTGACGAGCCGCAGGCCAAGCACGTCGCGGTAGAAGGCGAGGTTGGCGCCAGGGTCGGCGGCGATGGCGGTGATGTGGTGCAGCCGTCCGAGCGCCGTCGGGGGTGAGGTCATGATCTGTCTCCGTGGCGGGACTTGGCCTGCTCCGCCAACCAGGAGGTGGGAAGGGAACAGGCGGGTTCAAACCGCGAGCGGCGATGCCGCGCATCCGCCGCCGCGATGACCGGCCCATGCGACGGCGCAACGGTTGACAGCCGCACCGGCATCTCCCAGGTGCCGCGCGCTCCGGCCCGCCGGGGCATCCCCCAACCCGACCGAGGAGCGACGGATGGACGACGGCAGTAGTCGCCCGGCCGCCGGCGAGAGCCGACGGCCCGCATACGACGCCCGATCCGCGCGCCGGCGGGAGGCGAGGCGAGGCTGAGACCTCCTGCGTCTCCCGTCCGGCCGCCGCCCAGACGCCAGAGGAGACGCAGCTGTGACCGACCTTGCCGAGGCCACCCGGATCGCCGCCCTTCTCGCGGACCGCGGCGCCGATGGCGTGCGCTGCGAGCTCTCCGCTTGGCATCCGTTCGACATCGCCGACGCGCTCTCGGCTCTCGCCCCCGCGATCCGGGCGGCCGTGCTTCGCGCCCTGCCGGTGAAGCAGCAGGCGCAGGTTTTCGGCTATCTCTCGCCCGAGGATCAGCTCGCCCTCGCCCGAACGCTGAAGCGCCCCGAGCTCGGCCAGGTGTTCGCCGTGATGGAGCCGGACGAGCGGGCCGACCTCTACAAGCGGCTGCCCGAGGACGAGCGCGAAGCGATCCTGCCGGGCCTCGCCCAGGCCGAGCGGGAGGACATCCGCACGCTCGCGTCCTACCCCGAGAACACTGTCGGCGCGGTGATGACCTCCGACTACGTGACCGTCCGGCCGGAGATGTCGGTCGAGGCGGTGTTCGCCCATCTCCGGCGCGAGTCAACCCGATCGGGAAACGATCTACGACGCCTTCGTCATCGACGAGGACCGTCGTGTCATCGGCGTGGTGTCGCTGCGCGACCTCCTGCTCGCCCCGCCGGGCGCACGGATCGAGGACGTGATGCGGCGCGAGGTCGTTACCGTCTCGGCGGATGCGCCGCGCGACGAGGCCGCGACGCTGATCGAGCAGTACGACCTGATCGGCCTGCCGGTCATCAACGGCGGCGGGAAGCTCGTCGGCGTCGTCACCGCCGACGATGCGATCGACGTGATCGAGCAGAAGACCACGGACACGTTCCAGAAGCAGGCCGCACTCGCCTTCGGCCGGCGCGACCGCGGCGGGCCGGTGGTGGTCAACGTTCTCGAGGCGAGGATCACGACGCTCTAGCGGCTGCGCATCGTCTGGCTCGTCCTGCTCGTGTTCGGCAACATCCTCTCGGGTTTTGGCATCGCCGCTTTCGAGGACATGATCGCGGCCAATGTCGCGCTCGTGTTCTTCCTGCCGCTCCTGATCGCCTCGGGTGGCAACGCGGGTTCGCAGGCCTCGACGCTGATGGTGCGGGCGCTTGCGACCGGCGACGTCACGCTGCGCGACTATGCGCGCCTGATCGGCCGCGAGGCGGTTGTGGCGGCCATGCTCGGCGCGACGATGGCGGTCGCTGTCTCGCTCATCGGGCTTCTGCGCGCAGGGCCGGAGATCGCGCTCGTCGTTGCCGCGGCGATGGTCGCGATCGTGGTGATCGGCAGCCTGATCGGCATGTCGTTGCCCTTCATCCTGTCCCGTTTCGGTGGCGACCCGGCAACCTCCTCCGCCTCCCTCGTCAGCTCGATGGCGGATGTCGTCGGCGTGCTTGTGTATCTGGGCATCGCTGCGGCGGTTCTCGACGTCGCGTGAGGGCGCATGTGTCGGGCACGCGTGGGCGCGTGCGTCGCGGATGCCAGACCGGTCTACCGTGGCGGCATGCGTGCAGGTGCGGGCTTGGCCCGGATCGTTTCCGTTTCGTCGAGCCATTGCGTAGCCTTGCGACACCTGTGTCCGAGGCAGGCAGACGCGAGGCGGGGCGATGATTCTGGTCGATGCGCACACGATGCTCGAGATCGCGCCGCGCTTCCCAGGCGCGCGCGCCGAACGCCAGCGCGAGATCGTCACCGCGGTGGGCGAAATGCTCGCGCCGACACTCGAGGCTTACGGCATCGACACGCGGCTCAGGATCGCGCATTTCCTCGCCCAGACCTGCCACGAATCCGCAGGCTTCAGGACGACCGAGGAGTTCGCCTCCGGTGACGCCTACGAGGGGCGCCTCGATCTCGGCAACACCCGTCGCGGCGACGGCCGGCGCTACAAGGGGCGGGGGCTTCTGCAGCTCACCGGCCGCGCGAACTACCGCGACTTCGGCGAAGCGCTCGGCGTCGACCTCGAGAACAATCCCGAGGCGGCGGCGGACCCGGTGCTGTCGCTCAAGATCGCCTGCGAGTATTGGAAGCGCCGCGGCATCAACGCGGACTGCGACAATGACGACGTCATCGCTGTCACGCGCAAGATCAATGGCGGGCTCAACGGGCTTGACGATCGGCGTCAGTACACATCCAAGGCCAAGGCTGCTGTGGCGCGGCTCGAGGCGCTGATGCGGTCGGGGATCGCGGAGGCACCCGGCCGGCCCGTGCTCCGGCGCGGCTCGCGCGGCGAGGATGTGGCGCGGCTGCAGCGGCACTTGCGCGATCGCGGCTTGATGCTCGCCATCGACGGGGACTTCGGCCCCGCAACGGAAGTCGCGGTTGCCGCCGTGCAGGCGCAAGCGGGGCTCACGCCCGACGGCATCGTCACCGCGGAGCTCTGGGCCGTCCTCGAAACGCCGCGCGGCGAACCCGCCTGACCCTCACCCGCGCCATTCGGTTGGCGCGAGATAGAGGTGTGTCTCCGGCGGCCCGTCTCCCTGATGCAGTGAGGCGACGCGGGCGAGCAGCGTCGCCTCGGCGGCGGTGATCCGCGCGGCGTGACGCGGATAGTCTCCCCAGCGCTCGAGGCCGAACATCTCGAGCCAGGCGCCATCGGCCTGCATGTCCTCGAGGATGCGCCAGGCGAAGGCGCCGTCGCGTCGTCGGCAGCGTGCCACCTCTTCCATCAGGGTCAGGAATGATCGCGTCTTTTCCTTCGGCACGAGGTAGCGGATCGTCACCACCACCGGGCCGCGCTCGGGCGCGGCGGGGTGCGACGCCTGCGGCAGCGGAACGGCGAGCGCCGGGCCGGCGGGGAGGGCGGCGGAGGGGTCGGGCGTGGGCAGCCGCACGCGCAGGCCGAGCCCGGCGGCCGCCACGCCGCCGACGGCCGCGGCCGTCATCGCCGGAACGATCCCCCAGACCTCCCCCGCCCAACCCCACAAAAGCGTGCCGCCGGTGAGGGAGCCAAAGAACGCCATCTGGTAGAGCGACAGCGCCCGCGCGCGAACCCAGGCCGGCAGCGACAGCTGCGCGGCGACCTGGAGCGTGGCGATGGTCGTGATCCACACGATCCCGGAGGTGAACATGCCGGCTGCGGCGATCAGGGGGTGTGCGCCGAGCCCGAGCGCCAGGATCGCGGCGGAGGCGAGCACGCCGCCGAGGGCGACCAGCCGGTCGGGCGGGAGCAGCTTGCGCAGCCGAGGCATCGCGAGCCCGCCGAGAACGGCGCCCGCACCCATCGCCCCGAGCAGCAGCCCGAAGGTCTCCGGCCCGCGGAGGAGCTTCTCGCGCACGATCAGGGGCAGGAAGGCCCAGGGCGCCGAGGCGAAGGCGAACAAGAGCGCGGTGCGGAGCATCAGCCGCTGGAACCCTGGCGTCGATCCGACGTAGCGGAGCCCCGCCTTGATGGCGGAGAGGAAGCGCTCGCGCGACGGCGCGTTGCCCGCCTCTCGTTTCCAGGACGCGAAAGCGCCGATCAGCGGCAGGTAGCTCACGGCATTCGCCGCGAAGCAGGCCCAGGCGCCGACGGTGGCGAGCACCACGCCGCCGATCGCCGGGCCGATCGCGCGCGAGCCGTTGAAGGCCATCCCATGCAGCGCCACCGCTTGCGGCACCTCCTCGCGCCGGACGAGCTCCGGCGTGACGGCGGCCCAGGCGGGCATGGTCATCGCGTTGCCGGCGCCGATCAGGAAGGTGAAGAGAAGGAGCGTCCAGGCGCCGGTCAGCCCGGCGAGCGTCAGCGCAGCGAGCGCCAAGGCGGCGGCGCCCTGCACCGCAAGCGAAACGATCAGGAGCAGGCGCCGGTCGATGATGTCGGCGAGCGCTCCCGCGGGCAGGGCGAGCAGGAAGATCGGCAGCGTGGTCGCCGCCTGGACGGCCGCGACCATCGCCGGCTCCGGCGCGAGATCCGTCATCAGCCAGCCGGCGCCGGTGTTCTGCAGCCAGGTGCCGAGGCCCGCCACCGCATTGCCGATCCAGACCACGCGGAAGATCGGGTTTCGGAGCGGGGCGAAGGCGGAAGACGAGGCGGCGGCGGAGTCGTCGGGCACGGGGCCATCATGCGCGCGGCCTGCGCCGGGCGCCACACCCGCCATGGCCTGGGCCGTAGCGACGATCCGGGGGCGCCTCCGGACCAGGCGTGGGCGACTGTGCGCCGCGCTGCCTCGCCCGGGCCGAGGCGCCTGGCCGTGCCGGGTCAGGAACGATTGAGAGACGACTGTCAACTTGCGGTGACAACGCGATCTGTCAAGTGAAGATGACAGATCGGTCCGCGGCTGGGGCTGCCGCCCGGACAAAAGGCGCCAGCCCCCGGTCGCACCTCGGGGCCGCGTTCGCGAACGCCTCCCTCCATCCTGCCTCACGGGGACAGATGGTCGGGCTGGCAAAGGTTCGTGCGTCAGAGAGGGAAGGAGAACCGAAACGATGGACGATCTCGACGATCCGAACAAAGTCTGGCCTAAAGGGCTGACGATCAAGGAGTCGGAAGCGCTCCACAAGCATGTGATCGATGGGTCCCGCGTGTTCTTCGTGATCGCGCTGTTCGCCCACATGCTGGTCTACATCTACTCCCCCTGGCTGAAGTAGAGGGAGCAGCACCATGAACAACGGACGTATCTGGTGCGTGGTGAAGCCAACCGTCGGCCTGCCGCTTTTCCTCGGCGGGGTGGCGGTGATCGCGCTCACGGTCCATGCCGCCGTGATGACCAACACGACCTGGATGGCGGACTACTGGCAGGGCAACAAGCCGCGCCGGGCCGAGGTCCAGACCCCTTCGGTCAACGTCGCCCAAAACACGGCGGACCAGCCCTATGTGGTCACCGTCATGCCGGTCTCCGGCATGCCGGCTGACGCGGCTGCCTTCGTCGTGACGATCACGCCACGGGGCGGCACGCCGCAGAGCGTGACGCTGCTGCACCGGCCCCAGGCACCGCCCGGCGAGGCGCCGGCGGCAGCGCCGACGCAATAGCGCGCGAGGCACGGCCGGCGGGGCCGCCCTGCCCGACCCGGGCGGGGCCGGCTTGCCGTCGCCCGGACCATCCGCCTGGCGCAGGCGCTGGGCTCGGTCTGCTGCCCGTACCGAGCGCCGGTCCGGACCGGACGCCGTGCAGGTGATGGCACCTGTCGGGGCAGGGGCGAGGCGATGAACCGGATCAGCCAGAAGGCCATGCGGCTTTGGGTCGAGGCAGGGCCGCGTTTCCTGCCCTTCGCCGATGCCGCCTCGCCCGAACTGCCGCTCCCGCGGCTGTTGCGCCTCTCGCTCGTTCAGGTCTCGGTTGGCATCTCGCTCGTGCTGCTCGTCGGCACGCTGAACCGGGTGATGATCGTCGAGCTCGGCCTCGCCGCCTCGATCGTCGCGAGAATGATCGCTTTGCCGGTTCTGTTCGCGCCGTTCCGGGCGCTGATCGGATACCGGTCCGACACCTATCGTTGCGTGCTCGGCTGGCGTCGCGTGCCGTTCCTGTTCCGCGGCGCGATGCTGCAGTTCGGCGGCCTTGCCATCATGCCCTTCGCTCTCCTCGTGCTTGCGGGAGAGGGGCAGGCGGCGCGCGCCCCCGCCTGGATCGGCCAGGTCTCCGCGGCGATCGCCTTCCTCCTCGTCGGCGCCGGCCTGCACACCACCCAGACAGTGGGGCTTGCGCTCGCGACCGATCTCTGCCGGCCGGAGCAGCGTCCCAACATGGTCGGGCTGATGTACGTGATGCTGCTCGTCGGCATGATCGGAAGCGCGCTCGTCTTCGGCCTCGCGCTCGAGCCGTTCAGCCCGGGCCGACTGATCCAGGTGATCCAGGCCTCAGCCGTGGTCACGCTCGCGCTCAACGGCATCGCGCTCTGGAAACAGGAGCCGCGCCGTCGCGGCCTCGATGCGCAGCCGTCAGACGATCCCGGTTTCGCCGAGGCGATCGCTCTCTATCTCTCCGCGAACCGGGCGGTGGCGCGACTGGTTGCGATCGGCCTCGGAACGATGGCCTTCGGCATGCAGGACGTCCTGCTCGAGCCCTATGGCGGCGAGGTGCTCGGCATGACGGTTTCGGAGACGACACGTCTCACGGCGAGCCTCGCGGGAGGCAGCCTCGCCGGCTTCGCCCTCGCCTCGCGCGTGCTCAGCCGCGGCGCCGATCCGTTCCGCATGGCGCTCGGCGGCGGTGTCGCGGGCGTGGCCGGCTTCGCCGCCGTGCTTGCAGCTGCCCCGGTAGGGTCGGCGGCGCTGTTCGTCGTAGGCGTTCTGGCGGTCGGCTTCGGCGGCGGGCTGTTCGGCCATGGCACGCTCACCGCGACCATGAACCTTGCGCCGAAGGACCAGGTGGGCCTCGCCCTCGGTGCCTGGGGTGCGGTTTAGGCGACGGCCGCAGGCGTCGGCGTGGCGCTCGGCGCACCGATTCGCGACCTCGCCCAGGCGAGCCAAAACCTCGTCGCCGCGCTCGGCCCCGCCGCTGGATACACGCTCGTCTTCGCGCTCGAGATCGCGCTTCTGCTTGCGGCGCTCGCGACGATGCTGCCATTGCTTTCGCGCGCGGGTGCCACGGCGCCCGCGCACGGCTATCCCCGAAACATCTCTGTCTCACCCTGAGGGTGGACGGTCCATGACAACGATGATCAGCCGGTTCTATGCGAGCCGTCGGCGGGCCGAGGCGGCGGCGGGCGAGCTCCGCAACGCAGGCTTCCGCGACGTCCACCGCTTCGGCGCGGCGGAGGGGGAGACGGCCCCTGACCGGGAGGGCGAGATCGCGGCCCTGCGCGCGATCGGGATCACGCGCGCGATGGCCGAAACCTTCGCCGACCGGCTGGCCGCGGGCAACGAGCTCGTGATCGTGTTCGCGCCCTTCGGCAAGGCCCGGCTCGCGACCACGATCCTCGACCGGCACGAGCCGGTCGGCGAGGCAGTGGCTGCGCCCGCACCCTCGGCTCCGATGCGTCAGGACGCCACGCCGCTCTCGACCGCTCTCGGGCTTTCCGTGCTCGCGAAGACGAAGCTTCCCTTCGAGAGCACCTTCGGCATCCCGTCACTCACCCGTGCTGGCTGGTTCGCCACCGGGGGCTTGGGTTTCGGCAAGGCCAATCCCGCCCTGTTCTCCTCGGCGCTCAGCCTGCCGCTTCTCGCCAGAGGGGCGACGCCGCTCTCCTCGATGCTCGGGATGCGGTGCCTCTCGAGCAACCCGACCCCGCTCTCCTCGACCATCGGCATGCCGCTCTTGAAGGGGCGCTGAACGGCGCCCCATTCCCTCGCGCGCCCCCTGTGCTCTAGGCTCGCTCCCTCGCGTGCACGGAGGGGCGTATGGACGGGGCGACGTTCGCGGTTCTGAACCTTCTGCTGGTCAAGGGGCCGATCCTCGCGATCGCGCTCTACCAGCTCTGGTCGTTGCGCTTCTACCCCAAGCCTCCCGGACGCGAGGAGAGGGCCGCCCCGCCACCGACGCCGCGCGGCGATGACCGCAAGGAGATGCCGCGCAAGCCTCTGCCCGACTGCCTAATCCCCCGCCCGCTCGCGCTGCCTGCGCCCGAGCGACGCGAGGAACGGGTGCGCGAACTCGCCTGATCGCCGACCGGCGGGGAGGCAAAAAGCGGAGCCCGCCGTGCGGCGGGCTCCCTCAGTTTCCCTTCGGAGTTCCCAGGAGAATGCCGGCCCGCTAGGGTGCGGACCGGCGTTCTCCCTGGGGCAGCGACGCTGCTCAGACCGAGTAGTACATCTCGAACTCGACCGGGTGCGGCGTGTGCTCGAAGCGGTACACCTCGTTCCACTTCAGTTCGATGTAGGACTGGATCTGGTCGAGGTTGAACACATCCCCCTTCAGCAGGAACTCGTGGTCCGCCTCGAGCGCGCCGAGCGCCTCGCGCAGGCTGCCGCAGACGGTCGGGATCCCCTTCAGCTCCTCGGGCGGCAGGTCATAGAGGTCCTTGTCCATCGCCTCGCCGGGATGGATCCGGTTCTGGATGCCGTCGAGCCCGGCCATCAGCATCGCCGAGAAGGCGAGATAGGGGTTGGCCGACGGGTCGGGGAAGCGCACCTCGACGCGCTTCGCCTTCGGGCTCGTCGCGTAAGGGATGCGGCAGGAGGCAGAGCGGTTGCGCGCCGAGTAGGCGAGCAGAACCGGCGCCTCAAAGCCCGGGATAAGCCGCTTGTAGGAGTTGGTCGTCGGATTGGTGAAGGCGTTGAGCGCCTTCGCGTGCTTGATGATCCCGCCGATGTAGTAGAGCGCCGTCTCGGAGAGGTCGGCATAGCCGTTGCCGGCGAAGAGCGGCTTGCCCTTCTTCCAGATCGACTGGTGCACGTGCATCCCTGAGCCGTTGTCGCCGTAGATCGGCTTCGGCATGAAGGTCGCGGTCTTGCCGTAGCTGTGCGCGACGTTGTGGATCACGTACTTGTAGATCTGCATCTGGTCCGCCATGCGGAGCAGCGTGCTGAACTTCATCCCGAGCTCGTGTTGGCTCTGGGCGACCTCGTGGTGGTGCTTCTCGATCACCACGCCCATCTCGCCCATGGTCGAGAGCATCTCGGCGCGCAGGTCGCTCTCGCTGTCGACCGGCGGGACCGGGAAGTAGCCGCCCTTCACGGCCGGGCGGTGCCCCATGTTGCCCTCGGGATAGTCCTTCAGGCTCGCCTGCGGCCCTTCCATGCTGTCGAGCTGGTAGATCCCGTAGTTGCCGCCCGTGCCGAACTTCACGCTGTCGAACACGAAGAACTCAGCCTCGGGGCCGAAATAGGCGGTGTCGCCGATGCCGGTCGCGGCGAGATAGGCCTCCGCCTTCTTGGCGGTCGAGCGCGGGTCGCGCGTGTAGGCCTGGCCCGTCGACGGCTCGATGATGTCGCAGAAGAGGATCAGCGAGGGCTTCGCTGCGAAGGGGTCCATAACCGCCGACGCCGGATCGGGCATCAGGATCATGTCGCTCTCGTTGATCGCCTTCCAGCCGGCGATCGAGGACCCGTCGAACATGATCCCGTCATTGAACACGTCCTCGTCGATCGTCGAGACGTGCTGGGCGGTGTGCTGCCACTTCCCGCGCGGGTCGGTGAAGCGGAGATCGACGTACTCGACGGAGTGCTCCTTGAGCATGTCGAGCACCTTCTTCACTTCGGGCTTCGGAGCCATGGTTCCCCTTCCTTGCGTGGTTCCGGTCAGGTTGGAGCCGCGCCCGCTTCGGGCACGGCGGAGGATCGGCCTGTGGGACTGCCGCCGGCCGCGCGGCCCGCCCTTCGCGCTTCTGCCGCGGCGGACGGGAGAGCTGAAGACTGTTTCTGCCTCTGAGGCGCTAGATCGCGTCCTCCCCGCGCTCGCCGGTGCGGATCCGGATCGCCTCCTCGACCGAGGTGATGAAGATCTTGCCGTCACCGATGCGGCCGGTGCGCGCGGCGGACATGATCGCCTCCACCGCGCGATCGACGAGCGAATCCTCGCAGACGACCTCGATCTTCACCTTCGGCAGGAAATCGACGACGTACTCGGCGCCGCGATAGAGCTCCGTGTGGCCCTTCTGGCGCCCGAACCCTTTCGCCTCGACGACGGTGATCCCTTGAAGCCCCACCTCGTGCAGCGCCTCCTTCACCTCGTCGAGCTTGAACGGTTTGATGATGGCCTCGATCTTTTTCATGACGCTTGTTCCGGGATGATCCCCACTACCGCCGACGTGCCAAGAACGCCGCGGCGCGGCCCCCCGGTCCTCACGGCGCGCCGACCTTGCACGGGATGTGCCACGCCATCAAGCCCGTGCCGTCGAAGCGTGGGGATGTCGGGCCGATGGCGGCCGGCATCGGCTCTGAGCATCTGCCTGTTTTTGCGGCAGAGCGCCATGTCGGCGTTGCGCCGCAGCGGCGCCACGCCCATAGTCCGGCGGGGATGCCTCGGTCAACGATGGGGGCTGCGCGAGCGATGAAGGCGCCGAACACGCTGCTTGCCAATACCGGCACGACGATCTTCACCGTGATGAGCGCGCTCGCCGTTGAGCACGGCGCCGTCAATCTGGGCCAGGGCTTCCCCGACGCCGACGGCCCTGCCGATGTGGTGCGGGCAGCGGCCGATGCCCTGCTCGACGGGCGGAACCAGTACCCGCCGCTGACCGGAGTGCCTGAGCTTCGCGCCGCGGTGGCTGCTGCCAATCGACGCTTCTGGGGCATCGAGGCCGACCCGGAGACCGAGGTGGTCGTTACCTCAGGGGCGACGGAGGCGATCACCGCCTGCCTGATGGCTGTGCTCGACCCGGGCGACGAAGTGGTGCTGATCGAGCCGCTCTACGACACCTACCTGCCTGTGGTGCGGATGCTCGGGGCGGTGCCGAAACTCGTCCGCCTCGAGCCGCCGAAGTGGGAGCTGCCGCGTGCCGCGCTTGCCGCCGCCTTCGGGCCGCGCACCAAGGCGCTCCTGATGAACTCACCGCAGAACCCCTGCGCGAAGGTGTTCACCGCCGCCGAGCTCGCCTTCCTCGCCGACCTCCTGCAGAAGCATGACGCCTATGCGATCTGCGACGAGGTGTACGAGCATCTCACCTTCGATGGCTGGCGCCACATCCCGCTGATGAGCCTTCCTGGCATGCGCGAGCGCTGCATGCGCATCGGCTCGGCAGGCAAGACCTTCTCTCTGACCGGCTGGAAGGTCGGCTACGTGACGGCGCCGGCGCGCCTTGCTGGCGTCGTCGCCAAGGCGCACCAGCTTCTCACCTTCACAACGCCGCCGAACCTGCAGCGCGCGGTCGCTCTTGGCCTTGCCAAGCCGGATGCGTATTTCGCGGAGCTCGCTGCCGAGCTCCAAGGCAAGCGCGACCGGCTCTCTGCCGGGCTTGCGCGCCTGGGCTTCGGCGTGCTCGAGACGCGCGGCAGCTACTTCGTCTCGGCCGATTTCCGTCCCTTGGGCTTCGCGGGCGACGACGTTGCCTTCTGCCGGTGGCTGACCGAGACGGCCAAAGTCGCGGCGATCCCGGTCTCAGCCTTCTATGCCGATGCGGCGACGGCGCCGCGGCACTATGTCCGGTTCGCCTTCTGCAAGCATAACTCGACGCTCGACCTCGCGCTCGCGCGGCTTGAGGCGGCGTTGTCCGCGCGCACGCCCCAGGGTGCGCCGAGGGCGTTGACGGCATGAGGCGAGGAGGCGTATTGGCGCCGCCGTGCGGCGGCCTTAGCTCAGTTGGTAGAGCGCCAGGTTGTGGTCCTGGATGTCACGGGTTCGAGTCCCGTAGGTCGCCCCAGCGCTGCCCTGGACCGATTGTCCGGCCCGCCTGATCATCACGCACAGCTGATCCGTCCACTCAGGTCTGTCCGGGCGACAGGGCGGTTCGCGGCCTCCGTTTTGTTCGTGCGAGTCGTGCTCGCGCACCAGTGGAGGTCGAGGGCGCCCTGTTAAACGCGCCGTCGGCAGCGGCACAATCGCGCCGATACATCAGCGCCTCGTCGTGCGCCGAGGTCGAGGCGAGCATCGACGCTGTCGCATAGACCGCCTTCGCCCTCTACTCCTCGGTCGCAAGGAGCCTCTGCGCGCTGGTCGGCCGGAGCTCTCCGGTATCGCTCCGCCTCGCCATCTCACTTGACGGGAGCGAGCGGCGCCGTCACGCGGTGACGCGGGCCGCGTGGCGCGATGGCGTGCCGTGCCGGCCCGTCCGCGGCTCCCGCAGTGTCGGTCCTCTCAGAAAGGTATGGCAGATGCTCACGGTTGGAATCGCAGGGCTCGGGGCGATCGGTCTCACGCTTGCCAAGGCGCTCGATGCCGGTGTGGAGGGCTTGCGCCTCGTTGCGGTCGCCGCACGCGACAGGGACAAGGCGAGGGCGGCGGTGGCGGGCTTCGCCTCCCCGCCCGTGGTGACCGACGTCGCCGATCTCGCAGGGCTCGCCGACGTGGTCGTGGAGGCCGCTCCCGCCGCCGCCTTCGAGGCGATCGTCTCGCCCGCCATCGAGGCGGGGCGGATCGCGGTGGTGTCCTCCGTCGGCGCGCTCTTGCCGCGCATGCAGCTCGTCGAGCGGGCCAGGGAGACCGGCGCGCGGATCATCGTGCCGACCGGCGCTCTCCTCGGCCTCGATGCCGTCCGCGCCGCTGCCGAGGGAAAGGTCGAGAGTGTGACGCTCGTGACGCGTAAGCCGCCCCGCGGGCTTGCCGGCGCTCCCTATCTCGAACAGCACGGCATCGATGTGACAACGATCACGACGCCGACGAGGGTGTTCGCAGGCAGTGCCCGCGAGGGAGCGATCGGGTTCCCGGCGAACGTCAATGTCGCAGCCGCGCTCGCGCTCGCAGGCATCGGGCCGGATCGCACGCGGCTCGAGATCTGGGCCGATCCGACCGTTACGCGCAACACCCACACGGTGACGGTGGAGGCGGACACGGTGCGGCTGACGATGACGATCGAGAACGTTCCGTCGGAGGAGAACCCCCGCACCGGCAAGATCACCCCACTGTCCCTGCTCGCCTGCCTGAGAGGGCTGACCGCGACGCTGAAGGTCGGGACGTAGCCTCAAGCGCCGAGTATCAGCCGCCCCACATAGAGCCCGTAGCCCGCGAGCATCACGGCCCCGAGCGCGCGCCCGACGCGCCCGGAGATCATCGCGGGCAAAAGAAGCAGGCTTGCTGCGGCCATCACCCACATCTCCGTGCGCGCGATCTCGGGCGGGATCGCGGTCGGCGCGATCACCGACGCCACGCCGAGAATGGCGAGGATGTTGTAGATGTTCGAGCCGAGGATGTTGCCGAGCGCGATGTCGGAATGGCGCCGCAACGCGGCGACGATCGAGGTCACAAGCTCCGGCAGGGAGGTGCCGACCGCGACCAGGGTGAGCCCGATCACCACTTCCGACACGCCGATGGCACGGGCGATGGCAACCGCCGCCCCGATCATCAGCTCGCCGCCCAGCACGAGCAGGCCGATGCCGGCCGCAACCATCAAGGCCGACAGCAGCGGGGTGCGTGGAACCTTCTGCACCTCCTCCGCCTCGGCGGCGTGCAGCGCACCCGAGGCCGTGCCGCCGCCACGCTCCGGCAGGTAGGTGAGCACGGTCGCTCCGGCGAGCAGGCAGAGGCAGAGCGCGCCGTGCCACCAGAGCAGCCTGTCGGTCGAGAGTGCGATGGCGAGGAACACCACCGTCGCGCCGAGCACGAACAGCCCATCGCGCTGGATCGCCTCTGGCCTGACCGAGATCGGCCAGATGAGAGCGGCGACGGCAAGGATCAGCAGCACATTGGCGATGTTCGAGCCAACGACATTGCCGACGGCGATCCCGCCCAAGCCCTTCAGCGCCGCCTCCACCGAGACGACGAGCTCGGGCGTCGAGGTGCCCCAGGCGACGATCGTGACGCCAACGAGAAGCGGCGAGACGCCGAGACGCCGCGCGAGCCCCACGCCGCCGCGCACGAGGCCTTCGGCGCCGAGAACGAGAAGGCCCAAGCCCGCGAGAAGCCACACGAGATCCATTCACCCCTCCGGAGACAGCCAGCGAGGGTCCGACATCGCAGGACGGTCCTGCCAGAGGGGCCCGAACCCCGGGCATGGCGGCAGGTGGCGGCGTGACGGGCGCCCGTCAAGCATGGTCGCCCGGCCGCGCCCGTGCCACGCTGGGGCATGGTTGAGACCTTCCTCTACGCTTTCGTCGCCCTGCTCGTGATCTTCGATCCGCCCGGAACGGCGGCGATCTTCATCGCCATCACCCCACGCGACACCGACAGAGAGCGAAGGGACCAGGCGGTGCGCGCCGTCGGAATCTCCTTCGCGGTGCTCACGGGCTTCGCGCTCGGCGGGGAGTGGCTGATGCGCGCGATGGGGGTGACGCTTCCCGCCTTCCAGGTGGCGGGCGGAATCCTTCTCTTTCTTCTTGCGACCGACATGGTGATGGTGCGCGACAGCGGCCTGCGGCGGACCACAGAGCGCGAGACAGCGGAAGCCGAGCGCGAGACCGACATCGCCGTCTTTCCGCTCGCGATCCCACTCATCGCGGGCCCTGGGGCGATGACGACGATGGTCCTGCTTCGCGGCCGTGCGGGAGACGATCCATGGCTGCTTGCGGCCCTCGGCGCAGCGCTTGCGGTCGCGCTTCTCGTCACGCTTGTGTCGCTGCTTGCGGCAAAGCGGCTCATGCGCCTGCTCGGCGAGACGGGGACGAACGTGATCGGCCGCGTGCTCGGGCTGGTCGTCGCCGCGCTTGCCGCGCAGATCACCCTCGACGGCGTGCGCGCGATCCTCGCCTGACCGCGCCCGGGGCTGGCTCGAAGCCGCGCGTCAGCCGGCCGCCCTCCGCGGCAGAAGCCGTTCCGCGAGTGTTGCGAACCACGACGCGCCGATCGGCAGGATGTCGTCATTGAAGTCGTAGCGGGGGTGGTGCACGGCGGCGTCGTCCTCGCCCCTGCCGCCGCCGAGCATCAGATAGGCGCCGGGCTTGTGCTCGAGCATGAAGGCGAAGTCCTCCCCGCCCATGGTCGGCCGCGGCATCTCCGCAACTTGTGCCTCGCCCTGGACGGCGATCGCCGCTTCCCGCGCGAGAGCTGTGCTCTCCGCCTCGTTCACGGTCGCCGGATAGGCGCGTTGGAACTCGGCCTTTGCGGTCGCTCCGAAGGCGCGGGCGATGTTCTCGGCCGTCTCGATGGTCCTCTGCTCGAGCAGCGCCCCCGTCTCCGGCGTCAGCCAGCGCGCCGTGCCGCGAAGCCGGACGGTCTCGGGGATCACGTTGTGCGCGAATCCTCCCTCGAGCCAGGTGATCGAGAGCACGCCGCTCTCGACGGGGTCGAGGTTGCGCGCGACCACGCCCTGGAGCGCGGTGATGATGTGGGCGCCGACGAGCACTGGGTCGATGCCGAGATTGGGCATCGCCCCGTGCGCGCCCTTGCCGGTGACGGTGATGTCGATTGCCGCGACGGCTGCCATGACCGGGCCGGTGCGCCACAGGAACATTCCGGCCGGCGCCTTGGGCCAGTTGTGCAGGGCGAACACGCGATCGGCCGGAAAGCGGTCGAACAGGCCCTCGCGGATCATCACCTCCGCGCCGCCGCCCATCTCCTCGGCCGGCTGGAAGAAGAGATAGACGGTGCCGGCGAAGTTCCGCGTCTCGGCGAGATAGCGTGCCGCCCCGAGCAGCATCGTGGTGTGCCCGTCATGGCCGCAGGCATGCATCACCCCGGGCCGCGTCGAAGCGTAAGGAGCGCCCGTCTCCTCCTGGATTGGCAGCGCATCCATGTCGGCGCGCAGCCCGATCGCACCAGGGCCCGGCTCCGACCCTCGGATCACGCCGACGACGCCTGTCCGCGCAAGCCCGGTATGGACCTCGTCCACGCCGAACGCCTTGAGCTTCTCGGCCACCACTGCCGCGGTGCGCACCTCCTCGAAGGCGAGCTCGGGATGGGCGTGGAAGTCGCGCCGCCAGGCGATCATCTCGTCGTGGAAGGCGGCGATCCGGTTGTGCACGGGCATCAGTGTCTCCGTTCGTCAGGTAGCGCTCGAGCGAGGGAAGGTGAGGGCGAGGCCTTCCTCGAGGCGCATCGGGGAAAAGCCGAGCAGGGCGCGCGCAGGGCCGATGTCGAACGCCTTGTCCTCGACAAGGCGCCTGATCTCGGCCTGTCGCACGCGCGGCAGCCCTGGCACGGCGGACAGGATCGCACCGAGCGCTTGGGCGACCGCAAGCGGCACCGGGATGATCCTGACGCTCCGACCGACGGCTCGCGCGACGGCCTTCACGAACGACGCATAAGGCACGGGCTCGGGGCCAGCGATCACGATCGGGTGTGGCGAGCTCACGCGCCGCTCGACGGCGGCGACGATGGCCGCGGCGAGATCGGTCGTATGCACCGGCTGGATAAGGCTACGCCCGCCTGCGGGCAGGGGCACCACACCAAGCCGGGCGAGGCGGGCGATCCGCTGCACGTTGTTCTCCCCCTCGGCGCCGTAGATCATCGTGGGGTAGAGGAGGACGCCAGGGGAGCCAAGCGCCCCGAATCGCTCCTCGAGCGCGAGCACGCTCCGCGCCCGTTGGTCGGGGAAGCGCGTGTAGCGCCGCGTCGAGCCCAAAAGAACGAGATGCGGATAGGGTGGGCGAAGAGCGTCGAGTAGGGCGATGGAGGCGTCAGCCGGGGCGCAGGAGACGACGCTGTCGGCGCCGGCGCAGCCCTCCGCCTGGCCGGCGGGGTCGGGTGCGACGACGAGGTCGGCGCCCGCGGGAACGCCGCCGGCACGGTCGGCGCTGCGGACGATCGCGCGCACCCCGAAGCCTCTCGCGAGCAACGCACGCGCGACTATGGCGCCGTTCTTCCCCCCGGCGGCGAGCACGGCCACGGTTCGCGGTGCCGACTGCCCGCCACCGACCGCCTCTCCCTCCGTTCCGCGATCACGCTCCCCGCCGCCCATCCCCTCGGCATTCCCCGTCATCGATCAAGGCCTCTGCCCCCTCGTGCCGACCCGCCTCCGCTGCCGGCCTCGCACCACCCGGCCGCGGTTCACGCAGAGGCAGGCTGGACGATGCGCCGCTTCCTACGCGATCGGCAACGGCGCGCGTGACAGCCCCGGGCGCGTCCCGAGGCGGGTCATTCTCCTCGCGGCCGCAGGAAGGCGAAATCCACCCCCTCGTCGGCCTGGAGCACCTCGCGCTGCCAGAGCTTGTCCCAGCCGCGCAGGGCGGCGGGCGGCGGCGTCCAGGCGGCGCGGCGGCGGGCGAGCTCGTCTTCGGCCACGAGCAGGTCGATCCGCCGCTCGCGCACCGAGAGGCGGATCCGATCGCCTGTGCGCACGAGAGCAAGCGCGCCGCCCTCCGCCGCCTCAGGCGTGACGTGCAGCACGATCGTTCCGAAGGCGGTGCCGGACATCCGCGCATCGGAGATCCGGACCATGTCCTTCACGCCGGCGCGGGCGAGCTTTCTGGGGATCGGAAGGTAGCCCGCCTCGGGCATGCCATACCCGCCTTTGGGGCCCGCGTTCTGGAGCACGAGCATGTCTTCGGGCGTCACGTCCAAATCGTCGCGGTCGATCCGCTCGGCAAGGTCGGGCAGCGAGGCGAATACCACCGCCCGCGCCTCCTTCTCGAACAAGGACGGATCGGCGGCTGAGCGCTTGAGGATCGCCCCGCGCGGCGCGAGCGAGCCGAACAGGGCGACGAGCCCCCCCACCGGCGAGACCGGGTCGGAGACGGGCCGGATCACCGCTGGGTCGGAGAAGCTTCCCTCCTCGCGGTCGAGCCGCTCACGCAACGTCTCGCCGGTGACCGTCGGCACGTCGAGATGGAGGAGCGGCCGCAACGCGCGCAGCACCGCCCCCATCGCTCCGGCGGTGTGGAAATCCTCCATGTAGCCTTCGCCCGTCGGCTTGAGGTCGACGAGGACGGGAGTTTCGTCGGAGAGCCGGTTGAGACGGGCGAGATCGAGCCTGATGCCGGCGCGGCCGGCGATCGCCGTGAGGTGAATGATCGCGTTCGTCGAGCCGCCAAGCGCGAGCAGAACGCGCAGGGCGTTCTCCAAACTCTCGGGCGTCACGAGATCGCGCGGGCGCACCGCGCGCCGTTCCGTCGCGAGCCTGACCGCGAGCGCGCCGGAGGCTTCCGCCGCTCGCATCCGGTCTGCGTGCACGGCCGGGATCGCCGCCGTGCCCGGCAGGGTGAAGCCAAGCGTCTCGGCGATCGCTGCCATGGTGGAGGCGGTTCCCATCACGCCGCAGGTTCCGGCGGTGGTCGCAAGCTTGCCCTCGATCCGCTCGATCCGACCGGCGTCTATCTCGCCCGCGCGGAAGCGCGCCCAGAAGCGCCGGCAATCGGTGCAGGCGGAGAGGCGCTCGCCCTCGAACCGCGTGGCGAGCATCGGGCCTGCGACGACGAGAACGCAGGGGATGTTGGCCGAGACAGCGGCCATCAGCTGAGCGGGCACCGTCTTGTCGCAGCCGCCCAGCAGAACGACCGAATCGAGCGGCTGGGCGCGCAGCATCTCCTCCGTGTCGATCGCCGCGAGGTTGCGGTAATACATCGAGCAGGGGGAGAGCGAGGGCTCGCAGACGCTGATCGTCGGGAAGGGAAGGGGAAGCCCGCCCGAGGCGAGGATTCCCCGCTCGGCGGCTCGGACGAGCTCGGGGAAATGTCGGTGACAGTTGTTCAGCCCCGAGCTCGTGTCGCAGATGCCAACGGTCGGGCGCCCAAGCGCCTCGCGCGACCAGCCCATCGACAACATGAAGGAGTGCCGGAGATAGAGGGCGAAATCGCGGTCGCCATAGGTCGCGGCGTTGCGCGCAAGCCCGCCCGGCCCCTCTGCTCGATCCTCGCCCATGGCTCCGCTCCTCGCTACTGCACGCCACGGTAGGGCTCTCGCACGATCCGGGGAAGGGTTGCGGTATCCGGATACCACATCCAGGAGACGTCTGATTCTCCTTGACCTCCGGCGTCATCCCCCCTAGTGACCCGAACGCGTTGCGCCGGGGCCGTCCCGGCCTCGATGGATCGGAATGCGATGAAGACCGTCTCGATCAAACCGGCCGAGGTGAAGAAGGACTGGTGGCTTATCGACGCTGACGGGCTGGTGCTCGGCCGTCTTGCCTCACTGGTCGCAAGCCGCCTGCGCGGCAAGCACAAGCCCACCTTCACGCCGCATGTGGACTGCGGCGACCATGTCGTGATCATCAATGCCGAGAAGGTGAGGGTGACCGGCAACAAGGCTGACCAGTCGGTTTTCTACTGGCACACCGGCTACCCCGGTGGCGTGAAGGGCCGAACCATTCGGCAAAGGCTCCAGTCCCGGCATCCGGAGCGTGTGATCGAGAAGGCCGTCGAGCGTATGATCACGCGCGGTCCGCTAGGGCGGCGGCAGATGCGCAACCTGCATGTTTACGCCGGGCCTTCCCATCCGCACCAGGGACAGGCCCCGAAGCCGCTCGACGTCGCCGCGATGAACCGCAAGAACAAGGTGGGCTGAGATGGCAGCCGAAACCCTGACCTCGCTTGCCGACCTCAAGTCGATCGCCGGCGCCGCCGGCACGGCCCAGGAGGCGCCGAAGCGCGAGCCGAAGCGCGACGCGCTCGGGCGCGCCTATGCCACGGGGCGGCGCAAGAACGCCGTCGCCCGCGTCTGGGTCAAGCCCGGCAAGGGGAAGATCGAGGTCAACGGCAAGCCGGCGGAGCAGTATTTCGCCCGCCCTGTGCTGCGGATGCTGATCGCGCAGCCCTTCCTTGTGACTGACCGCTACAACCAGTTCGACGTGTTCTGCACGGTGAGCGGCGGTGGCCTCTCGGGCCAGGCCGGAGCGGTTCGGCATGGGCTGTCGCGCGCGCTCGTGAACTACGACCCCGAACTGCGCCGGATCCTCAAGGCGGCCGGATTCCTCACGCGCGATGCGCGTGTGGTCGAACGCAAGAAGTATGGTCGCGCGAAGGCGCGCCGCAGCTTCCAGTTCTCGAAGCGCTGAGCGGGGGCTGCTCGCCTCGCGGCGCACGCGGGGCAGCCTTGTATCGGGGGGCGGGGCCGGTTGGCTCCGCCCCCTTGCCATCGCCGGCGCCGCACTGGGAAAGTGCCTCCCGCCCCGCCGCTGAGGGTCGAGGAGGGTGGGATGGCACAGCGCACGGTGTTCATCGACGGAGAGGCCGGAACCACGGGCCTGCTCATCCGCCAACGGCTCGAGCGCCGACGCGACATCTCGCTTGTCACCCTTGCGCCGGAGCGGCGGAAGGACCCCGCGGCACGCGCCGAGGCGCTCGCGTCGGCCGACCTCGCCGTGCTCTGCCTGCCTGACGATGCCGCGCGCGAGGCGGTCGCGCTCGCCGACACGCTGCCCGGAGGCGGCCCGCGCTTGCTCGACGCCTCGACGGCCCATCGCGTCGCCCCGGGCTGGGTCTACGGCTTCCCCGAACTCTCGGCCGAGCAGGAGGCGGCGGTGCGACACGCCCGCCGTGTTGCCAACCCGGGCTGCTACCCGACCGGGGCCATCGCGCTCCTCCGCCCCCTCGTCGATTCTGGGCTGATCCCGCCCGACCACCCGCTCACGATCAACGCTGTCTCGGGCTACTCGGGCGGCGGGAAGAGCATGATCGCGAGCTACGAGGCTGGCACCGCACCCGCCTTCGAGCTCTACGCTCTGGGGCTCGAGCACAAGCACCTGCCCGAGATCGTCACCTATGCCGGGCTCACGCGGGCGCCAATCTTCGTCCCCTCCGTCGGCAATTTCCGCCAGGGCATGCTCGTCTCGATCCCGCTGCATCTCGACGCGCTCCCCGGGGCGCCTAAGCCCGCCGATCTCGAGGCAGCGCTTGCGGCTCGCTACGGCGGCAGCGCTTGTGTCCGGGTGGTCCCCACCGCAGGCGAGACGCGGCTTGAGCCGGAAGCTCTGAACGGGACGAACCTGCTCGAGCTTCGCGTGTTCGGCCACGAGTTGAAGCGCCAGGCGGTGCTGGTCGCGCGGCTCGACAATCTCGGCAAGGGCGCTTCCGGGGCGGCGGTGCAGAACCTCGCCTTGATGCTCGGCCTCGAACAGGATGAGGCGGCGCTCGCCGCCTGAGCAGCGTGGCTCGCGCGAATGGAGCTCTTCGGATGGACGGCCCTCTCTACCCCTTCCAAGGCAAAATGCCGAAGGTCCACCCCACGGCCTGGATCGCGCCCACGGCGGCGATCATCGGCGATGTCGAGATCGGCGAGGGGGCGAGCATCTGGTTCCACGTCGTGATCCGCGGCGACGTGAACCATGTGCGGATTGGCGCGCGCACCAACATCCAGGATGGCTCGATCCTGCACGTCAACCGTGCCACCCATCCGTGCATCATTGGCAACGACGTCACGATCGGGCACATGGCGCTCGTGCATGCCTGCACGGTCAAGAACCGCGGCTTCGTCGGCATGGGCGCGATCGTTCTCGACGGAGCGGTGATCGAGGAGGGCGGCATGCTCGCCGCCGGTGCGGTGCTGACGCCGAACAAGGTGATCGGCCCGGGCGAGCTCTGGGCGGGGTCGCCCGCGACGTTCATGCGCCCCCTCGGCGAGAAGGACCGTTTCCTCGCCGAGACCGCTCCGCACTATGCCGCTCTCGGCGCCCAGTATCGTTCAGAGTACGCCGCTCTGCGCAGCGCCGCCCTGCGCGGCGCGGCGGAGTGACACGGCGCGGCGCCCTCCTCGGCGCGCTCGCGCTCGCCGCCTGCGACGAAGGGCCCAAGGTGGAGCCTGTCTCGCTTCCCGTCGCCGCGCTTCGCGGCACGGCCGATCCGCTCTGGCAGGCGGCCGAGATCGCATCCTTTGCGTTGGCGATGCGGCCTCAGAACCTCGAGGGTAAGCCAGCCGAGGCGGCGTTCGCCGTGATGCTCTACGAGTATGCCGCGGCCGAGGCGGGCACCGTGATGCTCTACGAGTATGCCGCGGCCGAGGCGGGCAACGGCCGGCTGCACGACCAGAACCCGGGGCGGCTGATGCGCGAAGGAAGGCCCCATCTCCGAGCCGCTGCGGGCCTGATCGGCGAGGCGGAGCCGCAGCGTGTCATCGACGCGCTCTGGTCGGTGACGGAGGCGCTGCGCCGCGGTGACGAGGCGGCTTCGCGTGCCGCGTTCTCCGCCCCGGTGTTCCGCGGTTCCCCCGAGGTGCCGCGCGCTGCACTGTCGCGGCTCGTCGTGTCGCCCCAGGCCGTGCGCGGCCTCCGCGCCCTGCGCGAGGCGCTCGCGCGCGACCAGCTCTCGCCGCGATGACCGCGCGTGCTTGCGTCCGCCTGAGCCGGTCCTTAGGGTGCCGCGCGTCACACGGGCTGTATCGGGGCGTAGCGCAGCCTGGTAGCGCGTCTGCCTTGGGCGCAGAAGGTCGTCGGTTCGAATCCGGCCGCCCCGACCAGTTGCGGCACGCTCGGGTGCGAGGGAGCGACGGGGCACGATGCGGGCGAGGATCCTGAGGCCACCGAAACCGGCAACCCAGTCCGGCCGCGCCGTGACGCGCGACTGGATCCTCGTGTTCGAGCCCTCCGAGCCGCGTCGCCCCGACCCGCTGATGGGTTGGACCAGTTCGGGCGACACGGTGGCGAGCCAGGTCCGGCTCCGCTTTCCTACGCTCGAGGCGGCCGAGGCCTATGCGAAGGCGCATGGCATTACGTACGAGGTCGAGCCGGTGCAGGCGCCGACCCTGAAGCCGAAGGCCTACGCGGACAATTTCCGCTATGGCCGGATCGAGAACTGGACGCACTGAGCGAGGCGGCGACGCCGCAAGATGGGCGGGTCGAGGTGTCGGGTCGCGGCTTGCGTTCCCGGTTGCCGTGCCGGCGCCGAACCGTGTAGCCAAGCCCCGCGGCCCCGTAGCTCAACCGGATAGAGCACCTGCCTTCTAAGCAGGGTGTTGCGTGTTCGAGTCACGCCGGGGTCGCCACCCGTCGGACGCCGCCGGTCGGGAGAGCCAGGGCCTGCCTGGGACGATGTCAGCCGGCAGGCGGCTCGGTCGCCGTCGGCTCGGGGGCGTCTCTCGCCTCTGCCCCGCTCCCCGCCTCGAGGATGATGGCGGCGATCTCCTCCGGTTTCTCCTCATGCGCGAGATGGCCGAGGCCCGGCAGGGTGACGATCCGCGCCGAGGGAAGGATCGCCCTCACCCGAAGCGCGTCAGAGGGAGGAATCGTGCGGTCGTTCTCGCCGACGACCAGGGTGAGCGGCGGAGCAAGCCGCGGCAGGGCGCGGGCGAGAGCATTGAGATCCCACGCCGCCATCATCCCGAGTGCAGCGGCGACATGGCTTGGGTGCCGCATCAGCGCGGCATAGAGGTCGATGCCCGCCGGATCGAGGGTCGAGCCGGTTCCGCGCAACAGACGCTCGACGGCGGAGCGATCCGCTGCCCGACGGGAGATCAGCCACGGCACGATCGGCAGTGAGACGAGCATGCGGGCAAGGGCGGAGAAGATGAAGAGATCCCCAGGGCCGCCGCGGAGTGGCAGAAGCGCTCCGTTCAGCGACACGATCGCGCGCGGGCGCGCGAGCCCGTCGAGCGACATCGCCGCGGCGACCGCGGCGCCAGCGGAGTGGCCGACGATCACCGCGGGCTCAAAATCGAGCGCTGTGACCAGCGCCGCAACCGACCTTGCCATGCCGGGAAGCGACAGGGCGTGCGCCGGCGGCGTGTCGGTGAAGCCATGGCCGGGCAGGTCGGGAGCGACCACGGTGAAGGCCCGGGCGAGCAGCGGCAGAAGCCCGCGCCAGGAATGGGTCGCCGCTCCGGTCCCGTGAAGCAGCAAGAGGGCCGGGCCCGTTCCGGCGACCTGGACATGCCAGCGGAACCCGCCGGCGCGGAGGAAGCGGCTTGCCTCCCGGTTCGGCCAGTGACGGCCCTCGTGCTCCCAAGCCGGGCGGCCCAACATGACCGCCTTTGACGCTCAGGCGGCGCGCGCCGGGGTCTGGCCCGGCTGAACGGCCTTCACGGCGCGCGACAGGGCGGCGGCATCGGCATAGGGCAGCGGCAGGTAGCGCGCCCCCATCGCGCGCGCGACCCGCTCGGCCTGGGCCTGAGGCCGCGTCGACGTGTCGATGAGCACGGCGGCGAGCCGACGCGCCGCGAGCCGACGCGCCGCCGCGAGCGCCTCGGCCTCCGCCGCCTCGCGCCCCCCGGTGCCAGCCAAGGTCACATTGGCCCGCCCGTCGGTGAGCAGCACCAGAACCGGCGTGCCGCCCCGGCGCAGCACCGCCTCGGCGAGCGCCTCCGCCGCCTCGAGGCCGGCCGCGAGCGGCGTGCCGCCGCCACCGGGCAGGGCGGCAAGCAAGCGCCGCGCACGCACCAGCGAGCCCGTCGGCGGCAGAAGGAGTTCGGCGCCGCGGCCGCGGAACGCGATCAGTGCAACCCGGTCACGCCGCACGTAGCAATCGGCGAGCAGAAGCTCGACCGCGCCCTTCGCTTCGGCGAGGCGCGCGAGAGCGGCGGAGCCGGACGCGTCGACGACGAAGATCGTCGTGGTTTCGCTCCGCTCGCGATAGCGCCGGATGCGGAAATCCTCGCGCCTGACGGCAATGTGCGGCCGCGTGCCCCCTGCCTCGGCGGGCTGCCGCAGACGCTGCCACGGCGCCGCAGCGCGCAGCGTGTCGAGAAGTGCGAGGCGCGCTCCGCCGCGCGGCAGGCCCGGCCGCGCGGCGAGCGGCGCCCCGCGCAGCTTCGAGACCTTCGCCGCCCCTGCCTTTCCCCCGCCAAGAGCGCGTCGCGGTCCTGCGCCCGCAAGCGCCGAAAGGAGGTCGGGCGGAACCGCCGCCGCCGCGGCGGTGAGAACGACCTCGGCGAGCGCCTTCGGATCGAGGCCCTCGGTGTCATCTCCCTCGGGGGGGCGGTCGGGAGCTGCCGCGTCCTCCGGCTCGCGGTCCGGCGGCGCCTCCGACTCCTCGGTCGGGGCGGGAAGCACGGTGGCGCGCGGCGCAAGCACGAGCCGGCCGGCGGCGATCAGGTCCTCCTCGCCGATCTCCTCGCGGCCATGCAGGGCCGCGGCGGCCCGGGCGGCTGAAAGGGCGAGCGACGGTGCGCGCAGCGAGCCGATGCCCAAGGCGAGCGCGGTCTGGCACAGCGCCTCGACCGCCGCGTCGGTGACGGTGACGGCGCGGAGGCGTTGCTGCGCCCGCGCGATGGTGTCGGCGTTCACATCGGGCAGAGCGGCCTCGCCGAGCGGCACCGAGGTGAGGTCGGCCAAGAGCGCGAGCCGCTCGCTCAGGGCAGCAGGGCAGCGTTCGTCCTCGCCCGCGCTTTCGTCGATCAGCACGAGAGCGATCCGCGCCGCGTGCCGGAGCGCGAGCCCGTCGCGTTCGGCGACGACCTCACCGCGGTCGAGCACGGCGGCGAGGCGAGCCGCGAGGGGCGGCGGAATCCGCTCCGCCATGGGAACGATCAGTACGCCGCCATCGGCCTCGGCAAGGACCCCCCGCTCGGCGACCGGCCGTCCTGCCCGAAGCGTCGCGGCGAGATCGAGCCCGCCGAGCAGGCGCTCGTCGCCCACCCCGGGTGGCAGGCGGCGAAAGGGAACGGATTCGGGAAACAGGGTGCGGAACCAAGCGAGCCAGCGGTCGCGCACCGGTCCTGGCCGGGCGCGGAGGACGATGCCGCGGAGACGGTCGGGGTCGACGGCAAGAAGGATGGCGGCGAGCGTGGCGTCCGCCCAAGCCGCTGGCCCGGTCACGCGCCGAACACCTCGGCGATCGCCCGCTCCACGCGCGTGGTGGCGACAGTCTCGTCGAGCACGTTGCGGCGAAGCCGGTGGCGCAGGGCGGGCGGCGCCACACGGCGAAGATGGGGAGCGGCAACCACGCGCTCGCCCTCGAAGGCGGCGAACGCCCGGGCCGCACGCACGAGGGTGAGCTCGCCCCTCAGCCCATCGGTGCCGAGCGAGAGGCAGAGGCGTGCGGCCTGCTCGATCACAGCATCGGGCACAGTAGTGTCGTCGAGCCGGCGCCTCGCGGCGACGATCCGGCGCCGCAGTTTCGCCTCCTCCGGCGCCCAGGCGGCGGCGAAACCGGCAGGGTCGCGCTCGAAGGCGTCACGACGCCGCACCACCTCCACCCGGGTGGGGAGATCGGTCGGGGTCGCAACCTCCACCGAGAGCCCGAAGCGGTCGAGAAGCTGCGGGCGGAGTTCTCCTTCCTCCGGGTTGCCGCTGCCGACGAGCACGAAGCGTGCGGGATGGCGGATCGAGAGACCCTCCCGTTCCACCACGTTCTCTCCAGATGCGGCGACGTCGAGCAGGAGGTCGACGATGTGGTCCTCGAGAAGATTTACCTCGTCGATGTAGAGGAAGCCGCGGTGTGCGCGCGCGAGCAGGCCGGGCTCGAAGGCCTTTACGCCTTGGGCGAGGGCGCGCTCGATGTCGAGGGCGCCGACCACACGGTCCTCCGTCGCACCGAGCGGGAGATCGACCACCGGCACCGGCACGAGCGCCGCGCGGTGCCGCTTCCCGCCGCCGCGGCAGACGTCGCACAGCCCCGCAGGCTTCTCCGGGGCGCAGGCGTAGGGGCAGCCTGCGATCACGCGCATCGGCGGAAGCAGGGCGGCGAGCGCGCGCACGGCGGTGGATTTGCCCGTGCCGCGGTCACCGAACACGAGAACCCCGCCGATCGTTTGGTCGACCGCAGCGATCAGAAGCGCGAGCTTCATCTCGTCCTGGCCGACGATGGCCGAGAAGGGGAACAGGGGCCGCGGCGTCACGCCGCGAGCATGACCCGCACCCCGCTTTGCGGCAAGCGCCGCCTCATGCCGCACGGCGCAGGCTCAACTCCGACCAGATCTCCGACAGCGCGCCGACGAGATGCTCGATGTCGGCTTCGGTATGCAGCGGCGAGGGCGTGAGGCGAAGCCGCTCGGTGCCACGCGGGACGGTCGGATAGTTGATCGGCTGGACATAGATCCCGTAGGCGTCGAGCAGGATGTCGCTGATCCGCTTGCAGGCGACCGGGTCTCCGACCATCACCGGAACGATGTGGCTTGGGTTGGCGAGGTGCGGCACGCCGGCGGCGTCGAGGCGACGGCGGAGCAGCGCGACCCGCTCGTGCATGAGCGCCCGTTCCGTGCCGCTGTTCCTGAGATGCGTGATCGAGGCGATGGCACCTGCCGCGACATGGGGCGGGATCGCGGTGGTGAAGATGAAGCCAGAGGCGTTGGAGCGGACGAAGTCGCACAGCGCGGCGGAGGCCGCGATGTAGCCGCCGAGCACGCCGAACGCCTTGCCGAGCGTTCCCTCGATCACCGTGATCCTGTCGGAGAGGCCTTCGCGTTCGGCCACGCCGCCGCCGCGCGGGCCGTAGAGCCCGACGGCGTGCACCTCGTCGAGATAGGTCATCGCGCCGAACTCCTCCGCCGCGTCGCAGATCGCGGCGATCGGCGCGATGTCGCCGTCCATCGAGTAGACGCTCTCGAAGGCGACGAGCTTCGGGCGCTCGCGGGGGAACTCGGCGAGCTTGCGTCGGAGATCGTCGGGGTCGTTATGGGCGAAGATCCGGCGCTCGGCGCGGCTGTGCCGTATCCCCTCGATCATCGAGGCGTGGTTGCCCTCGTCGGAGAAGACGACGCAGTCGGGAATACGTGCGGCGAGGGTGGCGAGGCTCGCCCAGTTCGACATGTAGCCCGAGTTGAAGATGAGCGCCGCCTCCTTGCCGTGCAGCTCGGCGAGCGTGGCCTCGAGCCGGACGTGATAGTGGTTCGTTCCGCCGATGTTGCGCGTGCCGCCGGCGCCGGCGCCGCAACGGTCGAGCGCCTCGTGCATCGCGGCAAGCACATCCGGGTGCTGCCCCATGCCGAGATAGTCGTTGCTGCACCAGACGATCACCTCCCGACGGCCCTGCGCCGTGTGCAGGATCGCGCGGGGGAATGCGCCGGCGATCCGCTCGATGTCGGCAAACACCCGGTACCGTCCCTCCCGGCGGAGACCGTCGAGATGCTGGCGGAAAAAGGCCTCGTAGTTCATGGTGCCTCCGCGAAGCGGCTCTGCCGCACGCCGTCGTCCTGTCGTCCGGGAGCGTGCGGCGTCATCCCGGTCGTGTCGAACGTCGTCATGTCGCCTCCGGCACGGGCTCGGCGGCCGCGCACGCGGCGATCGCCGCCTGGAGCCGCGCGAGATCCACACCTCGGCCGACTGCCGTGACGCGCGCCTCGGCGGATGCCGGCGCGGCGCATTCGCTGATCGTCGCGCCGCGCGGTGTGGCGTAGAACTCGACCCAGCCTGACCCGGCACGCACGCTGCCGCTCAAGGTCTCGACCTCGCCATAGGCGCCGCGCGACGCGTCGTCGAGCACGCGCTTCAGCGTCACCGGGTCACATGGGCCCGGAAGGGAGGCTGTCCAGGCGCTGCGTGCCCGGCCGCGTGCCTCCGCGCGCAGACTCCACGCCCAGAGCAGGACGGATGGAATGGGCAGCACCAGGAACCAGTGCTCGAGCACCGCAAGCGCAAACATGGTGCCGAGAAAGATCTGGCCCGCTGCCGCCGACGCGCTCACCCCTTCGGCGGTCGCGCCCTGGAACAGCAGCAGCGAGCCGATCGTTCCGCCCGTGATGGACAGCGGGAACAGGAGGTTCATCGGCCGCCGCCGGAAATAAGTCTGCAGATAGGCGAGGTGATCGGGGAGGAACTCCTCGGCGAGGTTCGGCACGCCGAGAAACAGGTTGAGCTTGGCGCTCAGCCGCATCACCCACAGAAGCAGATAGGTCCAGAGGCCGACGAGGTTCTCCCCGCCCCAGGTGAACGCAACGATCAGCACCGCGCCGGCGAGGATGGCGAGCTCGTGATAGAGGATCGCGCCCACCGCCTGGCCGAAGCGCCGAAGCGGCGTGGCGTCGATATCGGCCGGCATCCGGCGCGGGCCGGTGAGGAGCCCCATCAGGAACGCCATCTCCTGCCATGCCCAGATCATCAGGCCGCAGAGGAAGGCCAGATAGGCGCCGGCGAGCGAGGTGTCGAACGCTGTCTCGCCGAGGCCCCAGAGAGCGAGGGCGGCGAGCGCGGTGGCGATGCCGAGGCTTGCGCGGAAGGTTCGCGGATCAAGCCGATCCAGCCAGAGGATCACGCCGGTGGAAAACCACCAGGCGAACACCGTGAAGACCGCTGGGAGGAGGAGCTCGGTCATCCTGCGCGCGCCTCGCCTCCGGTCGCCGCCGCCACCGCTACCAGGCCGGCGCGAGGCGCACGCGCTCGGGCAGTGCGGCGTGCTTGCCGGGAAGCAGGAAGAGGCGGAGGAAGGTCGCGACTGCGTTGGCCTGGAGGCCAAGCCGGCGCAGCCTGCCGCCGATGCCTCGCTGCGACTTCGCCTCGCCGAGCGCCTGGTTGATCCGGAACAGTTTGTCGAGCCCGCGCAGGAAGGCGGGGTTGTCGAGATCAAGAGTCACAGGGAAGACCTGCTTGCTGATCTCGGCGGTGATGCGGAACACCTGCATGTCGTAGCTCGTCGCGTCCATCCCGAGCGCCTTGTGGAACTCGGGCCGCATGTGGTCGCGCACATACATCGTCGCATAGACGGCGAGCTGGAAGAACTTCACCCAGAGCTTATTCAGGCCCCGCAGGAGCTCGGGGTTGGCGCGCATCAGGAGCGCGAACGCCTCGCCGTGGCGGAACTCGTCGTTGCACCACTTCTCGAACCACTGGAAGATCGGGTGGAAGCGCCGCTCCGGGTTGCGCTCGAGTTGGCGATAGATGGTGATGTAGCGGGCGTAGCCGATCTTCTCCGAGAGGTAGGTGGCGTAGAAGATGAACTTCGGCTTGAAGTAGGTGTACTTCTTGGCCTTCGTCAGGAAGCCGAGATCAACGCCGACGCCGAGGCCCTTCAGCGTCTCGTTGATGAAGCCGGCGTGACGCGACTCGTCGCGCGCCATCACTGCGAAGAGCTCCTGAACGTCAGGATTCTTGATGCGTTTCTTGATCTCGGCGTAGAGCACGCAGCCCGAGAACTCCGCCGTGACGGAGCTGACCAGGAACTCCATGAACTCCTTGCGCAGCTGCGGCGACAGATCCTCGAGCCGAAACTGGTCGAACTCGGGCGTGCGCACGAAATGGCCTTTGTTCGGGTCGGCCCGGAACTCCTGCATCAGCCTATCCCAGTCCTCGCGGATGGGGCTGACGTCGAGGCGGTCCATCGCGTCGAAGTCGGTGGTGTAGAAGCGCGGCGTCAGGATCGTGTCCTGCAGCGCGAGCCGCGTGGTCTCGTTCGTCGCCTTGAGCGGGGTGACGGCGTTCATGCTGCCTCCTGCGGAAGCTCGATGTCCTCGAAGCCGACGTTGAACAGCTCGGCGAAGGTGAAGAAGCCGGCGATGTGAACCAGCGCGCGATCGAACCACCCGCCGCGACGGAGGGTCGCCCTGACCTGCATCGTCCTCCGCTCGCCGAAGGGAATGCTGGCGGGAGCGCCGTGCATCACGATCTCGTCTCCGGGCCTCACCTCGACCCCGACTGGGATCGAGTAGGCGTGCAGGCTGTCGCTGGTCTGCTCGAGATCGAGATCGACCAGGATCTCTTCCGTGCGGCGGCCAAGGAGCCAGTCGATCATCGCGGTGTTCCTCCCGGTGCAAAGGGCGCGTGCGCGGCCGCGGCCTGCGCCGCAGATCGCTGCGCGCTGCCGCCGGGGCCGAGCAGGATCGCAGTGAAGGTTTCGACCTGGGTTGGCCCGAAGGCGCCGAGATCGACGAAGCGGCCCGTCTCTGGGTCCTCGAGCGTCAGCTGCCCGCTGCTCCAGGCGGTGAGCCTGAAGGGGCTCTCCGGCCCGGGCGCTGCGCTGCGCTTCCGTTCGCGTGCAAGCCCGCGCAGCGTGGCGCGCACAAAGCCGCCCGTGCCCGGCGCGAGCTCCCTCACGAGCTCGCCCGTCTGCGCATCAGAGATTCGGATTGCTCCGTAGGACGTGTCCTCGAAGCGGAGCTCGCGGCTGATCTGCGGCGTGCCGGCGGGCCGCGACGGTTCCACGCCCATGCTGCGGACGAACGCCACACCGACGATCGTGATCGCGATGGCCGCCGCCGCAAGGATCAGCGGCACGCGCGGGAAGCTTGGGCGCGGGCTTGGCGTGGTCGGCTCGGTGTCCATCCTGTCCTCCCGGCGCTCACACCATCGCCGCTGCGGGCCGCTCAGCCCCGATCGGCTGATCCGCCGGCAGCTCGAGCGGCTGTACGGGCGCTTCCGTCGCGGCGGCAAGGGCGCGGCCGAGGATCTGCGCGACCCGTTCGGCCTCCGGAATGCATCGCAGCATCGGCTCTGGCCTCGCGAAACGCCACGGCCGCGCATGCGGCCACAGGAGAACATAGGCGATCTTCTGGTTCGGAACCAAGCGCAGCGCGATGTCGCCGACGCCCCCGCCATGCAGCTTCAGCCCGGCCGCCTCGATCGCCGCGAACGGGATGTTGAACGACATCGGCAGCGCCACACCGGCGCGGATCACCACGCGGCGATCGGTGATCGTGTAGAGCGTGCTGCGCGCCGCGGCCCAGGCATAGAGAGCGAGCGGAAGGATCGCCGCCGCGCCGAGGATCAGGAGCAGGCCTGCTCCGGCGGCAATGTCACCGGCGGCGGCACCGTCAGATGCGAGCGAGAGCCCGCGCCACGCGGCGAGCGCGGCGAAATACCATCCGATCGTGCGCACGTGCAGCGCGCGCCGCGCGAGCGCCCCCCGATCCGGAGCGCCCTGCCAGAGGATGGTCTCGCCGGCGGGCAGAACCTCGGGCAGCCCAGGGATAGGTTCGTGGTCATGTTCCCGCACGGCGGCTCTCCTCTGGCTTGGCATACGCACTCAGATGAGCGGCTCCTGTCGCGCCCGTGTCGCGTAGAGGTGTCCGGAGGCGAAGTAGGCGCAGATCCGGTCCTCCTCGCGCAGCGTCACCTGGTTCGGATTCGCAAGTCCCGGCGCGTCGGCGAACTGGCTCGCGAGCACCGAGACCACCCGGATCTGCTTCTTCTTCCCATCGACGCGCGCGAGCGTCATCGGCACGAGCACCCGGCGTGTGCCGATATCGACCTCGAGATACCGCACGAGCACCTCGGAGATGTCGATCCAGGCGTCGGTGCAGGTTCCGGCGACCTTGCCGTCCGCACCGACAACGGGCATGCCGCGCGGGTCCGGATCCTCAGCGGCGAGGGTCCAGCCGGGAGCGGTGCGGAGCGGAACGATCTTCGGCACGCCATCATCGAAGGTGAGGTCCGGCACGTCGGCGCGCTGCGCATAAGCCGCCGGCCCGACGCCATCCACCATCGGGTTCCCGGTGGGAACAAGTGGCGCACCGAAGAAGCCCGCGGCCGGTACGGCGCCTACCACCGGCGGCTCCACCTCGTTCGTGCGCGGGACGGTGATGCTGCGGCCGTCATGCGTGATGAAGGTCTTGGGCGGCGGCATGTCGGGGAAGCCGACCACGCGCACGCGCCCCTTCCGGTCGGTCACCAGCGGATAGCCCTCCCGCTTGCTCTCGCGATGGAGCCAGAACACGAGGGCGGCGAAGAACAGCCAGAACACGTAGAGGCTGATGAAGGCGATGTCGAAGTGCTCGGTGATGGTCGTGGACGGCATGGGTCACCTCGCCAGGCTGGGTGTTGGCTCGCCAGCGGAGCGCGGCGGCTGGGCGAGCGTTGTTGCGGGAAGCGGCGCCCCCGCGTGGCGCACGAGCGGGCCGATGACGGCCAGCGTCAGGAAGAGCAGCGCGATCTCGAGCGCATAGACGGCGAGATAGCCGGTGGCGGCATCGTTCAGCGCCTCGCCGAGCGCGCCCGAGGCGGCTGAGCCCGAGACGAGATCGCGGATCACGCTCCCGGCCGCGATCGCCGCGCCCGAGGCGGTCGCCTGAACCGCTCCCCAGGCGCCGAGCGCAAGCCCAATCCGGCCGGGCTTGGCGAAGCGCATGCAGGCAGTGAGCGAGCCGTGGAAGAACATGCCGCTGCCGAGGCCGATCAGCGCAGTCGCCACAGCAAGCAGCACGGCCGAGCCGAGCGGGGCGGAGAGCGAGAGGGCGGCGAAGGCGAAGGCGCCGACGAGCGCGCCGTGCGCCGCCGCCCTGTGCTCGTCGGTGCCTCCGCGGATCGCGCGCGCGGCGGCGACAAAGCCCGCGATGCCGCCGCCCGCGAGAAGCGCGGTCAGAAGCGTTGTTCCGGACACCGTGATCGCGAGTACCTGCCCGCCATAGGGTTCGAGCAGCACGTCCTGCATGCCGAATGCCGCCGAGCCGAGGCCGACGGCGATCAGACGCCTGCTCCAGCGCCCGCCCGCCCGCAGCTCGGCCCAGGCCTCGCCGAAGCTCGGGCGCGGCGCGCTGTGCGCCGTCCGGGCGGGGTCGCGCGGCTCCTGCTTCCACAGAGCAATGCCGTTCAGCACCATGGTCAGCACCGCGGCACCCTGGATCACCTGGATCAGCCGCAGCTGGCTGAACTCGGCGAGCAGGACGCCGAAGGCGAGGGCGGAGACGACCATGCCGACGAGCAGCATCACCGACATCAGCGCCACCACCCGCGGCTGGCTCTCCTCGCGGGCGAGATCGGTCGCAAGCGCGAGCCCGACCGTCTGAACCGTGTGCAGCCCCGCCCCAGCCAGAAGGAAGGCGAGCGCTGCGGCGAGCTGGCCGTAGATCGCGGGCCAGGTCGTGTCGCCGGAGAGCAGCAGGAGCGCGAAGGGCATGATCGCGAGCCCGCCGAACTGCAGCAGCGTGCCGAACCAGATGTAGGGAACGCGACGCCAGCCGAGATGCGACCGGTGCGTGTCGGACCGGAAGCCGATCAGCGCCCGGAACGGAGCGAAGGCGATCGGCAGAGCGATCATCACCCCGACCACCGAGGCGTGGACGCCGAGCTCGACGATCATCACCCGGTTGAGCGTGCCGATCAGCAGCACCGCACACATGCCGACCGAGACCTGGAACAAAGCGAGCCGAAGCAGCCGGCCGAGCGGCAGGTCAGGCGTGGCCACATCGGCGAACGGCAGGAACCTTGGCGCGATGCGCCGCCAGCGTCGCGCGAGCCTCTCGTTCAGCCCCTTCATCCGGTCCTCACCATTGCCGGACGAGCTCCTGCGCCTGCGACGTGTAGAAGCCCCGCGACACGCGCCGGGTGCGGCCGAGGCGCCAGCCCGAGAGGGCCTCTTCGCTTGCGATCAGTCGCCCGAGCCGCCTCGGGCCGACGGGTTCGATCGCCGGCGCACGATCGCCGCGCGGAAAGAGCCGCCCGACCGCGTGCATCAGGGCAAGCGCGGGCGTTCGCGGCGCGAAGGTGAAGAGGATGCTCAGCCGCGTGCGCGCGGCGAGCCCCGCAATCGCCTCCACCGCGTCAGCCGACCGATAGTGGATCAGGCTGTCCATCGCCACGACATGGTCGAAGGTGCCAAAGCAGGGATCGAGCATGTCGCCTGCATGGAACGTCACCCTGCCGCGCAGGTGCTGCGCCTCGGCCCGTTCTCGCGCGAGCCCGATCAAGGTCGGCGAGAGATCAACCGCCACGACATCGGCGCCGCGCGCCGCCGCAGTGACGGCAAGGGAACCCGTTCCGCACCCGGCATCGAGGATGCGCAGGCCCGAGAGGTCCTCAGGCAGCCAGGAGAGGAGGGTGGCGCGCATCATCTCGCGACCGGCACGAACGGTCGCCCTGATGCCGCTCACGGGCGCATCGGAGGTCAGCCTCTTCCAGGCCTCGACCGCTGTCCGGTCGAAATAGGTGAGAAGCTCTCCGCGCCGCTCGTGATAGGTCGCCGCAGCCATCAGTCGAACCCCAACAGGTCGAAGATCTCGCGGTCCTTCAGAGGCTCCGCCTCGATCGGCTCGACGCCGGCCCAGAGCGTCTCGGCGAGCCTGAGATACTCCTCCTGCACCGCCTTGAGTTCGGGACTGTCCTCCATCTCGAACAAGGTGACTTTCTTCAGCCGCGAGCGTCGGATCACATCGAGTGCGGGGAAGTGCGCGAGGGTGCGCAGGCCCGTTGCCTGGTTGTAGCGCTCGATCTGGTCGGTGCTCTCCGAGCGGTTGGCGATCACGCCCCCGATCCGGACCGTGTAGTTCCGTGCCTTGGCCGAGATCGCCGCGACGATCCGGTTCATCGCGAAGATGCTGTCGAAGTCGTTGGCGGCAACGATGAGGCCGCGATCGGCATGCAGGAGGGGAGCCGCGAAACCGCCGCAGACCACGTCGCCAAGCACGTCGAAGATGACGACGTCGGTCTCCTCGAGGAGGTGATGCTCCTTGAGAAGCTTCACCGTCTGGCCGACGACGTAGCCGCCGCAGCCTGTGCCAGCCGGCGGCCCGCCGGCTTCGACGCAGAGCACGCCGTTATAGCCCTCGACGACGAAGTCCTCGGGCCGCAGCTCCTCGGCGTGGAACTGCACCTGTTCGAGCACGTCGATCACCGTCGGGATCAGCCGCTTGGTCAGGGTGAAGGTGCTGTCGTGCTTCGGGTCGCAGCCGATCTGCAGCACGCGGCGGCCGAGCTTCGAGAAGGCGACGGAGAGGTTGGAGGAGGTCGTGCTCTTGCCGATACCGCCCTTGCCGTAGACGGCGAACACCTTCGCTCCCTCGATCCGATAGATCGTGTCGGGATGGACCTGGACGCTGCCCTCGCCATCACCGCGCGCGCGGGCTGCGGTGCGGGAGAGCGCCGGCGCTGCGGGGCGGGGCGGGGTGATGACGGTCATGCGGGAACTCCCTGGGTGATGCCTTCGAGGCGGTCCTCGAGGTCCTCGCCGGCGCGGCGGAGCGCCTCGAGCATCTCTGGATCGGGGCTCCAGTAGCGGCGCTCATGCGCCTCGATCAGCCGGTTGGCGATCCGCGCCGAGGCGGTCGGGTTCAGCTTCGCGAGCCGCTCGCGCATCTCGGGGTCGAGCATGTAGGTCTGGGCGAGGTGGTGGTAGACCCACGGGGCGACCTCGCCCGTCGTCGCCGACCAGCCCAGCGTGTTGGTGACATGCGCCTCGATCTCGCGCACCCCCTCGAACCCGTGCTTGAGGAGGCCCTCGTACCATTTCGGGTTCAGCATCCGTGTGCGCGTCTCGAGCGCAACCTGTTCCGCGATCGTTCGGATCTTCCCCTCGCCGCGCGTCTGGTCGCCGATATAGACCGCCGAGGGCAGGCCGCCGCGGGCGCGCCGCACAGCACGGCTGATGCCGCCGAGCGTGTCGAAATAGTGGTCGATCGTGGTGACGCCGACCTCGACGCTGTCGAGGTTCTGGTAGGTGACGTCGACGGTGGCGAGGATCTCTGCGAGCACCGTGTCGTTGCGCGCAGGCTTGCCGTCGATGCCGAAGGCGAAGCCCTTCCGTTTCACGAACGCCTCGGCGAGCTCGTCCTCGTCGTTCCAGGCGCCTTCGCCGACCAGCTGGTTGACGTTGGCGCCATAGGTGCCGTCCGCGTTGCTGAAGACGCGGAGCGCTGCCTCCTCAAGCGTTCCGCCGTGCTTCGCCACATGGGCGAGAGCGTGGCGGCGGATGAAGTTCATTTCCTCGGGCTCGTCGGCTTTGGCCGCGAGCAGGGCAGCCTCGGCGAGAAGCTTCATCTGCAGGGGCAGGAGGTCACGGAAGATCCCGGAGGTGGTGATGACCACATCGATCCGAGGACGGCCGAGCGTCTCGAGCGGAACCAGTGCCGCGCCAGTGACGCGGCCGTAGCTGTCAAGCCGCGGCACAGCACCCATCAGCGCAAGCGCCTGAGCGATTGGCCCGCCCTCCGTCTTCAGGTTGTCGGTTCCCCAGAGCACCATCGCCACGGTTTCGGGGAGCGGGTTGCCTTCGGCGAGGTGACGCTCGAGCAGCCGCTGCGCCTGGCGCTTGCCATCCTCCACCGCGAACGCGGACGGAAGCTTGAACGGATCGAAGCCGTGGATGTTCCGCCCCGTCGGCAGCACGTCCATGCTGCGCAGCAGATCGCCCCCTGGGGCGGGTCGGATGTAACGGCCCTCGAGCGCGCGCAAGAGGGCAGGGATCTCGTGGTCGGTAGCGAGCAGCGAATCGAGGCGCGCGCGCATCTCGCGGTCGCTGATGCCGGCCGCGTCGAGGAGCTCGGCGCGCTGCGCCGCGTCAGGCGGCTCGCCCACGACATGCAGCCCGTGCGGGATCAGCGTGTATTCGAGCTCGAGGAGGGCGGCGCCGAGCGCCGCGATCCGTTCCGCCGCCTCTTCCCCCCACACGGGTTCGGTCGCCGCGAGGTCGACCGCCGCCGCCTGCGCCTGGATCATCCCGGCGAGAGCCGCGCGCTGGCCGGCATCGGCATCTGGCTCGAGCGCGCGCCAGCGATCGAGCGAGGCTTTGAGGTCAAGCAGGCCGCGGTACAGGCCCGCATGTGTCACCGGCGGCGTGAGATAGCTCACCAGCGTCGCCCCAGCCCGTCGCTTCGCGAGCAGCCCCTCGGAAGGGTTGTTCGAGGCGTAGAGGTAGATGTTGGGAAGATCGGCGATCAGCCTGTCCGGCCAGCACTCCGCCGAGACGCCGACCTGCTTGCCGGGCATGAACTCGAGCGCGCCATGGGTGCCGAAATGAAGCACCGCATCGGCGCCAAAATCCTCGCGCAGCCAGCGGTAGAAGGCACTGAAGGCATGCGTTGGAGCGAAGCCGTGCTCGAACAGGAGCCGCATCGGATCGCCCTCGTAGCCGAAGCCCGGCTGAACCCCGACGAAGACGTTGCCGAACCGCGCGCCGAGGATGAACAGGTCACGCCCGTCGGTGTTGTGGCGCCCCGGCGCAGGCCCCCACTGCTTCTCGATCTCGGCAAGCCACGGTGTGCGTCGCACGTGGTCGTCGACCGTGATCCGCGCCGCGACGTTCGCCACCGTCCCGAAACGCTCGCGATTGCCGCTGAGGATCGCCTCGCGGAGCGCGTCCACCGTCGGCGGCAGGTCGACCGCATAGCCTGCGTCGCGCATCGCGACGAGCGTGTTGAACAGGGAGGCGAAGACGCCGAGATAGGCGGCCGTGCCGGTCGTGCCCGCGTTGGGCGGGAAGTTGAAGAGCACGATCGCGACCTTCTTCTCGGCGGCGGGCCGCTTGCGCAGGTCCACGAGCCGCGCGACCCGCCGCGCGAGCGTCACCGAGCGTTCCGGATGCGGCATCATGTCGCGCGCGCAGGAGACGCCGTCGCAGCCGGGGCACGGGGTGCCCTCTCGCGCGCCGCCGCAACGGCCCCCGAAGGTCATCGGCCAGATTCCGCCATCGAGCTCCGGGATCGCGACCATCATCGTCGCCTCGATCGGCAGGAGGCCGCGCCGGTCGGCGCTCCAGTCGCGCATGGTCTGGAACTCCAGCGGGTGGGCCGTGACGTAGGGCACGTCGAGCCGTGCGAGAAGCTCCTCCGCGGCGCGCGAGTCGTTATAGGCGGGGCCACCCACCAGCGAGAAGCCGGTCAGCGACACGACCGCGTCCACCGCCGCGCGGCCGTCGCGCATGAAGAAGCGCTCGATCGCAGGGCGCGCATCGAGGCCGGCGGCGAAGGCGGGGATCACGGTCAACCCCTCGGCCTCGAGCGCGGCGATCACGCCGTCATAGTGGCGCGCGTTGCTCGCAAGAACGTAGGAGCGCAGAACGAGGACACCTACGGTGCCGCGCCTTCCCTGCCGCGGCAGCGCCTCGAGCCGCTCCGTCACCCGCCCCTCCGCCCGCGGGTGATACAGGCCGACATCAGGGTAATGGACCGGGGCCGGAACGCTGAGGGTGCCTGCGAGTCCCTTGCGCGGGCCATTCGCATACCGGTTGACGAGCATCGCAACCATGCCCGCGAGATTCTCCGCCGAGCCCGCGAGCCAGTACTGAAGCGTCAGGAAATACGCCCGAACGTCCTGTGCCGTGCCGGGAATGAAACGGAGAAGCCGCGGCAGCTCCCGCAGCATTTTCATCTGCCCCTTGCCGCTTGCGGGCGCCTCCCCCGGCTTCGTCCGGCCACGCAATCGCCTGAGCAGGCCGACGATGCTGGATGCCTGGGCCGACATGTCGAACCGGCCAAGTCGGGTGAGCTTCACGATCTCAGGCGCGGAGAGGCAGCAAGCGATGGCATCGCAGTGCTCGCGACGCGCCCGAAGCGCAGGCTCGACGAGGCGGATATGGTCCTCGAGAAACAGCATGCCGACGACGAGGATGTCGGCGCGCGCGATGTCCTCGAGGCAGGCAGTGAGCTTCGCCGCGTCAGAGGCGAACTCGTCGGCCGCGTGGAGCACGAGGTCGAGGCCCGGGATCTCACGCCGCAGCCTCTCGCGTGCGACGGCGACCGCACCGCCGAAATGGCTGTCCATCGTGACGATGGCGACGCGCACGGCCGGCGCGTCAGCGGGAGAAGTGCGCCTTCGCGTCATAGAGCGTCTCGATGGTGATGCGGGTGATGCCCCGCTCGGCGGCGAAGCGTTCGGTGTTGCGGCGCGCCTTGCCGCGCACGAAGAAGGGGATCTTGGCGAGCTCGCGTTCGGCTTCGGCCGTCCAGCCGGTTTCCGCCGCCACGGGTGCGGGCGATGGCGCGGGCGCCTGACGCGCCCCAGCCGCGGTCTCGCGCGGCTTCGGCGCATGTCCGAGATGCGACGGCGCGGCGGCGTCATGGAACTCGAAGTCTTCCCGGAACATTCCTAGGAGGTGTTCCTCGAGCCCCATCATCAGCGGGTGCACCCAGGTGTCAAACAGGACGTTCGCTCCCTCGAAGCCCATCTGCGGCGAGTAGCGCGCCGGGAAGTCCTGGACGTGAACGGGTGCGGAGATCACGGCGCAGGGGATGCCGAGGCGCTTGGCGATGTGCCGTTCCATCTGGGTTCCGAGCACGAGTTCCGGCTGCAGCTCGGCGACCTTCGCCTCGACTTCTAGATAGTCATCGGTGATCAGGGGCTCGGCGCCGTACTGCGCCGCTGCCTCGCGCACATCGCGCGCGAACTCGCGCGAATAGGTGCCCAAGCCGACGACTGCGAAACCGAGCTCCGTCGAAGCGACCCGTGCGGCAGCGATCGCGTGCGTTGCGTCGCCGAAAATGAAAACACGCTTGCCGGTGAGATAGGTGCTGTCCACCGAGCGCGAGTACCAGGGGAGCCGGCTCTCCTCGGCGTTGAGGAGGTGGGTGGCATCGAGCCCCGCGGCCTCGACGACCTCGGCGATGAACGCGCGCGTCGCGCCCACGCCGATCGGCACGGTTCGGATCGTCTTCTGGCCGAAGGTCCGCGCGAGCCAGGAGGCCGCCTGCGCAGCGATCTCCGGATAGAGGACGATGTTCATCTCCGCCTCGCCGAGCCGCTCGAGGTCGGCGGGGCTCGCGCCGAGCGGGGCGACGACGTTGACCTCGACGCCGAGCCGTTCGAGAAGACCTGTCACCTCCTTGACGTCGTCGCGGTGGCGGAAGCCGAGCGCGGTGGGCCCGAGGATGTTGCAGCGGGGCCTGTCGGTCGGGTGGCGAGCGGGGCGGGCCGAGCCGGGCGGCGACGCGTTCCGCCCGGCGAAGGTGCGGACGAGGCGGTAGAATGTCTCCGAGGCGCCCCAGTTCTCCTTTCGCTGATAGGCGGGAAGCTCGAGGGGCACCACTGGAACGGGGAGCCCCATGCCGGAGGCGAGGCCGCCGGGATCATCCTGGATCAGCTCCGCCGTGCAGGAGGCGCCCACCAGGATCGCCTCGGGCCGGAAGCGGTCGTAGGCATCGCGGAGAGCCGCGCGGAAGAGGTCGGCCGTGTCGCTGCCGAGATCGCGCGCCTGGAACGTCGTGTAGGTCACCGGCGGGCGCGTCTTCGACCGCTCGATCATGGTGAAGAGCAGATCGGCGTAGGTGTCTCCCTGCGGCGCGTGCAGCACATAGTGCACGCCACGCATCGCCGCCGCGATGCGCATCGCCCCCACATGGGGCGGCCCTTCATATGTCCAGACGGCGAGGTGCATGGCCCTACACCGCGAGCGCCTCGCGGCGCGCGAAGGGGCGAGCGAACAGGCCTGCGAGGTCGCCGGCCTGGTCGAAGCCCTGGATCGGCGTGAACACGAGCTCGATCGACCACTTCGTGGTGAGCCCCTCGGCTTCGAGCGGATTGGCGAGACCGAGGCCGCAGACAGTGAGGTCGGGGCGCGCCGCACGGCAACGATCGAGCTGCCGCTCGACATGCTGGCCCTCCGTGATCCGGACACCGGGCGGCAGGAGCGCGAGGTCGGCCGCGAGATGCTCCCGGTGCAGATAGGGCGTGCCGATCTCGATCGGGACCATGCCGAGCTCGTTCGCGCAGAAGCGTGCAAGCGGCACCTCGAGCTGGCTGTCGGGAAAGAAGAAGATCCGCTTTCCGGCGAGCCGCGCACGATGCGGCGCGAGGGCGACCTCGGCGCGACGGCGCGGCGCGGCGATCGCCCGCTCCAGTGCCTCGGGCGCGACGTTGCATGCCGCCGCGGCGGCGTGGAGCCAGCCGACTGTCCCCTCAACCCCAAGCGGGAAAGGAGCATCGAGCCGCGACGCGCCCCGTTCCTCGAGGCGGCGCGCGGTCTCGGCCAGGTAGGGCTGCGCGAGCAAAAACCGCGTGCGAGGGCCGACCGCCGGAAGTGCGCCGGCGCGCCGCGGCGGCAGGAACGCCACCTCGCGCAGTCCCATCTCCGCGAACAGGCGCTGGAACTGGTCCTCGACCGCCTCTGCGAGCGCGCCGACCACGAGCAGCGAGCGCTCGCCGCGCTCCGCGCGCGGAAGCTCCGGAACGAGCGCGGCGAGGCAGGCGTCCTCGCCTTGCGTGAACGTCGTTTCGATACCGCTTCCGGAATAGTGCAGAACCCGGACGGACGGCGCGAGGCGCCGGTCGAGCCGCTGTGCGGCGCGCCCGAGGTCGAGCTTGATCACCTCCGACGGGCAGGACCCGACAAGGAAGAGGAGCTTGATGTCGGGCCTTCGGGAGACGAGCCGCGCGACGAGGCGATCGAGCTCCTCGTTCGCGTCGGCGAGGCCCGCGAGGTCACGCTCGTCGATGATCGCGGTCGCGAAGCGCGGTTCGGCGAAGATCATCACGCCGGCGGCCGACTGCATCAGATGCGCGCAGGTGCGCGAGCCGACGATCAGGAAGAACGCGTCCTGGATCTTGCGGTGCAGCCAGACGATCGCGGTGAGCCCGCAGAAGACCTCGCGCTGCCCGCGCTCATGGACGACCGGGACCGAGGCGCAACCGCCAGGCCCGAGGCGGTCATCCGCATGCCGCGTCGGAAGCGCGACGTCGTTCACTGCGCGTAGCCCGGCCGGCCGCGCCCCTCCGCCGCGGCGGAGGAGAGATCCCGACTGTCGCGTCGGGCCGAACGGAGCTTCAGGACGAACTGCGCGGCATTGACCACGTAGGCCGCATAGGCCGCGAGCGCCACCAGCATCTGGCTGCGCGGCGAGCCGATCCCTGCGGCTGCCATGACGAGGTAGAGCGTGTGCAGCGCGAGCACGAGCATGCTGAACACGTCTTCCCAGAAGAACGGACGTGCGAACAGGTACTTGCCGAAGACGTCATGCTCCCAGAGTGAGCCGGTGACCATGATCGTGTAGAGCAGGAGGGTCTTGATCACGATCGAGGCGGTCGCCGCCGCGAAGCCATGGCCGGTGGCGAGATAGTTCAGCACGAGGCCGAGGCTCACCAGGAACACCGCGAACTGAAGCGGTGCGAGGATTCCCTGGACCAGTGTCCACTTCGACGCGTCGCGGCGTGCGCGCTGCTCCGGCGTGTAGAGCGGTTCGCGGCGCTCTCCCGGTGCTGTCCGGCCGTGCAGCATCGTGCGGCCGCAGGCGGTTCCCCATGGGCTGCAGTCGACCGAGTCAAGCAGTTTCTGGACGGCCCGGTATGTAAGCATCGCTTGACAAGCCCCCTCCCGAAAAGGTCCGCTGTCGTCACGGTTCACGTCGCGCCGACCTGGCCTCGTGGGACCATCGTCCGAGGCGTCGACCGGCAGGAGTTGCTCCGATGCAGTTCCGGGCTTTCCGGCCGACTTTCCGCCTCATTACGGGCCTTTCGGCGCGCGAGGGGAAGGCTAGTGGCCGCGTCGATCAGGTGTCAAGGGAGATTGACGTAAATCGAACTTGACACCCGGCGTCCCGCGGCGGGATAGAATTCGGGAGGAGTAGGCGATGAGCACGAGAGCGATGGAAGCGATGACCCAAGGGTCCCCGGCAGCGTCGCCGCCACTCCTGATGCCGGCGGATATCTCACCGGAGGATGCCGAGAGAGCCGCAATGGATGGCGCCCCCGACGGGGCGGGCTGGCTCGCCCCGCCCGCCCTCGAAGCTCGAGGGGCGCGAAGCCATCGGCTCCGGCACAAGGAATCCGTCTCGCTCGCGAACACGATCGCCGAAGAGGTCGTCCCTCTCCTCGTTCTGGCCCATCGCTGCAGAAGCGAGGCGCATGCCGGAACGGCTTCGCCGCCGGATGCAGCGCTGGCCGAGTTCGTGCCCACACTCGCGCGACTCGCAGCGGCAAGCAATGTGGTCGCGGCCGAAGCGCTGGTCGGAGAGCTGCATGCGCGCGGCCATTCGCTCGAGGCGATCTATCTCGACCTGATCTGCCCTGCGGCACGCCATCTCGACAGGCTCTGGCACGAGGATGCAATCACCTTCGCCGATGTCACGATCGGCGTGCTCGCCCTGCAGCGCCTTCTGCATGCGCTCGACCATGCGTTCTGCTTCTGCGCCGATGCGGTCCATCGCGACCCTGCGCGGCGGGCGCTGCTGTCTTCGATGCCGGGCGAGCCGCACAGCCTCGCCGTCGATGTCATTGGCGCCTTCCTGCGCCGTGCCGGCTGGGAGGTCGTGACGCTCACCCCGCGCGAGGAGACCGAGCTTTGCCTCGCCCTCCATGACGGCTGGTTTGCGGTGCTCGGGCTCTCCGACAGCTGCGGCCTCGAGCCGGAAGTCATCGCCGGGGTGATCCATCGGGCGCGGCGCGCCTCGCAGAACCGGAGGCTGCGCGTCATGGTCGGCGGGCCGGCGTTCTGCGCCGATCCCGAGCTCGCGATCAGGGTCGGTGCTGACGCGACCGCGACCGATGCGCGCCATGCGGTTACCCAGGCGGATGCGTTGTTCGCATTGTTGCGGCGCGACGGCTGAGGCGAAGGCCTAAGCAGACAGCCGCGTGCGGCGGAATGGTTGGGAAGTGGCGGTGTTCCGGCGAGTCTGACGCCGGCGAGGAGGATGAGGCGGGACGGAATGCGTTTCACGGCCCCAAGGACAGCACTCGGCGATCTGGATGCCGAGGCGGTGGCCGCACTGGTCTCGGCCGCAGCCGATATCGCGCTCGTGCTCGATTCCGATGGGACCGTGCTCGACGTCGCCTTCAACACCGATGAGATCGCCCGCGAGGTCGGCGATGCGAGGTCCTGGCGCGGCAGGCCCTGGGCGGAGATCGTCGCCCTCGACAGCAAGGCGAAGACCGAGGAGATGCTCCGCGCAGCCGAGGCGGGCCAGCCCTCGGCTTGGCGCCATCTCAACCTGATCACCCCGGCGGGCGGCACGCTGCCGGTTCTGTTCTGCGCGGTCAGGGTCGGAAACGCCGGGCGATCCGTCGCCTTCGGTCGTGACCTCAGGCCGATCGCATCGTTGCAGCAGCGACTGGTCGATGCCCAGTCCTCGCTCGAGCGCGACTACGCACGCCTCCGCTACGCCGAGACGCGCTACCGCCTCCTGTTCCAGATGTCGTCCGATCCCGTCCTTGTGGTCGATGCCGAGTCGGGGCGGATCGTCGAGGTGAACCCGGCAACCGAGCGCATCTTCGGATCCTCCCATCGCCCGGAGGTCGGCCAGGAGTTCCTCTCGCTCTTTTCGGCTGAAGGCCGGCGTGCAGTCGAGCTCCTCCTCGCCGGAGTTCGCACTGCCGGCAGGGGCGATGAGGTGCGCGCCACGCTCGCCTTCGATTCGCGCGCGGTCGATGTCTCCGCCTCGCTGTTCCGGCAGGAAAACACCGTGTTCTTCCTCGTCCGCCTGCTCGCTGTCGCGACTGGCGACGAGACGGCGGTGACCGTCGCGAAGCAGAAGTTCAAGCTCCTCAAGCTGATGGAGAGCGCCCCCGACGGCTTCGTGGTGACCGGACCCGACGGCCGGATCATCACCGCGAACAATGCGTTCCTCGAGATGACGCAGCTTGCGACCGAGGACCAGGCCCGCGGCGAACCTCTGGACCGGTGGCTCGGCAGGCCGGGTGTCGATCTCGAAGTGCTGCTCGCCAATCTTCGCGAGCGGGGCCCGGTTCGCCTCTTCCCGAGCACGTTGCGTGGCGAGTACGGCGCCCAGGCCGAGGTCGAGATCTCGGCGGTGGCGGTGATGGACGGCAGCACGCCTTGCTTCGGCTTCGCGATCCGTGATGTCGGGCCGCGCTTCGCGCCAAGCCAGGGCGCGCGCAGCGAGATGCCGCGCTCGGTTCAGCAGCTGTCGGAGCTGATCGGCCGCGTGCCGCTCAAGGACCTCGTGCGCGAGGCGACCGATGTGATCGAGCGGCTCTGCATCGAGGCGGCGCTCGAGCTCACCAACGACAACCGCGCCTCGGCCGCGGAGATGCTCGGCCTGTCGCGGCAGAGCCTCTATGTGAAGCTGCGGCGCTATGGGCTCGGCGACCTCGCCTCGGGGCAGAGTTCGACATGAGCGACGGGCGCGAAATCACGGCGGGCGGTGTGCCCGTCGCCCCCCCGGGCCGCTCGAGGTTTTCGCCGCTCGCTGCGATCGAGCTGCTCAAGCCGATCACCTGGTTCGCGCCGATGTGGGCGTTCGGTTGCGGCGTGGTCTCCTCGGGTGTGGCGCCGTCGGAGCGGTTCGATCTCCTCCTGCTCGGGCTGCTGCTCGCCGGTCCGCTCGTGTGCGGAACGAGCCAGGCCGTCAACGACTGGTTCGACCGCCATGTCGACGCGATCAACGAGCCCGGGCGCCCGATCCCCTCGGGGCGCATTCCGGGGCGTTTGGGTCTGTGGATCGCGATCGGCATGACCGTCCTGTCGCTCCTGGTTGCTGCCGGGCTTGGGCCGTGGGGGTTCTGGGCCACGGTGGTCGGGCTTGTGCTCGCCTGGGCCTACAGCGCCCCGCCCATCCGGCTCAAACGAAACGGCTGGTGGTCGGCCGCCGCCTGCGGTGCCTGCTACGAGGGGCTGCCATGGATCACCGGCGCGGCGGTGATGTGCGGTGGCGCGCCGTCGCCCGCCGTGCTCGCCGCCGCGGCGCTCTACAGCATCGGCGCGCACGGGATCATGACGCTGAACGACTTCAAGGCGGTCGAAGGGGATCGGCGCTTCGGCATCCGGTCGCTGCCGGTCCGGCTCGGTGTCGTGCCCGCGGCGCGGCTCGCCTGCGTGGTGATGGCCCTGCCGCAGGCGGTGGTCGTATGGCTGCTCGCGGGCTGGGACAGGCCGGTCCATGCTGCGACGGTCGCCGCCCTGCTCGCGGTTCAGGCCGCGCTGATGCACAGGTTGCTGACCGACCCGCGCCGGCTCGCACCCTGGTACAACGCGACCGGAACGACCCTTTACGTGCTCGGGATGCTTGTGACCGCCTTCGCCATCCGGGACGTGACATGAAGGGAGGAGCCGGTATGGGGGAAGGTGGGGGCACGCCGGGGCTCGGGTGGTTCGGGATCCTTCGACTCGGGCTCGTCCAGACCGCGCTCGGCGCGATCGTCGTGCTGACGACCTCGGCCATCAACCGCGTCATGGTCGTCGAACTCGCACTGCCGGCGACGCTTCCTGGCGTTCTGGTCGCGGTCCACTACGCGGTGCAGATGCTGCGTCCCCGCATGGGCTATGGCAGCGACATCGGCGGGCGGCGCACCCCCTGGATTATCGGCGGCATGGCAGTGCTCGCTGCGGGCGGCGTGCTTGCGGCTTGCGCCACCGCCCTGATGGAGCATGCAGAGGCCGCAGGCCTTGCCCTGTCGCTCCTAGCTTTCCTCCTCATCGGTCTCGGCGTCGGCGCCGCGGGGACGTCGCTTCTCGTCCTGCTCGCCGCTGTCGTCGCCGAGCGTCGTCGGCCGGCTGCCGCCTCGCTCGTCTGGATCATGATGATCGCCGGGTTCGTGCTCACCACCGCGATCACGGGAAGGCTGCTCGATCCCTATTCGGGGGTGCGGCTCATCACCGTCTCCGCCGGCGTCTCCTGTGTCGCCCTCGCGCTCGCACTCGTGGCCGTCTGGGGCATCGAGCGTCGCCATGCCCTCCCGGCTGCGGCGCGCGCTGCAGTGGCGGAGGAGGGGCCGCGCACGCCGTTCCGGCAGGCGCTTGCCGAAGTCTGGGCCGAGCGGGACGCCCGTCGCTTCACCGTGTTCGTCTTCCTCTCGATGCTCGCCTACAGCGCCCAGGACCTGATCCTCGAGCCGTTCGCAGGCCAGGTCTTCGGCATGACGCTCGGCGAGACGACCCGGCTCGCCTCGCTCCAGCACGGGGGCGTGCTCGCCGGCATGATCGTGATCGCGCTCGTCGGCAGTTTCGCCTCCGGCACGCGCTTGGGCAGCATGCGCGCCTGGACGGTGGGAGGCTGCCTCGCCGCAGCCGTCGCCGTCCTGATGCTGACGGTGGCAGGGCGCGTCGGCGAGGGGTATCCGCTGCGTCTGTCCTATTTCCTGCTCGGGCTTGCGAACGGCGTCTTCGCCGCAGCCGCGATCGCCTCGATGATGCAGATGGTCAGCCGCGGCCGCGAGCGGCGCGAGGGGATACGCATGGGCCTGTGGGGCGCGGCGCAGGCGATCGCCTTCGGCACGGGAAGCCTCGCCGGTGCGGTCGCGCTCGATGCCGCCCGCGCCGTGGTCAGCGACCCGGTTGCCGCCTACAGCGCGGTGTTCGTCGGCGACGCGCTGCTCTTCATCGCCGCTGCGTGGCTCGCGCTCGGGATCGGCGCGAGCCCGAAGGCGCGGGCGAGCGGCCATGCGGCGTTCCCGCCGGCACGATCGGCGGTCGGCGGGTGAGACGGGGAGGGATGGGGATGCATCAGGGCGAGGCATTCGATGTGGCAGTGATCGGCGGCGGTCCTGCGGGTGCCACCGCCGCCAACGACCTTGCGCGGCGGGGGCTTTCGGTGCTGCTGCTCGACAAGGCGGGACGGATCAAGCCGTGCGGCGGCGCCATTCCGCCGAAGCTCGTCGACGATTTCGGCATCCCGGACCATCTCTTGTGCGCGAGGATCCGAGGCGCGCGGATCGTCTCGCCAAAAAATCGTTCGGTCGACATGCCGATCGAAGGCGGATATGTCGGGATGGTCGATCGCGACGTGTTCGATGAGTGGCTGCGTGCGCGCGCCGCCGCGAACGGCGCAGAGCGCGTCAGCGGAACCTTTGAGCGGCTCGAGCACGGCGAGGACGGGCTCGCGACGATCCACTACCGAGCGAAGGGATCGACGCCGGACGCGCCGTCGCGAACGGTGCGCGCGCGCGCGGTCATCGGGGCGGATGGCGCAAACTCGGCGGTCGCAAGGCAGTGCGTTCCGGGGGCGGAGCGCGTGCCGTTCGTGTTCGCCTATCACGAGATCATCCGCACGCCGGCCGCGGGAGGCGCGAGCTACGACCCCTTGCGCTGCGATGTCTACTACAACGGCGCGCTCTCGCCCGACTTCTATTCATGGATCTTCCCGCACGGGCCAACCATGAGCGTGGGCACCGGCACGGCACGGAAAGGGTTTCCGCTGAAGGGCGCGGTGCAGGAGCTCCGCGCGCTCACCGGGCTCGACGGCACGGAGACGATCCGCCGCGAAGGCGCGCCGATCCCGCTCAAGCCGCTGAAGCGGTGGGATGACGGGCGTTCGGTTCTGCTCGCTGGAGACGCTGCGGGCGTCGTCGCCCCCGCCTCCGGCGAGGGGATCTACTATGCGATGCTCGGTGGCCGGTTCGCTGCCGATGCCGTGGAGGAGTTCTGCCGCACCGGTGATTCGCGGGCTCTCGCGACGGCGCGGCGCCGCTTCATGCGCCTCCACGGGCCGGTGTTCTGGATCCTCGGGATCATGCAGCGCTACTGGTACGGCAGCGACGAGCGCCGCGAGCGCTTCGTGAGCATCTGCCGCGACCGCGACGTCCAGACTCTGACCTGGGACGCCTACATGAACAAGGAGCTCGTCAAGGCGCGCCCGCTCGCGCATGTGCGGATCTTCTTCAAGAACCTCGCGCACCTGACAGGGATCGTTCCGGCGTGAGGCCAGGTCAGACGATGGATGGGACGCAACACGTGACGGTGAGGGCACGGCCATGAGCACACTCTCCGATGGCCGGATCGGCCGCGGCGGCAGCGCCGGAGAGGGCCTCATCACGACGCTGCCGATGGGCGGGCGGCGGGTGCGGTCGCACGCGCGCAGCCTGCCGCTTCGCGTCGGCACGCGCGGCAGCCCGCTCGCTCTTCACCAAACGCGCATGTTCCTCCGCATGGTCACCGGCTTCTGTCCGGTCCTGAATGCCGCCAAGGCGTTCGAGGAGCACGCGATCACGACCTCCGGCGATCTTGTGCAGGATCGGCGCCTCGCCGAGATCGGCGGCAAGGGCCTGTTCGCGAAGGAGATCCACGAGGCTCTCGCCGATGGCCGGGTCGATTTCGCCGTCCACAGCCTAAAGGATCTCGAGACGAGGCTGCCTCCAGGCATCGTCCTCGCCTGCTGCCTGCCGCGCGAGGACGAGCGGGATGCGCTCGTGCTCGGCCCGCGCTGCGGCGCGCCCGAC
>Ga0068706_1000054_pt1 | contig 50900 bp, 45 predicted proteins | sample YNPMSBMetaG_FD_65632 | JGI IMG/M metagenome (GOLD analysis project Ga0068706, IMG submission 65632) | Anoxygenic and chlorotrophic microbial mat microbial communities from Yellowstone National Park, USA - YNP MS-B MetaG | ecosystem: Environmental > Aquatic > Thermal springs > Hot (42-90C) >...
AAAAAGCGTTAGAGAAAAAAACGAAAACAGATTTTTTATCGAAAAATCTTTTAGCGATATTTTAATTTCAGGGGTATTGATGCGTTTAAATTATTACAACGACAATAAAAATATTTCTCTCAACAAATCTAAATTGGAACAAGCTGGATTTTACCTTGGCAGCGCAGTAAAAGATTTTGGTAAAAGCTATGCCGCCGTTGGGATGATCGGGAAAGCTCAGCTTAATGAAAAATACGACGATTTTTTTTTCAGTTCAAAATTTGAAAGCGACGATATAGCTTTAAGCGATTTCAATTTAAAAAGCAATTTTTATTATTATCAAGACCAGGTCAAGCCATTAAATAATAGAGACTTTAAACTTAATTTTCATTTTAACTACGAAGAGGAAGAAATCTTTAAAGCAAAATTTATATTCGTAAGAGACGAGTTTTTATCGTCCTTTCTTTTGCCTATTGACAGTTCTTTTCAAAATATTTTTAATAAAAAAAATAATTCGGCAAGCAGAAAACAAATAGACAATATTTTTGAAAATATTTTGAGTTTAGAAAATTTAATCGAAAAATCGAGGATTGAATTTAAGTTTAGATATAATCTCAAAGACGTCAATAGAATTTATAAATATAAATCTTTTGAGTTATTCGAAAACAACATATACGATTCCAAAAATAATCAAATCTTGTTGAATACGGATATTTCTATTTTATTGTTCGATAAAGATTGGAATTTAAATGCAAAGTTTTCATATAATGAAAAAAACGAAAATTTTAATTTGAAAAGAGATGATTACATACCTGAGCAATCCTATTTAATTAAAGAAAAAATTGAAAAACAAAAAGACAATAAAACCTCTTTAAAAACTATAGCTTTAGACTATGGCTATAAAGCGTCAAATGTAGATATTATTCAAATTATCGCTTCTCACAATAAAAAAATTTATAATACTCCTTCGGTTGAAAACTATGACGATAGAGACGAACTTCTTTCCGCGATAAAGATTGGATGGAGTCGTCGTTTTAATTCGTTTTTTTCCAACGCCATATTTCTAGAAGGCTCTCGAACTAAAATATCTTATATAAGCGGTAAAAAAAGCTCTAACAATTTTGTCGGAAGATTTTTAAGATTATTGTTTGAGCCGCGACTAAATGGCGGAATTATAAAACACAGCGGAATTTTTGAAGTCGGCTCTAATTATATCGTCTATGATTACTCTAAACTATTTGAAAATTTAAACGATTACTATTTCAGAAATTTAACAATAAGAGATACTATAACATTAATTTTCACATCCTTTGAAATTGAAAGTAGAGTATATCTTAACTATTCTGAGCAAGGCAAATTAAATTGGAAAAAATTTAAAGTTTCTCCTTCGATATATTGGAATGAAATAAATTTATCCTTTATATTAAATTTTTCTTTTGCAAATTCAAAATTTGGATTTGGAGCGAAAAATTTTTCCTCCTCGCGATATCTTTATTTAACTATACGCGAAAGAAAATTATCTTCATCCTATGAATATTGGGGACCTATTTGCGAGATTTTATACAAAGCATCAGAAAATTTTAACGCGACTGCTCAAGCATTTATAGAATATCCAAGCTCAAAAGGCAAGTATGCTAAAAGAACCTTTTTCGATTTTTCAACGACATATTTTTTTTAAATAAAAAAATTTCATATTTTAAAGAAAAAAAACGAGCGATTGTGAAAGAATACAAATTAATTATCCCAAGCGATCTTGAACAACTAGAAAAAGTTCACGAATTCATTTATTCAATATGTCAAGAAAATCAAATAAGCGACGACGACGAGTTTAAAATCAATTTAGCTGTTTCCGAAGCGGTTTCAAATTCGATCATTCACGGAAATAGAAACGAGTATGAAAAAAATGTTGAAATTAATTTCAAACTAATGGATAATGAAATTACAATTTCGATAAGCGACGAAGGCGAAGGTTTTGATATTGAGTCGGCGCCCGATCCAACTACTGAAGAAAATTTGCTTAAAGAAAGCGGGCGCGGAATATTTTTAATTAAAAAATATATGCATTCAGTTTATATTGATCAGAATTCTTCGAGAAACACGCTAATTATTAAATATCATTTAAGGTAAGAAATAATTAAATTAAAAAAGCGCCGTTAACTTTAAGGCGCTTTATTGTATAAAATATTTAGTAATGTAAACATTCGTAACTTGTAAATCTTTGCAATTCTTTTTAATGGTTTGAAATATTTCAGTTTTAATGACATCTTTGTATCCAATTCTTGTCAGTTCTTCTATAGTTTTTTGAGCGATAGTTGAATTAATAATATCTTTAAGTTTAACGTCGTATTGTTTAATTTTTTCGAGATCTTTTTCATCTTTAAGTTCAAAGGCTATTGATGTTATGGCAAATCTTTTTCCCATCGTTTCAGCTGGATTTACAATAATATCTGAAACTTCGTAAAAAATAGGATCACGTATTTTTTGTTCGCTTTTTTCCTTCTCTTCCAGTTCTTTAGATTCCGCTTTTCCGCAGCCATTTGATAAGATTAAAGCGAACATAAAAAGCGAAAATGTAAAAAAACTGATAACGTTTTTCATAATAAACCTAATTTTTACGAATATATAATCGTTAAAAATTATTTTAAGTTTAATATTATATTTATATGAACTTCAATAACTTATTAGTTTTTAAAATTATTTTCATTGTTGTTCCTTCCGAAGAAGAATTCTTTATGAAAATTTTTCCTTTATGCAAATCTTCAATTATTCTTTTAGATAAACTCAAACCTAACCCCCAACCTCTTTTTTTAGTTGTGAAACCTGGCTCGAAAATATATTTTCTCTTTTTAGGATCGATGCCTTTGCCGTTGTCTGTAATTTCTATTTCAAGAGCTTTATTATTATTAAAATATGATATTTTAATTTTTCCTTTTTTTGATTCTATAGCGTCAAGAGAATTTTTAATTAAATTTTCAATTACCCAGGCGAATAATTCAGATTCAATTGAAGCGGTTAAATCTTGATCTCCTTCGATTATAATATTCACCTTTTTATTTAATTGCGACAATCTTCTTTCAAAATAATCGACTGTAGATTTTAAAATTTTATATATATTCTCGTTTTTAAATTCAGGTTTCGAGCCTATTTTAGAAAATCGATTTGCTATAATATTTAGTCTAGAAATATCGTTTTCAATTTCATTAGCGATATCAAGAACTTTTATTGGATCGGTTAAGTTTAACTTTAAGATTTCAACCCAGCCCATCAAGCTTGAAATTGGAGTTCCCAATTGATGCGCTGTTTCTTTTGCCATGCCTGCCCAGATATTGCTTTGTTCAATTTTTTTTATTCTATTAAAGAAGACATATCCAATTATTATAAACAATGCGGCAATTGAAATCTGAGCATAAGGATAATATTTTAAGCTTTTAAGCAATGCTGATTCGTCGTAATGTATTTTTCCTAAGACTATGGAATTTTGATATAATATTGGAATTGGCTCATTGTGTTTATCCATTTCGATAACTTTTTTTTGCAAAAATTTTTTAAGTTCGGTTCTTGATAACGACGAGTCTATCTCTATATTTCGAAAATCGGAAAGATTATCGATATTAATGCTGTCGTTTTTATCGGTATATATTAAGGGCAAATCAATTGGTTTTATTATATTCTCTAGAAGAAATGTCAAATCGCTTTCGTCTGTTTGGGAGGAACTAATGTATGATAAGGCTTTGGCGTATAATTCTACGTTTCGTTTTTCTTTTTTTTGAAGTTCTTTAACAAGATAATTAGTATATGCGATTGTAAGAACGGCAATTAGAAATCCAAATGCGGCAAAAATCAGTTTAATTTTGCCTGTTTTAAAAAAATATTTGTTCATGGCTATAAGAATTTTATTTGTTTTTTTAATTTATAAAATTTTATTGTCGTTATCTTTGTAAAAAAGAATTCTACTATTTTGAAAATTAAATTTTAAGACGTTAAGAAAATTAATTATTTAGACTAAAAAAATTATATTCGCTCTTTTTAACTTCTGATACTATTCTATGAAAGCAAATATCAATTCATTAAAAAAATAATTTCTGTTTGTTAAAAATCTCTTGACTTTAATGATTTTAAATTATAGATTTGAATCAATAAAAATTTATAAAAATGAAAAATTATTCAACATATCGCTTTGCATTGAACTTGTGGTTTTGGTGGCGATTTTATTATTCTCTCGCCGCGGGCGATGCTAAGCGATATTGTTGAAGTATAAATAAAAGGCTTTAAATATGAAGCCCCGCTTAGGTCGCCTAAGCGGGGCTTTTTTATTTTATTTGGAGCAAGTATGGAATTAGACAAATTTTTACATCTAACAGAAAACTTTAATTATATACCAGTGTATGAAAGAATTACCGCAGATTTATTGACGCCTGCTTTGGCGTTTCTAAAGCTTAGAAAAAATTTAAGCTTTATTTTTGAGTCAGTTGAAAGCGAAGAAAGAATTGGCCGTTATTCTTTCATAGGCATAGAGCCAGCGGAAGTATTTTTTGAAAAAGATGGATGCGTTTATCGAGGAAATGAAAATTTAGGCTCAAGCGTAAATTTTTTTGATTTTTTGAAAATTTTGACAAACGAGTATAAACAGCCAAAGTTGTTGGATTTGCCAAGTTTCAAAGGAGGCCTTGTCGGTTATATAGGTTATGAAGCGATTACTAAAATTGAGGCGACGGTTGTTTTTAATTATAAATTGCCCGATTATCCTATTATCTATTTTGGGCAATACGACGAAATTATAGCATTCGATCATTTTAAAAGAGAAATTGTAATAATAGCAAACGCAGATTTAAAGAAAATTAAAGATCCGCTTGAATGCTATTCAATCGCTAAAAAAAAAATAAAAAAAATAAAAAACGAATTAAGCAGTCAAAGATTAATTATTTCAAGTTTTGTTTCAACTGGAAATACTGAAGAAAATTTAAACAAAGAAGAATTTGTGGAACTTGTAAAAAAATCGAAAAAGGAAATTGCAGCTGGAGAAATATTTCAAATCGTTTTATCTAAAAAGTTTTATAAAAAATACGACGGGGACTTATTTAACGTTTATAGGGCTTTGAGGATAATAAATCCATCGCCTTATATGTTTTATATGAATTGCATAGATGAGATGACAATTTTGGGAGCGTCGCCTGAGAATTTGATAAGAGTCATTGACGGAAAAGCGGAGACAATGCCAATAGCAGGTACGCGAAAAAGAGGGGCAAGTTATGAGGAAGATTTGGAGCTTGAAAGAGATTTAGTTTCTGATAAAAAAGAGAAAGCGGAGCATGTTATGTTGGTAGATTTGGGAAGAAACGATCTTGGCAAAGTATGCGAATATGGAACCGTTAGAACATTTGATTTAATGAAAGTATATCGTTATTCGCATGTAATGCATATGATTTCTCGCGTCGAAGGAAAACTTCGGAAAGATATGGATTCTTTAGACGCTCTTGCCGCATGCTTTCCAGCTGGCACCGTCTCCGGAGCTCCAAAAATACGAGCAATGCAATTGATAACTGAATTTGAAAATTGTTATCGCGGAGTTTACGCCGGAGCAATTGGTTATTATGATTTTTCTAAAAATATGGATTTTTGTATTGCTATAAGAACATTTATAGCGAAAAATAATTTGCTTTTATGGCAAGCGGGCGCTGGGATTGTTGCAGATAGTTATGCTGAGAACGAGCATGAAGAAATTAAGAATAAAGCTTTGGCTTTAGAAAAAGCAATTAATTTAGCGGAGAAAATCTATGAGAATTTTAACGATTGACAACTATGATTCTTTTACATATAACCTAATTCAGATCTTAGGAAAATATAACGTAGATATTATAGTAAAGCGAAACGACGAAATAACTTTAGAAGATGTCGATAAAATAAAGCCTGATAAGATTTTAATTTCGCCTGGACCTGGCAAACCCGAGGAATCCAAAATAAGTTTGTCTATAATAAAAGAATTTTATAAAAAATATCCGATACTTGGAGTTTGTTTAGGACATCAAGCTATAGGGGTTGCGTTTGGTTGCAAAGTTGTTAAAGCTCCAATTATTATGCATGGCAAAGTTTCTCGGATTTCGCATGATGGTAAAACTGTTTTCAAAAATTTGCCGCAAAATTTTCTCGCTACGAGATATCATTCTCTCATTATTGAAAAAAGCAGTCTAACAGGCGCTCTTGAGATATCGGCTGAAAGCGAAGACGGATTGATTATGGGAGTAAGACATAAAAATTATAAAGTCGAGGGCGTTCAATTTCATCCCGAATCAATTTTAACGATAGAAGGGGAGAAAATAATTAAAAATTGGCTGGAGGATTAAATGAAATACTACCTTGAAAAAGTAATCGAAAAACAGAATCTAACCTTTAAAGAAGCTTACGATGCGATGAATGGAATAATTGAAAAAAAATTTGACGATGTTTCAATTGGAGCTTTTTTAGCGGCTTTGAAAACAAAAGGAGAGACGCCGGAGGAGATAGCAGGTTTCGCTTGTTCTCTAAATGAAAATTGCATAAATATAGAAGGCGATAATGCTATTGACGTTTGCGGAACTGGGGGCGATAATTCAAATACGTTTAATATTTCAACAACTGCGGCTTTTGTAGTCGCTGGAGTTGGCATTAAGGTGGCAAAGCATGGAAATCGAGCCGTATCAAGCTTATCTGGCAGCGCCGATGTTCTATGCGAGCTTGGAGTTAATACTAATATGATTGCAGATTTAGCCTCGAAAGCTTTAAATGAAATAGGAATTGTTTTTCTTTTTGCTCCAAATTATCATCCAGCTATGAAAATTGTAGCTCCTATTAGAAAAAGTTTAGGCGTAAAAACTGTTTTTAATATTCTGGGACCTTTGCTAAATCCGGCAAAAGTTAAAAGACAACTGATAGGAGTCTTTAAATACGATTACGCTAAAAAAATGAGCGAGGCTGTAAAATATCTTAACAAAGAGAAAGCCGTATTTGTTTGCGAGGAAAATAAATATGACGAAATTTTGCTTTCTGGAAATTCGAAAGCTTTTGTTTATGAAAAAAATAATTCGCTTGAAGAGTTGGATTTAAATTTTGAAACATTTGGTTTCGCAAAAGCAGATGTGGAAAATTTAAAATGCTCAAACGTTTCAGAAAGCGCGAAGATGTTTATTTCAATTTTACGCGATAAAGAAAAAAACGACGCTTATAAAGCCGTTGTAGCGAACGCGGCTATGGGATTATTTGCGGCAGGATATTCTATGTCTATTGAAGAATGCAAAATTGCAGCCGAAGAATCGATTTTATCTGGAAAAGCTTTCGAAAAGTTTAAGAGATTAAAAGAATTTGGAGAAAAAGCGTTATGAGCTTGCTTAAAGATATAGTTGAATCGAAAAAATATGAAGTTGAAAATTTAAAGAAAAATAATCGTCTTTCTTTTTTTAAGGATCAAGAATTGTTTTACAAAAAGCCTCTGTCATTATTTCAAAATTTGAATAACGCTAATGAGATCGCGATTATAGCGGAGATAAAGAAAGCGAGTCCTTCTAAAGGCATTATCGCTGAAAAATTTGATTATAAAAAAATATTTGAAGAATATGTCGATGCAGAAGCCGACGCAATTTCAGTTTTAACGGATGAAAAATATTTCAAAGGTTCGTTAAATTATTTAAGTGAATTGTCCAGATTAACGCCGGTTCCATTATTGAGAAAAGATTTTATAATTGACGAAATACAAATATATGAGGCTAAGTCATTTGGAGCTGACGCTATATTGTTGATAGCTGAAATACTATCGGCTTCTCAAATCGACGAATATTTTCATTGCGCAAAAGAAATCGGAATTGAAAGTTTGATTGAAGTTCATAAAGAAGAAAGTTTGAAAAAAATAAATTTGAAAAAAACAAATCTTATAGGAATAAACAATCGCAATCTTGAAACATTTGAAACGACTTTAACAATTACCGAGCTGTTAGCGCCGCAAATTCCCAAACACGTTACAATTGTATCCGAATCTGGAATAGAAAGCGGCGAAGAAGTCAAAAAAGCGAAAAGAGCCGGAGCAAAAGCCGTATTAGTCGGCGAAGCTTTGATGAAAGCTCAGGATAAAAAACAATTGATTAGAGAATTTAAAATGGCGGCCGCGTATGATAAGAATTAAAATTTGCGGGATAACTAATTATGATGACGCTCGCTTATGCGACGAATTAGGTTTTGACGCCATTGGCTTTGTATTTTACAACAAAAGCAAAAGATACGTAAGTTTTGAAGAAGCAAAAAATATTTGCGAAAATATTTCCCCTTTTATTATGAAGGTTGGAGTATTTGTAAACGAGAAAATCGAAACAATAAATGCAATGATAAAATATATTGGCTTAAATGCAGTTCAACTTCATGGAGAAGAGGGCGTGGATTATTTAGAAAAAATTAATTGCAAAACAATAAAAGCATTTAAAGTTAGCGAAGATTTTAATTTTGAAAAATTGTCTTCGTTTAAACAAGAAATTTTTTTTTTATTCGACTCCTATGACGAAAAAAATTACGGCGGATTAGGAAAGACTTTTAATTGGCAATTAATACCGAATACATTAAGAGAAAAATGCATATTGGCCGGAGGTTTAGATAACGAAAAGATTTTAAAAGCTTTCAACAGTTTTGGATTTAAATATTTCGATTTGTCCTCTTCTGTTGAAAAATATCCAGGCAAAAAAGATAAAGATAAATTATTAGAGTTATATAGAACAATTTCAAAACTAAAACATGGAGATATAAAATGATGGTTGTTATGCCTTTAGACGCTCCAGGCGAAGATATAGAAAAAGTAAAAGAAAAAGCTCGTTCGCTTGGACTTGAGCCAAGAATTATAGTCGGAGTAGAACGAATAGCCGTCGCTTTGACTGGTCCTACGGAGAGAATCGAGGAAAAAGAATTTTATTCGTTAAATTCCGTAATTGACGTGGTGAGAATATCGAAAAAATACAAATTGGCAAGTCGCGATGTAAAAAAAGAAGATACTGTGATAAGGATAGGAGATGAAGAAATAGGCGGCTCTAATTTTACGGTTATAGCAGGACCATGTTCGATTGAAAGCAGAGAAAGCATTTTAGAAGTTGCGGCAATATTAAAAGAACTGGGAATTAAATTTTTAAGAGGCGGAGCATATAAGCCGCGAAGCAGCCCGTACGCTTTTCAAGGCTTAAAGGAAAAAGGATTGGAATACTTAAAAGAAGCTAAGGAGAAATATGGAATCTATATTGTTACGGAAGCTATTGATACTATAAATTTAAATCTTGTAGCTGAAGTTGCCGATATAATACAAATTGGCGCGCGCAATATGCAAAATTACGCTTTGCTTCAAGAAGTTGGGAAATTAGACAAACCTATATTGCTTAAAAGAAGCTTTGCAGCATCGATTGAAGAATTATTATTGAGCGCCGAATATATTTTAGCCGGCGGAAATGACAAAGTTATTTTATGCGAAAGAGGAATACGAACGTTTGAAACTTACACTCGAAACACTCTTGATTTAAATGCGGTTCCTGCGATTAAAAAACTTTCTCATCTGCCAATTATAGTCGATCCTTCGCACGGTATTGGAATTAGAGAGCTCGTTCCAAATATGGCATTAGCTGCAATGGCTTGCGGCTCAGATGGCGTTATTATAGAGGCTCACAAAACTCCTGAAAAAGCTCTTTCGGACGGTCATCAAACGATAAATATTGAAACCTTAAAAAATTTAATTGAAAAATTTAAAATGATGGAGTCAGTTGTAAATAAGCGAGTAAATATTGAGTTGGAGAATTTATGTCCCGCATAAATCAAAAATCTAATACTTACAATTATCCTGATAACAAAGGCAAATTTGGAAGATTTGGCGGAATGTTTGTTCCAGAAACAGTTATTTTTTCTTTAAGAGAATTAGATGATGCATTTGAGAAATATATTAAAGACAAAAATTTTATCGACGAATATTATAAATTACAAAAAGAATACAATGGCAGACCTACTCCGCTTACTTTTGCTAATAGATTGACTGAATATTATAAAACTGGAAAAATATATCTTAAGAGAGAAGATTTATGTCATACGGGCGCTCATAAACTTAATAACGCTTTAGGGCAAATTCTATTGGCAAAAAAGTTAAACAAAAAAAGAATTATAGCTGAAACTGGGGCCGGGCAACATGGAACAGCTGTTGCCACTGTATGCGCAAAATTTGGACTGCAATGCGATATTTATATGGGAAAAATTGACGCGGAAAGACAAAGACCAAATATTATGCGAATGAAAATGTTGGGAGCAAATGTTATTGAAGTCGAAAGCGGAACTCAAACATTAAAGGATGCGAGTAACGAAGCTATTCGCGATTGGGTAGCTAATGTTGAAAACACTCATTACATTATTGGTTCGGCCGTAGGTCCTCATCCTTATCCAAAAATTGTTAGAGAGTTTCAATCAATTATTGGCTTTGAGACTAAATCGCAAATTTTGGATGCGGAAGGCAGATATCCCGATTATATTCTTGCTTGCGTCGGCGGCGGAAGCAACTCTATTGGAATATTTTATCCGTTCCTTGATACATCCGCAAAATTAATTGGAGTAGAAGCCGCTGGTTTTGGATTGAAAACTAACAAACATTGCGCTTCTTTAACTTTAGGCAAATATGGAATTTTTCATGGAATGGCCAGTTTGCTTTTGTACGATGAAAATGGAAATATAATGGAGCCATATTCAATATCCGCTGGTTTAGATTATCCCGGCGTAGGACCTGAACATTCTTTCTTTAAAGAAAATAATATAGCCGAATATTATGCAGTCTCCGACGACGAAGCTTTAAAGGCGGCTTTTCGCCTTGCTAAATTAGAGGGGATTCTTCCAGCTTTAGAATCAGCGCATGCTTTAGCTTATCTTGACGAACTTATGCCAAAATTAAATAAAAATGAAATTGTCGTTCTAAATTTAAGCGGAAGAGGAGATAAAGACTTAGAAACTTATGTTAAAAATATGGATAAAATTAAGGATTAAAATAAGGTATTTATTTATGAGTATAAAAAAATATATAGAACAGAAAAATTATACAGGCGAAAAAGTTTTATCGATTTTTCTTACGGCAGGTTTTCCAGACAAAGAAAAATTTTTGAAAGTTGCAGAAGGCATTATTTTGTCAGGTTGCGATATTTTGGAGTTAGGGATTCCCTTTAGCGATCCTTTAGCTGACGGACCGATTATTCAATATTCTTCGGCTCAAGCGATTAAAAATGGAGCAAATGCCGATTTTACTTTTGAAGTTTCTAAATATTTAAAGAGCAAATATGAAATTCCGATTATTGCAATGTGTTATGCTAATACTATTGTAAGTTATCAAGAGCAAAAATTTTTTCATAGATGTTTAAAGGATGGCATAGACGGCGTAATAGTTCCGGACGTTCCTTTAGAAGAATCTGAAGATTTTTTTTCAGATTGCGACGAACAAATTCAAAAAATATTGCTGTGTTCTCCAACTTCAACCGAAGATAGAATAAAAAAAATCGACGAAAAAAGCCAGGGTTTTGTTTATTGCGTTAGCGTAACTGGCGTAACAGGAGAAAGAAATAAGTATGAAATTCAAACTATTGAAAAAATAAAACTGATGAGAAAAAATATAAAAAAAAATAAAATGCTAATCGGTTTTGGCGTAAGCGGTCCCGAAAGCATTCAAACTGTTAAAGATTTATGCGATGGAGTTATAGTTGGCAGTTCCATAATAAAAAAAATTATTAATAGCGATGGCAATTATGAAGCTGTTTTTAGTTTTGTTAAACAATTGAAGAGAGCTTGTAAAGAATAAAGTTATCGCGAAAGCTCCAATTAATTTTCCTGACGAAGTTATAGTAAAATTATATATTTTATTATGTCAAATGAAGTTTTAAAGACTTCTGTTTAATCGAACTGTTTTTTTAACGACATAAGACAAAAGTTTAATTTATTGAATATAATATTTGGAATTTGCAAAAGCGCATAAATGAATAAATCCGAGCAGTAATTTATTTTATTGAAACGATGTGAAAAGTAAAAGAATAATGCTTAGAAGTTAAAAAATTATTCATATAATTTCCGAAGTCGCTAAGTAGAATTTTCATTTATAAACTTTAAAATTTTATTGCGCAAATAAAATATGAAAGCAAGAAAGCTCGCTTCGTTAGATAATATTATTATTTGAATTTGAAACGAGCAATGTAAAAATTAATTTAATTAAAAAATGAAAAAAATTATTTTATTTTACAAATCATTTCAATTTCAACAGGCGCGTCTAAAGGCAGAGCCGCTACTCCGACGGCAGATCGAGCATGTTTCCCGTTTTCGCCGAAAATTTCCAACAAAAACTCAGAAGCTCCATTTGCAACTGCTGGCTGTTGCGTAAAAGTAGGAGTCGAAGCGACAAAAACTACAACTTTTACTATCTGTTCGATATTATCAAGAGAGCTGATAGAATTTTTTACGGCGCTTAAGCAATTAATTGCGCATATCTTAGCGGCTTCTTTCGCTTGCTCAATCGAAACTGTTTCGTCGACTTTGCCTTTAAACAAAAGTTGTCCGTCTTTAATCGGCAATTGTCCTGAAGTAAATACAAAATTTTCGATTTTAATTGACGGAACATAAGCCGCAAGAGGTTTGGGAGCTTCTGGAATTACGATGCCTAATTGATTTAATTTTTCTTCGACTGAAAAAGACATAATTTTAACTCCTTGGTTAAATTATTTTTTTATATTAGTTTTTTTAATTTAAAAAAAATTGAGGAAATAATGACCGCCAGATATGAAGAATTAGAAAAAATAGTTAGAATACTAAGAGAAAAATGTCCTTGGGATAGGGAGCAAACTAACGACAGCATTAAATATAATACAATAGAAGAAGCTTATGAAGTTTTAGAAGCTATTGACGAGAAAAATTACGACGAATTAAAGATAGAGCTTGGCGATTTATTGTTGCATGTCATTTTTCATTCTGTTATAGCCGAGCAAGACGGAAAATTTAAGGTTGAAGACGTTGTCGAATCGATTATAGAAAAATTAATAAAAAGACATCCGCATGTTTTTGGAGAATTAAAAGTTGACAATTCAGATCAAGTAAAAACAAATTGGGAAAAATTAAAAATAAAAGAAGGCAGAAAATCTATAGTCGACGGAGTTCCGAAAAATTTATCTCAATTAGTAAGAGCCGAGCGATTGCAATATAAAGCTGCGAAAGTAGGATTTGATTGGAAAAAGAAAGAAGATGTCGTTAAAAAAATAGAGGAAGAATTAAACGAGTTAAAAGAAGCTATTAATTTAAATAATTATCAAAGAATAGAAGAAGAAATAGGAGACTTGCTTTTTTCGGTTGTTAATTTATCAAGATTCGTTAATATCATTGCGGAAGAAGCTTTAAAAAAAACAAACGAGAAATTTATAAGAAGATTTCAATATGTAGAAAAAAGATTGAAAGAAAATGGCAAAAGTCCAGATGATTCAAACTTAGAAGAAATGGACAAATATTGGAACGAATCTAAAAAGAAAATTTAAATATTAATAATTGATTTTTTCTTCCGAATTCTGAGAATATTTCTCATATGCGTCGATAATATCTTTAACAAGACGATGTCTAACGACGTCGTTTTTATCAAAATAAACAAAAGCTACGCCTTCAATGCCTTGTAAAATATCAATAGCTTGCAAAAGTCCGCTCATTGATTTTTTTGGCAAATCGATTTGAGTAATATCGCCCGTTATAATAGATTTAGAGTTTGGGCCTAATCGAGTAAGAAACATTTTCATTTGCAAAGTTGTCGCGTTTTGAGCTTCGTCTAAAATTACGAAAGCGTTATTTAAAGTGCGTCCCCGCATATATGCCAAAGGAGCGATTTCTATCGTTCCTTTTTCTAAATAATTTTTCAATTTTTCATAAGGCATCATATCTTCAAGGGCGTCGTAAAGAGGGCGCAAATATGGATCGATTTTTTCTTTTAAATCGCCGGGAAGAAAACCTAAACTTTCTCCAGCTTCGACAGCCGGTCGCGTAAGAGCAATTTTTTTTATCGAGCCGTTTTTTAAAGCCAGAGCCGCAAACGCTACAGCAAGATATGTTTTGCCAGTACCCGCCGGTCCAATTGCAAAAACAATATCGTTATTTTTAATCGCTTCGAAATACTTTTGTTGAGTTGGAGTTTTTACTTTAATGGGTTCGTATTTCGTGTATAAAACGACGGAATCATACTTTTTCCCATTTGTATAATTCATATTGTCTAAGGTTAAATCTAAAATTATCTCTACGTCGCGTTGTGTTAATTGTCCCGAAGTGTTTAAAGTAAAAATCATTTCTTTTAGTACTTTTTCGATTAAGATTGTTTCTTCTAAAGTTCCTTTAATAAATATCGTATCCCCGCGAGCTACAATTGATGCGTTAAATTTTTCTTCGAGCGGTTTTAAATTTGAATTGTTAATTCCATAAAGCTCTAAGGGATTTGCCTGCTCTATTTTAAAAATTTTTTCGACTTGCGTCATATTCTATTTTACAGAAAAATCCCCGACCTGTGGAAGTCGGGGAGAAAAAAAGCTTATTTTGGAGTAGCTTTATAATTTCTTCTTAATCTATCATACCTTTCTTTTTCAGCGTCGGTCAATTGAGGAATTGTAAACACTTGTTTCGGATAAATTAAATCTGGGTTTTTAATTTTATCTTTATTAGCTTGATAAAGCTTTGGCCATGCGAATGGGTTGCCAAAATGCTGTCTCATGCCGGAGATTTTCCACTAATGATCTCCTCTTACGACAGTGTAAGTAATTTCTTTTGTGGCTCCTTCCCACGCGTCTAAGGCTCTTTGCATTTGATTGTGAACTCTGTCAAAAAATTCTGGCAAAGCGCTTATTTTATTTTTCTTAAGTTCGTTAAGTTCTTTTTGACGATCAGCTTTTGGAGATTCTTGTCTTTGAATTTTTCCGTTTAAGTTATTTACGGCATTTCTAAAGTTTTCGACATCAGCTCTTGTTGCTCCTACCATAGCATAGAGTTCGTCGATGCATTCTTCGTATTTTTGCAAAGCTTCTTTATCTTTTTTAACTTTTTCGATATCTTGTTCTAGTTGCTCGGCTTCCATTGTTAAATCTGCTTTTTGCTTTGTCAATGAGGTTAATTTTGCCTTAAATTCTTCTTCATTTTTAACGTTTTCTTTATTATATTTTTGCGCAAATGAATCTACGACAAAGAAAGCCGCTAATATAAAAACTGAGAGTAAAATCTTTATCTTTTTCATTATTTTAGCTCCTTTATTGGTTATTTAGGCAATTTTTCTAAATTTTGTTTTGTTTGCTCTTTCATTTTTTGGCAATCGTCAAGCTTAGCTTGGTGTTCGTTATACTCTCTTTCTAATTTTGATTTTTCGCTTTTTAAGGAATTAACTTTGGCTTGCAATTCCGCGATTTCTCTGTCGAGTTGATTAAGCTGAGCTATTTGTTCGTCGGATACTCCGCCGCATCCGCTTAAGGAGCCAAGTAAAAACAATCCGCATGCTGCGTAAAGCACTAGACCTTTAATTTTGATCATTTTCTCCTCCATTTAATTAAGTTGTTTTCTAGTAAAATTTTGACGCAATTTTTTGAATTTATATTTTATTATAAATGAATCTTATAAATTAGTTTCTATTTTTTATGATTTTAGCTAATGGATATGTGAAAAACATACCGAATAAAGAAAAAATTATAGAGTATAAAACGGCTTTTAAAAAATGACCGCTTAAGTATGCAAAGATAATAAATAAAAAAAACCATAAAATATCAAAAAATGGAATAATTTTTTTTTCTGCATAAGATTCTACAATTTCTTCTTCTTCTTTTTCGGATAATTTAGCTGCTTCCCAGCTAATATTTGCAAACGCTAATCCAGTAAAAACCGCAAGAGCAATTGGGTTTTTATTTAAATATGAATATAGAAATCCCACTAATTGTATCAGATAAGGCATAAAAAGTAATTGTTCCAAAAAAGTCCTTATGTTTTGTTTAATATTCATTCAAATTTTAATTCTAATAGATAAATATAAAAAAAATCAAAATAAAATTCAATTTGTTTTTTTATATTTTAACAAAATTATTTTCAAATAGCAAATATACAAATAAAATAAATTAAAATATAAACAGTAATTATTAAAAATTATGAAAACTTTTATAAAAAAAGTTAGAGATTCGTAAAATAAATAAGTTTTCTAATAAATTTTTTAATTTTCTTCAAATAAAGTTTTTTCCAAATTTCTTTTAATATATTTTTCTACTTCAAACTTTTTCTCGCAGCCTAATCGACTCATATATCTAATTTTTCCAAAAATTTTATTAGCATAGAAAGGTCTATCGTGAACTCCACCAATAGACCATGCTATGCCTGTATAACCGTTTGGATCTCTGCCGTCCAATTCGTATTTATCATTTAAATAGATTGCAATTTTAAGAGCTGTTTGAACGTTGGGACTCCACTCTAAAATTTTTTTCGCCCAATACATTCTCATATATCCGCTCATTTTGCCGGTTTTGATCATCTCCAGTTGAGCTGCATTCCATAGATCGTCATGAGTTTTGGCGCATTCAAAATCTTTTAGGTTGTAAATGAATTCTTTTGGATACTTTTCGATTTCTGCTAATTCTCGACGAGCCCATTCCGGGAAACCTTCTACGTTATCGTAATTTATATTATAAAAACAAAAATTATCGGCAAGTTCTCTTCTTACAATTAATTCTTCTAAAAAAGCGGCTACATTTTCGTCGTTGTTAAGTTTTGAAGTTTCAAATGCTACTCTTTGCGGACTGATTTGTCCAAAATGAAGATAAGGGGATAAATTTGAAACAACGTTTGCGTTAGGATCGTTTCTTTGAGCGGCGTAAAATTTTATTTTCTTAGATATAAATTCATCCAATATTTTAAAAGCGGCCTTTTTTCCTGGAATAAAATGATCTACTGGTTTTACTTCAAAATTTACTTTCAAACTTGCATACAACTCTTTCCAATCAATTTTAGTTTGAAATTTTAGGTTTTCTTCAGGCATTTTTTCTAATTTTGGAATTTCTGTTAGAAATTCTCCCATTAGTTTTTGAGTTTTTGGTCTAAAGGTATATGCGGCAAATTCTTGTTTGTTTGAAATAAATCGACAAGGGAAAATATTATGAGAGTCAATTTCGTAAAAAGGAATTTCTATTTTGTCGGCAACCTTTTTTTTCCATTCAAGAGTGATTTTTAACGGATTGAAATCTGAGACTAAAACAGAAGCGTTTATTTGAGAAAGATAAGTAGGCAAAACGTCGGGGGCTTTGCCTATTAAAACATTAAATGGAATATTCAAAGATTCAAGATCTTCTTTTGTTTCTTGCAATCCTTTAATCATAAAATCATATTGTCTTATTGTCGCATCCAAAAAATTGTTTGCCAAACAAAAAACGACAATCAAAGGGAAGCTATTATCAATTGCAATTTCTTGAGCGAAAAGCAAAGCCCAATTGTCTTCAGCTCTTTGATCTCTTTGCATCCAGTATACTACTGGACCTTTATAAATCCTATCAATTTTTTTATAAGAGAATATTCTTTTGGGATTAACTTGAGAAGATGAATTCATAAAATTTCGCTCATATTAATTATTTCTTCAAATTCTTCTTTTGTTATTGGCATAACAGACAAACGATTTCCCTTTTGAACTAATTTAAGTTTTGAAAGTTTGGGGTTTTTTTTAATTTCTTCTAATGTAACGACATTTTTAAATTTTGAAACAAATTTTACGTCAACCATAAACCAAATTGGGTTTTCAGGTGAACTTTTAGGATCATAATATTTATGATTTTTATCGAAAGCGGTAAAATCTGGATAACCTTCTTTAACAATTTCTACTATGCCAACGGCAGATGGAGGATTAGCATTGCTATGATAAAAAATAGCTTTGTCGCCTTTTTTCATTTCATTTTTTAAATAATTTCTCGCTTGATAATTCCTGACGCCTTCCCAATAAGTCGTTTGATTTGGAGAATTGATTAAATCATCAATAGAAAAAACCGAAGGTTCAGATTTTATTAACCAGTATTTCATTTTTTTTGTTATATAACATTTGTGAATAAGCAAAAATTCACAAAAAAAATCAAAATTTTTAGATTGTTTTTTTTAATGTAAAAAGAGAACTGTAAAATATTTATGTTTTTTTAGTTTTTGAATAATGAACATAAGAAGTATTAATTTGATTGTTTATTATTATGAATTAAATCTGAAATATGAAAATCTACCATATCAATAGCATCGATAATGTTAGTTATTATTATTTCTATTGTCGTGCCTCGGCCTTTTTGGCTTGTTATAGAAATTTCAAAATCGTTAAAGTCGCAATAACTTTTAACTAAAGATAAGCCTAATCCAACCCCGTCGAATTTTCTCGTATAGCCTTCTTGTTCTTGAGAAAAAGGCGTAAAAAGCTTTTGTATATAGCTTTCTGAAATGCCTACTCCTGTGTCGATCACTGAAACTTTAGCTTTTTTGTCGCTGATTTTATCTATAATAACTGTAACTCCTCCTTTTTCAGTATATTTGACGGCATTGTCAAATAAATGATAAAAAATATTAAACGTAGAATGAAAGTCGGCTTTTATCCAGATTAAATCGTACTTAGATTTAATTGTAAAATATAAGTTTTTTGATTTTGCATCTTCGATAATTTCTTGAGCGGCATATTCTATAATGTCGGGATAAAATTTAAATTTTGTGGGATTAATTTCATAACTTCCAATTTGTATCTCGGAAGTATTTAGAATTAAATCTACAGTTCGATAAATTCTTTTGCTGGATTTTGCGATGCTTTCTAAAGCCATTTTATATTCGTCTGATAAATATTCTTTTAAGTCAGAGTTTAAGAGTTCTGAAAAACTTATTATAGAATTAAGAGGAGTGCGAATTTCGTGAGATATTTGAGCGAGAAAATTAAGTTTAAGCATATTCGATTTTTCGGCTAACTCTTTTGCTTTTCTTAAGTTTTTTTCAATTTCTTTTCTTTCGCTTATGTCGATTGCCGAGCAAAGTATGTAGATCTGTTTTACGTCGTTATCGCTAATATAAATATCTTTCAAAGTAGACGAAAAAATTTCCAACCATATTTCTCTTTTATCTTTAGTTAAAGCCTTTGTTTCAAATTTTATGGATTCAATTTTTTCTTCTGAAATCAATTTAAGAAGTTCTTTTAATTCTTGATTAAGTTGCAAGATCTGGCTAATCTCTATGTTTTTAAGATCGTCGTCTTCATATTTAAGTGTAGATTTGCAGTAAGTATTTTGAAAAACGATTTTATCATCTTTAATAATGAAGATTAAAGATTTGAGGTTTTCAAAAATTGTTCTTAAGCGAGATTCGCTTTCTATAAGTTTTTGTTCAAGTTGTTTTCTTTCAGAAATTTCTATATTAAGCAATTCGTTAATTTTTTGCAGTTCTCTATTTTTTTTCTCGTAAAAATTCTCTCTAATTTTTAAAATAATTGCAAAAAGAATAGCGACGCTTATAATAATAATCGCTCTAAACCAAAATGTTTTATAAAAAGGGGGCAATTGATTAATTTTTAATAAAATTGTTTCTTCGCCCCATATTCCATAATGATTTGTTGCTAAAAGCTTGAAATAATATGTTTTTGGTTCTAAGTTTGTAAAGATAGCAATTCTTTTATTTGAAGATTTCCAGGGTTGTTGAAATCCTTGAAGATTATATTTATATTCAATCTTGTACGGATTGGTAAAATCTAAAGCTGCAAATTCTATTGAAATAATTTTGTTTTTGGGATGCAAAGTGACTTCGTCTAAGTATTCGTAATTGATATTAGGTTTATAAATTTCGCCGTCAATTTCAATTTTTGTTATATACACGGGGGGATGGAAATTATTAATTGTAACTTTAGAGGGATCAAAAATAATTGCGCCAGCAGTTCCGCCGAAAATTATTTTTCCATCTTTTAATTTTATAGCTGCGTTAGTGTTAAATTCATTGAAAGAAAGACCGTCTGATTTTACAAAGCGAATTTTTGTTTTGGTAGTTAAATTGAATCTAATTAAACCATTATTAGAAGATAGCCAAAGATTATTATCATTATCGGGAATTATACAATAAATAAGCTCGTCTATATAACCTGTTTCTTTTTCTTTGTTAATAAAACGGTTTTCTTTTTCAATAAATTTATGCAATCCATTTGAAGAGGCAATCCAATAAACGCCTTTTGATTCTTCATATATGTAAAAAACTTCGTTAGTTTGCAACCCAGAAGATTTATTGCTAGAAGAATAATTTTTTATTGTTTTGTCTAAGGGATTTATAATTGAAAATCCGTTATAACTTGTTCCTATCCAAATTCTTTTTTGCGAATCTTCAGAAATACAGTTTACGTCGATGAATTTAACAGTATCGTTTTCAAAAAAATTATAAAATTTATCGTCTTTTTCGTTATAATAACAAAAATAAGAATCTCCAATTACATAAAATTGATTGTCTGAAGTTATTAACGCATGAGACGGATATGGTTCTGGCAATTTGTTATTATAAATGTCGTAATAACCTAAAAAATTATAGTTTTTATCAAGCTTAACAATTCCGTAATTTAATATCAACCATATAGTTTCGTCTTTATTATATTTTACAATGTCATACGCTGAACTAACGCTATATTCTTTATACGAATTTTCATTATCTAAAATTTTTTTAAGATTATGATTTTTATCATAGATAAAAATACCTTTTTCAGAAGCGATTAAAATGTCCCCATTTGAATTTTCAAAAATTCTCCAGACTGATTTTTTTTGCAAAGCTAATTTATCGTTAGGCTTTGCTCCTACTAAATTAAAAGGATTTGGCGTTAATTTAGATAACCCGCTTGCATATTCTCCCAACCAAATGTTATTAGTCCAATCGACAAAAATTTCGTTTATACGATTTCCGATTTTATTGATATTGATTGGATTATGAGTTTCGTTAATAGAAATGAATTTTTTTTTTGTTATATCAAGAACAAAAAAACCTTTATCAAGGGAGCCAACGTATAATTTGTCGTAATGAACTTTTAAGCTTCTAATTGGAAGCTTAGAAAGAATATCGATCGAAATTTTGTCAAAAATTAAATTCTTTAATTCAATAAATTTTTTATCGATTAAATCGTAGCATAAAAGACCTTTTCTATAAGAACCTATCCATAAAAAATTTCTTAACGTGTCTAATTCTATTGCTCTTATAACTTCGTAATTAACTCCAGAAGCCAATTTTATTTCATTAAATTTATTTTGTTTGATTTGATAGATAATAATATTAGCGGCATTGGCTGCTAAGTAAAGCTCTTTATTTTTTTTATTGTAAGTTAAGTCATAAATTGCAAATTCATTGTGCTTAGTATATTCTTGTGGAATAGATAAAAATTTTTTTGAGAAATTATTAACGTTAATTATTATTATATATTTGGTTGTCGAAGATAAGTACATTAAACTGTCGCCGTCAAATAAAATTGAATAAAATGAGATGCCTTTTTCGGCTAATGTATCTATAAAAATATGTTTTGTTTGGTTGTTTCGAATATTAAAAATTGCAACCCCATATCTTGTCGCCAGCCATAAATTATTGTTGTTATCTTCGGCAATATCGTAAATCCAATTAACGTTTTTAGAGCCGCTTGCACTATCTGAATATTCAAAGAAAAAATTTGCGAAGTGATTACCGTCGAATTTATTTAGACCATTTTCAGTGCCGAAGTATAAAAAGCCTTTTTTATCTTGATGAATGCAGAAAACTGAATTTTGAGAAAGACCATTTTCGCTGTCGTATTTTTCGACTTTAAAATTTAAATCAGTTTGAGAAAAAGCATCTATAAAAACAGAAAATAAAATTAAAATATCCCAGAAATACTTTTTCATTAAGTTTTTTTAAAGTTATTATAGGTTAAATAATTAAAATAATTATCGCAATAAAATATAAAAATTATATGTGTTCTTAAAATACAAATGAGAAAGGGATCGGCAAAAGTATTGATAAATGCGGTTTATTGTTTAGGCCGATTTTTGTTTTTCGCAGTTTTCAAAATTTTTCAGAGCCGCGTTAAGAGACTCTATGGAAGAAATGTAATTAACATTTTTTAAAGGATTTAATAATTCAGTCCCTCCTAAAGAAAAGGCTTGCCCTCCGACAAAAATTTTAAGAGAAGGATAATTTTCATTTATTTTTCTTATTGCTTCAATAAGGCGAGTAATATTCAGATAAAATGTCAAGGAAAGAGCTACAGCGTCAGGTTTTTTAAGACCTATTATTTTTAATAAATCATTAGTTGGAGTATTTGAGCCAAGGAAATAAACTTGCCATCCATTTATGCGGAAAATATCGGCGACCATTCGTGCTCCAATTTCGTGAAATTCTTTTGCAACGGAGGCTACTATTACTTTAAAATTATTGGTTTCAATATTTTTAAAGACATACGAACTGAATTTATGCATAAGTTCTTCGGTAATTTGAGTAGCTAAATGCTCTTCAGCTACTGAGATTTTACCTTTATCCCAAAGTTCGCCAATTCTATATAAACTTCTTTGAAAAATATCAATATAAATTTTGATAGGATCTCTGTCTTCCTCAAAAGTTGATAGTATTATTTGAAAACATTCTTCGATATTGCCTTCTAATAAAGCAGACAAATAAGCGTAAAATTTTGCTTCTTTGTTTTTCATTTTATTTTTTTATTTAAAAGTGTTAACAAGTTGTTATTTTTAATAATTCAATTTTTACATTTAAAAATTTGAAAAATTATTAACTTAAAGATAATCGCGAAAAAAATAAAAATATACAAATTTTCACAAAAAGTAAAAAAATCTATAATTTGAGAAATTTTGAAGCTTAAATTAAAATAATATAATAAAATAATTAGAAAATTCATTAAATTTTTATGGCGCGTTTGCTGTAATGATATTTAGTTTAATATGTATTCAAAAAGAAAACTTTACATAATCAATAATCAATAAAACAATAATTTAGGTGAAAAAATGATTAAAAAAATCGAACACATCGGAATTGCAGTTAAGAATCTTGAAGAATCGATAAAATATTATGAAAATGTATTGGGATTAAAATGTTATGGCGTCGAGGAAGTTGCTGATCAGAAAGTTAAGACGGCATTCTTTAAAGTAGGAGAAACAAAAATTGAGTTGTTGGAATCAACTTCTCCCGAAGGACCAATAGCAAAATTTATTGAAAAAAAAGGAGAAGGAATTCATCATATAGCCTTTAATGTAGAAAATGTAGCCGAGGCTTTGAAAAATGTAGAAGAGAAAGGGACGCAGTTAATAGACAAATCTCCGCGAAAAGGAGCCGAAGGACTTAACATCGGTTTTTTGCATCCAAAATCAACAAATGGAGTTTTAATAGAATTTTGCGGCGAAAAATGAAGAAATAAAAAATGGAGCAATAAGATGAATATTCAAGAAAAAATTGCCGAATTGCTTAAGAAAAGAGAGGAGGCAAAATTAGGCGGCGGTTTAAAGAGAATTGAAAGTCAACATAATAAAGGCAAGTTGACTGCAAGAGAAAGGATAACGCTTTTATTGGATGAAGGAAGTTTTGAGGAGTTTGATATGTTTGTTACTCATACTTGTCAGGATTTTGGATTAGATAAACAAAAATATTTGTCAGATGGGGTTGTAACTGGTTACGGCACTATCGATGGAAGATTAGTGTACGTTTTTTCGCAAGACTTTACTGTTTTCGGAGGTTCTTTAAGCGAAGCTTACGCCCAAAAAATTTGCAAAGTTATGGATAAGGCGATGAAAGTTGGCGCTCCTATAATTGGAATTAACGATTCCGGAGGAGCTCGTATTCAAGAAGGAGTTAAAAGTTTGGCAGGATACGCAGAAATTTTTGAAAGAAATATTTTAGCTTCTGGAGTTGTTCCTCAAATATCTGCTATATTTGGACCTTGCGCTGGCGGCGCTGTTTATTCGCCCGCATTAACCGATTTTATTATTATGTCGAAAAATACAAGTTATATGTTTGTTACTGGGCCTAAGGTTGTTAAAACTGTAACTGGCGAAGTAGTAACTGAAGAAGAGTTAGGCGGTCCTTTGGTTCATGCGTCAAAAAGCGGAGTCTCTCATTTTGTAGCTGAAGACGAGAAAGAAGGAATAATGTTGATAAGGAAATTGCTAAGCTATATGCCTCAGAATAATTTAGAAGATCCGCCCACAATTCCAAACGACGATCCTATAGATAGATTGGAAGATTCTTTGAACTATATTATACCCGACAATCCAAATAAACCTTATGATATAAAAGATGTAATTCACGCTATTGTAGACAAAGGCGAATTTTTAGAAATTCAAAGATTATATGCTCCTAATATTGTAATTGGATTTGCTCGATTTGATGGGACCCCAGTTGGGATTGTTGCAAATCAGCCGAATTATTTAGCCGGCGTATTGGATATAAATGCATCCAGAAAAGCCGCAAGATTCGTAAGATTTTGCGACGCTTTTAATATACCTATTGTTACTTTGGTAGATGTACCCGGTTTTTTGCCCGGCACCGCTCAAGAATATAATGGAATAATAATTCATGGGGCTAAACTTCTTTATGCATATGGAGAAGCGACAGTTCCAAAAGTTACTATCATTTTAAGAAAAGCCTACGGCGGAGCTTACGACGTAATGAGTTCTAAGCATTTAAGAGGCGATATTAACTATGCTTGGCCTTCGGCTGAAATTGCGGTTATGGGACCAAAGGGAGCGATAGAAATCTTATATCAAAAAGAATTAAATTCTCTAAATACCGACCAAGAAAAAGCTGAATTTATTCTTAAGAAAGAACAAGAATATAAAGATAAATTTGCCAATCCTTACGTTGCCGCTAAGTATGGATATATAGACGATGTTATTGAGCCAAGAAATACAAGATTTAGAATTATCAGAGCCTTAAAATCTTTAGCTACGAAAAAAGATACTTTGCCGCCAAAGAAACATTCTAATTTGCCATTGTAGATCAATTAAGCGGAGATTAAAATGAAATTGATTAAATTTTTTGGTATTATTGCAATATTGAGCTTAGTCGGCTGCGAAAACGCTGATAAAGGCAGAGAAATTTCTTTTTCTCCCAGAAAAGGGGAAAGTTATGGATTGAAAATACAGAAAGACGCTAAAATTACAAAACTTGAAAATGGTCAAATTATTACATTTGATGAAAAAATAATTTTTCAATTAAATTTAAATACTATAGATTTCAAGAACGACGAGTATACAGTCGACGCTTATATTTCTTCTATAAAATTAGACGCTAATTCCAACATAGGTAAAATAAATTTCGATTCTGAAAGAATAAAAGAAAAATCTTTTCTTGATAAACCTTTTTCTAAAATAATTGGCAGGAATTTTCAAATAATTTTTAATAGAAGCGGAAACGTTAAACAAATCGTTAACTATGACGCAATTGAAAATGAAGCTTTGCAAGAAACTGATTCATTAAATCCAATTGTTTCGCAAACAATAAAAGATCTTATACGAAACGAATTTGATTCTAATTCTTTGAAAGAATCGTTAAAAAAGATTCAATTAGGTTACGATTTAAGTCCAAAAGTTTTAAATGAAAAATGGCATAAAGAAGATTATTTTGAATGCTACGGAGCAAAACTTAAAACAAATAATTCTTTTCAATTAATCGATAGAAGCAACGGCGCCGCGGTTGTAGAAGTCAATTGTATTTCCGAAGGATTAAATATTACTTCAAACAACGACACATTAATTTATGAAGGGCATTTGTCAGGTAGAATAATGATTGACGAAATTATTGGTTGGGTTAGAAAGGCGAATTTTCACTATGCTATTATTAATAAAACTGATTTAAATTTGAATTCAAAAGCTAATGATATCGTTTTAAATGCGGATGTCATTTTAAAAATAGAAGCTTCAAACGATCAAATTTTCCGAAAGATATCTTTTTCTCCAGCTTCTGTAATTAAAGGGGATGGTTTAGGATTAACATTTGTAGGAATGACAGTTGTTTTTGCGGCTCTTTTTTTGCTTTTTATTATGTTTTCTTATTTTAAAGATATATTAGAATTTTTAGAAAAGAAAAAAGGAACAAAAGAAAAAGGCGAAAACATAAAAGAAAAAATCGAAGAGAAAAAAGAAGAATTTAGCGGAGAACTAATAGCAGCTATAGGAGCCGCTTTGCATTTGTATTCTCAAGAAATGCATGATCAAGAAACTCAAATTATTACGATCGAAAAAGTATCAAGAAATTATTCTCCTTGGAGTTCAAAAATATATATGTTGAGAAAACATCCAAGATTTTAATAAATAAAAACGAGCTCTGAATATGAAAAACTTTAACATAACAATCAATGGCAATAAGTATTCCGTAGAAATATTAAAGGTAGAAGATAATATTGCCGAAGTGGAAGTTAACGGTTCTATTTTTAAGGTAGAAGTAGATAAAAATTTGAAGCCGACAACAAAAACTCCAATATTAGTAAGAACGCCTGTAGCTCCTTCAACGGATATAGATAAAGCGACAGTAAAAACAGCTCCGCCAACAGCTCCAAAAGGAGCTGGAGTAATAAAATCTCCATTGCCAGGAGTTATTATAAAGGTCGAAGTTAAAGAAGGCGATTATGTGAAAGTTGGACAAAGACTTTTAATATTAGAAGCTATGAAAATGGAAAATAACATAGAATCTGATAAAGAAGGATATGTAAAAAGCATAAAAGTCAAAGAAGGCGATAGCGTATTAGAAGGGGACATTTTAGTGGAGATTGGAGGATAAAATGGAAGGTCTTATCAAGTTTTTTCAATTTTCTGGCTTTGCTAACGTTACACTTGGTCATGTTTTGATGATCTGCGTAGGTTTAACTTTTATATACTTAGCCATAACGAAAGAATACGAGCCTTTGTTATTAGTTCCAATAGGTTTTGGTATTTTAATTGGCAATATTCCTTTTATTCAAAATATTGGACTACAGATAGGAATTTATGAAGAAGGAAGCGTTTTAAATTATCTTTATTTTGGAGTGTTGAAAGGAATATATCCGCCTTTGATTTTTTTAGGAATTGGAGCGATGACAGATTTCTCGACTTTGTTATCAAATCCAAAATTAATATTGTTGGGAGCCGCCGCTCAAATTGGAATATTTCTGACTTTTACAGGGGCTTTGCTTTTGGGATTTTCTCCAGAACAAGCCGCTGCTATAGGTATTATTGGCGGAGCCGACGGGCCCACAGCTATTTTTATCGCTTCAAAATTAGCTCCCGAGTTAATTGGCGCAATAGCAATATCAGCTTATTCATATATGGCTTTGGTTCCTGTTATTCAACCGCCAGTGATGAAGTTATTGACTACCAGTAAAGAACGCCTCATAAAAATGAAGCCTCCAAGAGCCGTTTCGAAAAGAGAAAAAATTTTATTCCCAATAATCGGATTATTGTTAACCACTTTTATAACTCCCGGAGCTTTGCCGTTGTTAGGAATGTTATTTTTCGGAAATTTGCTTAAAGAAAGCGGAGTGACAAGAAGACTTGCTGAAACAGCTCGCGGAGCTCTGATTGATATAGTGACAATTTTAATAGGTTTAACAGTTGGCGCTTCTACGCAGGCTACTGTATTTTTAACTCCTCAATCAGTTTTAATTTTTGCTTTAGGAGCGTTTTCTTTTATCATTGCTACAGCCGGCGGAGTTTTATTTGCTAAGTTTTTAAATTTATTTCTATCCGATGAGAACAAAATAAATCCGTTAATTGGAAATGCAGGAGTTTCAGCCGTTCCAGACAGCGCGAGAGTTTCTGAAATGGTGGGTTTGGAATATGATAAAACAAATCACTTATTGATGCATGCTATGGCTCCTAACGTAGCGGGCGTTATAGGAAGCGCCGTAGCCGCAGGTATATTATTAAGCTTTTTATTGCATACGATTTAATTTAAATCAATTAAAGATTTTTGCGGATCGATCAGGTCCGCTTTTTTTATTTTAAGTTTCAGCTTATAACAAGCATTTTTAATATTTGTTCGATAGCGATTTTTTTTATTTTAATATTCGGGCAAATCTTTCTTTTGGATATTATGTAATAATAAGAATAGCTGGATGAAAATATCTTTTGCATGTTTCTAAATTATAATGACAATTTGATTGTGGAAATTTTATTATTGAAATTAAAGTTTATTATTTAGTTATAAAAATAGATAATTTTTTTATAGATAATTTTTTTATTTCCCAAAATTTTATCTCTTTAAATTAAATTTTTTTTTATTTTATTGCATATATCTCAAATTATTTATAGGAGAAAAAATGAGAAAAGCTCAAGTCGGCGATCGTGTTAAAGTTCATTATACAGGTTCATTATCGGATGGAACCGTATTTGATTCTTCGTTAGAAAGCGAGCCTATTGAATTTACTTTAGGGCAAGGCGAAATTATACCAGGTTTTGAAAATATGATAATTGGTATGGAAATCGGCGAAACGAAAAAATCAACCATTCCTTGCGAGGAAGCTTATGGCGAATTTAACGAAGATTGGGTAGTTAGAGTTCCAAAGTCGCAATTGCCTGCAAACTTTCAACCTCAGTTAGGCAGACATTATGAAATAGCATTTGGAGATAGCGAACCTGTAGATTTTTTTGTCGTAGAAATTGACGATGAGTCGGTTACTTTTGACGGAAATCATCCATTAGCGGGGCAAGATTTAACCTTTGAAGTTAAATTAATTGAGATTATTTAGTTTTAAAATTGTGAAAGAGAAAAAGCTAAAACATAAGTTTTGGCTTTTTAATAAATTTTTTCAATATTAGAATTCTTGAAATAATGGGCTAAAATTTCATCGAACTTATATCCCATATCGGCCATAACGGCGGCGCCAATTTGACATAGTCCAACTCCATGACCCCATCCAGCTCCAGTCAATATAAATTTTTTAGGTATTCGTTCTGATGATTCAATTTTATCGACTACGAAAGCCGAGCTATAAAGATGACTTTTAGATAAAGTTTTTCTAATTTCAAGTTCTTTGCCTATAGTTAAGGTTTGCTTTTCGCCGACGATTTTTAATTTTATTATTCTGCCAGATACTCCTCTTTCAACTGGAAGCAAATCATATATATATCCAAAATCGACGCCAGTTTTTTGTTTTATTATTTCTTTTAATTCTTCTTGTTCGTATTCGACTTTCCAGCGATAGAAATCTTTTGTTATTAAATCATAATCATTTAGCACTTGCAATAGAATCTTTTCAGACGGCTTTGCGCAAAAAGCAGGCGGAGTTGTCCTGATCCAGATTTCGGCGTTTTTTTCTTTTGTTAAATCAAGATCGTAGTCGTCGATAGTAAATTTATAATCTGGTATTCCTACAAGATATGGATGATGTTTTGGCTCCCAAACGTTTTCAAAATTTTCCGTATGTCCGCCGCAAGATTTGTAAAATCGAGCGTCGCATATTTCGTCTTCGTATTTTAAAACCAACCCGCGAGTAAAATTTACCGCTTGTTTAACAGTTTCAGTATAAGCTCGCGTTATTCCTTGATATCTTTGACAATGATCGTCGGCGCATACGTCGTATAACAAATGATCTTCTCTATCGTACCATTTAATATATTCGTCTATAGAAGATTTGATTGTCGAATAGTTTTCTTTGTTTTGTTTAATTTTTTTTGATTTTTCTATTTGAGCTAAAAGCCAACTTCTCGAGATAATTGCATGAGCTTTTAGCAAATGTTCGGAGCTTGTAGCGCTCATTTCAGACGAAATAACGCTTATCAAATAGTGTTCGATTGAGATAATATTGACGGCTGTCAATTTATTGTTTTCTTTAATAATTTTTAATTCGCCTAAAAATTGTTGATCTTCTTTTCTTTCCCAGTGAAATTTTACTCCGATTATAACGTCTTTGATTAAAAATGAGTCTAATTCTTCATTTTGAGGAATAAAGCGAGCATTGTCGTTTATTTCAAATTTTTCATTTATTCCTTCGACGATAATTTTTTCATCAACTTTTTTTGCCTTAAATTTACCCTTTACTATTTTATTTGCTTGTTCGAAAAAATAATAACCGAATAATTCAAATTGTATTTCTTCAGAATTCAATATGCCTACTGAAATTTTAGGATTTTCCATAAAAACTCCTTTTAAAAAATTTATCTAACAGCATGAAATTTTTTTGAAATTATTCGATCCAATCTTCAAGAAAGCTTTGTTTTTTTAAAGGATTAAATTCGATAAAAACATAATCCGCAGCGTCGTTTATATAATATGGATCGCGAGAAAAAAAATCTTTTAGTTCTTCTATCGAATTTGAACGAGCTATTATCACGCCGCCATCTCTGGGAACTTTGGGACCGCTCATTAAAAGAATTTTTTTTGAATAGCCCTCGTCTAAGAACAACCTATGAGAGGAAGTTAATTTTTCTATTTCTTCAAGAGTTTTTTTATAGTTGATAATTATTACAAAATGTTTCATAAAATTTTAATTTTTTTAATTTATGAGTATTTATTTTTTATATATTAAACAACAATTTAAATAATTTTGCAAAATTTATGAAAAAAATTATTATATTTTTAACTTTATTAAGTTTTCATATATCTATGTTATTTTCAGAATCTTTAAAATCTCCCGGTGGAAAACTTGAGTTGAACTTTTATTTGGATGAAAAAGGAAGTCCTATTTATAATTTAAATTTTAAAAATATTAAGGCTATTAAAGAAAGCAAATTAGGATTTAAATTAAAAAATTTTGAAAATTTTTACTCAGGTTTCAAGTTAGAAGGTTTTAAAATAGACGAAAAAAACGAAATCTGGACGCCAGTTTGGGGACATCGCTCAAAGATAAAAAATAATTATAAAGAATTAACGGCTATTTTGAAAAAAAATTTTAACGATAAGATATTAACATTAAAAATTATTTTCAGATTATTTGACGACGGCTTAGCGTTTCGTTACGAATTTGGAAAGGAAAGCGGATTTGATCATTTTCAAATAATAGATGAAGATACAGAATTTAACATTGGCGAAGATTTAAATTGTTTTTGGTTGCCAGGCGACTATGATTCACAAGAATATTTTTATGAAAAAACAAGATTAAGCGAGATTGACGCCGAGAAAAAAATTAATGAAGAAGGTTCTATATTCACTCGCTCGTTTATAAACAAAAATGCCGTACAAACTCCTTTTTTATTGACGAATTCGAATAATAAATTTTATATGTTAATACATGAAGCGGCTTTAGTTGATTATCCAGTTATGCATTTGATCGTCGATCGACAAAAATTTATTTTAAAATCTCATCTAACTCCTTCGCCTATTGGAGATATAAAGGCTTTTTTGCAAGCTCCTTTTTCTACGCCTTGGCGAGCAATAATTATTTCTGATAAAGCTCAAGATATTGCGTCAAGCGATGTAATATTAAATTTAAACGATCCTTGCTCTTTTGAAACTACCGATTGGATTAAGCCCCAAAAATATGTCGGCGTTTGGTGGGAGATGCATATTGGAAGATCTACTTGGAATTATTCAGACGAAAGAAATTTAAAACTTGAAACGACAGATTGGAAATCATTAAAGCCAAATGGAAAACATGGAGCGAATACTGATAACGTAATTAGATATATAGATTTTGCGGCAAAGCATAATTTTGACGCTGTTTTGATTGAAGGATGGAATGTCGGTTGGGAAGATTGGTTTGGCAATTGGAAAGAAGATGTTTTTGATTTTATAACTCCATATTCAGATTTCGATTTAAAAAAAATTGTAGCTTACGCCAAAAGCAAAGGCGTTAAATTAATAATGCATCATGAAACATCGGCTTCTGTATCAAACTATGAAAGGAGAATGGAACAGGCGTTTGATTTTATGTTGAAGTTTGGTTACGAAACTGTAAAAACAGGTTATGTTGGATGGATAATTCCGCGAGGGGAAAGACATGATGGACAATGGATGACGAATCATTATTTACGAGTTGTTAAAAAAGCCGCAGAAAAAAAAATTATGGTAAATTCTCACGAGTCGCAAAAGCCGACTGGTTTGCATCGAACGTATCCTAATTGGCTTTCTTCGGAAGCGGCGCGCGGCAACGAATTTAACGCTTGGAGTCGCGGCAATCCGCCCGAGCATGAAACTATACTTCCATTTACTCGTTTAGTCGGCGGACCGATGGATTATACTCCGGGAATTTTTGAAATTAAACTTAACGTATATGATCCAAATAAAAAAGAGCAAGTTCATACCACGTTGGCAAAACAATTAGCTTTATATGTAGTAATTTACAGTCCATTACAAATGGCCGCCGATTTGCCAGAAAACTATGAAAAATATATCGACGCATTTCAATTTATAAAAGACGTTCCAGTAGATTGGGATGAAACAATATGGTTAGATTCAGAACCTGGCGAATATGTAGTTGTCGCTCGCAAAGATAAAAAATCGAACAATTGGTTTATTGGAGCTATAACAAATGAAAAAGAAAGAGTCGTAAATATAGACTTTAAATTTTTGAATAATAGCTCGAATTATAAATCGAAAATTTATTGCGACACGAAAGACGCTCATTATTTAATAAACCCAAAAGCTTATGAAATAAAAGAAAAAAAAATTAATGTTAAATCTAAAATTGAAATATGGCTTGCTCCGGGAGGCGGAGCCGCTATTTCATTGTTTGAAATTAAGTAAAAAAAAACGGCTGAACGCCGTTTTTTTAAGATGCTCCTTCTCTAATCTTTCTTAATATGCGCGATGGGATGTCGTCGATTTTTATTCTTTCTTGTTCCATAGAATCGCGGTATCGAATTGTAACGGTTTTATCATTTAGCGTTTCGTTATCAATAGTTATGCAGTATGGGGTGCCTGCTTCGTCTTGTCTTCTATATCTTCTGCCGATAGAACCTTTGTCGTCGTAAAATACTTTGAAGTAATTTCTTAATTCTGTTTCTATACTTTTAGCGATTTCAGGCATGCCATCGCGATTTACTAAGGGCAAAACTGCCGCTTTTATTGGAGCTAATTTTGGATGAAATCGCATCACAACTCGCAATTCATCGTTGACAGTTTCTTCTTTGTAAGCGTCGATTAAAAACGCCATGAATGATCTGCTTGCTCCGGCGGAGGTTTCAATTATGTAAGGAATAAATTTTTCTTTTGTTTCTTCGTTCAGATACTTTAATGATTTGCCCGAATATTCTTCGTGTCTGCTTAAATCGAAATTTGTTCTATTGTGTATGCCTTCGATTTCTCCCCAACCGAATGGAAATTCATATTCAATATCGGTTGCTTCTTTGGCGTAATGAGCTAATTTTTCTTTTGGGTGATCGTGAAATCTTAATTTATCTTTTGACATCCCAAGAGATTTAAACCAATTGATTCTTTGTTCTTTCCAGTAATCGTACCATTTTTTGTCTTCTTCTGGTTTGACAAAATATTGCATTTCCATTTGTTCAAATTCGCGAGTTCTAAATAAGAAATTTTTTGTATTGATTTCGTTTCTGAAAGCTTTTCCAATTTGAGCTATTCCAAAAGGAAGTTGTTGTCTGCTAGAATTCAAAACGTTGAGAAAGTTTACGAAAATTCCTTGAGCTGTTTCAGGTCTTAAATATACTACGGCGCTTTGATCCTCGACTGGACCAATAAAAGTTTTAAACATTAAATTAAATTGACGCGCTTCGGTAAAAGAACCTAAAGTTCCGCAGTTTGGACAATTTACAAATTTTAATAAACGCGAGCTAAAAGTTTTATTTTCTAATATTTTTTCGAATTTTTCCTCTGCTGAAAGAGATTCAATGTTGGAAAGAGAAATTTTTTCTTCGTTTGTCAATTCGGCGAATAAGCTTTCTATGGCTTTTTCTTTTTTTTTGGAATTTATATTTTCGGATAGATGATCTAATCTAAATCGAGATTTGCAATTTTTACAATCAACCATTGGGTCGGTAAAATTTTCTACGTGACCTGACGCTTCCCAAACGCGCGGATGCATTAAAATTGCGGCGTCTAATCCCTCTACGTCTTCGCGATATGTCATAAATTTCCACCATTCCATTTTAATATTGTTAAGAAGCTCGACGCCTAATGGTCCATAATCCCAACATCCATTTAATCCGCCGTAAATTTCGCTCGATTGAAAAACAAAACCTTTGCGTTTGCAAAGCGATACTATTTTTTCTACTACTTCGTTAGGTTTTTGTTGACTCATAATTTTGCGCAATTTGTTTTTATTAATAATGCAAATATATGAATTTATCGACAATTTTTGTATTTATTTTCTTATTTGCATAATTTTAATTGAAATAGCATAAACCAGAATTTTGCAACAGAAGCGCCCCAAAAAAAAATAAAAATTGCTAATGTTTTAAAACAACCTTTAATTCTAATCTGTATTTTGTGGGTTAAAATTATTTAAAAATTGATTTCCCGTCTTTTTTAATTAATCAAATTGCTAACTAAATACATTGAAAATAAATTCTTGTTGTTTTCCGCAGTTCTTCATCTTTTAATACTATCAATCTACAAAAACCAATTATGTTATATGAAAATAAATCAAATTTAAATTAAAGTTAAGCTTACAGTTGCAAAAATTGATATAAATTGATATAGGATGTTGAAATGATAAATTATGTCAATTAACTAAGTTTCAGTTTTGTTAACGAAGCGAGAGATCAACAAAAAGAAAACGCCGGATGCGATATCGATTCGCAATAATTTTTCGAAAAAGGGAAATAGCAATAGAAGTTTTATTTTTAGGAACAAGAGCGTTTAGAGCTATGCCAAGTGTAAGTTAAATTATATGACTATATTTACTTATTAAATTTGAATTGAAAAAACGACTGAAAATTTGAACATTTCCAAAAAAATCATAAATTTTAACTAACATTTTTTTCTTCTATAAAATAATTCCCTTTCTATTAAGGATAATTTCAATAAAAAAATTTAATCTTATAACTTCTATTAAACGTAAATTTACTTACATATGATTTACAATTAAATCTATTTACTCGATCTAATAGAAATATTTTTAATAAAACTTTTTTATTATTATGGCAAAACAAAAATTATCTTTCATTTTAAAATGACATTTATTTTATATGCAAAACAAAAATTTTTTAGTTAAAAGAAAAATTATAAGCAAAACCAAGCCATGGCAAAAAAGGGAAACCTTCTATCTCAAAGTCTTTCCCCATCGGACGTATAAAATCTAAATCAGCCGCTAATTTTTCTCCAAAAAAAAGGACGCCAAAAGATATTAAAGAAATATCGGCGTCAATGGGAAGCCAATTCTCAGATATAAGTTTTATGCTATTTGAAACTTTTGCTTCTACGCCTATCATTATAACTGGCTTTTTATTAATTTTATTTCCAGAAAAACCGTAACCAAAACCGCCTGATATAGAAGCGTTATTAAAATCATATGAACTTACGCCATAAATAATTCCATAACGATAAGTTGCATTAGCGGTGGAACCTATATATAAAACGCCGCTTGATACGCTAAAGTTTTTATTGTTTATTATAGCGGCTTTTGGAGCGACGTAAAAAATTTGATTGTCCATTCCAGGAATAATTGATATTCCGCCAGCAAGAATAAAATAATTTGTTAATCCGAAAGCTATAAATGGGAAGAATAGCTGATATGCGGATATATAACTTTCGCCATATTTGAGAGAACGACCAGTAGGAGCAAAAAATAATCTTGTGCGATTAGGATCCTGTTTTATATCATTTGAATATGTTTCATTAGAATAAAATTTCTCTATTTTTTTAATTTGCTCTTTTGGAATGCTTATCTGAATATTGCTAACAGTTTTGAAGAGAATTAAAACGGAATCCTCTTTTATTATTTGACCATTTAGTCGCGAGCCGTCAAAAAGGATTATTTTGACAGCGTTATAATTTGTCGTATCCTGTTGAGATAAAATTTTTTGGCTAATGATAATGTTTAAAATCAAAAATGCGATTGTTGTTTTTAATATAATAATCATTTAAAATCATCCTTATATTTGTCAACTTATTAATTTTGACGTTAAAATACTTAATATTATATCATTATTTTAAACAGCTTGAGCTTAAGATAAATAAAATATGCTTGTTTTCTATCAATTATTTTTTGTGATATTTAAAAATATTCTTAATTAAATTTTAATATATTAAATATTGTAAGAAAAAAAATAATGTTATTCAAAAAATTTTGAATTATATTAGATTTAAAAGTTTTATTTTCATTTATTAAGTCGATTTCAATTGTTATCTTAGAGTAAATTATACAAATCATAATTTTAACTTTTTATTATTTTAAAACTCATTTCGTAAATAATCATTTTCTTTGCTCTTTAGTTTTAATTTGGTCAATTCAAGATAAAATAGCAATTTCATATCATATTTTTTATAATAAGGAATATTTTTTATATTGACAAAATGTTTTTATATAATTTAGAAAAAAAATGAAAACCATTTTTGAAACAGATTTTGAAAAATTGGGCAAGCCAAGAAGGGGCAAAACAAGGGATATTTACGATTTAGGTTCTCGATTATTAATAATCGCGACAGATAGACTCTCGGCATTTGACGTTATTATGCGTCAACCTATACCAATGAAAGGCATAATTTTGACTCAAATGACTTTGTTTTGGCTAAACCTTTTGGAAGATGTTATTGAGAATCATTTAATAACTGCCGACATAGATAAATTTCCGGAACCTACAAAAGATTATCAAGAAGAATTAAGAGATAGATCTTTCATCGCAAAAAAAGCTAAAATTATTCCAATTGAATGCATTGTTAGAGGTTACATTTCCGGCAGCGCGATAAAAGAATATAAACAATCAGGTTCAGTATGCGGCATAAAGTTGCCTGAAGGACTTGTGGAAGCCGATAAGTTGCCAGAGCCAATTTTCACGCCTTCGACTAAAGCCGAACTTGGAGAACATGACGAGAACATTACCGAACAAAAAGCTATTGATTTAATCGGTAAGGAGACTTACGATTTTATAAAAAATAAATCTTTAGAACTTTACTTAAAAGCTTCAGAATACGCGTATAAAAAAGGAATTATTATCGCCGACACTAAGTTTGAATTTGGATTTTACGACGATAAAATAATACTTTGCGACGAAGTTTTAACGCCGGATTCTTCAAGATTTTGGAATTTAAATGAATATGAAAGAGGAAAAGAACAAAATAGTTTTGACAAACAATATGTAAGAAATTATTTAATGTCTATTAATTTTGAAAAAAAACCGCCAGCTCCGCTTTTGCCGGATTATGTAATTGAAACTACTCGAAAAAAATATCTCGAAATCTTTAAAATCTTGACAGAATAAAAATTATTTTTATATGATTCTTCCAAATCAATTGACGACGCTTAGAATAATTTTATCTCCTGCATTTCTTATTTTATTTCTTTCTGAAAATGTGTTTTATCGTCAAATGTCATTTGTGGTTTTTCTTATTGCTGCTTTGACTGATTGGTACGACGGATGGTTAGCGAGAAAATTTAATTATATTACAGATTGGGGAAGGTTTATGGATCCACTTGCCGACAAAATTTTAGTATCGACTGCTTTTTTCGCATACGTTATAATCGATAAAATAAATTTATGGCTTGTTTTGATTATTGTTATTAGAGATTTTGCGGTTACGGGATTAAGAATTTTAGGGGAGTTTAAGAAAATTCCGTTGCATACTAGCTTTTCGGCTAAAATTAAAACATTTTTGCAAATGGGTTTTATTTATTTTTTGCTTTTATCCGATTTTATTGTTATTTCTAATTTCGAAGATAATTTGAGCGAGTTTATAAAAAAAAATTTCATCGATAATTTTACAGTTTTGAATTATGCAATGTTAATAATTGCTTTAATAACCGTATATACAGGCGTTGAATATTTCTGGAAATCGAGAAAAGTTTTAAAAAAGTTATTTAAATTTAATTAAACATATTTATGCGATTGTCTTTTTTTGAAAAACTTTTAGGTTCGTGTTTGTTTTCTGGATATTTAAAAGGACCGACGGGAACTTATGCGTCTTTTATAGCATATGCATTTTATTTTTACATACCTTCTTTTTCCAATTTAAACATTATTTTGCCGATAATTATAATATTTTCCGTTTATGGAATTTTTTTAGGAGATAAGTTCGAAAATATCGAAAATAAAAAAGATCCAAAAACTTTTACGCTCGACGAAGTTGTCGGCTCGTGGATTAGTTTAATCGGCGCTCCCAAAAATATTGCTTATATTTCAATAGCTTTTATTTTATGGCGATTTTTTGACGTTGTTAAACCTTATCCAGCAAAAAAATTGGAAACGCTAAAAGGCGGAAAAGGAATTATGGCCGACGATATTGTTTCAAGTTTTTACGTTTTTATTTCAATGAATTTTCTTAATTTGCTTTTTAAGTTCCATTAATTTGAAAATTCAAATGAACGTTGTTATAATTTCAATCGGCGACGAATTGCTAAATGGTCAAACAGTAAATACCAACGCCGCTTTTCTTGCGGAAAAACTGTATGAAAAAGCGTTTGACGTTAAGAAAATAATCTCTGTCGGAGATAACGAATCGGAAATTATTCAAGCTTTTGAAGAGGGCGAAAGAATTGCGGATATAATTTTGGTTACCGGCGGATTGGGTCCAACTCATGACGATATTACTAAAAATTGCGCGATAAAATATTTTGACGATAAATTAGTTTTGAATGAGACAGTTCTTGAAGATATAAGAATATTATTTAAAAAGCGCGGTCGCGAAATGGCGCCAATCAATGAATTACAAGCGTGGGTTCCTTCTAAAGCTAAGATATTTAGAAATTTGCTTGGAACGGCTCCGGCTTTTGCTTTAGAAAAAAATGAAAAATTGTTTGCATTTATGCCTGGCGTGCCATTCGAAATGGTTGATTTATTTCAAAATCAAATTTTAAACTTTCTAATTGAAAAAAAAGGATTGACTAATTTTTATAGATTTACTTTATCTTTATTAACTACAGGCATCCCCGAATCGACTCTGTTTCAAAAACTTGGCGATATAAAGGAATTAACCAAAGGCTCTAAATTAGCTTTTCTGCCAAGTCAATATGGAGTAAAACTAAGAATTCAAGTCGACGCTAAAAATGAAGATGAGGCCAAAAATTTATTGCAGGAAATAGAACAAAAAATAAGATCTAAAGTCGGCAGATATATTTATGGAAAAAATAATGAAACATTAGAAGAAGTTGTCGCCCGATTATTGATTGATCGAAGATTAAAATTATCTGTCGCTGAATCTTGCTCCGGCGGTTTAGTTTCGCATCGATTGACGAACATCCCAGGTTCAAGCTCTTTTTTTAATCGCGGAATTATTGCATACTCAAATGCCGCTAAAGTTGAGATATTGAAAGTTGAAGAAGATCTAATACATAAATACGGAGCCGTAAGTTATCAAGTAGCAGAGGCTATGGCTTCTGGAGTAAAAGCTATTAGCGGATCTGATATCGGCTTAGGCATAACCGGCATAATGGGCCCGACAGGCGATTCTCCTAATAAACCCATTGGGCTAACGTATATAGGAATTTGCGATAAAAACGGTTGCGTAGTTAAAGATTTTAAATTTGGCGACAATAGACTTCGCAATAAAGAACGAGCTTCTCAAGCGGCTCTTGAAATGTTGCGTCGGAATATACTCGGCATTAATTATGACGAATAGATTATTTATCGCATATAATCTAAATGGCGCTATAAAAGACTTAATCGACGAGCAAAGAAAAAAAATTTTTCCTGAAAATAAAGAGCGTTGGATTGAAAAAAATAATTTGCACGCTACGATAAAATTTTTAGGAGATACTGACGAAAAATTAATTGAAAACATAAATTATAGTCTTGATCGCATCGCTTCGGAATTTCCTAAAGTAAATTGTTTTCTTAAAGGTTTTGGCTTTTTTGAAAGACAAAACGGAGGAATTTTATTTGTCGATTTTGAAGCGGATGAAAATTTTTATGAGATTGCTCGCAAAGTAGAAATTGAAATGGAGAAACTCGGTTTTGATAAGGAGCGTAAAAATCTTAAACAGCATATTACTATTTTAAGATATAAAAATAATATTGAATGGAAAATTAAAGATAGATTGAAATCCTATAAATTTGAGAATATAAGTTTTGAGTTAGATTCAATGTCGCTGATGAAGAGCGATTTAAAACCAAGCGGAGCAGTTTATACGGAATTAAAAAAATTTTATTTAGCAAAAAAAATATCTGATAATTTTTTGACGTAAGGATTTAATAGTTGAACATAAAATCAAATAATTGAATATTAAATAATTGACATTAAAATGTTTGAAATTTAAACAATAAAAAATTTTTTTTATTTTTTTTAAGAGCGAAGAAAGAATTTGGCAATTTAATTTAAAAATTAATAACAAAAATTATCATTATTAAGAAATAATTTGACGAAATTGATAAAAAAATCAAAAGGAGATATAAATGGCTGTAGAAGATAAAGACGCAAAATTAAAAACTCTTCAAGAAACAATCGGAGCGATAGAAAAAACTTACGGCAAAGGAACAATAATGAAATTAGGCGACGGAGTTTTAAATCCCGTCGATGTTATCTCTACGGGTTCGCTTTCAATTGATTATGCATTAGGCGTAGGCGGCGTTCCAAGGGGAAGAATAATAGAAATATTTGGACCGGAATCTTCGGGAAAAACTACAGTATGTCTCCATATCATAGCGGAGGCTCAAAAACTTGGCGGTATTGCGGCATTTATTGACGCCGAACATGCTCTTGACGTTAATTACGCAAAAAAGCTTGGCGTTGATATAAACAATTTGCTTTTGTCCCAACCTGATTTTGGAGAACAAGCTCTGGATATTGTCGATATTCTAGTTAGAAGCAACGCTACAGACGTTATAGTTATAGATTCAGTCGCGGCTCTTACTCCTCGAGCGGAAATAGAAGGCGAAATGGGGGACGCTCACATGGCCATGCAAGCTCGACTTATGTCTCAGGCTTTAAGAAAATTAACGGCGGCAATTAACAAATCGAGAACTTGCGTAATTTTTACAAATCAGCTAAGAAGCAAAATTGGCGTTATGTTTGGCAATCCTGAAACTACGACTGGCGGCAACGCTCTAAAATTTTACGCTTCTATAAGGCTTGATATCAGAAAAGTTTCGCCTATAAAAGAAGGCAATGACGTTATTGGAAATAGAACAAAAATTAAAGTGGTAAAAAATAAAGTCGCGCCCCCTTTCAAAGAAGTGGAATTTGATATTTTATATAATGAAGGCATTAGTAAAATTGGCGACGCGATCGATCTTGCCGTAAATATGAATGTCGTTAAAAAAAGCGGCTCGTGGATTACTTATGGAGAAGATCGTTTTCAAGGCAGAGAGCAGTTTAAACAAAAATTGCAAGAAAATCCAGAGCTTTTTCAAAAGCTTTATAACGAATTAAAAGTTAAACTTGGAATGGCGCCGCCTCAAGGCGAATCGACTAATCAAGCAGAAAATAAAGAAGAAAGCGAAAACAAAGCTAATTCTAAAAAAAGCAAGTGAATATTTTAAGCATTAATAATTTAGCTTTAATGAAAGTATTATCAATCGAGTTTGATAAAAAAAATGCGACTATTTATTTTGACGAATCTGCTCCTTTAGTTCTTAGCAAAGAAGTTTTCTTGAAAAGCTCATTACGAAAAGGCGACATAATCGACGAAAAAAAAATACGAGAGCTCGAAAAAGAAGAGAAATTATTTAAAGCTAAGCAAATTTCATTGAAGGCTTTAAGCAAAAGATTGCTTAGCGAGCATGAATTGAAACAGAAATTAAAACAAAAAAATGTCGACGATGAAACGATAACTGCCGCCTTGCAAAAAATGAAAGAATTAGGTTTTATAAACGATGAAAAATTTGCGATTCTATATAGCGAGTATTTGCTGACTTCAAAAAAAAGCGTTAAAGAAATTAAATTCAGTTTGAAAAGAAAAGGAATCGACGATGAAATTATTGACGAGATTATCGAAAAAATGAATTACTCGAACGCAGATTCAAAAACCGCTCTTCAATTAGCTCAAAAAAAAATTAAGTCGCTATCCGCTAAAAATTATAAAACAAAAGATCTGAAGCAAAAATTATATCTCTTTTTATTGAGCAAAGGATATGACAGCGAAGTTATTAATTTAGTTATAAAAGAAACTCTAAAAGATAGCCACGACGAGATTACAAATGAATAAAAAAGCAAAGGAAATAAAATGAAAAATCAATTTCAAAAACTTGTCGAAAGCAAAATTTTATACGAAGGAATAACTTTCGACGACGTTTTGCTTTTGCCCGCTAAATCAAATTATTTGCCGCGCGAAGTGGATATTACAACTAAATTTACTCGCGATATAAAATTAAATATACCTTTTCTATCAGCGGCAATGGATACTGTTACAGAATCGCAGATGGCTATAGCTTTGGCTTCTTTAGGCGGAATTGGAGTTATTCATAAAAATTTATCTATAGAAAGACAGGTCGAAGAAGTTGATAAAGTTAAAAGAAGCGAAAGCGGAATGATACAAAAGCCGATTACTTTGTCCCCAGATAAACTAATTAAAGACGCTTTGGATTTAATGAGCAAATATAGAATAGCTGGAATTCCAATTGTCGACGATAAAATGAAGTTGGTTGGAATTTTGACAAATCGCGATTTAAGATTTGAAAGAAATTTAAATCGTCCAATTGCCGAAGTTATGACTAAGGAAAATTTAATCACTGCTCCGGAAGGAACTTCGCTTGAGGAAGCAGAAGAAATTTTGCAACGTCATAGAATCGAAAAATTGCCTATAGTAGATAAAAACAAAATTTTAAAAGGTTTAATTACAGTAAAAGATATTAACAAAAGAAAGAAATATCCAAACGCTTGCAAAGACGAAATTGGAAGATTAAGAGTTGCGGCGGCTGTTGGCGTTTCATTTGATACGATTGAAAGAGCCGAAGCTTTGTTGCATGCAAACGTCGACGCTTTAGTTGTCGACACGGCTCATGGACATTCTATGGGCGTTATTAAAATGGTTAAAGAGCTTAGAAAAAAATTTTCATATGCTCAAATTGTAGCTGGGAATATAATTTCTACCGAAGCGGCTTTGGATCTTATTGAGGCAGGAGTTGACGCTTTAAAAGTTGGAATTGGAGCCGGTTCGATATGTACAACGCGAATTATTGCAGGCGTGGGCGTTCCTCAACTCAGCGCTATTATGAACGTATATTTAGCCGCTAGAAGAAAAAAAATTCCAATCATAGCAGATGGCGGCATAAAACAGACTGGCGATGTTCCAAAAGCTTTAGCAGCTGGAGCTGATTCTGTAATGATCGGCGGAATGTTTGCTGGATGCGACGAAGCTCCTGGCGAAAGAGTTTTATACGAAGGACGCAGCTTTAAAGTTTATCGTGGGATGGGCTCTTTAGGAGCAATGAAAGCCGGAAGCAAAGATCGATATTTTCAAGACGCCGAAGACGATATTAAGAAGTTAGTTCCCGAAGGCATTGAAGGAAGGGTTCCAGCTAAGGGACCTTTGGCGGATATAGTTTATCAACTTGTCGGCGGATTGCGAGCCGCTATGGGCTATTGCGGCGTAAAAAATATATACGAATTGCAAACAAAAGCTAAGTTTGTAAAAATGACTGTAGCTGGTTTGAGAGAAAGCCATCCACACGACGTAATAATTACTGAAGAAGCTCCCAATTATAAAGCTCCGAAATAATTTAATATGAAATTAAAAATTTTAATTATATCTTACTATTTCCCGCCTTTAGGATTGAGCGGCGTTCAAAGAGTCGCTAAATTTGTAAAGTATTTATGCGACGAAGGTTTCGATATTACTGTTATAGCTCCTGAAAAAGTCGCTTATTTTGCATACGACGATTCGCTTGAAAAAGAATTGATCGAAAAAAATGTCAAAATCATCAGAGTAAAAGGAAACGAACCGCATTCTTTTTTGAGCAATAAAAATCCTATCAAAATGCCTTCGGAATTCTGGCGAAAACTCTTTAACAGATTAAGTCAAACTTTCTTTTTGCCAGACAACAAAAAATCATGGTCAAAAAAAGCTTATTATGAAGCTCAAAAAATTTTAAGCAAAGAACAATTTGACATTATTTTTTCGAGCGCTCCACCTTTTTCAATGTTTTCTTACGTCGCAAAGTTAGGCAAAGAATTCAATCTGCCTGTCGCTTTGGATTATAGAGATCTTTTTTATCAAAACCAGTTTTCTTTTTATCCTACGCCATTTCATAGATTATATATAAAATTTTACGAAAAAAAGTATTTAAAAAATGTCGAACGAATTTTCGTAATAAATAGACAAATTAAAGAATTTCTCTTAACAACTTATCCTTTCTTAGATTTTAATAAGATTTATATTTTGCCGCATGGGTATGATCCCGAGGATTTTGAAAAAGTTAATCTTCAAAAAAAAATTAAAAATTTACTAGATAACGATGACAAAATTATAGTAACTTATTGCGGAATTTTTTATGAATTTATTACGCCAAAATATTTTTTAAAAGCTTACAAAAAATTGCTTGATACAAAACCAGAGATAGCTGGAAAAATTCATTTAAGATTTGTGGGACATTTAAATAAAACAAATATTAATATCATTAAAACATTAAAACTTTTCGATAAAGTCGAAATTGTTGAATATGTTGAACATAACAAAGCGATAGAATATCTTCTCGAATCGGATGTTTTATGGTTAATGGTTGGCAAATCTAAAAATTCGCATACAATTTCAACCAGCAAACTTTATGAATATATAGCTTCTCGCAAGCCTATTATAGGATGCGTCGTAGACGGCGCTGCAAAGCAAGCGTTAAAAGAATATGGCTGTTCCATAATTGTCGATCCATACGATATAGACGCTATTCAAAAAGTTTTTGAAAAAATATTATTAATGACGAAAAAAAAATTGTTCCCTCAGCCAAACGAAAATTTTATTCAAAGTTGCGATAGGAAGAAATTAACTTCTCAATTAGCAATCGAATTAAGAAAACTTGTATTTAAAAATTTAGCGTAAAAGCAAGCTGAAATTAAAAACGATATAAACAATATGAAAAAATTAAATGTTTTAATAATTGGTTCGGGAGCTCGCGAGCATGCTATTGCTTTTTTTATTTCTAAAAGTCCAATCTTGGGCGCTCTTTACATTCTCCCTGGAAACCCTGGAATGAAAGATTGCGGCGAAATTGTTGCGGGTTTTAACCAAAGCGATTTTGAATTATTAAAAAATTTTACGCTTGAAAAAAAAATTGATCTAATTATAATCGGTCCTGAGCAACCTTTAGTTGACGGATTGGCTGATTTTTTAAGACAAAACGGCGTAAAAGTATTTGGACCTTCTCAAAAGGCAGCCGCAATAGAAGGCGAAAAATCTTTCGCAAAAGATCTGATGCGAAAATATTCAATACCTACGGCAGATTATAAAATATTTGAATCTAAAGACAAAAAAATCGTAATTGATTATTTGAGAAATATAAAATATCCAACCGTAATAAAAGCCGATGGATTAGCCGCTGGCAAAGGAGTTGCAATTTGCGATAATTTCGAAGCAGCATATAATTGCATAGAAGACTACTTTGAAAAAAAAATATTCGGAAAAGCCGGCGAAAAAATAGTTATTGAAGAATTTATGAGAGGTCAGGAAGCTTCTATCTTTGCCATTACCGATGGAAATAATTTTATATGTTTGCCTGCAGCTCAAGATCACAAAAGAGTTCTTGATAACGATCAAGGAAAAAACACTGGCGGAATGGGAGCTTACGCTCCAACGCCTTTTATCGACGATAAAATTTTTGAAGAAATAAAAAATAATATAATTTCTAAAACAATAGAAGCTCTACGCCTGGAAAGAAGAGAGTTTATCGGTTGCTTATACGCTGGGCTTATGTTGACGGAACAAGGACCTAAAGTAGTTGAATTTAATTGCAGATTCGGCGATCCAGAAACTCAAGTTGTTTTGCCTTTAATTGAAAGCGATTTGCTTGAGCTATTATATACTGCAGCTTCTGGCAAATTAAACGCTTCAGAAATAAAAATAAAAAAAGGTTGCTGCGTTGGAGTTGTTGGAGCTTCAAAAGGATATCCTGACGAATTCAAAAAAGGATATGAAATTCAAATAAATGATAAATTTGATTCAGAAAAAGGAGAATTTTTATTTTTCGCAGGCGTAGCCGAAAAAAATGGAAAGTTAATTACAAACGGCGGACGAGTTTTTACTGCTGTCGCTTTTGAAGAAAACAACGATTTAGCAAAATGCAAAGAAAAAGCTTATTCTCTTATAAAGAAAATAAATTTTGATAACATATATTATCGAACAGATATAGCTCAAAAAGCTATTAATTATTATTAAAGTAACAAAGAAAACAACAATGAATAAAGTAATAGATATAAGAAGCGATTCTGTTACAAAACCTTCGGAAGAAATGAAAAGATATATGATACAAGCCGAAGTAGGCGACGACGTCTACGGCGAAGATCCAACGGCTCGAAAACTTGAAGAATATTTTGCAGAATTAGCTGGAAAAGAAAATGCTCTTTTTGTTCCAAGCGGCACTATGGCTAATCAATTAGCGTTAAAAATTCTATCTGAACCGGGCGACGAAATAATTTGCGAAAGCGATTCGCATATTTTCATTTATGAATCCGGATCGCCGGCGATTCTTAGCGGCTTGCAAATGTTTCCCATAAAAGGAGAAAATGGCGTCTTGCCTCCAAATGAAGTAGTAAAAGCTATTCGACCTTCTGACGCTTATTATATGCCGCGTACAAAAATTATAGAAATTGAAAATACTCACAACAGAGCCGGCGGTTCGATTGTACCGTTAGAAAATATTATAGCTCTTCGCGAAATTGCCAACTTTCATAAATTAAAGATGCATTTAGACGGTTCGCGTTTATGGCATGCAAGCGTTGAAACTGGAATATCGATAAAAGAATACGCTCAATATTTTGATACAATAGCATGTTGCTTATCCAAAGGGTTAGGCGCTCCTGTAGGTTCGCTTATAGCTGCAAGATCTGAATTGATTGAAAAAGCTCGACGTTTTCGAAAAGCTTGGGGAGGCGGAATGCGTCAAATAGGAATGCTTGCGGCGGCTGGACTATTCGCTTTGTTAAAGAATGTTCAAAGGCTAAAAGAAGATCATTTAAAAGCGAGATTATTTGCAGATATTCTAGAAAGCGGCGATTTAGTAAAAATTATAAACTATAAACCTCAAACTAACATAGTTTTATTTGAAATTATTAACGACAAAATATCAGAGAATAGATTTATTCATTCATTGCGACAAGAAGGCGTTTTAATTTCGCAGAGCAAAGAAAAAACATTAAGAGCCGTATTTCATCTTGATGTTTCTATGCAAGATTCGGAAATAGCAGCTTTCAAAATTTTAAATCTATTAAAAAGATTGTAATATTTGCCGGATAATGCAAATAATTTTAATAAGACAAATTAACTATTTAATTAATAAAGGTTTTCTTGCTGGAATCAATCGATAAATTAATTAATTGACAATATTTTATTTGTTTAATTTACATTTAAAATGCTTAAGATTATTGATTAGCCATAAAAAATCAAAACAGCAAAACTGATTTTATATCTTAAAAATTTTTAATTATTAAAGAAACAAAGACAACTAAATTTTACTTGCAATCGTCAATACCTTTTCAAATAAAGGATAATTATGGCTTATCAAGGAGAAATTTTTGCTTTAACAACGTCGTTTTTATGGTCGGCTACGGCGGTAATATTCAGCGAAGCGTCAAAGTTAGTCGGCTCTCATATTGTGAACGTTGCAAGATTGTTTCTTGCCGTAATTTTTTTAACGCTGACGATATTTATTTTTGGATTATACAAAGAGGTTCAATTAAATTACGATCAAATTTTATTTTTTTCTCTAAGCGGATTTGTAGGTTTATCAATGGGCGATACCTTTTTATTCAAAGCTCTTGAGTTAATAGGACCTCGCTTAAGCATGTTGCTTATGTCAATGGCTCCGCCCTTAGCCGCTCTTTTATCTTTCTTTTTTTTAAGCGAACGTCTTTCTTTATTAGCCTGGCTTGGAATATTTATATCGACTTCTGGGGTAGCTATGGTAGCTTTTTTTGACAAACATAATAATGAAAAATTTAACTTTTCTTTATATGGATTAGCGATGGGATTTTTAGCCGCTTTAGGTCAAGCGGGCGGTTTAATTTTAGCAAAGAAAGGCTTAAACAGCGGGATTATTAATGAATTTGTCGCATCTTTTTTAAGAATGATCTCAGGATTTATTTTTTTATTGCCGCTTTTAGCGATTGCCAAAAAAATTTCTTTTGGAAAAAATTTTTCTTTAACTTCTAAAGCAGCGATTTTAATTTTAGTTGGCTCTATCGTAGGACCTTACCTTGGAATTACATTTAGCATTTTTGCAATTAATAACTCCGATGTAGGTATAGCGTCTACTTTAATGTCGCTTAGTCCAATTATTTTAATCCCAGTCAGCAGATTGTTGTATAAAGATAAGATAACAATTTATTCAGTTATAGGTACTTTTTTAGCGATTATAGGAGTAGCTTTAATTTTTCTCAGAGACAAATTTTAAAATAAGTTTTATGCGATGAATTATGATGCTTCTTCCGAAATTTTTTAATCTTCAAGTTTAATACAAAAGAGATTGAAGAAACAACAATTACATATAGTTATGACTATGTTAGCGACAATTTATATCGTAGAAAAAATAAAATATCAAATTAGAAAGGAAAACCGCCTTTCGGCGGCAAATCGGGAGGGCATTTATTGATTAGATGCTATTTCTACTTTAGAATTTTCCTTTTCAAGGACTATAATTTCTGCTTCAAGCCAATGAACGCCTATATCTAACATATCTAATTCAATAGCGGCGCCTTTCGAAATGTCAATATGACGGCCAGGGATATAAGGTCCTCTATCATTTATTCTAACAATAACAGATTTGTTGTTTTGCGGATTAGTCAAACGCAATAAAGTTCCGAATGGCAGAGTTTTGTGAGCGGCTGTTAGAGCCATTTCGTCGTAAGTTTCGCCATTAGCTGTGGTTTTTCCATTGAATCTAGGACCGTACCAAGACGCCTTAATCATGCCAATAGATTTAAAGGCTACCGCTTGAGTTATAATTTCGTTTTTAGACGGCAGATTTGCTTTAGTTAAGTATATATTAGTGAACTCGGCGCCAAAGACAATTTTAATAAATGCAAAAACAAAAGCAGAAATGAAAATTATTGCTAATGTAATTTTGAAGTTTTTCAATAAAACCTCAGTTTAATTATAAAATAAATTTTACTATTCATATTTAGGTTTAATGATTGTCTTAATCAAACCATTTGTCGATTATTAAAGCCGCTAAATAAAAAAACGAAAATCTGAACATATTATTTATTTGTTCTATACTATTTTAATAATATTAAATAATATAATAATTATTATGTTAAATAACATAAAAATTATTTATCAAATACTTAATAGTTATATATTTATTATATTTATAATATAAGCTTATATAACAAAAAAGGCGACTCATCGTCGCCTTAATGATATTATTATTTGATCAATTATAAAATAAGAAAAATTAATTACTCAATTCCTTGAGAAGCGAGCCATCTTTCGGCGTCTAAAGCTGCCATACAACCAGAGCCAGCGGCAGTTATAGCTTGTCTGTAATGCTTGTCGGCAACATCTCCAGCTGCAAACACGCCTTCTATATTTGTATAGGTTGTTCCAGGCTTGACTTTAATATATCCAACTTCGTCCATTTCAATTTGGCCTTTAAAGATTTCGGTATTTGGTTGGTGTCCAATTGCTATAAAAATTCCGTCGGCTTGAACTTGTTTGATTTCTCCTGTTTTTACATTTTTTAACAAAGCTCCAGTTACAAATTTGCGTCCGTTTTCTTCTTTTCCTAAGATTTCTTGTACTACTTGGTTTAATTCGAATTTTATTTTAGGATTATTTTTTGCTCTTTGAACCATAATTTTAGATGCTCTAAATTCTTCTCTTCTATGAACAATGATAACTTCGCGAGCGTGTTTAGTTAAATAGGTAGCTTCTTCCATTGCGGTATCTCCGCCGCCAATAACTAAAACTTTTTGGTCTTTAAAGAAAAAGCCGTCGCAAGTTGCGCAAGCCGATACTCCAAATCCCATATATTTTGCTTCGCTTTCGAGTCCCAGCAATTTTGCGCTTGCTCCAGTTGATATTATAACGGCGTCGGCGAGATATTCGTCGTCATATGATTTAACTTTAAAAGGATGTTTGATAAAGTCTACTTCTGTAACTTCGGCGAACATACATTCGGCTCCGAATCTTTGAGCTTGTTTTCGCATTATATCCATAAGTTGCGGTCCCTGTATGCCATGTTCAAAACCGGGATAATTTTCAACTTCGGTAGTTATTGTAAGCTGTCCGCCTGGCTGTCTTCCTTCGAAAACTAAAGGTTTTAAATTTGCCCTAGCGGCATAAATTGCGGCTGTTAATCCCGCCGGACCAGAACCTATAATTATTAATTTTCGGCGATTATTTTCCATCGTTTCTCCTAAATTTTTTTTATCAACTATTATGATGCAAAATCTTTGAAAAAGTTACAAACATTAAAATTATTAAAAATAAATAAAACTTAAAATACAAATTTATTCTTTAGATTTTATCTTTCATTTGAAATTGTTATATCAAAAAGTCTTAAAAGAAAAATAAATTATTAAATAAAAATAATTTTCAAATTAAGACAATTTCTTTTAACGAAATGAAAATTTGTACTTAATTTTTTTTAAATTTCGAGGTTTTACTAAATTAATTTGGCGCGTTAATGGTAATAATAAAAAAAAAGAGATTTTTAATATGAATTTAGTTGATTATTTAACTTTAGTTGTTATTTTTATTTATATTTATATTATTTTTATAGACTATTTAAATAGGAGAAAAAAAATGAATAAAAGAA